>WNFV01006527.1_pt1 | contig 13766 bp, 18 predicted proteins | sample 5400101 | NCBI WGS metagenome assembly WNFV01 (sample SAMN13153361, study PRJNA577476) | soil metagenome | isolation source: 115 cm soil or saprolite under grassland replicate 1 | place: USA:California | collected 2016-06-15 | reverse complement strand
GCGCGGTTGGGGAGGTGGTGCCACTGGTCGGGCTGGATATCTGGCACATGGTGTTTTCGCGAAGGAGGAACCGTATGAGACGAATCTTGCTCATGACGAGTGTGCTAGCGCTGCTGCTCGTTTCTGGCTCTGCCTCTGTCCACGGGGCCACAAGCACCGGGACCTTTCAGTGGGAGGCCGGAGCCGGTGTGGTCTGCGGCGTCGAAGAGACGGCTTGTCCTGATGTAGCCATGGCGAGCAACGGCGACACCGTCACCATTCGGGCGCAAGGAAACATGAACGCGGGTACCGGTAGCGCCTCGGGAGGTGGCAGTTTCGAGCATCGGAACGCGGCCGGCACCCTGCTCGGAAGTGGGACCCTAACCGCCGCCCGGCTGCTCGCCTTCCAGTTCTGGGGCTGCGACGGCTTCGGATTGCCGAGCAATCTCTGTGGTGGACGCGCTGAGTTAGCCGTGCACATAGTTGGCCACCCGGCCAGCGATCCCTCAGCAACCATTGAGTTGGACGGCATTCTCACCGTCAACTGCTTGCTCGGTAGCCCGCCGAGCGGCTTTGATGAGGGCATTCGGCTCAACGTCAAGGATCTGATCAACTTCAACAAGTCGGTAAGCGGGGACACCGTCTTCATCGCGACGTCGTAGGCCGATACAAAGCAGGCCAGGCCGGCGGTTGAGGCCTGGCCTGCGCGCCTACTTGAGCACTGGGACGAGCGATACACCAAGAGTGTCGGGGTGCGCATCGGCCGCGAGCAGGGCCGCGCCCGTATTGACCGCACTGTATGGCATGCAACGCGCATTGATGGACTTGTCGATCAGGCGTTCGGGCTAGTGGTCACCTGAGCCCGTCCGGGAGACCTAGAGGAGAGACGAATGGGAAAGTTTCGGTGGAAAAGCTGGTTGGGCGCGTCAGTGATCCTCTATCTTCTCTATGCAGCCGCCAACGTGGTCGCAGCGCTCGTAGTGCCGACGACACTGGCGAGAGGCGGTGCCGGTTGTCAATGGCCATCTCAAAGTACGCAGTTTTGGCCAACTGAAAGTCCGCACCCCAAGCTCACTTCTTCTGGCGCTCACCTCCTCTTGAACGGGCTTCGCGAAGCCTGAAGGACTCGCCCTCGGTGACCACCACGACGCTGTGGTGGAGGAGGCGGTCAATCATCGACGTAGCTGTGGTTGGCTCGGGAAGAAAACGTCCCCATTGGTCGAAGGGCCAGTGGCTGGCAAGGCCGAGAGCGCGTCGCTCGTAGGCGGCGGCGACGAAGCGGAAGAGGAGCTGTGTGCCGGTGAGGTCGAGTGGCGCGAAGCCTAGCTCGTCGAGAAGGACCAGGTCGGCGCGCAGCAGACCGTCGATGACCTTGCCGACGGAGTTGTCGGCGATGCCGCGATAGAGCGTCTCGACGAGGTCGGAGGCAGCGAAGTAGCGAACGCGGAGGCCGGCATGTACGGCCGCGTGACCGAGACCGACGAGCAGATGCGATTTGCCGGTACCCGCCGGACCGACAAGGATGAGGTCCTCTTTGGCTTTGATCCATTCCAGGGTGACGAGGTAGTCGAAGGTTGCCTTCGGCACTGATGAAATCTGGACCTTGAAATCGTCCAGGGTCTTGGTGACGGGAAACCCAGCTTGCTTGAGCCGGTTCTGGTAATTCGATTCGTCACGCGCCGAGATCTCTGCCTCGATAAGCGTGCGTAGAAATTCGTCCGGCGACCAACGCTGGGTCTTCGCGGTCTGGCACACCTCCGCTGCGATGGCTCGAACGGTCGACAGTTTCAGCCGGCGCAGACCGGCGACCAGGTCTGGTGCAAGTGGTGGTGCCGTCGTGCTCATCGAATCGCCTCCAGCGAGTAGGCGCTCAAGGGTCTGACCGGAACCTCCGGTAGTGCGAGCTTCAACGCCTCGCCTGCCGGCACCAGGTTGGGTGCTGATGGACCAGCCTCGAGGATGGAGCGAATGTCGTCTGCCTTGAAGCGTCGGAAGCGAGTCGCTCGCTCCAGCGCCGCCAGCAGCTGCTTACGACTCCAGCTCATCTCTAGGGTCACGATGTCGGCGAGCTCGGCTGCCAGTCGCGAGGTTCCGACCGCCGCCGCTGCGCGCAGAAAGGCTTCAGCGGAAGGTCCGAGCGCAATGAACGCGCGCTCGGTCCCGGAGCGCACCCGAATCGCCCGAGCAGGAATTCTGGACTTGCTCTTGTAGTGCTCATCCTTAATAGAGACCTCGCCCGGCGCCATGAGTTGATGTCGTTCGATCTCATTTCCGTCGTAGGCGAGCACCACCTCGTGGTCCCGCACGCTGACCTCGATCTGCTTCCCCACCCACGCTGTCGGCAGCGAATAGCGTGCCGAGCCGAAGCGAATCGTTTGCATGCGGTCGACCTTGCGCAGCTCGCCGCGAATGAGTGCCGGTCGCAGTGATGGCAGCGGCCGCATCAGTGGTCGCTCCTCCGCCAGCCGCTCATCCGGCGTCGCCTGTGTCTCGCTGTGGACGCGGCCGTTGACCTCGAGGCCCCAGAGCTTGGCCTGGCGATTGCCGGTCGCAACGTCGCCACCGAAGTTATCTGCAGGAACGACGAGATCTCGCTGTGCATACCCGCATAGGTTTTCCACGACGCCCTTCGATTCGGGGTCCGCCGCTTCACAGAAGTCAGGTCGGAACCCATAGTGCGCGGCGAAGCGGACGTAGTCGGGATGTGGCACCACGACGTTGGCGACGACTCCGTTCTTGAGACAGCCCATATGGTCGGTGAGCACCACAGCGGGCACACCTCCCAACTCCTCAAAGCATTCGGCCAGCAAACCCAGAGTCGTCTCCCGGGTCTCGTCGCTGGCGAAGCGAACGAATCGATATCGCGACCAGGCCAACACGGCGCAGAACATATGCAGGCCGACTGCGATCTTGGTCCAGTCCGCGACCAGGTGCTGGCCCGGGCTCGGCACCCAAGGCCGAAAGATTCGTCGCTTCTGCCGCCACTCCGTTTTGACCTTGGCGACTGCGCGCCGCAGGTTGCGCGCAGAGCCTTTGTAGCCGGCTGCGCGCGCCGCCGGCAGTAATCGTTTGGCGGAGATGCGACCGTCGGTCCTCCGCACCCGCTCCCAGATGACCGACATGACCGGGTCGGTGTTCCGCGACGTCGGACGCGGACGGCGGACCCAGGGCCCGCCTGCCTCGTGGCGTTCGACCGCGCGCCTCACTGTCTTGTCCGTTACGTTGCACAACCGCGCGGCGGCGCGGTAGCTCCCGAGCTGATGAAAACGCATCGATGATGTTCAAATGCTCCCTCGTGGTCTTTAATAGGTAGGTCCTCGGTCGGCTGAGTGGGACTGAAGCAACCCCACTGTGCCCGGTCCGGGGGACGTACCGGTAGCTAAATCAGACTGTCGAGGGTGCGGACATTCCCTGGCCACAGACGCGTACTTTCACATGGCCACGTGCAGTTTCTTACAGGGATCGTTTCCGATCATTTCCGCGGCTGTGCCGCAGGATCGATTTCTATAGCGCGTGGCCAATGCATTCCGGACCTAATAAATACCGAGTCCTGGCCGATCCCGAAACCCAACCTAGACCGCGACGTTGTCTCGCGTCCTCATCAGTCGGTTCTTCCCTAAGCCGATTCGAGCCACTTCGATGTCGCCAAGCTTCACGGAGGGTCTCCTCCATGAAGCGTTACATAAGGGTTCGGCTCAACATCGATCTGAGTTCATGAGCTGTAGAGTTGCCGAGATGACTCAGGTCGAGGGAAAAAGTGTACTGATAGACCGCTCAGCCGAGAATGTCTGGAGCTTCATGATCGACATTGCGAACATGCCCAAGTGGGAGGACAGCCACGCTGAATGGAAACAGACTTCGGCGGGCCCGATCGACCTGGGTACCACTTTTCAGAGTTCAGTCCGCTTCCTCGGCTTGGAGGTCAAGACCGACCTCCGGATCACGGAATTCGAACCAAACAGGAAGTTCGCTGTTGAGGCCATGAATGGGCTCGGGAAAGGCACGAAAATTAGTTACCTGCTGGCACCGGTCGAGGGTAACAAGACGAAGTTGAGTCGCGTTACCGAAGTACACCTTCATGGCTTGGCCAAGCTACTTCAACCAATTCAAGCTCCCCTAACACGATGGACTGGTGGAATGGAGGCTAATAATGTGAAGCGCATTGTGGAGAGCGAGCACTAGCTGCAGGTCCTTAACCAGACCGCTGCCCGTCAATCCTGTCAGTCGTCGAGCGTCTACCAAACGCCTGGGATCAGACGAAAACGGACTTTCGCCGAGTAATCAGGATATCCGGCTAATTCGTTTTGCAGCATCCGGTCCTCGATTGCCGTTCGACGGGCTACAACAGCCACCATGATCACCGCCGGGATGATCGAGAGCAGCGAATTGAGAGCCATCCCGCTGGCGACCAATGCCAGCACGAAGCCCGCATAACCTGGATGCCGCACGATTGCGTATGGCCCACTGGTGATCACCTGTTGCCCGCGATCCGACTGGATACGTACCGCGGTAGAAAAGAATGGATTGACCAGCATCGGCCAGATACCAAACCCCACACCGATAGCCACGATCGCCAATCCGGCAACCACCCCGACCAGGGGGATATGGTCCGACCAATGAAAGCGTTGATCGAGCCCGGCGACGCTCCAGTGCAGCAAGAACAGCACCAAAGCCCCCACGAAAATAATCAACAATTTGCCGTCGCGTCCGCCACTCGCCGGCTTGAGTCGTTCCTTCAACAAGTCGGGGCTTTTGCGGTACATCACCAGATCCCTGAAGAGACTCAGTGCCAGGAGAATCCCGACATACACCCATACGTTCCACAAGTCCCAACGCCCGGCCAGGCCGAAGATCAACCCGGCGGCGACCGCTGCAAGGATCACAGATTGAAGCCCCGTCACGAGTAGATACATTTCCAGTTCTTCCTTGGAGTTGTAGAGTGGCCGACATGACAAGGGTCGAAGGACAAGGTGTTGTGATTGACCGCTCAGTCGACGATGTCTGGAGGTTCATGACCGACATTGCGAACATGCCACAGTGGGAGGAGAACCAGGCGCACTGGAAACAGACCTCCGAGGGGCCGATCGAGTCGGGAACAACCTTTCAGATCATATCCCGACCGTCCATCGGCCGACCCTTCGGCTGGGAGATGAAGAGCAACCTCCGAATCACGGAATTCGAGCCCAATCGGAAGTTCGCTACTGAGGCCACCAGTGGGTTTTTGGAAGGCACGAAAATCAGCTACTTGATGGAACCGGTGGAGGGTGACAGGACGAGACTGAGTCGGGTGACCGAATTCAGGTTTCATGGCCTGGCCAGGCCGATGCGACCATTTCAGGCTCCGCTGGCAAGGCGAGACGGTGGAGTTGAGATTAGTGGCGTGAAGCGAATCTTGGAGAGCCAACCCGGTCGCGATGCGTCCTAATCAGGTCTAGGACGCCTCTCCCGAGTTCAATCTCGGAGTTCAAACGTGGTGTGCCCAGTGAACCACCCTCCCGCTATCTACTGCACCGCATCCCCGTGCTCGACAGTCGTTGCGCCGTGCCTACGTCAGACGCTCCACCCATAGCGCCCGCGAGGCGGGTGGGTCGAACGGAGCGCCAAAGAGCCAGGTGGTTTTGGCGATCTTGCCCGATCGGACCTCAATGAGAAGATCGACCCAGTTGACTCTCCGATCGGGACCCCCGACGAGATGGTTCCGCGGCCGGCGGACCTTGTGAATCGACAGTTCGCGGCGACAGCCCCGAATCGACTCTGGGTGGCGGACCTGACCTACGTCAGCACCTGGCAGACCGTGGCTTACGCAGCCTTCATCGTCGACGTGTTTAGCCGCTTCATCGTCGGCTGGCGGGTTGCAGTCAGTCTGCGGACCGACCTGGTGCTGGACGCGCTCGAGCAGGCCATCTGGTCGCGCCGCGCCCAAGACCTCAGCGGCCTGGTCCACCATTCCGACCGCGGCAGCCAATACCTATCTATTCGCTACACCGAGCGCCTCGCCGACGAGCATGCAGTGGTCTCGGTCGGTTCGCGGGGCGACTCCTACGACAACGCCCTGGCCGAAAGCGTCATCGGACTCTTTAAGACGGAGGTGATCAAAAAGCGAGCACCCTGGAGGACAGTCGACGAGGTCGAGCTGGCGACCGCTCGCTGGGTTGAATGGTGGAACCATCGCCGCTTGCTGGGGCCGGTCGGAGACGTACCGCCGGCCGAGTTTGAGGCCGCCTACTACGCCCAGCAGCCGACGTCAGTCGTGGCATGAAACCAAAACGCCAGAGTCTCCAAGAAAGCCAGGGCGATTCAGGCAAGTGCAAGTGCAAGAGTTCAGACGACCATCGCTAGCGATTGGAGAACCTTATGTTTGGGTCCACCAAGGCTCACTCGAACCGATGCCCTGCCGCGTACCGAGGCGCGCCCCGTCGACGATCGCGGTGAACTGTGGGCGTGTAACCGCGGAGCACGCCCAGGACGCTCGTCTCGAACCTGGATGCAGCTTGTCTTCGGGAGTGCCCCTGTCGGAGTGCGCTTCATGCCCATCCCTGCGCAGGCCCGTTGCCCGGACAGTGAGCTGCCGCCTTCCCGATTCCGCATACACTCTTCCACCTCAGGTGGGTAGGACGGCGGCCGAAGGGTCGCTCGCAGGGAGGAGAAATATATATGGCCACACTGACGGTCGACAAGCTGCGTGAGCAGGTGCGCGGCGAGGTCATCGGCGAGGGCGACGACGCATACGAAATCGCGCGCCGGGTCTATAACGCGATGATCGATAAGCACCCTTCGGTCGTGGTGCGTCCTGCCAACGCGGGTGACGTGGTCGCCGCGGTGAACTTCGCGAGGGAGGGCCGCCTCGATCTCTCGATTCGCGGCGGCAGTCACAGCGTGCCTGGGTTCGGCACTAATGACGGAGGCGTCGTCATCGACCTTTCTCGAATGCGAGGCGTTCGAGTCGACCCCGCCGCCAAGACCGCCCGGGCGGAGGGCGGAGCCACCTGGGGCGACTTCAACTCCGCCACGTATGCGTTCGGACTGGCCACAACCGGCGGCATCATCTCGACGACTGGGGTCGCGGGACTCACGTTGGGCGGGGGCATCGGCTACCTTGCGCGGGGTTGCGGCCTGTCGCTGGACAACCTGGTCGCCGCAGACGTCGTAACCGCGGACGGAAGATTCCTTTTCGCGAGTGAGAACGAGCACGAGGACCTGTTTTGGGCCATTCGTGGCGGAGGCGGCAACTTTGGTGTCCTGACCTCGCTCAAGTTCAAGCTGAGTTCGATCAAGGACATCTACGGCGGACCGATGTTTTTCGACACGAAGGACGCCGAGACCGTTCTCAAGTTCTATCGCGATTACATCAAGGACGCTCCCGAAGAGATGGGCGTATTTCCCGCCTGGCAGATCGCGCCCCCGCTGCCGTTTATTCCTGAACAGCGGCACGGTGTTACGCATATGGCACTGGTGGGCTGCTGGGCAGGAGCGCTCGACAAGGGCGAGAAGGAGTTCAAGCCATTCCACGATGTCGCGAACGTTGTCGCTGAATTCGTCGGCCAGATGCCATATCCGGCGCTGAACAGCGCGTTCGACGGGTTGGTCCCGCCGGGCCTTCAGCATTATTGGAAGGCAAACTTCGTCAAGGAGCTGAGCGACAAGGCGATTGAGGCTCACCTCGAGCACGGGCCGAAGATTCCGGCCGTGAACTCGACGGTGCACATCTACCCGATCAACGGTGCCTGCCACCGAGTTGCAGCGGACGCCACCGCGTTTGGCCACCGCGACGCGAATTTCGCCACCGTGATCGCCGGGATGTGGCCTGACCCGACGCAGAACAAGGCCAACATCAAGTGGGTGCGGGATTATTACGACGCGACGGCGCCGCTCTCAGAGGAGGGCGGCTACATCAACTTCGCGGCGGACGACGACCAAGGTCGTGCACCGGCGAACTTCGGCAAGAACTACAAGAGGCTGGTCGAGGTCAAGCGAAAGTACGACCCGGACAACCTCTTCCATTTGAACCAAAACATCAAGCCGTAATCCGCCAGAGGGGAGGGGAGGGTGTCTCCACTCCCCTCCACTATTCCACGTGACGGTTGCGACTGCTTGCGGCCGCGGGGCGAGCACCGGATTGTTCTTCCTGCCGAGCGAGGCCCGGACGAGCCAGGAGTTCCGGTCCCCTACGAGCTGAGTGCCAGCGGTTTCAGCAACTGGGTCGGACATCATCTTCAAGTCCCGGCAGGCTGCCGATGCACGTCTTGCCTAGCTGGATGCAACCCCCTGCTCAAGGCCAGAAGACGAACGTCGCCTTACTGAACGTGCATCCGCACACTGTGTGGCACACTTATTCGTCCGAGGCTGGCTACGCGTTTGAAGTTCAGCGCTCGATAGGATTGCTCCACCTCGATGCTCTTCGCGTTGGTTTACTGGTGCCTTCGCCTCCTTCTGGACATAGCCGACGTCAGGGTGCGAGTCCGTAGTCCAGAGGCCGAGCTACTCCTCCTGCGGCATGAGCTCCGACTCCTGCGCCGGCAGATTAATCGCCCTCAGCTGACGCCCGCCGACCGCCTGATCATGGCTGCCTTCCACCGCCTGGTCGCGCGTCCGGCATTGGGCGGGCTGATCGAGCCGGAGACGGTGTTGGGTTGGCATCGGGAGTTGGTGAGCAGGAAGTGGGCGGCTTTCGGCCGGCGGCGAGGCGTCGGTCGACCGCGGCTGCAGCCGCGCCTCAGAGAGCTGATCTTAAGGATGGCGCGCGAGAATCCGAAGTGGGGATGCGTGCGCATTCGCGGCGAGCTGCTGAAAGTCGGGCACCGAGTATCGGCCACGGCGATACGCAACCTGCTTCGGCGGGAGCAGCTGGGTCCGGCACCGCACCGAGGTGGGCTGACATGGCGAGCCTTTCTGAAGGCGCAGGCTTCGGCCATTGTGGTCAGCGACTTCTTCAGCCTGGACACCGTGTTTTTTCGCCGGTTCTACGTCCTCTTATATATGGAGCTGGCGACGAGGCGGATCGTCTGGTTCGCGGTGACCGCCAGCCCAGACACGGCGTGGGTAACTCAGCAGAGCCGGAACCTGGTCTGGCAGCTGGAGAACTCGCCGATTCGCATCGTGATCCACGACCACGACGCCAAGTACGCAGGTCCTGCTGACGCGGTCTTCCGCGCCGAGGGCATGAGGGTGATCAAGACTCCGATCGCGGCACCGAGGGCGAACGCTCACATGAGCGGCAGATCGGGTCCGGTCGCCGCGAGTGCCTGGACTGGATCCTGATCATCGGTCGTCGACACCTAGAAAGGGTGATGCAGGAGTGGGGTGGAGCATTACAACCAGGCCCGACCGCATCGGAGCCTGGAGCTCAGAACGCCGATTGCCAGGTCGGATCCGGTCGTCACGACCGCAGCCGTGCGCTATCGCTCGCGTCTGGGAGGGTTGCTGCGCGAATACTCCGGCGTGTCGGCTGCCGCGGCTGCTTGATCTTCGTGCAGACGAATATGTGTGCCTCACACGCTTCTCTGACGCGCGTTCCGGTCGTCCGGCGCGTCGATTCCCGATGATTTCGTCGCTAGGTCGCTTCCCTAGCCCCTTCCTCTCCGTTTCCTTTCAAGGAGTATCATCCTTCGGTGAAGGCGAGTCGGGGGGTGGAGTCGCGGCGCACGCAAGGCTCCCTCCTCGTGGTGGCTTTCGGATCGCTAGGGTGCTCGAGTAGAGGGTGCTCGAGTAGTAAGAGAGGGGAGGCACACCGTGCGTAGATTCATTCTCGCGTTCACGCTCGTGGCGATTTCGCTCTTCACCGCGTCCAGCCCCGCGTTCGCGTCGATCCACCCGATCGTTGCCTCGTTCTGCGCTGCCGTCGCAAGCACGAACCCGAACGTGCTCGATCCACCGGGCCAGACGCCGACAAGCCCGAATCCCAATGACTGGACCGTGAACCAGTTACGTGCGTTACAAGCGACCGGCTTCCTGACGCTCATTCGGGACGCGAATGGGAACGTGATCGGCTTCGTCATCGATGCCAGCGTCCCTGCGGTCAAAGACGGAAGCTTCCCAGCGTTCAGCCGCTGCCCGAACTTCTAGCCTGAGGAGCCCTCGAGGGGGAGGCGATCTCTCCCTCGAGGATAACTCCACAAAGGTTCGTGCTTCCCAGTTGCTGTCGAGATTGCCGCGGATGCACTCAGATTGCCTCTGGATTCGCCAAATCGACCGTTGACTGTCACCGGTGACCTTACGTTCGCAGGGGGACCCGGAAACAACTATGTGACTCACTCGCTGGCAACGATGGTTGAGCGGTTACGAGAAGATTCAGGCTCCATCGGCTTGGTCACTGGCAACGGGTGGTTCCTAACTAAGCACGCATTGGGCCTGTACTCGAATACTCCAAGTGCAAAAGGTTTCCTATGGTCGTCGCAACACTGCCAAGTCAAAGGTGCGGGTGGCCGACTTGTCACAAGTGGCCATAACGGTGCCGCTGCCCTCGAGACATACACAGTCGAGTACAACAAGAGCGGCTCACCCGTCCGGGCCATCCTGTCCTGCCTTGCTGCAGACGGTAGCCGAGCTTGGGCACAAGTGAGCCAGGGCCCGAGTCGGGTCGTTCGTGGGCTGTGGGGTTCGAAAATCACCTCGAGCGTGACTTTGCTTTTCGTGTCTTGGGCTGAGGCTTCGGCCATCGATCCTCTCAGGTATCGACTCTCCTCAAGCGCTGAAGGCGAGGCCTACGTCCTCGAACGGTCGCAGGGCGGCTGGGCCGTCTTCTACTCTGAGCGAGGCAACCGCAACGACGAGAGGTGGCATCCCGACGAAGCTCATGCCCTCGACGACCTGAAGGAACGCCTCGAGCGAGACGGTGTGGCAAACCGCGGTCTTCGTGAGCACTAGCTTCGCTACCTTCGCGGCCGCGCCTGTACCTGAAAATTTCAGACCGGCGCTACCTGGGGAATTTTCATTCCGGCCTTAGACATCGCGAGCTGCTGCGATCGTCGGGTAGCACGCGCGGCGGCACTGCTGAAACCCTCGGCCCATGTAGTAGTTCATGTAGCAAACCATCGGAAAAATGCTTCAAATCTGGACGGAGAGGCTGGCTGAGTTAGAACTTTCGAACTGAAACCGATCGCTTCAGTGGTTTCTGGACGGGAGTTCTCAGAGTTCGGGACCGTGAGGCCCCGGGTTCAAATCCCGGGCCCCCGACCAAAAATCGTATTCAGAATCGACGCTTTGCCGGCTCCGCCTACCCTGCCGTGTCACAAGGGAGGTCACAGATTTTCCAGGAACTCGGCGGCGGCAGGATGCCGCTCTCTATGGTCTGGAAAGTCCAGAAGCGACAGAACAAGCTACCCACCGCGAACAATCCCGCGCCTAGTGTAGGAGAGCCAGTCGCGGTTGCGCTGGGCAATGAGCGCCAGACCTGACGCCGTCGCCGCGGTGGCAGCGATCCACAGAGAGTTGGTTGCGAGCCAGGCTGACCCGTTGGCATCTAGAATCGCCTGTCGCGCTTTCGTCGCTCTTCGCCCTGTAGTAATCACCAGGAAACACAACTGAGGCGACAAGCGCCAGCAGTATTCCCAGGATGACGAGCACTCCTGCCAATCGCTGCGCCGTCATGAGAATTTCCTCCCACACGCCAGGGCGACGGAAATGTCCCCCCGCGCGTCGCGGACGGGCAAGCGCCTACTGGACTAGACGACTCATGTAGCACTTTCTGTAGTAGTACGGAGCCAAAATCCTTCACCTTTGGCCGGGGATGTGCTCCCGGCAGGAAATTTCCAATGGAAGGCGATCGAAAACGGCACGGATGGACAGCTGTCGGTCCAATTCGGGACCGGGTGGCCCCGGGTTCAAATCCCGGGCCCCCGACCAAGTCATGTCACAAGACATCGTGGAAGCGTGTTTCACGACGTCGCGGAAAAGCTTACGGCCATCAGGGGCTGACAATCGCGGCTTGGATTCAGCGTCAGTTCGCGGAACAGCGATCAGTCCTCGCTCACGACTCGAGCGGGATAGCCGGCGACATGAAGTCGGACTGAACGGTTCTTGTAAGCCGGCCCCCGGCCCTATGTGTCGCCACCGACTCGGTAGCGAAGGTTGACCCGACCGAAGCGGTCGACCTTGTCCTTGCGACTCTGAGATGGGTGGCGAATCGGCTGGGTCGGGTTTGGCTTTGAGGCGGGCATTGAATGGTCGACTTCTTCGGGGTCGGGATGGCATCCTTGACGATCGCTTCCGAGTATGTATACTGCGCAGATATACTGAGAATGGATAAGGCCGGCTGTGTCGCTTAAGTTCGGGATTCTCGGCCTGCTGGCGGAGGAGCCGCTCCACGGCTACGACGTCAAGAACCGCTTCGAGTCGTTGCTGGGCGGCTCGTGGGAGGTCAACTTCGGCCAGGTCTACATGACTCTCCAGAGGCTCGAGCGCGACGGCCTGATCGAGGCCGACGGCGAGCGCGGTGACCGCCGAAAGCTGGCCTACAGGCTGACGGCCAGCGGCCGAAAGACGCTCGATGACTGGCTGTCCCGCCCAGAGTCGGAACCCCAGCAGCTCCGCGAGGAGATTTACGTGAAGCTGCTGCTCAGCACCCGCCTGGCGGACGGCCGCCTGGACGCCCTGCTGACGGCCCAGCGCCGCGTTTACCTGCAACGCCTCAAGGACCTGGCGGAGCTTGAGCAAACAGCGCGGCGGGACGGGCGCGACGACCTCGTCCTGCTGTTCAAGGGCGCGATCCTCCACACCGAGGCCGATCTCAAGTGGACGGACGCCTGCGCCGACGAGATCCGGAATTCCAAGCGGAAGGGAGTGGAGGAAACATGACACGGCTAATCGAGCTGAGCGATGTCCGCAAGCTGTACGACGGCGGGGCCAAGCATCCGGCGCTGAACGGGGTCAGCCTGGGCGTCGAGCGGGGCGAGTTCCTCGCCGTCATGGGCCCCTCCGGGAGCGGAAAGTCGACCCTCCTCAACCTGGTCGCGGGACTCGACCGGCCGACTTCCGGGCGAGTGCTCGTCGACGGCCACGACCTCGGGCGCGCCGGTGAGGCGGAACTGGCCCGCTACCGCCGGAGCGGGGTGGGGTTCGTGTTCCAGTTCTTCAACCTGCTCGGCAGCCTGACCGTGTTCGAGAACGTCATGGTCGCGGCCCAGCTGGGTGGGAGCGGCAACGCCGTGGCTCGCCAGCGAGCCCGGGAACTGCTCGCCCAGCTCGGCATCGCCGACCAGGCGGCGCGCTACCCGGCCCGCTTGTCGGGTGGCCAGCAGCAGCGGGTGGCGATCGCCCGGGCGCTGGTCAACCGGCCACTGATGCTGCTGGCCGACGAACCGACCGGCGCGGTTGACAGCCGAAGCGGCGAGCAGGTCATGGAGCTCCTGGTGGAGGTCAACCGGGGCGGCCAGACCGTGCTGCTGGTCACCCATGACGCCAAGCTGGCCGCGCGCTACGCACGCAGGGTGGTGAGCCTGGTCGACGGAAGGGTCGCCGACGACGTCGTCCTGCACGCCTCCACCGCCAGCCCGGCGGAGGTGGTGCGGGTCCGCGTCGAGGAGGTGGCGGGATGAACGCGGTGCTGACCAAGGTGCTGGGCGACCTCAGGCAGCGGCGGCTGCAGGCCGCGGTAATCGCGCTGGTCATCTTCCTGGCCAGCGCCACCACCACGCTGGGCCTCACCCTGCTTCAGACCGCGAGCGACCCCTGGGACCGCGCCTTCGAGGCCCAGAAGGGAGCCCACCTGACCGTCCACTTCGACTGCCACAAGGTCGACACGCAGCAGCTGGCCGGCACGCCGGCCCTGATCGGTGCCAGCGCCTCCGCCG
>WNFV01007335.1_pt1 | contig 13771 bp, 10 predicted proteins | sample 5400101 | NCBI WGS metagenome assembly WNFV01 (sample SAMN13153361, study PRJNA577476) | soil metagenome | isolation source: 115 cm soil or saprolite under grassland replicate 1 | place: USA:California | collected 2016-06-15 | reverse complement strand
ACGTTTGACAGGCTGGGCTGGGAACCGAAAAAGGGCGAGCCGTCCACCGCCGGGAACTTGCGCGCGAGCCTGATCAACGCTCTGGGAGATTTGAATGATCCAGAGATCACCGCGGGCTGTCGCGAGCGTTTCGAAAAATACCTTGCAAATCCCGCATCACTCGCGCCTGATCTGCGTCCGTCGGTTCTTGCGGTCGTTGGCCGATACGCAGACGAAAAGACCTGGAGCAAACTTCACGAGCTCGGCTTGAAAACGACGAGCATTGAGGAAAAACAGAATTACTACAACGCGCTGGCCGAAGCAATCGACCCCAAGCTGGTGAAGAAGGCGCTTCCCATTGCGCTCACCGATGAGCTGCCGACAAGTCGCGCGGTATTTCTGGTCCCGGCGGTCGCGCGCGACAGCGGTCATCCGGAGATTGCCTGGGAGTTTGCTAAGGCGAATATGAAAACGCTGCTCGCCAAGATCGATGCGGCTGGCGCGAATCGGTATGTGCCCGGTCTGTTCACCTTTTTTTCCGATGACTTGCGTGCCGATGAATTAAAGAGCTACGCCAAAAATAATTTGTCGGCCGCCAGCGCGAGGGAAGTAGCAAAGGTTGTGGACGAAGTTCAGTTCCGCGCGGAATTCAAAAGACGCATCGGGCCTCAAGTGAATACTTGGATCGAAGGGAAAGAACACCGCTAATCGCTATAGCCACGGCCCTGTGGGCCGTCTCGCAGTGGAACCGGCCATAGGCCGGTGGCTACACTGATCACCGATCACTGATCACTATTCCGTTGCGGAGCGATCCACAGGCGCATTGGAATCATCGAAGACTCAACGAAGCCGTGTTTTCGGAAAAATGCCTGGGCCACGTTTTCCGGGCGATCGGTCAGCAAGGTGATGCGGAGAAAGTTTTTCTGTTTCGCGAAATCGATGGCGTACTGGAGAAGCTTTGAGCCGTAGCCCTTGCCGTGGTATTTTTTATGAATCACCAGGTCCTCCAGCAGAATGACGAAGCCGCCTTCGGCTGTCGCCCGCGGCTCGGCTGTTCGAAAATGAGCCGCAAACCACGAAGCTGTTTGTCCTTGTCCGGCCGAAAATCGCTTTCCTGAGCGAACAATCCGCCCAGCATTTCCGACAGCTCGTCCAAGTCGGCCTCGGTCGCTGGTTCGATTACGATATGTTCGCTCATCGGTTTTATTGTTTATCTCAAAGTCGGACTCGGTGGCAATCTCCGAATCAAAGATCGACGGTTGCGGCGCGCGGCGCAATTGACAATGGCTTCCTCACTCCTAGTGTAACCGCTCTCAAATCGGGCCGGAGCTATTTCCCGGTTTTATGAAACGCACTTACCAGCCATCCAAGCGAACACGCAAACGTCAGCACGGTTTCCGTGCCCGGATGCGTACCAAAGGCGGGCGCGCAACCCTCGCACGCCGGCGACAGCGCGGTCGCAAACGCCTGCTCCCGAAAGGCGTCGAGCGACATTACGTCCGTCACACCCAGGCTTGATCGATTTTTCTGCTGATCGAAGTTCTGCTAAAATTGGTAATTGATAATCTAAAATTACGCCCACGGCGACTCGGGACTCCTCACACCCGCTCAAGCGCTAAAGCAACCCCTTGGCCAACACCGACGCACAGGCTCACCAAGGCGCGGGACTGCTGGTGCCTGCGCAAAGCGTAGGCTGCAGTCATCACTAAACGCGCGCCAGTAGCGCCAAGCGGATGTCCGAGCGCGATCGCGCCGCCGTTGCCGTTGACATGTTCAGCATCGTCGGGCAGTCCAAGGCTGCGCGTACACGCGAGTACCTGGGCCGCGAATGCTTCATTGATTTCGATACAGTCGAAGTCGTCGAGGCGCAGGCCGATTTTCGCTAGCAATTTGTTGATCGCTGGGACTGGTCCAATGCCCATGATTCGCGGCGCAACGCCTGCCGCTGCCATGCTGATAACGCGGGCCAACGGCTGTAAGCCGTATTTCTCTAGCGCTGCTGCCGACGCGACCAAAAGAGCGCAAGCACCGTCATTTACCCCGGAGGCATTGCCTGCGGTAACGGTGCTGTCGGCGCCTAGCAGCGGCTTGAGTTTGGCTAGGTGCTCTGGCGTGATATTGGGGCGCGGATGTTCGTCTTCACTGACCATGACCGTTTCATTGCCGTGCGGCGCCGGTACTGGCGTTATCTCCTCTCCCAACCAGCCTCGCGCCTGCGCGTGCGCAGTGCGCTGTTGGCTGCGCCAGGCGTATGCGTCCTGGCACGCGCGCGCAATGTGAAGCTCGCGCGCAAGATTGTCCGCGGTCTGCGTCATCGAATCGACGCCATAGCGCGCCTGCATCACCGCGTTAATGCAACGCCATCCGAGCGTACTGTCCTCCAGCTTTTGCTCGCGACTAAAGGCAACATCCGCCTTGGGGATGACGAGTGGCGCCCGCGACATGCTTTCGACACCGCCAGCAATCACCAACTGTGCATCGCCGCCAGCGATTGCGCGAGCCGCGAGACCAACCGCTTCTAAGCCGGAAGCGCACAGTCGATTCACTGTCATCGCGGGAACTGTTGCCGGGAGGCCGCACAGCAGCGCGGCCATGCGAGCGACATTGCGATTGTCTTCACCGGCCTGATTGGCGCAACCGAGAACAACGTCATCCACAGCACCCCAGTCGACGGCAGGATAATTGGCAATCAACGACGTAAGCGGCGCCGCAGCCAAATCGTCGCAGCGCACCGCTGCCAGCCGTCCACCGTAGCGGCCAAACGGTGTTCGGGTTGCTGCCGCAATGAAAACATCAGCCATATGCGCTTCGGGAAACCAGCGGCTGCCAACCATTGCGTGCCATCGCGCGTTCAATCGCCTGACGAGCGCTATGCAAAGCAGGCAACATTTTCTTCCGTGCCACAGCATGCACGTCGTCGCTATAACGCATGCTGACGTTGAGACCGCACACGGCCAGTCCTGTGGTGGAACGAATCGGAACGGCAATCGAGCACAGTCCCAACTCCAGTTCCTGGGAAACGAACGCGTAGCCTTGGCGGCGCACCTTGAGGATTTCGGCTTGGAGTGCGCGGATCTTATACATGGTGTGCGCGGTAATCGGGTAGCACCTATTTTCGCGCAACCAGGCGCTGAACTCGCTGTCCGATTTGTCCGCCAACAGGACGCGACCCATCGAGGTGGCAAATGCCGGCAACCGCGCGCCCACACCGAGCGCGACACTCATCAGGCGTCGGACTGCCACGCGAGCTACATAAATGATCTCAGTGCCATCCAACACCGACATTGAACACGACTCGCCTACCCGCTGCGACAACTGTTCCATCGCTTCATGCGCCAATTCAGTCAGGTCCAGCGAAGAAAGGTAGCTGTGGCCCAGCTCAAGCACTCGCGGTGTCAAAAAAAAGTGTCGGCCCCGCGCAGCTACATAGCCAAGGTGTCGCAGGGTCAACAAACTGCGCCGGGCAACCGCACGCGACAAGCCGGTCTGGGCTGCAATTTCAGAAAGGGTGCAACGGGGTTGTTCGCGGTTGAACGCGCACAATACTTGCAAACCACGGGCCAACGATTGCATGTAATCAGGGCTCTCGGTGAACGAAACGCGGTAAACCATGGCGGGATTTCAATGATTGATTGACAGGGAAACCGTAATGGGATTTCATGATGTGCGCAATGCGAATTAATGTTCGATTATCGAACGCAAGCCAAGCTCAGAATGACTTTCCCGTGATTAGCGAGCGCGACAGCGTTTTGCACAGCTGGTGTGTCCAGACTCAATGGCAGGCACCGACCATTGTCGGTGGACGTGCCGCGCACTTCTGGGACGCAAACGGCAATGATTATCTAGACATGAGCAGTCTAGCCGGGTGTAGCAACTTGGGGCACCAGAATCCCACGGTTGTTGAAGCAATACGTGAACAAGCTGAGCGTTTATGTTTTGTTACGTCCGCTTGGGGCGCGCAGCCGCGTGCAGAACTGGCGCAAGCGTTGCTCGAAAAGGCGGGCTTCAAGCACGGTCGGGTATTTTTCACTGTAACCGGCGCCGACGCGAACGAACAGGCAGTCAAGTTCGCGCGGCAAGCGCGGGGGCTTACGCAAGGTTGGATAATCACTCGCGATCGATCTTACCATGGCACGAGCTATGCCTGCATGGCGCTGTCCGGAGACGCACGTACTCGTGATCAGGCCGATCCGGAGCGCTACGCGGTTGCGCGGGTCCCGCCCCCATATGTGTATCGCTGCCCGTTTGGTAGCAGCAACGAAATCGAGTGCGGCCAGCGTGCCGTCGCCGCCCTCGCTGAGGAGATCGACCGCAAAGGTGCGGAGTCGGTCGCGGCTGTTCTCATGGAACCCAATGCTGGGACCAATGGCATCGTCGCGCCGGACAATTACTGGCCGGGTCTACGTGAGCTTGCACGTTCTCGGGGCGTATTCCTTATTGCTGATGAAGTGATGAGCGGTTTTGGTCGCTGCGGCGAGTGGTTCGCGTGGCAACGATACGGCGACGCCGGCAAACCCGATCTGATGACACTAGCGAAAGGGTTGACCGGTGCACATTTGCCGCTCGGGGCCGTGGTGGTGAACGAAAATGTCGCCCGGCATTTAGAAAACCAGATGCTGTTCACCGGCTTGACTTACTGTGGCCATCCCCTCGCTTGCGCCGCCGGAATAGCTGCGATCCGCGCTTACGAAGACGAAAAATTGATCGAACGCTCACGCCGTCTGGGCGCTGCGATGTTCGGTGAATTAAAGCGGCTACATCAACGACATCGCTTGATCGGCGATGTGCGGGGTGGTCATGGTCTGTTCGCTGTCATTGAACTGGTCAGCGACCCAATCACTCGCGCACCGCTGGCACCCTGGCCACAGACGCCGCCGCAACTGACGGTCCTTGTGAAAAAGGCGCTCACGCACGGGGTATCTTTTGCGGTACGCGGGAACCTGATCATCCTGGCACCGCCGTTAGTAATTGAAGAACGCGAACTGACCGACGCTCTGGCCTTGCTCGATCGCCTGCTTAGTGAAATGGAGTCCACATGAGTTTCAAACTTACTTACGCAACCATGTTCAACCCGCCGGCGGACATGCACAGGCGATTTGACGCCGCGCTGGCTGAAGTCAATCGCTCTTTGGGCGCCACCCATGGCCTTTATATCAATGGCGAGGACCGCGACAGCGCCAGGCATGACACGCGGCGCAGTCCGATTGACCAGCGCCGGGTCCTCGGCCACTTCCCACTCGCCAGTGTCGCTGATGCGAACGATGCGATGGCGGCCGCGCAAGCTGCCTTTCCAAGCTGGCGCGCAATACCGATGGTCGAACGTGTGCGCCTGCTCAAGCGGGTCGCAACGCTGATCGAAGAACGCGTTTATCACATTGCTGCAGCTTTGACGCTGGAAGTGGGTAAGAACCGGATGGAAGCGCTCGGAGAGGTGCAGGAGACGGCGGACTTTTTCAATCTCTACGCTGATGATTTTGTCCGACAAAACGGCTTCGATCACGCTTTGCCCGATGACCCGCTACCGGGTTTTCGTTCGCACAATCGCAGCGTGATGAAGCCGTATGGCGTCTGGGTGGTCATCGCACCGTATAACTTTCCGTTTGCGCTCGCAGGCGGGCCCGTGGCGGCCGCTTTGATCACCGGTAACACAGTCGTGCTTAAGACAGCTAGCGATACGCCGTGGTCGGGCCGCCTGCTCGCAGATTGTTTACGTGATGCTGGCATTCCGCGCGGAGTTTTCAATTACCTCAATGGCGGCGGCAGTGTGATTGGTGAGACCCTGCTGCAGCATGCGAACACCGCTGGAATCACGTTCACTGGATCGTTTGACGTCGGCATGCACATCTATCGCAGCGTGGCCAACGGCGAGTATCCACGGCCCTGCGTCACTGAGATGGGGGGCAAAAACGCCTGTATCGTCACCGCGAACGCCGACCTCGAACGCGCCGCCGACGGGATCGTGCGTTCGGCGTATGGCTTGAGCGGACAAAAGTGCTCGGCGGTATCGCGAATCTACGTCGATGACAAAGTGGCTGACGCGTTGATCGAAAAGCTCCGGATAAAAATCGCCGCAATTACCATTGGCGATCCCTCGCGGCAGGAAAACTGGCTTGGGCCGGTGACTACCGCCAACGCCCTGCAAAACTACCAGCGCTACAGTAAACAACTTGCCGAAAGTGGCGGCCGCATTGTCTGTGGCGGCCAGCGTTTGACCGATGGTAGCCTGGCTCATGGCTATTTTGTCGCGCCGACTCTGGCGGAAGCGTCGGCAACGCATCCGTTGTTTGCCGAGGAAATGTTCGTGCCTATCGCCATGCTTTGTCGGGTGCGTGATCGCACGGAGGCAGTTCGGTTGGCCAATGATTCCCGATTCGGACTGACTGCCGGTTGCTACGGCAATGACGAAGATGCGGCCTACTTCTTCGACAACATTGAGGCGGGAGTCACTTACGTTAATCGTCCACAGGGCGCCACGACCGGCGCGTGGCCTGGTTATCAGCCTTTCGGCGGCTGGAAAGGATCGGGTTCCTCGGGTAAGGGCATCGCCTCTTTCTATTATCTCGCGCAATACCAGCGCGAACAATCGCAGACAAAAGTGGAGTAGGCGATGCAATTCGGCAGCTTACAAGAAGTCATCCATCAGTACATCCACAACGGTCAAAGCGTGGCGCTGGAAGGCTTCACCCATCTGATTCCGTTCGCCGCTGGGCACGAGATTTTGCGCCAAAAAAAACACGATCTCCATCTGATCCGGATGACGCCAGACCTTATCTACGATCAATTGATTGGCGCCGGCTGTGCGCGCGCCCTCACGTTTTCCTGGGGTGGCAATCCCGGCGTGGGTTCGCTGCACCGGCTGCGCGATGCGGTCGAGAATGACTGGCCGCGACCATTGCGGATCCACGAGCATTCGCACGCGGGGATGGCTGCGGCCTATACCGCCGGGGCAGCCCGGTTGCCCTTCGGAATGCTGCGCGGCTACGTCGGAACCGATCTTCCAGGCGTCAACCCGCAAGTGCGCGAAGTACGTTGCCCATACACAAATACGGCGATCGCTACGGTGCCGGCGATCAATCCAGATGTCACCGTATTGCACGCTCAGGCCGCCGATCGCCAGGGCAACATTCTCATCCGCGGCATTGTCGGTGCCCAAAAAGAGGCGGCGTTGGCCGCAAGCACGCTAATCGTTACGGTTGAAGAAATCGTCGAGTCCCTGGCAGCGCCAATGAATGCAATCGTTTTGCCGCACTGGGTTGTTACGGCGATTGCCGAGGTGCCTATGGGTGCTTACCCCTCTTATGCGCATGGTTACTACGCACGGGACAACGCTTTTTACCGGGCTTGGGATGAGATCGCGCGCGATCGCGAGCAATTCACGGAGTGGATCACTCGTCACGTGCTTTGTAGCCACAATCACTCGGAATTCCTAGACAGTTTGGCGGAGGCGGCATGAGTATCCATTCCTCAGCAAATACATATACGCCGGACGAAATGATGACGATCGCGGCCGCGCGCTTGATATGGCCAGGTTGTGTTTGCTTCGTCGGCATCGGCGTGCCTTCCGCGGCAGCGAATCTTGCGCGGCTGACTCACGCCCCCGACATAGTACTGATCTACGAGTCCGGCGGCATTGGCACTCACCCCCGGGTATTGCCGTTGTCCATCGGCGATGGCGAACTGGCTGAGACCGCGACCGCCGTGGTTTCGTTACCAGAAATTTTTTCCTATTGGCTACAGGCTGGTCGTATCGATGTCGGTTTTCTTGGCGCGGCGCAGATTGATCGCTTTGGTAATCTTAATACCACGGTGATCGGCGGCTACAGCAAACCGAAGACCCGGCTGCCAGGTGCCGGTGGTGCGCCGGAAATTGCCCTCCACGCCAAGCAAATCTTTGTGGTGCTGAAGCAATCGCCGCGAAGCTTTGTCGGGAAGCTGGATTTTTGCACCAGTGCGGGGTTTCTGAATGGAAATGGCGAGCGAGCACAGCGTGGCCTCCCCGGTGCGGGGCCGCAGGTGGTGATCACTGACATGGGCATTCTCAAGCCGGCGACTCGGTCGCAGGAGCTCACCCTGGTCGCCCGCTATGAGAATGTCAGTGTGGACAGGATCCGCGCGGCCACAGGCTGGCCCTTGGCTGTTGGCGATACCATTGACGTTGTCGCCGCGCCGACGGCGGAGGAGCTGCGCGTCCTTCGCGACCTGCATAAGCGAACGGCAATCGCCCATGCCGGCGATGCGCGTGGATCAAGAAAAATCCCACGGGCAGCAGCAGGCCAAGTTAACGTATGAACAAGAGTTCCGATCGCAATCGCACCATCCGAACCGAGTTGCCCGGACCCAAAGCGCGGGCAATCCTGGCGCGCGATGCCAAGGTGGTGTCGCCCTCGTATCCGCGCGAGTACCCATTCGTGATGTCGCATGGGCGCGGTGTCGAAGTCTGGGACGTTGACGGTAATCGGTTCCTGGATTTTGCTGCCGGCATCGCAGTCTGCAGCACCGGCCATTCACACCCACAGGTCGTTCAGGCTATCAAGGACGCAGCCGATGAGTTCCTGCACATTTCGCCTGATTTTTGCCATGAGAGGCAAGTCGCACTCGGCGAAAAAATCAACGCGCTGTCGCCGATGGGCGAGCCGGTGCTTAGTTTTTTCTGTCAATCAGGCACCGAAGCGGTGGAAGGTGCACTGAAGCTGGCACGTTATGTCAGTGGACGCTCGCGCTTCATCGGCTTTCTCGGTGGTTTCCACGGTCGCACGATGGGTTCCCTCGCTTTCACGGCCAGCAAGTGCACGCAGCAACAGGGTTTTTTCTCGACCATGCCGGGCGTCACCCACGTGCCGTATCCGAATCCGTACCGGCCACTGTTCGCGGGCGAGGATCAAGGTCAGGCCGTACTTGATTATGTCGAAAACGTCTTATTCGTCAGCAATGTGCCGCCAAACGAAGTCGCGGCCGTCTTGGTCGAACCGATTCAATGCGAGAGCGGCTACGTGGTGCCGCCCGATGGATTTCTAGCCGGCTTGCGCCAGCTCTGCGATCGCTACGGCATTCTGTTGATTCTCGATGAAGTACAGTCTGGATTGGGTCGCAGCGGTAAGATGTTCGCCTGTCAGCACTGGGATGTGCAGCCCGATATTATGACCCTGGCCAAGGGTTTGGGCTCCGGCCTGCCGATCGGCTTGGTCGTGGCGAAAAAAAGCATCATGCAACAGTGGAAGCCCGGTGCGCACGCGAACACTTTCGGCGGTAATCCGCTATGCTGCGCGGCAGCACTGGTCACACTCGACCTGATCGAACGCGAATACGTCGCCAATGCCGAGAAAGTCGGCGCACATTTTATGAGACGGCTGCGCGAATTGCAATCGCGGCATTCGGTAATCGGCGATGTCCGTGGCAAGGGGCTAATGATCGGCATGGAGCTAGTTAGTGATCGAGCTAGTCGCGCACCGTGCCAAACGTCGTGTCATGCCGTAATCACACGCGCATTTCATCGGGGTCTGCTTTTGCTACCCTGCGGGGAGAGCACCGTGCGCTTCATGCCGCCGCTGACCGTGTCGATCGCGCAGGTGGATGAGGCCATCACTTTGCTGGAGGCCGCCCTGGTCGACGCACTCGCTGATTAACGATGCGTCAGCACAAGATTTTGCTGGTTGGGCTGGTGTTACTCTCTGTGTTGCCGGTGCTGGCTGATCGGAAGCCGGTCTTGCAGCAAATTCAGCTGCCGCACAATTACTATTATCGTGAGATGTATTTGCCTCAGCTGACGACTGGCCCATCGGCGCTGACGTTTTCGCCTGATGGCAAGGAGGTGGTCTACAGTATGGGTGGTTCGCTTTGGCGACAAACCATCGGCAGTGATCAGACGCAGGAACTCACCCACGCGGGCGGCTACGATTATCAGCCGGACTGGTCCCATGATGGCCGACACATTATATTCACGCGTTACCAGAACGACGCTCTTGAGTTGTGGCAGCTCGATCTGCAAACTCGCAAGGAGGTTTCGCTCACCTCGCACGGCGATGTCAATGTCGAGCCGCGATATTCGCCGGATGACCGCCACGTCGCATTCGTTTCCACCGCTGACAGCGGTCATTTCAACCTCTATGTCGGAGAGGTGGCCGGTGATCGCTTGATCAATCCGAGACGCTTGTTGCCCGAGCACACGAGTAACATCTATCGCTACTACTACGCGCCCACTGATCACGCGATCAACCCGTCATGGACGGCTGATGGTCAGCGCCTGCTGTTCGTGTCGAATCGCGAAGTGGCCTACGGTACTGGCGACATTTGGTCAGTGTCAATCAACGCGCCCGAAGATTTGAAAAAAGTCTTTAGTGAAGAAACCGAGTGGCGTGCGCAGCCACAGGTCGCACCCGATGGCCGCCGGGTTCTGTTCAGCAGTTATCATGGCCGCCAGTGGCAACAGCTCTGGTTGACCACTATACAGGGTGCCTCGCCATTCCCGTTGACCTTTGGGGAGTTCGATCGTACCCAGGCACGATTTTCGCCCGATGGCAACCACGTTGGCTACATCAGCAACGAAGAGGGCAATACGTCGCTCTGGGTCCAAGAGGTCGTTGGCGGCGCGCGAATTCGCATCAACGCGAGGCAACGGCATTACTTAAAGGAGGTCGGCCAGCTCAAGCTGAGTGTGCGGGACGAGCATGGCAAGAGAGTGCCAGCGCGAGTGAGTGTGCTTGCTGCCGACGGCCGTGCCTATGCGCCCGATAATGCCTGGATGCATGCCGACGACGGCTTTGATCGGAGTCTTCAGGCGTTCGAAAACCACTACTTCCTCTGTCCAGGCGAATGCACACTGATGCTGCCGATTGGCGACGTGCAGTTGCAGGTTTCTCGCGGGCTCGACTACGCGATTGCAGAGCGACGCGTCCCCGTCACGGAAGGAAGCAACACGACGACGATCTCGCTCAAGCCGCTGCGCTTGCCAGCTCAATACGGCCACTTCGCCAGCGCGGACCTGCATGTGCACATGAATTATGGTGGGCACTATCGGAACACTTCTCAGAATCTGATCGAACAGGGACGTGCCGAGCACTTGGATGCCATCTACAACCTAATCGTCAACAAGGAGGAACGCATTCCAGACATCGCGCAGTTCAGTCGCCGGCCGTTGCGTAAAGACAATGTGCTACTGATGCAAGCGCAGGAATTTCACAGCAACTATTGGGGACATCTGGACCTCCTCGATCTGACGGATCATTTCCTAACTCCGGATTTTTCGTCGTATCGCGAAAGTGCGTTAAGCAGCCCATATCCACACAATGGCGTGATCGCTACCCTAGCGCATGCGCAACATGGATTGGTCGGATATGCACATCCGTTCGATAGCCCAGTCAACCCCGACAAGGATCCGGAGCTCACCAATGCTCTTCCCGCTGATGTTGCCCTGGGCAACGCGGATTATTACGAACTCGTGGGTTTCTCCGATCACCGCGCGACAGCGGACATCTGGTATCGCCTGCTCAATCTTGGTTTTCGTTTGCCAGCCGGCGCGGGGACTGATGCGATGGCGAACTACGCTTCCTTGCGCGGCCCGGTGGGCGTGAATCGGGTATTCATAGCCGTAACCGGCGAGACCACGCCGGAAAAGCTGCACGCGGGGCTGAAGCAAGGTCGGACTTTCGTCACTAATGGCCCTTTGCTGGGCTTCGACGTGGATAGCAAGCATCCAGGTGATGAGATTACACTCACCAACGCGACAACACTGCCGTACCACGCATCTCTACGTTCTATTGTCCCAATCGATCACTTGGAGTTGATCTTCAACAGCCGGGTGATCGCGAGTCATCGGCTTGAGGGAGCGCGCACACAAGCCGATGTCACTGGCAAGGTTGAGATTCCTGTCAGCGGTTGGCTAGTACTGCGCGCTTGGAACGATCACGCTGACCCGAGGGTCCAAGACATTTATCCTTATGCCGGCACGAGTCCGATCTACGTAACGGTTAATCGGCAGGCGCCCCGCTCGCCGGAGGACGCCGCCTATTTTGTCAAATGGCTCGATCGCGTGATCGCCAGCGCAACGGCGCGGAGCGACTACAACAGCCCGCAAGAAAAGCAGAACACCTTGCAATACCTGGGCGTGGCGCGCATGCTGTTTCAAACACGAACAGAAACAGCGGACCCAACGGTGCTTCCCTAGAACGATAGATTTTATGCTGCCGAATCTGCTACCGATTTTGGGAGCACGAAGGCCCCCGTTGATGCTACAATAGCCTGGTCTTTGCACCGTTAGCTCAATTGGCAGAGCAAGTGACTCTTAATCACTGGGTTGCAGGTTCGATTCCTGCACGGTGCATTTTGCCGGAAACTATGCGGCGGTAGAGCGCTTCGTACTGGGGAAGAATGCGATCTGCGGAGAAGTTTGAGAGCGCGCGAATGCGGCTTCGTTTGCCGAGTTCTCGCGCCAAGTCTGGAGATTCAAGCAACTCATCTAATCCAGCAGCAGCCGCGGTCGCATCGCCGAAAGGATATAGAGGACAAGCGTCTCCTACGACTTCGGGAATGCCGCCGACGCGGAACGCGACGATGGGCTTCCCGTAAAACATCGTCTCAAGAATACTCAATCCGAAGCTTTCGTATTCGGACGTGTAGAGTCCCGCATCCGCAGCTTCCAAATATTCGTCCACCGCAGCTGTGTTTTGCCGAATAATGACAGAATCCCGAATTCCTAGCTCATCGAGTAGCGGCTCATAAGCGTCGAACGGGCCGCCTGCCAGAATGAACAATCGGAGGCGCTTCCGGTTTTTCGACTTGGCAATCGTCCGCAGCAGGAGATCGATTCGTTTCACGGGTCGCAAACTCGACATGTGCAGCACAAGAAATTCGTCCGTTAGACCGAGATCGCTGCGAACTTCTGCGCGGCTTCTGTTGAGTTTATTCGGAGTGAAAAAATTTGGAATCACTTCGATCGGTCTTTTCAAACGAAAGATTTCCTGCGTTTGATTCCGAAGACTTTCTGAAACTGCCGTCACCGCATCGGAATGCACGAGGGCATGCTCAATGGCGGTGCGATAATCCGGGTCCTGGCCCAGAAGAGTCGTGTCGGTTCCATGCAAGGTTGTGACAAGGCGCGGAGCTGACGATCCCAACATCTGCGAGGCCAAACAGGCGGCGAGCGCGTGCGGCACCGCGTAATGCACGTGAAAAAGATCGAGTTGCTGAGAACGCGCGACTTCCGCCATTTTCACCGCGAGCGGCAGAGTGTAATCGGGAGATGGAAACAAAGGGTTATGCGCAACATCCACTCGATGGAAATGAAGATTATCTTGCGGCAGATCCAGCCTAACCGGTTGAGCATAACTGAAGAAATAAACTTCATGACCGCGGCGCGCCAACTCTGACCCGAGAGCAGTCGCCAAAATCCCACTCCCGCCAATCAACGGAAAACATGCAATCCCAATTTTAAGCGGCCCCGATTCCATTACAGTTTAGTATACGCTTTGCCGGAGTCGGAAATTTCGTCGCGCTTGATAAATTTCACCTGGGGAGCATCTGCCTTGTTGATGTAATCCTGCTCGCTGGCACCGGCAACGTAATGGGTGCATTGAATCACTGATTGCATCCAACGGAAACGTGTGTCACGAGTCGGGCTGATTTCCTCCGGACCAAATTCGTGCTTGGGTATCTCTAAAAACTGGTCGCCACCTTTGTGTAACAATAATTTTCCGTCGCGATAACGCGCGCGAACAATTTCACCTTCGTAGCGCTGATCGACGAAATATTCTGGTACCGCCACGGCACGCGCTCTGAACTCCCGTGCACTGGATCGCTC
>WNFV01018952.1_pt1 | contig 13772 bp, 16 predicted proteins | sample 5400101 | NCBI WGS metagenome assembly WNFV01 (sample SAMN13153361, study PRJNA577476) | soil metagenome | isolation source: 115 cm soil or saprolite under grassland replicate 1 | place: USA:California | collected 2016-06-15 | reverse complement strand
CCGCGGCGGTCACAGCCAACCAGAGCATCGGAGTCTCCTTGAGTACCCGCCCCGTACGCAACTTGCGGCGCGGGCGTTTCATGCGCAAATCTCCGGCGCATGACCTTGCAGCCCCTACCCCCGCCACTGGATCGGTGACTTCCGTGCAACCGTTTGCCGTCGAAAGGAATCAGAGAATCAACATGAGCCCTCGGATGGTATTCATGCTGCGACGCCTCGCAATCGCCGGGTCGACGCTCGCGCTCCTGACCGCCCGTCCGCCCGACCGCCTCACCGCCCAGACGCTCCGGGTTCCCTATGAAACGTTCACCCTCCCCAACGGCCTCCAGGTGCTCCTGCACGAGGATCACTCGGTGCCGGTCGTGGCGGTCAACATCTGGTACCACGTCGGCTCCGGCGACGAGCGGGTGGGCCGGACGGGGTTCGCCCACCTGTTCGAGCACATCATGTTCATGGGCTCGCAGCATGTGCCCACGGGGGAGTTCGACAAGCTGCTCGAGGCGGCGGGCGGGGACAACAACGGATCCACCACCGAGGACCGCACCAACTACTACGAGGACGGCCCGGCGAACGCGCTGCCCCTGATGCTGTGGCTCGACTCCGACCGGATGGGGTTTCTCCTCCCTGAGATCACGGCCGACAAAGTGGACCTGCAGCGCGGCGTGGTGCAGAACGAGCGGCGGCAGAGCTACGAGAACCGCCCATACGGGCTCTCCGAAGAGAACATCCTGAAGCGGCTGTACCCCGCGACGCACCCCTACAACTGGCCGGTGATCGGCTCGATGGCGGACCTGTCGGCGGCGACGCTCGAGGACGTGCGCAACTTCTTCCGCACCTACTACACGCCGAACAACGCCACCCTCGCCATCGCGGGGGACATCGCGCCGCGCGAGGCGCGCGCGCTGGTCGAGCGGTACTTCGGCGACATTCCGCGCGGCCCCAGCGTGACGCGGCCGACGCCGCCGGCCGTGCTGTTGCCGGCGGACGTGATCGCGACGCTGGAAGACCGGGTGCAGCTGCCCCGCGTCTACAATGCGTGGCACACCGTGAAGGCGTTCGCGCCCGACGATGCGGGGCTCGATGTGCTCGCGAACGTGCTGGCGGGCGGCCGCTCCTCGCGGCTCTACCGGCGGCTCGTCTACGAGCTGCAGATCGCGAGCGACGTCGTGGCGTTCCAGGACGGCAGCCGCCTGGACGGAAAGTTCGAGTTGTGGACCACGGCGCGCCCGGGACACGCACTGCCCGAGCTGCAGCGCGTGGTCGACGAGGAGGTCCGCAAGCTGGCCGAGACCGGGCCGACCGCACGCGAGGTGGCGCGCGCCCAGAACACCTTCGAGGCCCAGTTCCTCTCCCGTATGGAGCGGGTCGGCAGCTTCGGCGGCAAGGCCGATCAGCTCAACTTCTACAACTATTTCGTGGGGACGCCGGACTACTTCCAGCGCGACCTGGACCGCTACCTCAAGGTGACGCCCGCGGACGTGCAGCGGATCGCGCGCGCGTACCTGGTCGGTGCGCACCGCGTGGTGCTCAGCGTGGTGCCGCAGGGCAAGCCGGAGCTGGCCGTGCCGGCGGGAGTCCAACCATGAAGACCATCGTTCTCGCGCTCCTGTTGCAGGGGGTGGATCGCACGCACCCGCCCACGCTCGCGCCGCCGCCCGCCCTCAAGCTGCCGGCGATCCGGACGGCGACGCTCCCGAACGGTCTCGAGCTCGCGGCCGTCGAGATGCACAAGGTGCCCATGGTGGACGTATCCCTGGTGCTCGATGGGGGCGGCGTCCGGGATCCGGCGGATCTCCCGGGGCTCGCGACGTTCACGACCACGATGCTGCAGCAGGGCGCGGGCCGGCGCAGCGCGCTCGATATCGCCGACGAGGCGGCGTTCCTCGGCGCTCAGCTCAATGCCGGAGCGGGGTACGATGTCGCCACGGTGGCGTTACACGTCCCCAAGCGGCGGCTCGCCGCCGCGCTCGATCTCATGGCCGACGTCGTGCTGCGGCCCACCTTTGCCGACTCCGAGGTGACGCGGCAACGGGAGCTGCGGCGCACCCAGCTCATCCAGCAGCGGGACGAGCCGGTAGCGGTGGCCAACGTGGTGTTCCCGGCCATCGTCTACGGCGCGGCGCACCCGTACGGGCGGCCCCTCGCCGGGAACGACGCTTCGGTAGCCGGGCTCACGCGGGAGCGCGTGGCGGAGTTTTATCGGAGGTTCTACCGGCCGAACGGCGCGCGGCTGCTCGTGGTGGGGGACGTAACGCTGGATGAGGCCCGTCGGCTCATCACCGAGCGGTTCGGGGCGTGGGCTCGGGCCGACTCGCCTGCCGCCGCGTTGACGCCCGCCCCCGCGCCGGCACCGCGGGCGATTTATCTGATCGACAAGCCCGGCGCGGCGCAATCGGTCGTGCGGATCGGTCACGTGGGCCCCGCGCGGGACACGCCCGACTACTTCGCTCTACAGGTGCTGAACACCATTCTCGGTGGCGCGTTCACGTCGCGCTTGAACCAGAACCTGCGCGAGACGCACGGCTACACGTACGGCGCCGGGTCGGCCTTCTCCCTGCGCCGTCGGGGCGGGCCGTTCGTGGCCCAGGCGTCGGTCGTGACCGCCAAGACCGACAGCTCGCTGATCGAGTTCCTGAAGGAGCTGCGCCGTATTCGCGACCAAGCCGTGCCCGCGCCCGAGCTCGAGAAAGCCAAGCAGTACCTCGTGCTCGGCCTGCCGGGGGACTTCGAGACCACGGCGGGTGCGGCGGCCCGGTTCCGCGAGCTCTTCGTCTACGGGCTCCCCCTGGATTACTTCGGCAACTACATCGACCGGGTCAACGCGGTCACGGCGGCGGACGTGCAGCGCGTGGCCCGGCAGTACATCGATCCGGACCACTTCGACATCGTGATCGTGGGAGACCGCAGCCAGATCGAGGCGGGGATCCGCGCGCTCAACGAGGGCGCGATCGTCTACCGCGATCTGTGGGGACAGGCGATCCCGTAGCGGCGTGAAAGACGTCGATTCCGCCGACCGCGCCCAGCTGATGCGGGTCGTGGTCTATTTCGGGCCGCCGTGCTTCGTCATCCTGTCGTTTGCCTGGTATTTCTGCCTGCGCCGGGAGTGGATCTCCAGCGGCGTCTTCTTGGCGCTCCTCGCGCTGAACGTGCCGCTCACCATCGCCGGGATCCTCGCCGTGCACCGGTTCGCGGGCGCCGCCTCGATCGGGCTGGTGAAGACGATCTTCGCGGTGGGCGATATCGCCCCACCGCGGAGTTATCCGCGGCAGGACGTGTTGATCGCTCGGGGGCAGTACGCCGAAGCGGCCGACTACTTTCGCGATCACATCCGCATCGAGCCCGGAGATCACGAGGCGCGACTGCAGCTGGCGCACCTGCTGGAGAGGCACCTTCAAGGCTACGACGAAGCGGAGGGGCTGTATCAGGAGGTCCGGCGCCTGCAACCGGACCCGCGTCAGGAACTGCGAGCGGCTAACGGCTTGATCGATCTGTACCGCAAGGCGGGCCGGACGGACCGGCTCAAGGTGGAGCTGGCCCGGTTCGCCGGGCGGTACCGGGGGACCGCCGCGGGCGAGGCGGCTGGCCGGGAGCTCAGGGACCTGAAGGCGGGAGATACTCCCGCGGAATCGTGAGCCCGGGCCGCTCGCCGTCCCAGAATACCGTTACCACCCACCAGCGCCGTCCGTCGAAGAACAACTGGATGCTGTTGATGCCGCGCGCGAACGGCAGTGAGTCGGCCGCCGCGTGGCGCGACTCGTATGTGCTGAAGGCGTGCGCGATGTTGCCGAAGCGCTCGAGGCGGCGCGACGCCTCCCGCTCGAAAAACCCGCTCTGCAGGAAGCGCGGCCCCGCCCGCGTGACGTACCCCTCCGGATCGAGCACCGTGGCGCGCGGCCCGCTGTCGGCGCGCACCCCCGTGGGAATCAACCGCGCACCGGGCAAGAAGAGGGAGCGGAAGCGATCCCAGTTGCGCGGCCCGGCGGGTCCCGAGATCACGTCGTACAGCGCGTGCAGAATGGCGTCGATGGAGCGGACGTCGTTCGTGTCGGCCACAGGGGGGCGTTGCGCGGCAAGCGGGGCCGCGAGGGCCGCCAGGGTGAGGACGATCGGGAGATTTCTCATGGGTTCCTTATGATTACCAGCGAATCGCTGCGCTGCCCCAGGTGAACCCGGATCCGAAGGCCGTCATGACGAGCAGGTCGCCCCGCTTGAGGCGACCGGCGTCGAGCGCTTCGTCGAGCGCGATGGGGATGGAGGCGGCGGTGGTATTCCCATACTTCTGAATGTTGGTGTAGACCTGGTCGTCGCGCAGGCCCGTCGCCTTCTGGACCATTTCGATGATGCGCAGGTTGGCTTGGTGCGGGACGAGCAGGGTGACGTCGGCGGAGGTGAGTCCGTTGGTTTTGAGCGCGACGGCGACCGACTCCGGCATTTTCACCGACGCGAACTTGAATACGTCGCGGCCCTCCATCACGGCGCGGTGCAGCCCGCGCTCGAGCATCTCGACGCTCACGTAGGGATCGTGCGCCAGCCCGGGGCCGTCCACCCACAGCTTCTCGGCGTAGCGACCGTCCGCAAAGATGTGCGTGGACAGGACGCCGCGCCCGTCGTCGGCGGTCGGGCCCAGGACCGCCGCGCCCGCGCCGTCGCCGAACAGCACCGCCGTATCGCGCCCGCGTGTGGTCTTGTCGAGCCCCCGGGAGTGCACTTCGGCGCCCACGAGGAGAATGCGCCGGTATTGTCCCGTGCGGATCCACGCGTCGGCGATCGACAGGCCGTAGATGAATCCGCTGCACTGATTGCGCACGTCCACGGCCGGGATATCGGTCAGCCCCAGCTCCCGCTGTAGGAAGACGCCGTTGCCGGGCTCGAAGTGGTCGGGGGTGCAGGTGCAGTAGATGATGCAGTCGATGTCGGCGGGCGCGACCTTCGCTTTCGCAAGGGCTTTCAGCGAGGCCTCCCGCGCGAGCGACACGCCGGTGTCGCCGCTCTCGACCCAGTGGCGCGTCTTGATGCCGCTGCGTTGCAGAATCCACTCGTCCGACGTGTCCATCATCTTTGCGAGGTCGTCGTTGGTGACGACGCGGGCGGGGACGTGGAAGCCGGTGGCGAGAAACTCCGTGCGGGGCATCGCAGTCCTGGGCTCGGGTTGCCAGACGACAAGGAAAGAGAGAAGATTCGGCGTCCCCTGCGCGAAAGCAAGGCGCCATGGAGTTACGCGTCACCCGCTGCCAGCTGGACGCCATCCGCGGGGCGAAGCACCTCCCCGACGTGCTGAAGACGGCCCTCGATGGAGCGAAGTCTGACGGCGACGGCGTCGTGCTGCGCCTCACCTACGAGGAAGCCACCGCGTTGAACGAGCTCTGCTCCTGGAACGTGCACACCGACGCCGGCGGGAAGGTCACGCCGGAATCCAAAGTGTTCGACGACCTCGTCCGCGCCATCTTAAATCACCCGGACTACTGAATGAGACGCCTCCCTCTGTTGGTGTTCCTCACGCTTTCCGCTTCTCTCGTTCCGCATCCCGCCGTCGCGCAGAAACGCGCCATCACGTTCGAGGACTACATCGCACTCAAGTCGGTGAGCGATCCGCAGCTGTCGCCCGACGGGAAGTGGGTGGCGTACACGGTCTCCACCCCCTCGCTGCAGGACAACCGCAACGTCGCCCGGGTTTGGGTGGCCGAGGTCGTCACGGGGCGCTCGCGCCAGCTCACCGGTGGCCCGGGGTCCGATCGTCAGCCGCGCTGGTCGCCCGACGGGAAGACGCTGGCCTTCATCTCGACCCGGGAAGGCGGGGCACAGGTGTGGCTGCTGCCTTTCGGAGGAGGAGACGCGCGCAAGCTCTCGAGTCTCTCGGACGGCGCCTCCGATCCCCTGTGGCTCCCCGACGGGTCCGGGCTGCTCGTCGTGAGCGACATCAAGTGGCCGGCCGAGCAGGAGATCGACCGCCGCAACGGGCCGTTTCCCACCGAGGCGCGGATTTGGAGCGGTCTCCTATGGCGCCATTGGGACGACTTTCGGGCCGGGAAGCGGCAGCACCTGTTCCGTGTGGACGTGGCGACCGGCAAGGCCACCGACCTGACCCCCGTCGATCACGACGTTCCGGCGATCGCGACAGGAGGCGACGGAGACGTGACCGTGTCGCCCGACGGGAAAGACATCCTCGTCGCGATGCACAACGACACAACCGTCGCCGACAATACGAACGTGGATATCTATGCGGTGGACGGACCCGTCCTCCGAAGGATCACGACGAATCCGGGCGCGGATAACACTCCGCGGTATTCGCCAGACAACCGTTGGGCCGCATATCTGTCCATGGAGCGCGCGGGATTCGAAGCCGATCGCGTCCGGTTGATGCTCGCGGATCGGCACGCCGATGTCCCATCGCCCTTCGATGCGACGGCAGGTTGGACCCTCTCCGTCGGCTCCTTCAGCTGGTGTCCAAACTCGCGTTGCATCTACGCGGTCGTGGAGGAGCGCGGGCGCGACAACATCTACCGCATCGATGTCCCGGGGTATCGACGCACGCGCGTCATAACGAGAGCAACACACAGCCGGCCGAGGTCTGGATGTCGGGGAAGCCTTTCACGCACCACAACGATTCCGCCCTCGCGACGCTCGATCTCCCGGCGCTCGAGGAATTCGGTTTCGTCGGCGCTCAGGGCGATTCGGTATTCGGCTGGACGCAGAAGCCGCCCAACTTCGACCCAGCGACGAAGTATCGGCTGGTCTATCTGATTCACGGCGGGCCGCAAGGAGCGTGGACCGACAGCTGGGGCCCGCGCTGGAACACCCAGATGTTCGCCGCGGGCGGATTCGTCGTCGCCGAGGTGAATTTCCGCGGCTCGACGGGTTATGGACAGAAATTCACCGACGCGATCTCCCGGCACTGGGGCGACTACCCCTTCGAGGACCTGATGAAAGGCCTCGATGTGGTCGCGCGGCTGCCGTACGTGGACTCGACCCGCATGGGTGCGGCCGGCGCGTCGTACGGCGGGTACATGATCCTCTGGATGGCGGGGCACACGAACCGCTTCAGGGTCCTCGTGGACCACGACGGCGTGTTCAACCCCGTGAGCATGGCGGGGAGCACCGAGGAGCTGTGGTTCACGGATTGGGAATTCGGCGGCCCGCTGTACGCCAATCGCGCCTTGTACGAGCAATGGTCGCCGCTCAACCACGTGAACAACTGGAAGACGCCGTTGCTCGTGGTGCACGGCCAACTCGACTACCGCGTGGACCTCTCGGAGGGCTACCAGGCGTTCACCGCGGCGAAGCGCATGGGGGTGCCTGCGAAGTTTCTTTATTTTCCCGACGAAGGGCATTGGGTGCTGCGGCCCCGCAACCGGCGCATCTGGTGGAGCACCGTCCTCGACTGGCTGGAGGCCTATCTGAAATGAAGGCCCTGACCCGGAATACTTTCCTCGCCGTGCCGCTCGCGCTCGTGTTCTTCTTCGCGCTGCCGCGGCAGGGGACGCTCGCGTGGGACCTGCTCGACGACTTCACCCTGGCGTTCGCGTTCGCCTTCGTGGGGCACTACGTCGAGGTGCTGCTGCTCAAGATCCCGGGGATCGAGACGCCCGGCGGGCGCCTGATCCGGGTGGTCGGGTGGTTCGCCGGCGGGCTGTGGTGCTATGAGGTGGGGCGGTGGCTGCTGCTCCTGTATGGGCGCGACACGCAGGTCTTTCCTCCGCTGCTGTACGGAGGATTCATCTTCGTCGCACTCGAGCTGGTTCTGCACGGGCTGTTGCAGGCGTCGGGCAAACCGAACTTCTTCAGCGGCCAGGAGACCGCGGCTTAGGGCCAGACGTTGTTGCCGCGCCTGATGTCCGGGAAGTTCTTCCCCACATCGATCTCCACCTTGGTCACCTCGCTGGGGAACTGGCGCACGAACGGAAACCGGTTCCCATAGTACCAGATCTCGACCGGGAGCCGGACGTTCTGGGTGCTGGCGTCGGCGAACGTGAGGCGGAGGTCGACGGGCATCGGCAGGCCTCCCGGGCTCGAGAGGAAGATCCCGGTGAGCGTGCCCGTGGAGTCGCGCCGCGTCCGCACCGAGTCCACGGCCTGGTCCACGACGTCGGTGCGGTAGAACCACCCGCGCCAGAACCACGACAGGTCCTCGCCCAGGGCGTCTTCCATGGAGCGGAAGAAATCTGCGGGCGTGGGGTGCTTGAAGGCCCAGCGCCGGATGTATTCCCGGAACGCGGCGTCGAAGCGGGTCGAATCGACGATCGCGTGGCGCAGGAGATAGAGCCCGGCGGCCGGCTTGGCGTACGCCACCTCGCCCAGCGCCTCGGGACTGATGCGGTCGGCGGGGAGGATCGGGGGCTCGTCGCGCCCGGTCGCCGCGAACTGCGCCCACGCCTCCACCTGGCCGCGTGTGCGCAGCCAGTCCCGCTCGGGGAAGTAGGCGCGCGCTGAGTAGATGTTGATGAAGCTGTTGAACCCCTCGTCCATCCACGCATATAGCCGCTCGTTGCTGCCGACGACCATGGGGAACCACTGGTGACCCAGCTCGTGGGTGGTGACCCCGAACAGCCCGTCGCGGCTCCGGCGGCTTTTCGGAGTAATGCCTGATCGAGTGGCGCACCATCCGGGTCGACTCGCGCCAGAGGGAGTCCGCCACCGGCGGATAGAACGACTGCATGAGGATGCCGTTCCAGCCGCTCGCGTCCCAGATGAAATTGGGCGCGGCGGCCCACGCGACGTCGCGCACGTTCTTCGCGGCGAACCGCCAGGTGAGGGTCGCCGCCGCCCCGGCGGGACGCGTGGAGGGTGTACCCACCTCGTTCGTCGCGATGATCGCGACCGTCGCATCGGAGCGCTGGGCGAGGGCGAGTCGGGCGCGCTGCGCCGACGTCAGCACCTCGAGCGGATTCTGCAGCGTGCCCGTCCCGGCGACAATGAACCCGCGCGGGACCGTGATCGCGAAGTCGATGTCGCCGTACTCGAGGTAGAACTCGCCCAGGCCGAGGTACTGCTCGGTGTTCCACCCGCGCACGTCGTCGTAGACCGCCAGCCGCGGGTACCACTGCGCGATCTCGTACAGCCACCCTTCGGGGAACCGCTCCCGCCCCATGCGATCCGAGCCGTGCTCGGGGACCTGGAAGCGATAGGCGATCTCGAGCGTTGCGCTCCCGGCGGGGGGGAGCGGGCGGTCGAGGTCGACGCGCATCATCGTACCGTTGATAGTGGTTCGCAGCGGGGTCTTGGTCGCCGCCTGACCGCCCGCCTGCCGAACCGCGTCCGCCGTCTCGATGACGTAGCCTCCCACGAATCCCGCACCCGAAAAGCGGGCGTCCTCCGGATTGAGATCATGGCCGCGGCTGTCTTCGCGATAAATGTTCTGGTCCAGCTGGAGCCACAGGTAGCGGAGCGTGTCCGGGGAGTGGTTCGTGTAGCGGATCGACTCGCGGCCGCGAATGGTGTGCGTGGCCGTGTCGAGCGTGGCACTGATCGTGTAGTCGGCGCGCTGCTGCCAGTAGCGCGGGCCCGGACGTCCCGAGCCCTCACGCAGCAGCCCCGGCGTGGGAAGCTCGAGCCGCCGAAACGGCGACGTGTCGGCCCACGCGGGCGGCAGGGGGGGCAGTTGCGGGCGCTTGACCGGCGCCGCCGCCCCCGGGGGCGGGGGCAGCTGCTGGAGCGCTGCGAGGAGCAGCGGCAGCACTATCATGACGCGGCCTCAGTGGCGCCCTCTTTCACGTACCCCGCCGCGACGCCGCCCACGACCATCGCCAACCCGATCCACCCGAGCAGCGTCAGGTGCTGGCTGAACAGGATCAGCGCGAGCAGCGTACCCACCACGGGCTCGATCGTCGCGGCGACGGCCGTGGGCGCCGCCTCGATGCGTCGCACGCCGCCGAAGAACAGGAAGTTCGCGATCACCACGCCTCCCAACGCGAGCGCGAGCAAGTAAATCCAGCCGGCCCCGGTCGACGGCGGTCGTGGAGTGTGGTGCGCGAGGGGGAGCACGACCGCGAGGATCACCACTCCGCCCAACGCCTCCCAAAACAACATCCGGAAAGATCCGTAGCGAGGCACCGCCCATCGGGCCAGGACCGTGGTGGTCGCGTAGCTGACGGCCGCGAGCAGGCCGCCGACGATTCCGGCGAGGAGGCTCGGCAGGGCGACGCCGGCCAGGCCCGCGCCTTGACTCCCGCCCCACACGGTCACCGCCGCGCCCACCATCACGGCGAGGGCCAGCGCGAGCCGCAGCGCGGTGAGTCGCTCCCCCAAGAGGGGTTTGGCGACGAGCGCGACCATGACCGGCGCGGTATAGAGCAGCGCCGCCGCTCCGGCGACACCCGCGCCGGCGATGCCGAACTGGTAGGCGACCTCGAACAGCGCGACCATGGCGCCCCCCAACAGTCCCATCAGGAGGATGCCCTGGCGATCGATGCGGAAGAGGTCGCGCTGAAAGAAGAACGCCCAGAGCGCGAGCCCCGCGGTGCCCAACAGCACGCGCCAGAATCCGATGCCGGTGATCGCCTGGCCTTCGGCGTAGAGCGCCGTCGACAGCGGCCCAGTCGTGCCCCAGACGGACCCGGCGCCCAGGGCGCAGAGGTAGCCGACGACGCGGGTGGTGCGGGAGGTCACACCCCCGGGCCCTTGCCCCCTTGCACGCGGGACTTCAGGGCGCGGTTCATCGCTTCCATCCCCTCCCGGAAGTTGGTCTCGAGCCGCGTGGCGGTCGCTGCGCCGACACCTGGAAGAGAGAGCGCGAGGCCCGTACAGGTCACCCGGTGGATCACGTGGGTCCGGTTCTCCCCCTTGGGGACGATGATGAAGCATTGCTCCGTATCGCAGATACCGCTGAACGCCTTGGGCCACAGCCAGCGGAGCTCGCGGGGCGCTTCCACTTCGAGCACGACCGGGTTGACGGTGAGCATGGACCCGCCGGGCGGCTCCAGACGGAGCTTGAGCGTGCCGCCCACTTCCAACCCGCCATCCACGCGCGTGATGTACGGATTCCAGTCCTTGTAGCCGGGAAGGTCGACGAGAACGTCCCACACGCGGTCTGCGGTGGAGTGGATGTCGGCGGTAGTGCGGATCTCTTTCATGGGCGGGGCGCCTCCTTGCCGCCCATATTGCCCGCAGTTAGGTCGCCGCGCAACACCGTCACCGCTTGGCCGCCGAGGACCACGCGCGTCTCCGCTAGGCGTACGCGGACGATGCCCCCGCGGGCCGAAGCTTGGTAGCCGACCAGCTCCGCCTTGCCCAACTTGGCGACCCAATACGGCGCCAAGGCGCAGTGGGCCGAGCCCGTGACCGGGTCTTCGGCCACACCGGAGCGGGGGGCGAAGAAGCGGGACACGAAGTCGTAGTCGCTCGTCGCGGCCCGGCTGGTGACGATCACGCCGCGCGCTTCCACGCGGGCGAGGGCGGCGAAGTCCGGCTGCACGTGCCGCACCATGTCCTCGTCGGCGACCTCGAGCAGGTAGTCGAACCGCGTACGCCCCACGAATCGCGGCGTCACACCGATGGCTTCGGCGAGCCCCCTGGGCGCGGGCTTGGGTTCCGGGGGCGTCGCCGGGAAATCCATCTCGATCCAGGCGCCTCGGCGGTCCGCAGTGAGGACGCCGCTCTTGGTGTGGAACCGTGCCTCGGCGCCCCCCGCCAGGTGGCCGTCCTCCCACAGGACGTGCGCGCTCGCCAGCGTCGCGTGGCCGCAAAGATCGACTTCGACCGCCGGCGTGAACCAGCGGAGGTCGAAGCCGTTGTTGCGGCGCACGAGGAAGGCGGTTTCGGAGAGGTTCATCTCCCGCGCCACATCCTGCATCCAACTGGGATCGGCCGGGGCGGGAAGGACGCAGACGGCGGCGGGGTTGCCCGCAAAGGGGCGGTCGGTGAAGGCGTCGACTTGGACGATGGGCAGGCCCATGGCCTGGGAATCTACCGGCGAGGAACGCTCCCCGTCATAGGTATCATGAGCTCTCCTTGCTGGGCGGGCAGGGAATGGCCCGCAGCTCGGGAGCCCGGCCACGCACGAGGCGCCGCGCCCGGCTGCGGCTCCAGTTCCAGGTCCGCCAATCGGCGTCGCCCTGGCCCCAGCGCCTGAGCAACACTGACGCCACGGCGCAGCGCTCCGTCTCGCCGAGACTCGGCAGGGCGTCGAGCAGTGGGGGCACGGCGTCGGCGCCGAGCGAGGTGGCGTACTTGGCGTCGAACGGCCGCTCGGCGGCCGGGCGGTTCAAGTTGGTGCGGACGATGAACGCGTCGGGGTTCAAGATGTGCAGTCCCGCGAGCACGACGAACCCCTGGATCAGGGCGCCGAACGCGAAGCGCTGGGGCAGGCCGCGCAGCACCGTCCAGGCGAACCACGCGAACACGCCGAGTAACAATACCATGAACGCCGTCGTGTACAGGCGGGTCTCCGAGAGGCCGTAGGCGGCGACGTACAGCCGCATCCGCTCGAGCGCGGAGGCCATGACGACCGCGAGGAGGACGAGCAGGATCCCGGCGAGACGGCGGAAGGTGCGCAGATGCTCCGGCCAGCTCGAAGAACCCGCGGCGCGCATACTCGGAATAGGTAAGGCCCGTGGTCTCCTCGACGAGCGTCGCCCCACCGAAGAAGTAGCGTAGCTGCACGATCACGAACACGAGGAAGAGCATGTCGAGGAGCCCGAGCGCGGTCGCGACCGGCACGATCCCGAGCTTCGGCGTCGCGTCGGCGAAAGTCCAGGCCGCCGGCCGGGCGAGCAGGCCCCAGCGGAGGTAGCCCGCCGTGACGGCTCCCCAGAATCCGATCTGTACCCCGTGCGACACGACCGACTCGAGGTCGAAGGCAAACAGATTCTGGACCACGTTGGCGAAGACCGTGTCGGCGGAGGAGAACAGCGCGCCGAACAGGACGAGGAAGGGCGCGGCGAGCAGCACGCCCAGCGCCACCCGGCGGGCGCGCCCTCCCCGCGGCAGCTCGCTCCACTGCACGTCGTGCCCAACGAGGACCAGGCTGCCGGCGAGCGTGCCGGCTGCGGTGGTGACGCCCGCACGCAGATGGTCTAGGGGGCGCAGGGCCGCGATGCGCTCGCCGTGGAGGCTCGCCGCGCCGAGCGCGAGCGCCAGAATGAGTCCGAGGATGTCGAACTGCGCGAGCGCTTCGGCGGCCCGGCGCATGAACGCCGCACCGAGCAGCAGCACGGTGAGCGCGAGCCAGGGCGTGTCGGGGCTCGGGGAGAGGTTGTTACGGCGCACGAGGATCGCGCCGGCGGCGACGAGGGCGACGGCACAGAGCGTCACATTGAGGCCCCACGGCATCGCGCGGAGCAGGGTATCCCCCGCGATCCCCAGCGCGAGACCGGCCGCCAGCGTCTCGAGTCCGAGCTTCGTCCGGGCGGCGATCATACGGCCGCCCGGGCCGGCAACCCGCCGAAGCGGCGTTCGCGCGCCTGGAAATCCGCGAGCGCGGCGGCGAGATCGGCGCCCGCAAAGTCGGGCCACATGCGATCGGTGAACCAGAGCTCGGCGTACGCGCACTCCCACAGCAGGAAGTCGGAGAGACGCTGCTCGCCGCCGGTACGAATCAACAGATCGACGTCGGGTAGGATGGCGCCTGCCCGGATCGCGGCGCGCGCCGAGTAATCGATGGCGAGACGCAGGTGCAGGCGGCCGCCGTCCGCGGTCGCCTGCTCGGCCGCTTCGATCGCGGCGACGAGCGGGGCGGGGAGCCGGTCGCGCCGTCCGACGACGCTGAGCCGAACGGCGTGCGTGGCGAGCCGCGGCGTTTCGGTGCGGAGGTGGCGGGCAAAGAGACGGAGCAACGCGGC
>WNFV01006518.1_pt1 | contig 13774 bp, 17 predicted proteins | sample 5400101 | NCBI WGS metagenome assembly WNFV01 (sample SAMN13153361, study PRJNA577476) | soil metagenome | isolation source: 115 cm soil or saprolite under grassland replicate 1 | place: USA:California | collected 2016-06-15 | reverse complement strand
CGGAGCGCGCGCGCTTCCGACCATGGGACGCCACGGCTGTCAACCGCGTGCTCACCTTCGGCAGGGGTCGCTGTTCGCTTCCGGCGCAGCCAGGCAGACCAGCGGATGGCGCTGCCGATCGCATCGACGGCGTCGCGGAGGCCTGTCATCGCGTGGGGGACGCCGATCTCGTCGAGCACGCTTGCGGTATAGGGATCGATCTCGCCGAACGTCTGATCGACGAGGACGCCGCGATCGCCGGCGGCCCGCAGCCCACGGGTGATTACCTCGAGCCTCGGTCTGAAGCGCTCCGCGCGCGCCTCGTTCGGAAGGACGTGGATCGCAGCCAGAAGCGCCACGGAAGGATCGTCCGCGAGCGCGGCGAGCGCGTCCGCGAAGATCTGGGGGTTCTCCGACGCGGCGCCCGTGATGTCGAGCGGATTGCGCATCGTGCCGTAGGAAGCGAGCACTTCCGACAGGCGCGCCTGCGTCGTCTCGGCGAGCGGCTCGAGCGGGACGCCGACGAGCTCGGCCCGGTCGGCGATGATGTCGCACGCGCCCCCGGAGATCGAGACCACTCCGAGTCCGCCGGGCGGCAACGGACCCGTGCGCGCGAGCAGGCCGGCGGTGATCGCCAGCTGCTCGAGCGAGTGCACGCGGACGACGCCGAACTGCCGGAGCGCGGCGTCGACGAGCCGGTCGTCGCCGACCAGCGCCCCGGTGTGAGTGAGCGCGATCTCGGCGGCGAGGGCGCTCGTACCGACCTTCATCATCACGATCGGCTTCTCGAGCTCGGCCGCACGCTCGGTCAGCCGCCGGAACCGCTCCACGTCGCGAATCGACTCCAGGAACATCGCTAGCGCACGCACGCGGTCGTCCTCGAGCACGGCCGCAGCCATCTCGATCGTGTCGAGCATCGCCTCGTTCCCGGTCGAGATTACGTGGCTGAGCCCGATGTTTTGCAGGCCGGCGAACGACGCGATCGTGTGTGCCGTCGCTCCGCTCTGGGAAACGACCGCGACGCCTCCGGGAGCGAGCGGCATCGGCATCTGCCCCGACCACGCCGGCGTCCGGTCGACGACGTTGAGGAAGCCGAGACAGTTCGGGCCGACGCAGGTCACGTCGAGCTCGCGACAGAGCTCGACCAGCGCCCGTTGCGCTTGCACACCGTCAGGGCCTGTCTCGCCGAAGCCGGCAGCGAGCACGACAGCAGATCGGATCCCGGCCGCCGCAGCGTCAGCCAGCGCTACGGGAAGCGCGGCCGCACCGACGAGCATGAGCGCGAGGTCGACCGGCTCGCCGATCTCCGCGCAGCTCGTGACGGCCGGCCGGCCGTGCACCACGCCGCCGTTTCTATTGACCAGGTGAAGCGACCCTTGGAAGCCGAGCCGTTCGAAGTTCGCGAACGACTCCGTGGACCACCCCGACCTGTCGGAGGCGCCGACGAGAGCCACGCTCGTCGGCGACAGGAGCGCACGAACGCGAGCTGAGGCGTCGAGCGAGGTCTGGGCTAGCATCCCGTCCACTGCGGCTTCCGCTTCTCGGAAAACGCCCTTGGGCCCTCGATGTAGTCGGCGGACGCGAGTAGCCGCTCGCGCCGATCGTGGTCGCGCTCGAGCGCCTCGTCGACGCTGTACTGGAGACCGTCGAAAACAGCTTCCTTTGTGAGTTGGACCGAGAGCGGCGAGCACTCGAGGATCTCCGCGGCCCAGCGTTCCGCCGTCGGCATCAGCTCCGCGAGCGGAACGACCTCGTTGACCAGCCCGATCCGGTAAGCCTCGTCCGCCTGGATCATGCGGCCGGTCAGGAGCAGCCCCATCCCGAGCTTGAGCGGCACCTGCCGCGCCAGGCGGTGAATGCCGCCGGCGCCGGCGAACAGGCCGACCCGCGGCTCGGGCAGCCCGAACCGTGCGTGATCCGCCGCGACGATGATGTCGCACGCGAGCGCCATCTCGAGGCCGCCTCCTACGGCGACGCCGTTGACTGCGGCGATCATCGGCTTCGCGCAGTCGAAATCGCGCGTGATCCGACCGAAGGGCGGGCGCGCGCGTCCCTGGACGTCGGTTCCAGCGGCCGTGCGCTCAGCAGTCGCCTTGAGGTCGTTGCCCGCCGAGAACGCCCGCTCCCCGGCGCCGGTCAGGATTGCGACCCAGAGCTCCGGATCGTCGCGGAAGTCCTCCCAGATCTCTTGCAGCTCGAGGTGCGCCTCGAGGTGGAGCGCGTTCATCACTTGCGGCCGGTTGATCGTGATGCACGCGATCCGCCCGCGCTTCTCGTAGGTCGTGAACTCGTAGCTCATGCGGCCGGCTTGAACTTGGGGACGACGACCTCATCCGAGACAGCCTCGAACACGACCTCGAGCGGCATCCCGATCTCCAGCTCGCCCGGCTCCGCGTCGACGATGCTCGAGTTGAAGCGAACGCCCTCCGCAGTCTCGACCGTGGCGAGAACGTACGGCTCCTCGAAGCCCGGGTACGGCTGGTGGACGACGACGAAGCTGTAAAGCTCGCCACGACCGCTGGCCGGCGCCCACGTGACGTCGCCGGAGAAACACTCCACGCACCGGGGCTTGACGGGCCACATGAAGGCTCCGCACGCGCCACAGCGCTGAAGCATCAGCGCGCCTCTCGCGGCCCCCTCGAAGAAGGGCGCGCTCGCCTCGTCGGGCACCGGCACCGGCCGCGACGACTCGATCGTGGTCTCAGGCGGCATGCTTGCTCAAGATCGCGGTCGAGTGGAAGTTGAGGACGCCGCCGTTGCCGCTCGCGAGCACGATGTCGTTCTTCTCGACCTGCCGCTCGCCCGCCTGGCCACGCGCCTGGATCACCGCCTCCGAGAGCGGCGTGAAGCCCCACATGTAGTAGCCGGAGAGCTGGCCGCCGCCCGTGTTGGTGGGTAGCGAGCCGCCGGGGCCGAGCTTGCCGTCCTCGACGAAGGCGCCGCCTTCGCCCTTCTCGCAGAACCCGTAGTCCTCGAGCGTGACGAGGACGGTGTAGGTGTAACAGTCGTACAGCTCGAGGATGTCGACGTCGTCACGTGTGATGCCGGCCAGCGCGAACGCCTGCTCGCTCGCACGCCTGGCGCCGGTGTCGATACCCGGATCGCGCCCGCTGCGCTGGTTGTCTCCGGGCGCAGCCTGTGCGGCGGCCCTGACGTACACGGGCGGCTGCCGGAGGTGCTTCGCACGCTCGGCCGTTGTCATGATCACTGCGACAGCGCCGTTGGAGACGAGACAGCAGTCGAAGAGGTGGAACGGGTCGACGACCATCCGCGAGCTCTGGTGGTCCTCGAGCGTCATCGGCTTCGTCATCTGCGCATGCGGATTCATCTGGGCCCACTTCCGCTGCGCGACCGCAATCGCGCCGAACTGCTCGCTCGTCGTGCCGTACAGGTGCATATGCCTCCGCGCGGCCAACGCGTACGGCGGATTGCCGCCGAACTCCCCGTAGGCGGCGCGGAGGCCGTTCATGCCGTTCCAGGCGCCCCGGCTGGCATATGCCGCGCCGGCGCCTACTTTCTGCTTCAGCGGCGCGTCCGCGTAGAGGAGCACCACGTGGCTCACGACGCCCGCGTCGAGAGCGAGAGCGGCGTACTGCAGCATCGCGCCGGACGTCGAGCCCGCCGCGTTCATCACATTCAGCATCGTCAGGTCTTCGAACCCGAGCCGCATCTGCAGATACGGCGTCATGTCCTCGTTGCCGTTGCCGTTGATCAGCAGGCCGTCGATGGCGGACTTGTCGAGCCCGGCGTCGTCCAGCGCCAGCGCTACGGCCTCGGCCGCGAAGTCGGCGGCGCTCCGACCGTAGATCTTGCCCATCTCGGAGATCCCGAGACCGACCATCGCGGCGCCAGTCTTCCACGTCCTAAGTTCCGCCTTCACCCCATCCAGACTACCAAACGCAACGAAACTAGTCAAACTGACTTCAGTTCAATATCCAGAGCCCACAGCCACGCTCACGGCGTTTGATTGCAAGGAGAACTTCGGTGGCTGCGAGACTAATTGAGTTCAGTTAACTATACTGCGTGGTGCAAACCGAGGGCGCGGGATGATTAGATGAGCCTAAAACTTGGTCTCAGCATCGGACTGCTGGCCGGGCAGGATCTGCTTTCAGAGGGCACGAAATGGGTCAAGGAAGCCGAACGGCTCGGCTTCGACTCAGTCTGGGCGTCCGAGACCTACGGCAGCGACGCGCTGACGCCCCTGGCGTGGTGGGGTTCGCAAACCGAGCGTGTGCGGCTTGGCACGTCGATCGCACAGCTCAGCGCACGCCGCCCCACCGCAACCGCGATGGCTGCAATGACGATGGACCACCTCAGCGGCGGGCGCTTCGTGCTCGGCCTCGGCGTATCAGGACCGCAGGTGGTCGAGGGCTGGTACGGGGAGCCGTTCGGGAAGCCGCTCGCCCGCATGCGCGAGTACGTGGCGATCGTCCGTGACGTCATCGCCCGCCGCGGCCCCGTCACCTCTGATGGGCCGCACTACCCGCTGCCGGCTGACGACGGGAGACCGGGCGTAACGGGGCTCGGAAAGCCGCTCAAGTCCGTGCTCCACCCGTTGCGCGAACGGATCCCGATCCTGCTTGCCGCCCAGGGCCCGAAGAACGTCGCGTTGGCCGCCGAGATCGGGGACGGTTGGCTGCCGCTCTACTACTCCCCCTATTACGACGACGAGCTGTACCGCCCGTCTCTCGAGGAAGGATTCGCCCGACGAGATCAGCCGCCGGACGAATTCGAAATCGCCGCCTCGATCCCGATGATCGTCCATGACGGCGTCGACGAGGCCGCCGACGTGCTCCGCCCGATGTACGCGCGCTACTTCGGCGGGATGGGCGCGCGGGGCATGAACTTCCATCAGCAGGTGATCATCCGCATGGGTTACGAGGCCGAAGCGAGGAAGATCTAGGACCTCTACCTGGACGGCAAGAAGGACGAAGCGGCCGCTGCCGTGCCGACCCAAGCTGATCGAGGAGCTGGCGCTGATCGGCCCGGAAGACAAGATCCGCCACGACCTCGAGGCGTGGCGCGAATCGCGCGTGACCACGATTCTCGTCGCGGGTCCGCCTGAACGGATGCGGCAGGCCGCAGAGCTGGTGCTCGACTAGCTTCACCGACCGTCTGTCAAGGCCGTGTTGTGCAGAGGCGGGCGGACCGGCTTGGCCGGTTGGTGACGACGTGCCCCGGTCGGGCGCGCCCGATGCCCCCGGCAGGAATCGAACCTGCGCACGCGCTTTAGGAGAGCGCTGCTCTATCCACTGAGCTACGGGGGCTTGATCGGCATGTTCCCGAGCCACCGCAGTCGAGTCGATTGAGACCAGCGGTTTCGCAGCTTAGGAAACCGCTGCTCTATCCACTGAGCTACGGGGGCTAGGGACAAGAAGGGTAGCGCCGCGCCAGTCGGGCCCTGTCGCGGCCGGGAAAGGCTGGTCGGTCCTAGACTCAACGAAAAGCCGAAAACGCCGATGACAGTGCTACCGGTGAAGAGAGTCGAACGTCGCCAGCGGTACCGGGCCCAGACCGAGATCGAGGTTACTTGGTCCCTGGGCGAGGACTCCGACTGCGCTAATCCCGGCACGATCGTCGATCTTTCGGCGATGGGCGCCCGGCTCGTGACCGCCGAGTGTCCTCGGGTCGGCGAGACGATCGTGATCCGGCTGCAGACTTCGCATCCCCCGATCGACCTGCGCTGCCCGGCTCGGGTCGTTCGCGTTGCCGAGATCTCGGTGCCTGGGCAGTTCATCTGGGCGGTCGTCTTCGACGATCTCGACCTACCCCAGCAGGCGCGCATCTCGCGGTTCGTGCTCCTCGAGGCCTCTCGCACGCGTAGCAACGCGGGCGGCGAGCTCGCCGAGCAGCGCGCGTCCTAGCAGATCAGGAGTACCAGCCCTGGCTCGGGCGGACCTTGAGGTCCTCCACCGGCCGGAGGGCGGGCCGTTCGGCTACGTCACCGTTGCCGGGAACGAGGCCACGCCGCCGCGCGGCCTCGCAGAAGACGAACCGAGCCAGGCGCGCCTGGCCGTCGAGGCTGAGGTCTTCGAACGCGACGGCCCAGATGCAGTGGTGTGGCCGGCTCAGGTCGGCGATCCGGATCACCCGGGCCGACGCGACGAGCTCGAGCTCCGGATCGGGCACGTTGAGGGTGATCTTGATCGTCTCACCCACCTGAGGGCACTCGGAAGCCACGAGCCGAGCGCCGCTCGAGGAGATGTCGAGGATCGTGCCGCGAACGGCGTTCTGGGGGCGATCCGCCCATGCCCACGTGACCGAGATCTCGGTCTGCACACGAAACCGATGCCGTCTCTCGATTTTTCTCACGAGCTCAGAAGGATGATCGGCTCGAACCGGCGCTGCTTGAGCCCGGAGCGTTACGCTCCATCGCGCACGATGCGCTCGATCCCTCGCTCGGTCGCTGTCCTCGCCGCCGTCTCGGCGGGCGCCGGCGCGGCGACCGCCTTCCTCCTCGATTCCGTCAGCGGCAGACGGCGCCGACACGAGCTTCGCGACCGGACGAGGGCTCGCGGCCGCCGAGCGACCCAGCGCGGGCGACGGCTCGTCCACCACGCCACGTCCGACCTCTACGGCTACGGACAGCGCACGCTCCACCGGCTGCCCCAACCCGCGCCCGTGCTCGACGACGCGACGCTCGCGCACAAGGTCGAGAGCATCGTCTTCCGCGATCCGACGATCCCGAAGGGCCGGATCAACGTCAACGCCGAGCGCGGCGTCGTCTACCTCCGCGGCGAGCTTGGCAGCCGCGACCTGATCGGGGCGGTGGAGGCGAGAGCAAGACGGGTCGCGGGCGTGCGCGGCCTGGTCAGCCTGCTCCACCTGCCCGAGAAGTCGCCCGACCGGCAGTAGCCATTCCGACGCCGATCCTGCTCTACCTCGATCAGAACTACCTGAGCGGCATCGTGAAGCGAAAGCCGGCGTTCCGCGAGCTAGAGCCGGTGCTTCGATCGGCCGTCGGCCGAGGTGCGATCGCGGTTGCCGAGTCGGGAGCGCACAGGATCGAGTCGGTGCGTCGGCCCGATCTGCCGCTGCTCGAGCTGCTCCGGGAGCTCTCGGGCGGCCTGATGCTTCCGCACGAGCTCGGCGCCAGGGAGCGCGGGTACGAGCGGCGCCTCGAGCGACGCCTGGCTGCCGACTTCCCCGAGCGCCGGTCGAGGGCGAGCGACCGTGTCGATCTCCGAGCGCTCGCGCTCGCGCTTCCCCGCTGCCGGCTCGTCACCTGCGACGCCTTCATGGCGGACGTGGTACGCCGAACCGGCCTCGACGTCCAGCTGCGCTGCGAGCTGTTCACGGGGCGCCGGCCCGATGTCGACCGCCTTCGTGACCGACTCGATGCCCTCTAGGCGAACCGCGGTTCCCAGCGAAAGCCGCGCAGCGCCGCGACGAGGCCGACGACACCCCAGGCGACGACGACGCCGACCGGGCCGGGATGGCTCCAGATCTCGTCGCCGCGCAGCATCACGTCGCGCGTCAGCCGGGTGAAGTACGTGAGCGGCAGCACCTCGGCGATCACCTCGAGGAAGCGGGGCGCGTTGTGGCTCGGGAAGAACGTTCCGGAGATGAACGCCATCGGCAGGTAGACGGCGTTGACGACCGCCGACGATCCCTCCGCCGACCGGACGAGAGCCGTCATCGCGACGCCGAGCGCCGCGAACGCGCCGGCACCGAGCACGAGCGTGAGCGCGATCGACACGACGTTCGTCGGCAGGGCGGCGTCGTAGAAGACGCGGCCCAGCCCCATGATCAACACGGACTGGAGGACGAAGACGATCAGCGTCGAGCCGAGCACGGCCGAGAGGTACGTCGCCGGCGGCATCGGGGTCGCCCGGATGCGCTTCAGGATGCCGTACTCGCGCCTGAGGACGAGCGTGATCGCCAGGCCGGCGAACGCGGTCGAGGCGACCCCGTAGCCGATCATCCCGGCGACGAGAAAGCGCGCGCCGCGGTAGCCGTCGACGATGTCGTCGCCGTAGATCGAGCCGAAGAGCAGGAAGAACGCGATCGGGAGGAAGAAGGTGAAGAACGCCGCCTCGATCGTCCGCCAGAAGAGCTTCTGCTCCACGCGAAGCTCGTGCCAGAAGAGCCTCACTCCCCGTTCTCCGCAGTGAGGTCGAGATAGATGTCCTCGAGAGTGGGCCGCCGCACCTCGAGCGCCTCGAGTTCCTGCCCGGCGGCGACCGCGGCGTGGGTGAGCTCGTGGAGCACGCGCGTCGGCTCGCTCGTCCGCAGCACGACCTCCTGGCCGTTCAGCCGATAGCGGATCTCGGTCTCCGCGGAGCCGCCGCGCAACTCCGCCGGCGAGCCGATCGTCACGATCCGTCCCTGCACGAGCACTGCGACCCGGTCGGCTAGCTGCTCGGCCTCGTCGAGATAGTGAGTCGTCAGGAGGATCGTCTTGCCGAGCGAGCGCAGGCCGCGAACGGTCTCCCAGGCAGCGCGGCGGGCGGCCGGGTCGAAGCCGGTCGTCGGCTCGTCGAGGAAGAGGAGCTCGGGGTCGCCGACGAGCGCCAGGCCGAGGTCGAGCCGGCGCTTCTGGCCCCCGGACAGCGTGCGGACACGCGCGTTCGCCTTCTCAGCGAGGCCGGCCAGCTCGATCACCTCGCCCACGTCCCGTGGCCGCTCGTAGTAGCCGGCGAACAGCTCGAGGCTCTCGAGCACGCTGAGATTCGGGTAGAGCGAGGACGACTGGAGGACGACGCCCAGGCGCTCGCGCCACGTCCGCGGCGCGCGCTCGGGATCGACGCCGAGCACCTCGACCCCGCCGCCGTCCCGCTTGCGGTACCCCTCGAGGATCTCGACGGTCGTCGTCTTGCCGGCGCCGTTCGGGCCGAGCAGGCCGAAGACCTCCCCGACCGCGATCTCGAAACCAATTCCGCGCACTGCCTCGTGCGCGCCGTAGGACTTGCGGAGGTCGCTGACGACGACAGCGTGCCTCATTCCCGCTCCGGCGCCAGCGAAGCCGGCACCTCCGCGCGCAGTCCGCTCCGGCACCGGCAAAGCCGGCGCCTGCGCTTCTTGGCCGGCTCCGGCGAGCCTACGCCGGCTGGGCGGCTCCGTCGAGCCTACGCCGCTCACGCGGGCAGGTCCAGCTTCGCCAACCCGCCGGCCCGAAAGCCCGGGTCGCTGCCGGTGAGCGCCAGCGCGATCTCGGAGCAGTCGGGCTGGTGGCCGACGACGGCGACAGACTCGCCGCGGCCTTCGACTGCTGCCCGGACGTCGTCGAGACCGGCGCCGGGCGAGAGCCGTTCGTCGGGCTCGGCCGGCGCGCCGCAGCCGCTCGCGATCAGCTCCGCCGTCTCCCGCGCGCGAAGCAGCGGGCTCGAGAGCACGAGCTCGATGCCCTCCCCGGCGAGCTCGTGCCCGAGCCGCCGAGCCGTCTCTCGTCCGGACGGCGTGAGCGGACGAAGGTGGTCGGGGTCGCCGGGTGCGGCCTCGGCGTGCCGGATGAGGTAGAGGCGCACGGGCCGAGGATAGACGCGCCGCGCCTTCGGGCACATGACTAGGCTGCCTGCATGGCCGCGACGTTCCGCTACGCCGTCGTCGACGTCTTCACGGACAAGGCGCTGACCGGCAATCAGCTCGCCGTCTTCACCGACGCGACGGACATCCCCGAGGAGCTTCTGCAGCCGCTCGCCCGAGAGATGGCGTTTTCCGAGACGGTCTTCGTCTACCGGCCCGCGGCGGACGGCCACGTCCGGATCAGGATCTTCACGCCGGCGAGCGAGCTGCCGTTCGCAGGGCACCCGATCCTCGGGACCGCGTTCGTGCTCGCGGGGCCGCTGCAGCTCGTCGAGATCCGGCTCGAGTGCGGCGTCGGCGTCGTCCCGGTGACGCTCGAGCGTGAAGGCGCGCGCATCGTCTTCGGCTGGATGGCTCAGCCGATCCCTGCGTGGCGACCGTACGAGTGGGCGGAGGAGCTCCTCGCCGCGATCGGAGTCGAGCGCTCGGAGCTGCCGGTCGAGCTCTACGACCTCGGCCCGACCCACGTCTTCGTGAAGCTCGGCAGCGCGGACGAGGTCGCCGCGCTGACGCCGGACCTGGGCGCGCTCGCGCGCTTTCCCGTCGGGGTCAACTGCTTCGCTCGGTCGGGGCGCCGCTGGAAGACTAGGGTGTTCGCGCCGGCGATCGGGGTCTCGGAGGATCCCGCCACCGGCTCCGCAGCGGGGCCGCTGGCGGTGCACCTGGTTCGGCACGGGGTCGTCGCGCCCGGTGAGGAGATCGAGATCTCGCAGGGCGCCGAGATCGGCCGGCCTTCCACCCTGTTCGCGCGCGCGGACGGGTCGCCTGACGAGATCGAGCACGTTGCGGTCGGCGGCTCCGCCGTGCTCGTCGCGCGCGGGCAGTTCAGTCTCTAGTGCCCGTTCGGGTAATGCAGGCCGAGTCTCTGGGTTGCTAGCACCAAGCCAGGGGCCGCACTCGACCACGGCCCAGGCTGGATTGCCTGGGTCGTGGGCGAGGGTGGTTCATGGCGCAGCGTGATAGCGGGCCAGAGGCCGGCATGCAGTGCCCGGACGGGCGCTACGTGCCTTCGACGAGCACGAGCAGGCTGTTCGCCGTCGCGTGCCGGATCTTGACGATCTCGCGGTAGTCCTCCGAGTCGTACCAGGCCTTCGCGTCCTCGTAGGTCGGGAACTCGAGCACGACCAGCCGGTTGTACGGCCACTCGCCTTCGAGCACCTCAGTCCGGCCCGCGCGGGCCGCGAAGCGGCCGCCGTGGCGCGCGATCGATGCCGGCGTCTGCGCGGTGTACTCCTTGTATCCCTCGGGATCCTGGACGTCGACGTTTGCGATCACGTACGCGGGCATCGGTCCTAGGCTAGCCGAGCGTGTCTCTACGATCCCGGACACCCGACGACAACGCGGAGGAGATCCCCATGAGACGCCTGATTCGCCGTCCCTCGCCCGCAATGGTGATCGCGTGTCTCGCGCTTCTCGTCGCGCTCGCCGGGACCAGTGTCGCGGCAGTGTCGATCGTCCTGCCTCCGGGCAGCGTCGGGACGCTCCAGCTGAAGACCGGCGCCGTGACCTCGGCGAAGGTCAGGAACGGCTCGCTGCTGAAAGCCGACTTCGCGAGCGGTCAGATCCCGTCTGGGCCGATGGGCCCGGTCGGAGCGACCGGACCTCAAGGGCCTCAGGGCCCGAAGGGCGACAAAGGTGACAAGGGGGACGCGGCGACCGCGCTCTGGGCTGTGGTCGCGACGGACGGCACGCTCGCTCGGAGCGCCGGCGTCACGAGCGTCAGTCACGTCGCCACCGGCTCCTACCGGGTTCGCTTCAACCGCAACATCGATCAGTGCAGCTGGCAGGCTACGATCGGCGCGCCCGGCACGACGGCGAGCACGGGCATCGTCGCAGTCGAGCTGTCCTCGACCGGAAACGACACGGTGCAGGTGACGGCGCTCAGCACAGCTTCGCCGCCTGCCCTCGCAGACCGATCGTTCCACCTCGCCGCGTTCTGCTGAGCGTCAGTCGAGCTGGACGTCTTCGATCGCGTCGAGCTCCGGCTCGAGGCGTCGCCAGAAGCGGCCGCCGTCCCGCGTCAGATAGAGCCGGTCGCGAGTCGCGTAGACGCCGAGGTCGGGATCGTCGGGCGAAAGGGCGACCGCGACTCCCGGCGGCAATCCGCGACCCGACTCGTTCCAGGTCGTGCCCGCGTCGTAGGAGACGAGGAGCGGCGGCCGCGCGTCGACGAGCGCGATCACGGTCGAGCCCGAGGCGTCGGCGTCGAGCACGCGCGGCAGGCCGGGCTTCTCGATCTCGGGCTGGGTGAGCGGCGGGTCGCAGGCCTCGAGCTCCTCATTGTCGAGGTCGACCGCGAACCAGCCTTCCCGCGTCGAGACGATCGCCTTCACAGCTTCGCCCGGGAGATGAGCGCGACCGCCGCCGTCGTCGCGCGCCGGGCCGCCGTCCAGGGCGACGCGCCCGCTGCCCGCGCCGCGATGTAGGCGACCGCGTAGCCGTCGCCCGCGCCGGTCGGATCCGGCGTGTCGATCGGCGTCGTCGGGATGCGCTCGCTGCGCCCCTGCGCGAATACGATCGAGCCGCGCGAGCCGAGCGTGACGAGCACCTCGGGGACGCCCAGAGCGAAAACCGCCTCCTCACTGACCTCCGACAGCACTGCGGCGGCCTCGTTCTCGGACAGCTTCAGCACCGACACGTGGCGCAGCACGTCCGGGTCGTAGTCGGCGTCCTCGACGAGCGCACCGGTCTGCGGCCGGCGCACGAGACCCTGCCCGTCGAGCAGGATCCGGCGGCCGTTGTCTGCAAGCGCGGCAAGCGTCTCGGCGGGGAAGTCGGAGCGGAAGAGCGGCGGCACGTGCAGCCAGCTCGCGTGGCCGATCGCCTCGTCGACCCAGCCGGTGACGTCCTCCGGCGTCCAGGGGTCGCCGACGTCCTCCACGAGCATGGTGCGGCTGTCGCCGTCGTAGCTGATCGCGAAGGTCGAGGTCGCGCGCGAGGGCCGCCAGCGAACCGGTACCCCGAGGGCGAGCACGGGCGGAAGGAGCACGTCGCGATCGGGCTCGGCGCACCGTGCGGCGATCACGGCAGGCACGCCGATCAGGTGGAGCGCGCGAGCCGCCCAGTACGGGCCGCCGCCGACCCGGGGCGGCGCGCCGCCGACGAGGTCGCGGGCGAGGTTCCCGACGACGGCGATCCGCGGGGCGTGCATGCGGCCGAGCCTACTCCTGCCGCCAGGCCATCTCCCAGAAGGCGAGCTCGTAGCGGCTGCTCGTCAGGAAGGCCTCGCGCATCCGCGCGCGCACCTCGGTCCCGGCATCGACGGCGACCGCGTCCGTGACCTCGCGGCACCACTCGGCGAGCTGGGCAAACTCACTGCTCGCGTACATCGCGATCCAGCGGGCGAGCCGCCTGTCTGCCGGCGGCTTGTCCTCGGCAAGCTTCTGCCCGAGCCAGCTGTAGCCCCACATGCACGGCAGGAGAGCCGCCACGAGCTCCGCGAAGTCGCCTAGCGCCGCCGTCCGCAACAGGAAATCCGTGTACGCGCGCGTGACCGCCGACGGCCGCTCCGCCTCGAGCTCTTCGCGCGTGATCCCCCATTCGGCGGCGTAGCTGCGGTGCAGCTCCAACTCGGTCTCGAGCACTTCGCGCGTCAGCTCCGCGAGCCGCTCCATCTCCTCGAGCCGCGGCGCCCGGGCACAGCCGAGTGCGAGCAGACGCGCGTACTCGATCAGGAAGAGATAGTCCTGCCGAACGAAGTGCCTGAACGGCTCGGGCGAAAGCGTCCCGGCGGCGATGCCGCGGATGAACGGATGCTCGAGCTGCGCCTGCCAGAGCTCGCTCGCGGCCGCTTGGAGCTCGTCCGTGAAACGGGTCATCGAAGCTCGGCGAACGTGTCCCAGTAAAGGAGCTCGCACGCTTGCAGCCTCCTTGCCGCCCGGATCGCCTGCTCGCGCGGCTCGCCTGCATCGAGTCCCTGCGCGATCACCGCCAGCGCGCTCTGCTCGAAGCCGGGCGGTGTCTGGGCGAAGAACTCGAAGAACGCCACGTCGAAGCGGCCGTCCAGCGCGCCGGCCATTCGCGCGCAGCTCGCGCCCCAGGCCTCGAGGTTCGCGAGGAACGCGAGGGCCACGTCCGCACGGGAGCCGTTGAGCGCGAGCCAGGCGACGAAGGCAGGGTAGGCCTGGGTTTCCGTCCGCGGCTCGTGGGTGCGGAGCGCGTCCTCGTCGAGCCCGAGCGACGCGGCGAACGCCCGCAGGTGCTCGAGCGCAGTCCCCTCGCCGACGGCGAGCTCGAGGAAGAGATCGCCGGCGGGCGGCTCCGGGAAGCG
>WNFV01008020.1_pt1 | contig 13775 bp, 7 predicted proteins | sample 5400101 | NCBI WGS metagenome assembly WNFV01 (sample SAMN13153361, study PRJNA577476) | soil metagenome | isolation source: 115 cm soil or saprolite under grassland replicate 1 | place: USA:California | collected 2016-06-15 | reverse complement strand
CGGATCGGCACATCGGCATCCCCGGCGAGGATCTGCCCGGCTCGTGGGCGGCGACCGAGTTTGTCGCCTGGTACAACGGCCATCCCGACTACCAGGAGCTGGACTTCGACCTGTCCGGCGAGCGCGCGGTGATCGTCGGGAACGGGAACGTCGCGATCGACGTGGCCCGGATGCTCGCGCTGACCGCGGAGGAGCTCGTCCCGACGGACACGACCGACGCCGCCCGCGAGGGGCTCGCGGGGTCGGGAATCCGGGACATCGTCATGCTCGGCCGCCGCGGCCCTGCGCAGGCATCGTTCACCCCGCCCGAGCTACAGGAGCTCGGCGAGCTCGCCGGCGCGGACGTGATCGTCGATCCCGCCGATCTCGAGCTCGACGAGGCGAGCGAGCGGGCGCTCGAAGAGGACCGCGAGCGGGTGCGGCGCAACGTCGACCTCCTCCGCGAGTATGCGGCGCGCGCGCCGTCGGGAAAGCCGAAGACGTTGTGCCTTCGCTTCCTCGTGTCGCCGGTCGCGATCCTCGGCGACGGCAAGGTCGAGGCGGTCGAGATCGTGAAGAACCGACTGGTCGTCGACGACCGCGGCCGCATCGTCTCCATGCCCACCGAGGAGCGCGAGACGATCCCGTGCTCGCTCGTCTTCCGCAGCGTCGGCTACCGCGGCGTGCCGCTAGCCGGGGTTCCGTTCGACGAGCGCCGCGGCACGATGCCGAACGAACGCGGTCGTGTCGAGGGCGCCGACCGCACGTACTGCGCCGGCTGGATCAAGCGCGGCCCGAACGGAGTGATCGGGACCAACAAGAAGGACGCGACGGAGACCGTCGAGCTGCTGCTCGAGGACGCCACGGCTGGGACGCTCCGTTGCCCGGGCGACGGCACCCTCGAGGCGCTGCTGGCAGCCCGTCGGCGAGTGCCGGTCGTGTACTCGGGCTGGGAGTCGATCGACGCGTTCGAACGCGAGCGCGGCGCTCCGCTCGGCAGGCCGCGCGTGAAGCTCGTCACGTGGGACGAGCTGCTCGAGCAGGCGGCCGCGCTCGAGAGCCGCCAGGCCGCGGCAGCGAATGACCTCGCCTGAGACCGCGTCGGTCGACGTCACGATCCTCGGAGCGGGGCCGGCTGGTCTCGCGGCGGCGTACTACGCGGGCCACCGCGAGGCGACGGTGCGCATCATCGAGAGTCTGGAGCAGATCGGCGGCCAGGTTGCGGCGACGTATCCCGAGAAGGAGATCTTCGACGTCGCCGGCCATCCGCGAATCAGGGGCCAGGAGCTCGTCGAGCTCTGCGCCGAGCAGGGGCTCCAGTACGGCGCCGACGTCCGCCTCGGCGAGGAAGTCGACGGGCTCAGGCGCTTCTCCGCGGACGGCGACGACCTGCTCGAGATCACGACGAAGCAGGGCGGACGCTACCTCTCCCGCACGCTGATCATCACCGCCGGCCACGGCGCCTTCGAGCCCCGCAAGCTCGGCGTCGAAGGCGTCGACCGTTGGGAAGGCAAGGGCCTCCACTACGTCGTGCGCGAGAAAGAGGTCTTTCGCGACGCGCGCTGCGTCATCGTCGGCGGCGGCGACTCGGCGCTCGACTGGACGCTCGGCCTCCAGGACACGGCGGCCCACCCCATCGCGCTCGTTCATCGTCGTCACAAGTTCCGCGCGCTCGAGACGTCGGTCAACGAGGCGCGGGAGCTGGAGAAGGAGGGCCGCGTTCGGATCTTCACGCCCTGCGAGGTGCGGGAGGTCCACGGGAGGTCCACGGCGACGGCCGGATCGAGGCGGTGACGATCGAGTTCACGAACGAGGGCAGGCTCGAGCAGGTCGAGTGCGACGCCCTGATCACCCTCCTCGGCTTCCACTCCCACCTCGGCGAGATCGCCCACTGGGGTCTCGAGCTCGAGGGCCGGAAGCAGATCAAGATCGACCCGTCGACGTGCGAGACCTCCATGCCGCTCGTGTATGCCGCCGGCGACGTCGCCGGCTATCCAGGCAAGATCACGCTGATCACGGTTGGCATGGCCGAAGCCGCCATCGCGACGAACAACGCGCTCGCGAGGATCCGCGGCGAGAAGGTCCAGCCGAAGTACTCGACTGAATAGGCCGCGCGCCGCTCCGGACGTGGCCGTTCCGGCCATGTCCGGGTACCTGGTACCAGGACGTGGCCAGTTCGGACAAGGGGCTCCGGAACACGCCGGTACACTCCGGGCCGTGAGCGGGGTGGAGACGAAGCGGGAGCTCTGGGGTGGCGAGACCCGCAAGGCGGTCGCCAACTTTCCCGTCTCCGGCGAGCCCATCCCCGTTCCCGTCGCGCGCTGGCTAGGGCGGATCAAGGCCGCCGCAGCTCGCGTCAATGCTGAGCTCGGTCTGCTCGATGCCGACAAAGCCGAGCGCATCGCGGCGGCCGGCGACCGGATTGCTGCCGGTGAGCTCGATGACCAGTTCCCGATCGACGTTTTCCAGACCGGCTCGGGCACGTCGTCGAACATGAACGCGAACGAGGTGATCGCGAGCCTAGCCGGCGAGGACGTGCATGCGAACGACGACGTCAACATGGGCCAGTCGTCGAACGACGTCTTCCCGTCGGCCGTCCATCTCGCGGCGCTCGACGAGGCTACGAACGACCTGCTGCCCGCCCTCGATCGGCTCGCCGCCTCGCTCGAGGCCAAGGCGGCCGAGTTCGCCGACGTCGTCAAGTCGGGCCGAACCCACCTGATGGATGCCGTGCCGGTCACGCTCGGCCAGGAGTTCGGCGGCTATGCGGCGCAGGTGCGGCAGGGGATCGAGCGCATGAAGGACGCCTTCCCGCGCCTCGGGCAGATTCCGCTCGGCGGCACCGCGGTCGGAACCGGGATGAACACCCACCCTGAGTTCGCCGCGCGCGTTCGGACTCGCCTCAGCGACGAGACGGGCCTCGACGTCCGTGCGCCCGCGGATCCCTTCGAGGCGCAGGCGGCGCGCGACGGTCTCGTCGAGGCCTCCGGCGCGCTCAAGACCGTCGCGGTCTCGCTGACGAAGGTGGCGAACGACATCCGCCTGATGGGCTCCGGGCCGCGCGCGGGCCTCGCCGAGATCGCGCTTCCCGAGCTGCAGAAGGGCAGCTCGATCATGCCGGGGAAGGTCAACCCGGTCATCCCCGAGGTCGTGACCCAGGTCGCCGCCCAGGTGATCGGCAACGACCAGGCGATCGCGGTCGGCGGCATGCAGGGCCACTTCGAGCTGAACGTCTTCATCCCGATGATGGCGCGCAACCTGCTCGGCTCGATCAAGCTGCTCGCCTCGGCGTCACGACTGCTGGCCGAGAAGTGCGTCGACGGGATCGAGGCGAACCGTGAGAACTGCGAGCGCTACGCGGAGCTGACGCTCTCGGCGGCGACCGCTCTGAACCCGTTCATCGGTTACGACCGCGCGAGCGAGATCGTCAAGGAAGCCGCTGCCAGCGGCCGGTCGCTGCGCGAGGTCGCGCGCGAGAAGGGCGTCGACGAGGAGACCCTCGACAAGGCGCTCGACTACCGCGCGATGGCCCGGCCCAACGACTAAGGCGTCTTGACCGGCAGGCAAGCCGGTGCTGGAAGCTTCAGCAGCGCGTCACTGCCCCTGCCGCCGGTGGCGCGGACGGAGAGCGGCTCGCAGCGTGTGACGGTCACGTCGTCGAACCTGGCCGTGAAGACCCCCGCGCGACTCGCTACGACTCGTCGCGCAACGCCATCACGGATCAGCACGACGACGCGGACTTGCTCGAGCGGCCTGAAGTGACGACCGGAGATCACGAGTGGCGTTCGGTCTGTCAGACGCAGCTGAGGTCGGCTCGAAGTCGCGCCGGTGGTGGCGGAAATCGCCAAAAAGGCCGCCGCCACCGTTATCAGGGCAGGCAAACGCACGAGAGAACCCTCTTCGAGTGTCCCCCTCGTTCTCAGCCTTGAAACACGCGCGATTTCGCGCGAATATCGGATTCGCTCCGGGCGGCTCAGGAGCGGCGATCACGAGGGGGTGGGCAGGTGAGTAGCTGGCACGTCTGCTCCGGACTCCAGCGGTGCGGCCTTCACAACCACCGCAGCCGTCTCCCCTGCTTGCGGGGAGGGAGGTGATAGCGCGCTCGACCATCTTCGTTGACTGAGGCGAGAGAGAGGAGCGAGATGAAACGTGCATCACGCGCTGTCGTGGGGGCTGCGGTCGTCGGTGTCGCCACGGCACTCGCGGTGTTCTGGCCCGGCGCTGCTGGAACGGATGCCAGTCAGCCGGGTAACCAAGTGATAGCCCACGCCCTCGACGTAGCGCTCGGCAACGCTCAAGCCGAGCCGCACCACATGGATATCTCCGCCGGCGTCCTCCACGCAGCGCTGGAGGCGTCAGGCCATCTCACTGAGAACGTCACCGCCGGGGCGAACAACGTGCACGCCTCCGGCCCGAGCACGACCGGGACGCAGGGGTGCCAAAACAAGTTCGTCAACGGCAGCATCGTCAACGTCCGCGTGAACCAGGACTGCTCACTTCGCCGACAGGCGGAAGAAGCGATTGCGATCAACCCGACGAACGAGCTGAACCTGGTCGCAGGTCAGAACGACTCGCGGATCGGCTTCAACCACTGCGGGTACGACTGGTCGTTCGACGGCGGCAAGACGTGGGGCGATCAGCTCCCGCCGTTCTGGCAGTTCGTGGCGCTCGACGGCCACACGTTCGATGCATGCAGCGACCCGACGGCGACCTTCGACGCCGACGGGAACGCCTACGTCGGCGGCGTCCTCTTCGACATCGCCTCGGCCGCCAGCGCGTTCGTGGTGATGAAGTCGAACGCCGGGATCGGCGGGGCGTTCTATCACACGCCGGCACCGGTGCCGTTCCAGACGTATCTGGATCTGCCGGTCGGCGTCGTGGCGAACGACAACAACCCGGTCATCTTCCACGACAAGGAGTTCATCGTCGCCGACGCGAACGCAGGCAGCCCGAAGAAGAACAACGTCTACGCCACCTGGACCCGCTTCAACGACAACTCGGGTGCCGGCGTCGGCGTCAACAGTCCGATCTACTTCAGCCAGTCCACGACCGGCGGCGCGACCTGGTCGCCGGGCATCGAGATCAGCGGCGCCGCGGCCGTCTGCACGGCCTTCAGCGGCTCCGCGAACCCGAACGCCTGCGACCAGGACCAGGGTTCGCATCCGGTCGTCGGGCCTGACGGAACGATCTACGTCGTGTTCGGGAACGGCAACACTCCGCTCCTGGGCATCAACCAGGTGCTGTTCGTCAAGTGCCCGGCCGCCAACAACTGCGCCAGCCCGGCGGGTTGGACGGCTCCGGTGAAGGTCGGCGACCTCGTCGACAACCACCCGACCGGACCGAGCCCGCAGGGTTGTCCGGCGGGCCGTCAGTGCCTCCCGCCGAACGGCTATCGCGTGCCGGAGTTCACGTCGATGTCGATCTCCGTGGATCAGCACAACAACCTGTACATCGCGTGGGCGGACTTCCGGAACGGTGGCCCGCCGTGCACCGGCTCGGCCGCCACGGCAACCCCGCCCTGCGACAACGACGTGTTCTACGCTGTCTCGACGAATGGTGGTGCAACGTGGAGCGCGACGCGCAACCTGACGTCGGGTAGCCAGTTCGGCCATTCGGCGCAGTGGCAGCCGTGGAGCGCTGTCACCCCGAACGGCGACGTGCTCTGGGTGGCGTTCTATGACCGTTCGTACGGAGACTGCGAGAAGACGGGATGCAACGACATCACCCTCGCTCGCGTTCGTGCGCCGGCAGACGCGACGCCGAGCGTGACCTACCAGCGCATCACGACCTCGTCGATGCCGAACCTCGTACCGTCGAACAACCCGGCGCAAGCAGGGTTCCTCGGCGACTACATGTGGGTCGCGAGCGACTCCAAGGGCAATCCGCACGTTGTCTGGGCCGATACGCGAGGCCTGAACAACGCGGTCGAAGAAGACATCTACTTCTTCCGGCCGGGCCTGTAGCTCCAGTGGCGAAGGAGGGGCGGGCGAATGCCCGTCCCTCCTCGTCTGCTGCCTCTTGACTCGCGTTGCCTGATAGAGGAACCTACACCGGTTGGTCGACGCGCCCGTTGCGGCCCGTCTCACGTAACCCGAGAGAGTTCAGGGAGGAGAGCGTGACCAAACCTGCTGGCGGAGCGACGCTCCGCGTTGCGGTCCTGCTCGCTTGCATCGCCGCGCTCGCGGTGACTGCAGGCTCGGCTTCGGGAGGCTCGTCGGCTGCAAAGCCGCCGAAGCTCACGGCGAAGGAACTGAAGGCCGACGACACATTCCAGGGAGTGAAATCCGAGAGCGGTCGGATCGCACACACCGATCCGTCGCTCCTCAATCGCTCCGACTCGACGCCGGTCGACGTGTTCGTCAAGTACGACTTCGACGCCACGGCGTCCTACCACGGCGGAGTCAGCGGCCTCGCGCCGACGAGCCCGTCGACGACCGGCAAGGCGCTGCACGAGAACCAGGCCGCCGTCAACGCCTACGAGGCGCACGCGACCAGCGTCGCGGACAAGATCTCGGATGCGATCACGGCGGCCGTCCCCGACGCGAGGGTGCGGAAGACGTTCACCACCGTCTACGGCGGCGTTGCGGCCACGGTGCCCGCGAACGCGGTCTCGACGATCTTGGGTGTGAAGGGCGTCATCGCCGTCCAAAAGGACGCGCTGCAGCAGCCTGACACGAGCGCCACGCCCCAGTTCATCGGCGCGAGCAACGTCTGGCCCTCGCTGGGCGGACCGGCGAAGGCAGGCGACGGCGTGACCGTCGGCGTCATCGACACCGGCATCTGGCCGGAGCATCCGTCGTTTGCGGACAACGCCGGCCTCTCGGCGCCGCCCAAGACGTACGGCTGTCAGTTCGGCGACGGAAGCGACCCGCAGCTCGGGCCGGCCTTCACGTGCAACAAGAAGCTGATCGGCGCCTACGCGTTCACGAACACGTACATGACGGTGATCGGCTCACTGCCCGGTGAGTTCTGCAACAACGTGACCAAGAAGTGCTCCGCTCGCGACCCCGAGGGCCACGGAACCCACACGGCGTCGACCGCTGCGGGTGACCCAGTCCCGTCGGCGCCTCTGTTCGGAGTCGACCGCGGCCCGATCAGCGGTATGGCCCCGGGCGCGCACGTGATCATGTATCGCGTCTGCCTCGCGCAGGGCTGCTTCAACTCCGACTCGATCGCGGCGATCCAGCAGGGCATCCTCGACGACATCGACGTGATCAACTACTCGATCTCGGGCGGCAACAACCCGTACACCGACCCGGTCGAGCTGACGTTCCTGGACGCCTTCAACGCCGGGATCTCGGTCAACGCCTCGGCCGGTAACTCCGGTCCGGGAGCCGGCACGGTCGCGCACGGCGGCCCGTGGGTGACGACCGTCGGCGCTTCGACGTCGAACCGGTTCTTCACCTCGACGCTGCACCTGACCGCGAACGGCGGGAAGGTGTTCGACAAGGAAGGCGTCACGATCACGGCCGATATCACCTCGCCGACTGACGTCGTGCTCGGGACGACGCTCGGTAGCACGAGATGCCTGAACCCGCTCCCGCCTGGCTCCGCCACCGGGAAGATCGTCGCGTGCGAGCGCGGCACGAACGCCCGCGTCGACAAGGGCTTCAACGTGCTCCAGGGCGGGGCGGCCGGGATGATCCTCTACAACCCGATCAACCAGGACGTCGAGACCGACAACCACTGGCTGCCGGCGATCCATCTCAACGGCCCGAACGCCGATCTCGTGGCGTTCATCACCTCCAACACGGGCGTGAAGGCGACGTGGACGACCGGCGCCCCGTCGGCGACGCAAGGCGACGTGATGGCGGCGTTCTCCTCGCGTGGCCCGTCGACCGACTTCGTCAAGCCGGACGTGACGGCCCCGGGGATCCAGGTCCTCGCCGGCACGACGCCGTCTCCGACGGGGATCACGAACGGCCCGCCAGGGCAGCTCTACATGGCGATCGCCGGTACCTCGATGTCCAGCCCGCATTCGGCCGGCGCGTCTGCGCTCGTCAAGGCGGCGCATCCGGACTGGACACCCGCCGAGATCAAGTCGGCCCTGATGACGTCGTCCGCGCAGGGCGTCGTGAAGGAGGACGGAACGACCCCGTTCGATCCGTTCGACGCAGGCGCCGGCTCGATCCGCGTCGACAAGGCAGTGCACCCGACGCTCGTGTTCAACGAGACCTTCGAGAACTTCGTCTCGTCGATCGGCGTGGCGCTCGACCGCGTCAACCTGAACATCCCGAGCGTCGATGCGACCACGATGCCGGGCACGCTCACGACGTTCCGCGAGGCTCGCAACGTCACGGGCGTGGATCAACAGTTCGACGCGTTGATCCAGTCGCCGCCCGGGGCGACGATCACAGTCCAAAAGGACAACACGTTCGGCGTCCCGGCGGGCCAGAGAAGGCGCCTCAGCATCACGATCAGCGCGCCCACCCTGGACGACGGCCAGTACTTCGGCCGGGTCACGCTCGATCCGAAGAAGGACGGCTACAACGACGTCACCATCCCGATCGCTTTCTTCAAGAAGCAGGGAACGATCAGCCTGAAGCACACCTGCTCGCCAACGACGTTCCCGCGGCGGACAGGCTTCTCGCACTGCACCGTCGCGGCGCAGAACCTCAACGCCGCGCCGGCTGACGTCCAGCTGAAGGTCGAGAACGGGTCGGCGCAGGATCGGCTCGACTACTCGAACGTCAGCCCGCCGGGGAGCCTGATCGGCGGGAACCAGGGCGTCCAGTGGCAAGGCACGCTCACCCCCGCCCTGGCACCGAAGGTGACGGGGATCACATCGGGAGGTCTGTTCGGCTACCTCCCGCTGTCGGCCTTCGGCATCGCGCCGGTGCCGGGCGTGGGTGACGAGACGATCGTCAACTTCGCCGTGCCGGCCTTCAAGTACGGCCAGGAGGTCTACACGCGGTTCGGCGTCGACTCGAACGGCTACGTCGTCGTCGGCGGCGGCACGGCTCAGGACAACGAGTGCTGCCCGCCGCAGACCTTCCCGAACCCGGGTAGGCCGAACAACGTGCTCGCTCCGTTCTGGAGCGACCTGAACCCGGGAGCGGGCGGCGCAGTTCGCGTCGCCGAGCTCACGGACGGCACGAACAGCTGGCTCGTGATCGAATGGACGGCCGTTCCGGTCTTCGGTACGACCAAGGTCCAGTCGTTCCAGATCTGGCTCCAGGAAGGCGCGACGGAGAAGGTGACGTACGAGTACGGGACGATGCAGGGGCCCGACCCGGCGACACCGTTCAACGTCGGCGCCGAGAACCGCGACGGGACGAGCGGCGTCAACGTCGGCTCGGCGCCTGCGACCGGGAGCGAGCTCACGGTCATGACGACCGGCCCGACTCCGGGCGGGAGCGTCTCGATCGAGTTCGCCGTCTCCAGCAGGAGAGCGGGGACGTTCTTGTCGATCGCGAGCCTGACGTCGAACCTGACACCGGGCATCACGCAGCAGGTCGTAACCCTGACGGTGACTCCGTAGGACGAGTCGTCAGGGAATCAACTGGAGGGCCGCCTGCGGGCGGCCCTCCTCGTTTCTGGAACCCCTCGACTCAGTAAGCGACGGCGCCGCGCCCGGTCTCGGCGGCGTGGCGCTGCTCGTCGGCGCGGTAGCTCGAGCGGACGAGCGGCCCGGAGAAGACAGAGCCGAAGCCGAGCGCCTCGCCCTGCTCGCGGAACCAGCGGAACTCGTCCGGGTGCACCCAGCGGTCGATGGTCGCATGCTTCGGCGACGGCTGGAGGTACTGGCCGATCGTGACGACGTCGACGCCGTGCGCGCGCAGGTCGCGCATGGTCTCGACGACCTCGTCGTTCGTCTCGCCGAGGCCGACGATGATCCCGGACTTGGTCAGCACGTGATAGCCGGCGATCTCCTTCGCGCGCTGCAGGAGCCAGAGCGCCTTGTCGTAGCTCGCCTTGGCGCCGCGCATGTGCGGGTGGAGTCGGCGCACCGTCTCGATGTTGTGGTTGAAGACGTGGGGGCGCGCACCGAGCACCGTTCGCAGCGCCTCCTCTTCGACGCCGAGGAAGTCGGGCGTCAGCACCTCGATCGAGGCTTCGGGCAGCTTCGCCCTGATCGCGCGGATCGTCGCCGCGTAGTGACCGGCGCCGCGGTCCGGCACGTCGTCTCGGTCGACGGAGGTGACGACCACGTGCTTGAGCTGCATCTGCGCCGCGGCCTGCGCGAGGCGGAGGGGCTCGAGCGGATCGGGCGGCGCTTCCGGCTTGCCGGAGTGGACGTAGCAGTACCGGCAGGCGCGCGTGCAGGTCTCGCCGAGGATCTGGAAGGTTGCGGTGCCGCGGCCCCAGCATTCGGCGATGTTGGGGCAGCGCGCCTCCTCGCAGATCGTGTGCAGCTTCGCCCCGTGGATGAGGCTGCGCACTTGGTTGTACTGCGAGTCGGCGCTCGGCGCGCGCACCTTCATCCACTCGGGGCGGCGCGGGCGGGGCGCTACCGGAAGCGATCGTTCGCTCATCGCACCGTCGCCAGCTGCTCGTGGATCGGCTGGCCCCAGAGGCCGTGGCCCTCCTCGGCCGGGAGCTCGTCCAGCTCGAGCCCGAAGACGTCGGCGAGAGCGTGCGCGGCGACGGGCCTGACCTCGTCGACCGTGACGGGCCGGCCGAGCTCGCGCGCGATCGTGGTGAACGAGGCGCCGTCGAGACCGCACGCGGTGATCCACTCGGTGAAGACCGAGGGATCGAGGTCGACGTTGAGCGCGTAGCCGTGGGTCGTCACCCACCTGCTGATGTGGATCCCGATCGAGGCGATCTTGCGCGGCGGAGGCGTGAGCCAGACTCCGGTCAGTCCCTCGATCAGCTGCCCTTCGAGTCCAAACGCTGCGAGCGTCCGAACGAGCGCCTCCTCGAGGTCGCGGCAGTAGCGCTTGACGTCCTGGCCGTGCCGCTTCAGGTCGATGATCGGATAGCAGACGAGCTGCCCGGGCCCGTGGTAGGTCGACTTGCCGCCGCGGTCGGTCTCGACGATCTCTACCTCGGCGCCGTCGGGCACGTGCACCTCGCCCTCCTCGGTGCGCCGGCCGAACGTGATCGTCGGCGGATGCTCGAGCAGGAGGATCGTGTCGGGGATCGCGCCCTGCGAGACCGCACCCGCGAGCGAGCGCTGCAGCTCCCACGCCTCGGTGTACGGGACGCGGCCGAGGTTCATCAGATACGCGCCCTGGTTCATGCAGGGAGCGTAGCGACATGCTCGACGAGCGCGCGAGGACGAGGCAACCCACCGCCGGAGCCGGGCTGTGCCCGGCGGAGGCCAAGCGGCGGTGGCGTGAACGACCCGCCGCGAAGGGGGGTTCATGGGGGAAACATCGTTTCCCCCATGGGGCTCACGGGAAGCTTGCCGCCCCCGTGGCCAAGAGAAATCAGTAATCCGACTCGGTCCAGCTCTCGAGCAGCTGCCGCAGATCGCGCAGGAACCGCCCCGCGTATGCGCCGTCGACGAGGCGATGGTCGTACGTGAGCGTCAGGTTCATGATCGAGCGGATCGCGATCACGTCCTCGTCGAGCTCGTCCTGAACGACCCACGGCCGCTTCACGATCGCGTAGGTGCCGAGGATCCCGCTCTGCGGCTGGCTGATGATCGGCGTCCCGTGGAAGGTGCCGTAGCCGCCGGGATTCGTGATCGTGAACGTCCCGCCCTGGACGTCGTCCGGGAGCAGCTTCTTGTCCCGCGCCCGCTTGGCGACGTCGGCGATCGACCGGGCCATCCCGAGCAGGTTCAGCCCTTCCGCGTGCTTGACGACCGGGACGATGAGCCCCTTGCCGTCAGCGAGCTCGACCGCGAAGCCGAGGTTGACGTAGCTGCGCGTGACGATCTTGTCGCCGCGCAGCTCGCCGTTCAGATACGGGTAGTCCCGCAGCGTCTCGACGGCGGCGCGGGCGATGAACGACAGGAACGTCGGGTTGACTCCGTATGTCGACTGGTACTCCTTCTTCAGCCTGTTGCGGATCCCGACGACCTTGGACATGTCGACCTCGATCGCGCTCGTGACGTGCGCGGAGGTGTCGAGCGACCGGCGCATGTGCTCCGCGATCCCGCGGCGCATCGGGGTGACCGGCTCGAAGGTCTCGCCCTCCTCTGCCACGGGCGGAGCTGCGGGCTCTGCCGCCTTGGGCGGAGCGGGCGCCGCTGCGGCCGGAGCTGGCGCAGGAGCGGCAGGCGCCGCGGCGGCAGGGGGCGCGGCGGGTGCGGGAGCCTCGGCGGGTGCCGGGGCCTCGGCGGGTGGGGCTGGCGCCGGCGTCTCCGGCTCGGCCGCGGCGCCGGAGTCGATGAAGCCCAGAATGTCCTTCTTCGTGACGCGGCCGCCCGTGCCTGTGCCCGGAACCCTGCTGACATCGACGCCGTGCTCGGCGGCGATCCGGGCGACGACCGGCGACACGAACGCCTTGCCGTTGCCCGCGGGAGCGGCCTCGACATCGGCCGCTACTGGCTGGCTCGCAACCGTCGCCGGCGCCTCGACGGGCCGCGGGGCCGCCTCGGGCGCCGGCTCCGGCTCGGCCGTCTGCTCCGCCTCGGGCTCCGGCTGCGCCTCCTCGGACTGCGGCTCGACCGGCTGAAGCGTCTCCACCGGCGCCGCCGCAGCCACTTCGCGGGCGGCCTGCTGCGTCGCGGGCTCGGGCGGAGCCTCCTGAGGAGCGGCCGCTGCGGCGCCGTCGGGGGCGATCACCGCCAGCTTCGCGCCGACCTCGACCGTCTCACCCTCCTGGACGAGGATCTGCGTGACGACACCGGTCCCGGGGCTTGGAATCTCGGTGTCGACCTTGTCGGTCGAGATCTCGAGCAGGGGCTCGTCGGCAGCTACCGTCTCGCCCTCCTGCTTGAGCCATCTCGTGACGGTGCCCTCCGAGACGGAGACGCCCATCTGGGGCATGACGACGTCGACAGCGGTATCCGTGGCCACGATCAGTTCCTCTCAGTACTGGACGAGTTCTCTCAAGCTCTTCACGACGTCTTCGACCTGCGGGATGAAAGCCTTCTCGAGCGGGGGCGAGAACGGCACCGGCGTGTCGGGCGCCGTCAGCCGCTTCACGGGGGCGTCGAGATCCTCGAAGGCCTCCTCGGCGATCGTGGCGGCGATCTCGGCGCCGAAGCCGCCTGTGTGGGTGTCCTCGTGGAGGACGAGCACCTTCGACGTCTTCCGCACGCTCTCGAGCACCGCCTGCTTGTCCCAGGGCGCGACCGAGCGCAGGTCGACGATCTCGACCGAGACGTCGTCCTGCTCGAGCTGCTTCGCGGCCTCGGCGGCTGTGTAGACCATTGCGCCCCACGTGATCACCGACACGTCGTCGCCCTCGCGGTGCCGGCGCGCCTGGCCGATCGGGACGGTGTAGCGCTCGTCGGGCACCTCGCCCTTGATCCGCCGGTAGAGGTGCTTGTGCTCGAAGTAGAGCACCGGGTTCGGGTCCTCGATCGCCGAGATGATCAGCCCCTTCGCATCCGCCGGCGTCGCCGGGCAGACGATCTTCAGGCCCGGGATATGAGCGAACGACGACTCGGGGTTCTGGGAGTGGAACGGCCCGCCCGAGAACCCGCCCCCGGACGGGAGCCTGAGCACGATCGGCACCGGCGTGCCCACGCGGTAGCGCTGCTTGGCGGCGACGGTGACGAGGTGGTCCCAAGCGCATGAGACGAAGTCCGCGAACTGCATCTCGGCGACAGGCCGCATCCCCATGATCGCCGCGCCCGTGGCGCCGCCCATGATCGCCGTCTCCGCGAGCGGAGCATCGACGACCCGCCACGGCCCGAACTCCTCCTGGAACCCGAGCGTCACCTTGAACGCGCC
>WNFV01006516.1_pt1 | contig 13775 bp, 11 predicted proteins | sample 5400101 | NCBI WGS metagenome assembly WNFV01 (sample SAMN13153361, study PRJNA577476) | soil metagenome | isolation source: 115 cm soil or saprolite under grassland replicate 1 | place: USA:California | collected 2016-06-15 | reverse complement strand
CTCCGCCCTGGGCAAGACGAAGGGGTCCATGGTGTCGGTCAACCTCGTCGCCAACACCAACCTCCAGACCGCCGAGGAGTTCCGCAAGCTCGTGGTCAAGGAAGACAAAGGCGTCATCGTCCGGCTGGGCGAGATCGCCGACGTGGTGCTCGGCGCCGAGAACTACGAGTCTGACGTCCGGTTCAACGGACAGGCCGCCACGTTCATGGGAGTCTGGGTCCTGCCGACCGCCAACACTCTCTCCGTGATCAAGAACGTGCGCGACGCCATCCCCGACATCCGGGGGCAGCTGCCCGTCGGCATGAAGGTCGGGATCCCGTACGACGCGACGGCCTACATCCAGGACGCCATCCGCGAGGTCTTGAAGACCCTGACGATCACGCTCCTGATCGTCGTCTTCGTCATCTTTCTCTTCCTCGGCTCCTTTCGATCCGTGCTCATCCCGATCGTCGCGATTCCCGTCTCCCTCGTCGGCGCCGTCTTCCTGATGCTGGTGGCCGGGTTCACGATCAACCTGCTGACCCTGCTGGGCATCGTGCTGTCCGTCGGTCTGGTCGTGGACGACGCGATCATCATCGTCGAGAACGTGGAGCGGCATCTGCACCTGGGGGAACAGCCGTTTGACGCCGCGATCAAGGCCGCGCGGGAGCTCGCCGGCCCGATCATCGCCATGACGATCACGCTGGCGGCGGTGTACGCGCCCATCGGCATCCAGGGGGGACTCACCGGCGCGCTCTTCCGCGAGTTCGCGTTCACGCTCGCCGGCGCCGTGATCATCTCCGGGGTCGTGGCCCTCACGCTCTCCCCGATGATGAGCTCCAAGCTCCTGCGCGCCGGCGTTTCCGATCGTGGCTTCGCCGGGATGATCAACCGGCACTTCGAGGTCGTCCGGAAAACGTACGCCCGCCTGCTGACGGGCACCCTGAACTATCGGCCGGTCGTCTTCGCCCTGTGGGCGATCGTCGCCCTGCTGATCGTCCCCTTCTACATGTTCTCGCAGAGGGAGCTCGCGCCCAGGGAAGACCAGAGCGTGGTATTCGGGGTCATCCAGGCGGCGCCCAATGCGACCATCGACCAGACCAAGCTCTTCACCGAGCAGGTCCACGGCGCCTACCGGTCCTTCCCGGAGGCCGAGAGCATCTTCCAAATCACGTCCCCCAACGGCGGCTTCGGAGGCATGGTCACCAAGCCCTGGAGCCAGCGCAAGAAGACCACGGAACAGCTCCAGGTGGAGGCGGCCGGCAAGCTCTCGACGATTCCAGGCGTGCGCGTGATCTCGCTCGTCCCGCCGGCGCTGCCCGGGGGCGGAGACTTTCCGGTGGACTTCGTCGTCGCTTCGACGGCCGAGCCGCAGCGGCTGACGGAATTCGCAAACCAGCTGGTCGGGAAGGCGTTCGCCAGCGGCCTCTTCATGTTCGCCGACTCCGACCTGAAGTTCGATCAGCCGCAGGCCGAGGTCGTGTTCGACCGCGACAAGCTCCGGTCCCAGGGCGTGGACCTCTCGCAGGCGGGGCGCGACCTCTCGACGATGCTCGGCGGCGACTACGTCAACCGCTTCAGCATCCAGGGGCGCAGCTACAAGGTCATCCCCCAGGTCAAGCGCGCGGAGCGCCTGACGCCGGACCAGCTCGAGCAGATCTACGTTACCGGCGCCGGCGGAAAGCTGGTTCCGCTTTCGACCTTCGCGACGCTCAAGAACACCACCGAGCCTCGGGAGTTGAAGCGGTTTCAGCAGTTGAACGCGGTGCGCATCCAGGGCGTCATCCCGCCGGGCGTCTCGCTCGACAAAGCGCTCAAGGTCCTCGAGGACGAGGCCTCCCGCAGCCTGCCGAAAGGCTTCACCGTCGACTATGCCGGCGAATCGCGCCAGCTTCGGGTCGAAGGGGGGAAGTTCCTCGGGACGTTCCTGCTGTCGGGAATCCTGATCTACCTCGTGCTCGCCGCCCAGTTCGAGAGCTTCCGGGACCCGTTCATCATCCTGGCGGGCTCGGTCCCGCTCGCTCTCTCGGGCGCGCTGCTCTTCTCGTTCCTCGGCCTGACGACCCTGAACATCTACAGCCAGGTCGGCCTGATCACGCTCGTCGGCCTCGTGTCGAAGAACGGGATCCTGATCGTCGAGTTCGCCAACAATCTCCAGGAGCAGGGAAGAGACAAGTTCCACGCCGTCATCGAGGCGGCCGCCACGCGATTGCGCCCGATCCTCATGACGACGGCCGCGACGGTCATGGGACATTTCCCGCTCGTCTTCGCTACCGGCCCGGGAGCCGGCGCCCGCAACTCGATCGGCATGATGCTCGTGACCGGCATGATCATCGGCTCGGCCTTCACTCTCTTCGTCGTGCCCTCGATTTACGTGCTGGTGGCGAAGACCCACAAGGCCGCCGCGTCCGAGAAGGAGCCCGGACCGGAGGCCGAGGTCCCGGAAGTGGCGCAGGCGGTGTGAGACGAGAGGTGGTCATGAACTCGAGTGAGCTTCGGATTCTTCTTCAGACGACGACGCCGGCCAATCATGATGACTGGTCGATCAATAGCTTCTCTCTTCTGCGTCGGCAACTGGAGGCATTCGGCGCGCAGGGCCGGCCGGTCGCCGTCACGGCGAGAAACAGAGAGGTCTCGGGCTCCGGGAACGATCCCGTCCTGGCAGAGATTGACCAATCCGATTTCGACGAGCTCTGGCTCTTCGCTCTGGACTCGGGCGCCGGGCTGACCGCCGAGGAGTGCGCCGCCATCGGCCGCTTCCGACGCCGGGGCGGAGGACTCCTCACGGCCAGGGATCACCAGGATCTGGGCTCCTCGCTCTGCTGCCTGGGCGGCGGTGTCGGCGCGGCCAATCACTTCCACAGTCGAAATCAGGAGGGCGACGCCTCCCGCCGCGGAGCCGACGACCGGGAGACGACGACGATCTCCTGGCCCAACTATCACTCCGGATGGAACGGCGACTTCCAGAGGATCACGGCGATCGAGCCGGTTCACCCGCTGCTCCTCGATCCGGAGAATCGAGAACGCGCGTTCGAGTTCTTCCCCTCGCATCCTCACGAAGGCGCTGTGAGCGCTCCGTCGCAGGACGAGTCCGCGCGTGTCATCGCCGTGGGTCACAGCACCACCAGCGGGCGGCTCTTCAATCTGGTCGTCGCTTTCGAGAGCCGCAGCGACCAGGACGGCCGCTCGCTGGGACGCGCCGTGGCTCATTCCAGCTTCCACCATTTCGCCGACTACAACTGGGATACCCGAAAGGGCGCACCCTCCTTCGTCACCGAACCGGAGGGAACGGGCATGGCTTCCAACGCCCGGGCGGCCGCCGACATTCGAGCCTACGTCGGGAACCTCGTCCGCTGGGCCGCGCCGGCCTGGAAGCGAGTCCCTGAAAGAAAAACGCCCATTGGCAATTCAAGATACAACGGCGCGCCCGCCGTGGCTTAATGACGGACTCTATCCCTTCCGGAGCCGCTTCGTGAGATCGGCGACATTCTGAGATGCGCGAAGCACTCTGTCCAGGAAGACGCGCCCGAGCAGATCTGCGAAGAGTTGATCGCGTTCTACGACCAACGTTGGGGTGAGAAAGGGCTTCGGCAAGCCACTCGGTCGCGCCGGAGGCGGCAGATCAGCCCGCCTGATAAGGAGAACCAATGAGATCTCTCGCTCAGAAGCACTCAACGCCGGCCAAAGAGGAAGCGGCCATGACCCAGGCCCAGGGTCCGGCGCGAACTCGCGCTGGCCGGCTGAACGAATTCTTCGCTCGCTGGATCACGAGCAGCGCCCTCGGCGGCAGATTCGCCCACTGGCTGAGCAAGACCATCTCCTTGCCGCAGCTCCGACGGCTCGCGGGCGCGGAGATTCCCTGGACACCGCTGCGAAAGCCCTTGTCCGACAGCACCGTCGTGCTGATCTCGACCGGCGGCGTTCACCTGCGCAGCGACCGCCCGTTCAATCTCAATAGCGATTCGACCTACCGCGTCATCCCCCGGGACGCACAGCCAGGCGATCTCGCGATTTCACACCAGGCCTACGACCGAACGGACGCGCTTCGAGACATCAACCTGATCTTTCCGATCGAGCGCCTGCGTGAGCTCGAGGCGGAGCACGTCATCGGCCGCCTGACCAGGGAACACTATGGATTCGGCTTGATGGGCAGTGCGGCGCGACTCATGCCGTCGATCAAAGAAGTCGCGCGTCGTATCAGTGACTCGGGAGTTGACCTGGCTCTTCTGGTGCCCGCCTGACCCATCTGCACGCGGTCCGTGGGACTGCTCGCCAGAGAAATCGAAGCCAGGGGCGTGACGACGGTCGCCTTGGCTCTGGTGAAAGAAGTCGCGGTTGCGGCTCGCGCGCCGCGATTCCTGTACGTGCACTGGCCCTTCGGCCACGCCCTGGGCGAACCGGGAAACGTCGCCCAGCAGCGAACCGTGCTCCATGACATGCTTTCGATGGCAACGACCGCGCCGCGTCCAGGGTTGGTCATCGACCTTCCCTACCGCTGGCGACGCGAAACGTACCCGCCGGTGGCCGACTGGAAGACGCCAAGCCAGGCCGTCGTTTCAGTATTGTCTTCATGACGGGTCATGGCGGAACCCTGAGGCGTGGGAAATCCACTCCTTCACCGAAGGGAGATTCGATCCAGACACTCGTCGCCGTGAGACACGGTGGCGAATGGCCCTTCGCCGCGTTTCAAAACACCCAGGTGCGGCCCATGGGCCGAAAATGTCGCGGGGACATTCGCTTGGTTCCTCTTCGACTGGCTCTGGAGAGCGTTTCGCCCGAGGAAATGAGTGCCGGCCAGAGGGGTCTCGAACGTTGGCGTCACGTCAGTGCCAGGCTGAATCCTGACAGCCGGGCAGCCGGCCATGTCGGCCGGCACGATATCGGAGGTGACTCATGAAGATAACCGAACTGCTGCGGGCTCAACTCGACGCGGAAGCCGACCGGACGCGCCGCGCGCTGGAGCGGATGCCCGAAGGGCGCGATGACTGGAAGCCTCACGAGAAATCGATGACTCTCGGGAGGCTGGCCATGCTCGTTGCGAGGCTGCCTTCCTGGCTTGCGCTGATCATCAAGCAGGATGAGCTGGATCTGAAGCCCCCGGGCGGCTCGAACATCGACCAGCGTCCGCTGCGCACCAGGGACGAATTGGTGCAGGCACTGGACGACGGGGTCGCGGAGGCTCGAAACGCTCTCGCGAGCGCCACCGAGGAACATCTGTTCAAACCGTGGCGGCTGCTCGTCGCCGGCCAGGTCGTCAGTCAGGACGCGCGGCACATCGTGTTGCGCGACACCTTCATGCACCTCTCGCATCATCGAGGCCAGCTGACCGTCTACCTGCGCCTCAACGGAGTGCCTGTTCCGGCGATTTACGGCCCGTCGGCCGACGACGCACGGTTTGACTGACCGCAGACAAGCTCGTGGAGGAGGTGGGGCCACCGTTGTTTCAGACCGAAGACATGCGCGCCGCAGTCGCCGCCCTGCTCGAGCACGGCGCTCGTAACCTTCGCGACAAGGTCGCCTTCCAGGGGCGATGACAATCGTGAGCGGGCAGCCAGAGAAAAACATCGAGGCGATGCGCCGGAGCGGGCCAAACGGCTTTGCGCCTCCCATCGCCCAGTTGATCGGCATGCGCGCCGTCGCTTTCGACGAGGGGAGCGCGGTCCTGGAGCTCGATGCCGATGGCAGGCATGCCAACCCGATGGGGACTCTTCACGGAGGCGTGCTGTGTGACCTCGCCGATCTCGCGATGGGCGTCGCCTGCTACAGCACGCTCGAATCCGGGGAGTCGTTCACGAGCCTGGAGCTCAAGATCAACTTTCTCAAGCCGGTCTGGACCGGTCGGCTCACCGCGCACGCGCAGATCAAGAAAGGCGGTCGCACGACCGCGCTTCTCGAGTGCGAGGTCCGCGACGAGAAGGGCTCGCTCGTGGCGTTCGCGACCAGCACCTGCATGATCTTGCGCGGCGATGCGGCCAAGGGCCGGTAGATGGATCACTTGGCACTACATGCGAGACATCATGGGCCGCTCCCCTGATTGGAGCGGCCCATTTCGATTCAAGCCTTGAGTGCGCGACGATTTAGAAACGGCAGTTGCCCGGGTCAGGCTGGTCGATGCGGAGCGCAGCCCCCGGGGGTGCAAGGTACGTCACGACGTTGGTCGCAGGGTCCGAGGTCTCGTTGCGGGCGATGTGGGCGTGGTCGCCGACGTCGAGGTATCCCTCGCCGGCATGGCGAACAATCGGGTTGCAGTCGGGATTGTCGGATTCGTAGAACGTCATCGTTCCCTCCACCACGGAGATGAAGACCGGGCCGGGGTGGCTGTGCCAGCCGCTCTGGCCGCCGGGCTGGAAGACGATGGTCTGAACCGCCACGTCGAGCGAGGGTTTAGCCTGAACGCTGACCTTCCAGTGGTCCTCTCCGAATCTGCGCACGTTGATCGGTTCGTCGAACGTGGCCCGGCCGATCAGCGTCGAGGTTGTTCCCGAGCCGGCGGTCGCCCACACGAGGCTGGCGGAGATCGCCGCCGCCATCGCGGCCCCAATGAGAATTCCTTTCCACAGACGAGCTTTCGACATCACGGGCACGATCCTGCGAAGAAACATGGCGTTCATGACTGCGCCTCCTGTCATGGCACTATCAAGTAAAGACGCCGTGAAAGTCGTTGGCGAAACACTAGAAAATTCTTGGGTTTTTCTGGGAGCGCCGATGCGGGTTCGATTCGGGGAGTGCATGCTCGACTCCGCGATCCGCGTCAGCTCTCTGCTGCGCGAGATGCGCCAGACGCTGAAAGGTTCGGCGACGGCGTCTGACTCCTCAGGCCAGGAATCAATCCCTCTGAAACGACAGCTTGGTTCTGAAGCGGAATTCCTCGCCGGAGCGGGTCTCTACGGACAGGTTGCGAAGGCGTTCGTGTCCTGGATCGGTTCGAAGGGAGTCCCCTGCGGATTGGTGTAGCTCTTCACCGCGCCCATCTGCGTGTCGTTGATGGCCGTCCAGCTCCCTCCGCCGTTGGTGCTCTTGAAAACGCCGCCGCCATTTGTCCCTGCGTACACCGTGGCCGGATTCGCGGGGTCGATCGCCAGCGCCCAAATGATTACCCCGTTCGGCCCGTTGGTCGTCCAGACGTTAACGCCTGCCGAGAGTGTCGAGGCGGGAGAAGCTATCCCCACGAAGATGACGAGTGGAAGAAAGCGGCTAACGAAGAGTGCGGCGTTCCTCACGGTTTCCCTCTTGCGGGATAATCAGAACGCCGCGAAATGCGGGAAGTCTTTGGAGAAACATTTGAATTTTATTTCGTTTTCTGGAAGCGATGAAGCGGGTTCGATTCGGTGAGTGCGTGCTCGACTCCGATACGCGGCAGCTCTCTGTCCGCGGCGAAGGCGTTCACCTCTCCCCCAAGGCCTTTCAGTTTCTGGAGCTGCTCCTGGAGAGCCGTCCCAAAGCACTATCCAAGAGCGAGATCCATGAGCGCCTCTGGCCCGGCACGTTCGTTTCGGACGGTACGCTCGCCAGCCTTCTCGTCGAGGTCCGGTCGGCGATCGGAGACAGCGCTCGGGAATCCCGTTTCGTGCGGACCGTTCACCGCTTTGGTTACGCTTTCAGCGGAAGCGCGCAGGAGCTTCGGGGAGGTGTTCCCGCAGTCACAGGCCAGAAGTTGATCTACCGACTCATCTGGGGAAACCGCGAAATCGCCGTGAACTTCGGCGAGAACCTGCTAGGACGCGATGAAGATTCCATCGTCTGGATCGACGATGCTCTCGTGTCGCGCCGGCATGCACGAATCGTGATCGACGAGACGGGAGCGGTTCTGGAGGATCTCCAGAGCAGGAACGGGACGTACCTGTGCGGGAAAAGAATCGAAGCCCCCAGGAAGCTCGCCGACGAAGACCAGGTGACGATCGGGCCGGCCTCGATGATCTTCCGCGTCTTCAAGCAGACGGCCTCGACGGCCACTGCGGTCGAGAAATAGCTTCTCCTCGGCTCCCGCGGGCAGGGCTCCGGACACCGGTACCAATCCACTTCCTCACCAAGGTTGAACCTCGGCTAACGCCCTACGGGCCGAGTCAGAACCTGACGCCGAACGCTGACCCCGAATGTTCGGGGAAGCTGGTCGTCGGGGAGCTGGTTGGCTTGCCGAAGTTCGGGCCGAGTCGATAGTTCACGCCACGACCTGGGGACGGGCGAAAAACGGGAACATCCGGCCGACGGCCAGCCACGCGCGGGACCTCATCGGCGAACTCGGTCGATCAGGACGATGTCGGAGTTCTCCCGAACGCGGTCAAACACGATCTGGTGACCGTCGGGCGAAACGTCAAAGCTCTTCGGCTCGTATCCCGGCTTAAGGTTCGTGAGTTGTCGCTCCTTTCCCGTCACGAGATCGACCAACCAGAAGTCCTGCTTCCGAGACGGTCCCTTCAGGACTACGAGATGTCTGCTGTCGTTGAGGAAGCGGTATCGGTCCCCTGTCAGGTCCCCTGTCCACACGACGGTCAGCTCCGGAACGGGGTGCGGTATCCCCGCCGCCGTCACGGCGCGAAGGCGCCGCATCGGTCCGCCAATCGATTCCGAATATACGATGAAGCGGCCGTCCGGCGACCAGACCGGATTCCAGACGATTCCCGTGACAAGTCGCTCCACAGCGCCGCCGTTCACGGGCACCTTGAAGAGCCCGAAGCCTGTCTCGTCCGTCGCGGACACGGCAATCCACTTCGAGTCCGCCGACCAGGCCGCGCTGTCAATAGGCTCGAGGGACGTCCCGAGGGTCCGCGGATTCGTTCCATCCGCGGCGATGACCTGTAGCTGAGTGCGGCCGTCCCTTCGAACGGGAAAACAAATACTTGCACCATCCGGGGAAACAGCGGGCGCCCCGCTGATCGAGCCTCCGACTGGATTCCAAAGCTCCGAGAGGTCCCTGCCCCGGCTCCTGAACAGGCGATCCGAGCCGTCCTTGAATGAAAGGAAGAGCAGAGAATCGTGGTCCCACCGCGGACGGATCGCCCGCACCGCGAACAGTGGAACACGCGTGGCGCTCGCCTCGTCGACCACTCCCTCGGTCACCGGAACGGTCCAGAGATTCCGATCTGGATTCGCCACTGCGGCGACGAGCCGCATACCGTCCGCGTCCGCCGCGATCGAAAGATACTCCTCGAGTCCGGAGGTGATGCGCCTGGTGATCCGGGAGTCCACATCGAGCGCATAAAGCGCGGAGCCGGGACCCTCCTCCCCGTTCGCGCAGTACACGATCGTCCTGGCGTCCAGGGGCGTTGGATAACGCACCCGCGCACTGTGCTTCGTCATCCGCTCGGGCGGGCCCGTGGCGACGGGAAGGCGCCAGAGATCCATGTCCTCCGGCGGCAGGCCGCGCGAAAAGAAGAGCGATCGTCCATCCGATCCCCACGCCGGGTCGTGCCAGTGAATCCCCGGCTTGTCCTGGAACCGTTTGATGATGCCCGCGCCGCTCGCCTCGGCGAGGAAGATTGGATCTCCGTTCGTGGGCTCGTGGTAGACGAGGCGCTTCCCATCGGGTGACCACGCCACGGACACGGCATTAGGAAGGAACGGACGGGGCTCGCCCCCGAAAGTAGGGATGCGCCAGATTCTGTGATCATCGAGGCCCTTGGCCGTCACGTGAACCCAAATCTGAGTGCCGTTCGGAGTGAAGCCGATGTTGCGCACCCTTGCGTTGAAGAGCCCCGGAAAGCGTCCGTGCGTCAAATTCAGGAACCCCATTCCACCGACCTGTCCGACCCAGACATCGAACAGGCCCTCCTCCCGGTCCGCGAGAAACGCTACGAGCTTGCCGTCAGCGGAGATCGCGGCGTCCACTTCCGAGCCGTCCCAGTCCGTCAACCGGGTGAAGCGCGCTCCAGCGAAGGGGTTCCCCCCGAGGGTGTCTGTCCTGCGAGAGCGCCCGGCCATCCAACCGAGCGCGAGGAGAATCGCCGCCGCGACTCCGACAAGCGCGGTGATCCGGCGGTGCGGCGCAGCGGCGGCGAAAGCGGCGGCTGACGTGCCGGACATCTCGGTCAAGTGATCGCGAACAGTGTTCAGCTCTTGCGCCAGGTCCTGGGTGGAGGCGTAGCGATGTGACGGCTCTTTGGCCAGACACCGCTCCACGATCCAGCGCAGAGGCCCCGGGATCCGGGGATTGGCCTTCTCGATCGGCTCCGGCTCCGCCCGAATGATCGCCGCGAGTATTTCCGGCCTGGTCGCCCGCTCAAATGCCTGTTTGCCTGTCACCATCTCGTAGAGGATCGAGCCAAAGGAGAACTGATCGGACCGGAAATCCACCCGTTGCCCTACCGCTTGCTCGGGCGACATGTAACCAACGGTCCCCATGACGACGCCGGGTTCGGTCCCGCCGGGAATCGTTGCGGCTTGCTCCGTCTGTCCTCTGTCCGAATCGGGATGCGTTAACTTCGCCAGGCCGAAATCGAGGATCTTGACAAAGCCGTCGCTCGAGACCATGACGTTCTCGGGTTTCAAGTCCCGGTGAACGATGTTCGAGGCATGAGCCCTGGCGAGCCCGTCGGCCACCTGAGCGGCAATCGAAAGCACCTTGGGCAGAGGAAGAGGACCGGCATAGAGCAGCTCCCGTAGCGTCTTTCCATCCACCAGCTCCATGACGATGAAAGAGGTGGAATCGCTCTGCCCGACCTCGTGGATCGTCACGATGTTGGGATGGTTCAATGCGGAGACCAAACGCGCCTCCGTCTCAAAGCGCTTCAAGCGAGCCGCGTCAGAAGAGAGCTCGGCCGGCAAGACCTTGACCGCGACCTCGCGTTGAAGCCGCGTGTCTTTGGCCCGGTAAACCTCCCCCATCCCGCCCGCCCCGAGCGGGCTCAGCACCTCGTACGGGCCAAGCCGCGTACCCGCGGAAACGGTCACAGGATCACCGGAGTATCCTATCGCCGGACGGCCCGCAGTTCTTAAATGGTACCCACTTGCGAGGCCGGTTGACTTCTAGACTTCGCAGGTCGCCAACATCGACGGCAGGGTCTTGCAGTTTGGACCACCGCGCCATCTGCGTCGTCGCGAACCGGCCGTAGTCGCCGTACCAGACACTCCCTTTGCCGCAGCCGCGGTCCGGCGTCGCGTCGCGGTTCTGTATCCAGGTCCCCCCGCCGTTGGAGCGGACCACACGCTGATCCCGGACGGGACGCTCCCGCGTTCTGGGGTGCCTTTGTATCCCGCCGGCCCAACCTGGCCGATTTCTTGCTCCAAAATGCCGCTGGGTCCGCGCGCTTACCCCGTCGGCCGTATCGAAAGTTACGAGAGCAGATCCTTCTGCTTCACTCAGGATGACAGGCTGGACTTTTGTCCCCGAACTTACGACTCGGGATACTAGCCGGCCTAATGCTTATGAAGTCCTGAAAAGACCGGGGAGGCGGATCGGCGAGAGTCCAGGTGGAATAGCAGCGGTTCAGTAGAGGACAGAGAGGCAGGTGACGCCGCCGTCGCGTTTCTCGAACTCGCTCACCGAGATTCGTTGCACCTGAAAACCGGCTCTCTCGATTCGGGCCGTGGTCTCGGGATATCCGGCCGGGACGACCGCGCGTTTCCCGTGAATGAGGACGTTCGCGGCGGACGGCTCCGCCTCCGCAACAGGAACGACGTCGAATCCTCTCGACTGTGCGAACGGTTCAAGAGCTCTCACGGCGAGAAGCTTGCGATCACCGAGGTACGTGCACCCGCTCAAGAGGTGAAGAAGACCGGCAGGCAGCGAAACACCCTCCACGCTGCGACTCGCGCCGAGAATTTCGCGAAGCCCCCCGACTGCCGCCTCGTTGGAGCGCTCCGACATCCCGACAAAGATCGCATCCTCCGTAATCAGCACGTCCCCCCAATCCAGGCAGGCGGGAGCCGGCAGCTCGACGACCGGATAGGACTGCTCGAGCACTTCGATGAGCGCCGCGGCCTCTCCGCGTCGAGACGCGACCGCCGAGGGGCCCACGATCGCACGGCCGTCCAGGACGCAGACCCGGTCCTGAACAAAGACGGCGTCCGGATGCTCGTCGTCCGCCGCAAGCTCCGTCACCTCGAGTCCCACGTGCCGCAGCGTGGCGACGTAGCCCCTGTGCTGCCGCCGCGCCAGCTCCAGATCGACCCCTGGCCGGGGCTCCCTGTGCGTCAACGCCTCAGGATAAGTCCTCCCCGGTGCCCGAACGATCGCGCGCGACGACACGGGTCTCCGCCTACTTGAACCCGATCTCCCCCGGGAGGAAGAACATACTCAACCTTTCTGCGCGTCGATGAAGCGCAGGTAGTCGGTCGAGGCCGCCTTCCGGCCGAGCTGACGCAGCAGCGTTGCCACCTGCCCGCGGTGGTATGTGCCGTGGTTCGCCAGGTGCAGCAACGCATCGCCGAGCCGGCGCGTGAAGCTATCTCCGGAAAAGGCGACGTAGGACAGCGGCTCCGCCAGGCGCTCGGGCGTGAGCGTGGCAATGTACGCGTCCTGCCCCGCCTCCACCTCGCGCCACTTCCGCGCGAGCGCCTCGAGCGTGGCGAGGTCGTCCCCCTCCGGCATGGCCCGGGGCGAACGGCCGTGAAAGCGCTCGAGCCACACCCAGTCGGCCCCGTAGAGGTGAAAGAGCGTTCCCTGCACCGAACCGAAGCTCCCCCCGATCGGCCGCGCGTATTCCTCTGGCGTCAGGACGGCGACCGATTCGACAATCATCCGGTTCGCCCATCGCCCAAACACAAAGAAGTTGCGGAGCGTCGAAAGATCCTGAGACATGCCGCCTCCTCCTCCCGGCGTAAATTCCGCGGGCCCCGAAAGACTATCGCGCCGATCAGCCCTAGCACCACGCGCGGGAGCGACGAGAACAGATCCTTCGCTTCGCTCAGGATGACAAGGGTAAGGGTTAACTAGACACTCGCTGAGCGACACATCCAATGCGCTCGTCGGGATGCTGCCGGTGCTCGCGGCGCGCGAAATCTCCCAAGGGGGAGGAGGCGCGCGCCGCGGGAGCGGAGCGTCGGAGCTGATGAGCCCGAAGGGCGAAATCCAAGCGGAGCGGGCGCAGCGACGGTTATTCCGGCTCCCACCTTGGCACACGCCCCGGCGTCCACGGCGCGCCGAGCGCCTCGGCGCGGTCCTCGAGCGCCTTCAGGTCGACCTCCACGATCTGCGTCAGGCGCGCGAGGACGCCGGCGAAGTCGTGGGCCGCCAGGTCGTACGCCTTCCGGTGCGTCGCGGTCGGCATTCCGGTCGTTGACCAGTGGCCGGAGACGATCGAGGAGACGCGCTCGGTGATGGAAGGGGGTTCCGGTTCGTTGTAGCGCGAGCGGACCGTCCCCCCCGTCAGCTCCTCGCCAACGTCTTTCAGGCGCGCCTCGATCGCGCCCGCTTCAGCGTAGAGCTTCGCGTCGGCGCCGGTCGTGTCGACGAGGGCCTTCTTCAGGACGGAGATCCTTTCGAGCGTTTCCTTCACGAGCTTGCCGGAGCCGAGGACCGCGCGCTGGAGGCTCGCCGTTTTCCGCTGGAACGCCAGGAGCTCGGCGCGCTGCTCCTTCGTAAGGCTCCCGCTCCCCGCCGGCTGGACGGTGAACGACTGCGCCTCGGACAGCGGCGTCTCGACTCCGTCCACGCGCCTGGCCATCGTCACGCGGTAGGTCCCGGGGACCACGAGAGGTCCCTCTTTCTTGTCCGCGAACGGGTCCTCGTCCTTCGGAGGTTTCGGGTCGGTCGGGTGCGGCGGCGGGTAGCGGAGGTCCCATGCGACGCGGTGGAAACCCGCCTTGACCGGACCTGCGACGCGGCGGACAACGTTCCCGCTCTCGTCGCTCACGGTCAG
>WNFV01008607.1_pt1 | contig 13778 bp, 11 predicted proteins | sample 5400101 | NCBI WGS metagenome assembly WNFV01 (sample SAMN13153361, study PRJNA577476) | soil metagenome | isolation source: 115 cm soil or saprolite under grassland replicate 1 | place: USA:California | collected 2016-06-15 | reverse complement strand
GCTCGCGGCCCCCCGCCGGCCGGGCCCGGATCGAGCTCGAGGGCACCGCCGGCCAGAGCTTCGGCGCCTTCCTCGCCCCAGGGATCGACCTGCGCCTCACCGGCGCCTGCAACGACTACGTGGGCAAGGGCATGGGTGGCGGCCGCATCGTGGTCCGCCCGCCCGCCGACGACGCCGGCTCGCCGGTGCTGATCGGCAACACCGCCCTGTACGGAGCGACCAGGGGCGAGCTGTTCTGCGCCGGCCGGGCGGGGGAGCGGTTCGCGGTGCGCAACTCCGGGGCCACCGCGGTCGTGGAGGGGATCGGCGACCACGGCGGCGAGTACATGACCGGCGGCTCGGTGATCGTCCTCGGGCCGGTCGGGCGCAACCTGGGCGCCGGCATGACCGGGGGCGAGCTGTTCCTCTACGACCCCGACGGCAGCGCCCTGGAGCGGCTCAACGACGAGCTGGTGCTGCCCCACCGCCCCGACGAGATCGAGCTGGTGTTCCTGCGCGAGCTGGTCGTCGCCCATCACGAGCTGACCGGCTCGGCGGTGGCCGCCGCCATCCTCGACGACTGGGAGCTGGCCGTCGCCGCCTTCTGGCGGGTCGCGCCGCGGGCCGAGGTCGCCGCGATCGAGCGCGCCCACGAGGGGACCGGATGAGCCTTCCCGGTCTACCATGCTTGCTCGGCATGAACAGCGAGAGGAGCAAGATGGCGCGGGTGCTCGTCGCCGAGGACGAGGTGCTGATCCGAGTCGACATCGTGGAAACCTTGGAGGACGGCGGCCACAGCGTGGTCGGCGAGGCCAGCGACGGCGAGCAGGCGATCCGGCTCGCCCGCGAGCTGACCCCCGACCTGGTGGTGATGGACGTGAAGATGCCCAAGCTGGACGGGCTCACGGCGGCCAGGCAGATCACCGCCGCCGGGCCGGCCGTGCTGGTGCTGACCGCCTTCTCCGACAAGGAGCTGGTCGAGGAGGCGGCCGAGGCGGGCACGATCGGCTACCTGGTCAAGCCGTTCCAGCCGGCCCAGCTCCTCGCCGGGGTCAATGTCGCCCTCGCGCGCGCCGCCGACCGCCGCAAGCTGCAGGACACCGTCGAGGCCAAGGGCCGCCTGATGGAGCAGTTCGGCCTCACCGAGGACCAGGCCTACACGCGCATGCGCCGCGCGGCCATGGACCGCCAGCTCCCCCTCGTCGAGGTCGCCCGGCGCATCCTGGACGCCCAGCCGGGCGGTTCCTAGTCCAGGCTGGTCAGAACTGGCTCGCCCGACGCACGTAGGCCTCCAGGGCGCGTAGGGCGTCCATGGTGGCCCAGCCGGGACGCCGGACCCTGTGCCGATCGGGCAGGCTCCAGTCCCACAGTCCCTCCTCGTGTTCCGTGTAGAGCTCGCGGACGGTCGACCTGATCCGCTTGTGCATGGGGTCGACGCCGAACTCGAGCAGCGCGCGGACCACCCAGGCCCGGGTGAAGTGCCTGTTGGTCAGCACCTCGGCTCTTCCGGTGCCGATCGGCCGCCGGATCTCCTCGTACACGTTGTCCCAGCGGGGCTGGCCCAGGAGCCAGCGCAGCGCGGTCTCCAGCTCCTCCGGTGGCGTGCCGAGGCGCCGGTCGGTCGCGTTGCGGCAATGCCGCATGGCGAGCACGACCCGCGCGGTATGCGCCGGCGACGGCTCGGCCTGGTGGTCCGTGTGCCTGCTGAACCGGGTCCAGTACAGGATCCGGCCGCGGCCGTCGCGGACCGCGGCGTCCTCGAGGGCCCTGATGAGCACCTCCAGCAGGGAGGAGTCGGGTGCGATGGTGGACAGCGCAGGCGCCACCAGGGCCATGCTCCAGACGTAGGTCCACAACGCCGGATCGCGGCTGGGCTCCAGGAGCCCCTCGAAGGGCTCGCGGACGGCTCGTGCCCGCGTCCAGTCCTCCTGGTCGCCGAGCGCCAGCAGCACGGTGGCGGTGGCCTCCGGCCGGCCGGTCGGTTGCTGCGACTGGGATCGCCAGCAGCCATCCTCGGTCCGGTGTCGCCACAAGGTCTCCAGGATCTCGTCGCTGTGGAACAGACTCGGGCTCGAGTCGATGAGTCGCATGATCCGCAGGCCGAAGGCGGTACCCACCGGGGTGATCGGCCGCAGGCCGAGGTGGTGGTTCCAACCCTTCTCTCCGGTCGTCTGGTCGACGCTCATCGCCTCCATCATCGACGCCATGGTCTGCCGATGGAGCGCGGCAAGGTCGATCCGGTCCGCAGGCAGGACAGCGCCTCCGGGATGCAGCAGGGACTCGGGGTTCGGCGCCCGCTTGAACCGCCTCGCGGACCTCCGGCGGTCGCGGAACCAGCTGAACGTCTGCGGCAACTGGTAGTCGATGAAGCTATCGCCTGGCTTGAAGAAGTTCAGGTACTCGAACCCTCGCCCCTTGTTGACCCGCTTGTTGAGGTGGAACAGCTCCCAGCCGTCGTCGCCCTTCGCCTCCCGCGCGACCCAGAACGGCGCGATCTCCAGGTGGTCGCCCGGTTCCTGCAGCAGGTACAGCGTCCGCGAGTACAGCGCCTGTGGATAGTGGAACGCCGGGGCCGACAGAAAGATGGGGTTGTCACCGGCGACCGCCCGTACCGTGATGCGGAAGCCGCCGTTGCGCTGGGGCTCGTTCCCCTCGACGATCACGAACTTGGTCTCGGCCAGGAACTCGCAGGCGTCCAGCGCTGCCCGCAGGTGCCGCTCGACGGCCCGCAGACTGACCGCCCGATCGTGCAGGTAGCGGTTGCGCAGCCCCACCAACTCGTCCAACTCGGCCAGGAGCCGGCGATCGCCGTTGCCGCAGAGCGCGGCCTCCAGCCCGGACAGAGGGACGCCGATGTCGAACGCCTGCGCGGCCCCGGCATGGGCGGCGCCGAGCCAGTCGCCCAGGGTCGGCACGTGCCGCTGGAACCTGTTGTGCCAGTGCCGCACCCCTTCCGGCTGCAGCTCCCTGTACTGGCACCAGGCCAGCGAGATCGTCCCCAGGGTCAGTACGAGCGTATGGACGAGGTTCAGCGCCTCGACGAGGCGACGGGCGTCCTCGTTCGCGGCCTGGTACCGGCGGGCCGCCTGCGCGATCGGCGAGGGATGACTCTCGCGGACCTTGCGGAGGAAGGCCTCGTCGAGTGGGCCGGCAACCACGGCCACCTACTTCCGGACCGGCTTCGGTCCAAGCCGCACAATGTGTACAGCTACCGTCTAACCGATCAAGTCGGCAGCGGTCAATGGTCCGGAGGATCTGGCCGCGAAACCAGCCAGCGCTGCTCTAGGCGACGCCGGGGGACCACCGCCCGCCTGGCGAGCTCGCGCCGGCGCCACAGCATGCGCGGCAGCAGGCGGAGGTAGGAGCCCACCACCCGCACCCGCAGCCGCAGCCCCAGCGGAGGGCGCTGGCCGGTGGCAGCCGCCTTCAGGATCAGCCAGACAGTCTCCAGCAGATAACCGAGCACCTGCCGGCCGGCCAGAATCGCCCGGGCGTTCTTGGTCAGCATGAGCAGCCGGTTGCGCTCAACATGGAACTGCCGCCGCGGGTTCCCCTCGCCGAGCGTGGCCGAGTGCTCATGGCGAACGACCGCGGTGGGGACGTAGCGGACGCGCCAGCCCTGCCGCCAGAGACGCCAGGCCAGGTCGGTGTCCTCGTAGTAGATGAAGAAGTCCTCGTCGAAGTAGCCAACCGCGCGCAGCGCCTCGGTTCGGAAGCACACCGCCGCACCGCAAAAGGCGAACACGTCCTCGGGTCGCTCGTACGTGCAGCGGTCGATCTCCTGGAAGCCGCGATCGGCGCCGTAGCCGTCGGTGTACACGATGCTGCCGGTGTTGTTGAGCTGGTCGACCAGCCCGGTACCGGGAGCTACCACGACATCGACTTCGGCCGGCTGGGCGTTGGGCGGCCGCTCGTCGGCCTTGACGGATTCCGACCCGCCCCGCCAGCTCAGCTCGACGGGCTTGATGGCCTCGGCGGCTAGTCGCAGCGTCAGGCGCAACGGCCTGGCAGGCCCAGATCCCGACTCTTCCGTGTCGACCGGCACGAGCATGGTCCCAGCCGGTCGGGTCCAGCGGAACCGCTCAGCACCCGCGCGTTCCTCGTCGTAGCCGAGGCGGCCCCAGAACACGCCGTCGGTCACGTCGCGCCCGTCGACCTGGACCTGGTGGACGCGGACGCCCAGCTCCCGGGTGACGGACTCTGTGAGGCCGCGCTCGGCCGGCACGAAGCCGGGGGTGGACAGCTTCACGGGGAGGAATCCGGGCAGGAAGACCAGCTTGGCTGCTGCGGCACCGAGACGATGGTTCTCCTCACCGTCGAATGCGGCCAGCAGCTCGGACAGCCACGTCGGCCCGGGCCGCGCATCGTAGTTGACAATGGCCACGAACTCCGTCTGGACCTCGCGGAAGGCGACGTTATGGCCGCCGGCAAAGCCCTCGTTGGCCTTGTTCTCGATCACCCGTACCCGCCGGAACTCGTCCTTCGCAAGCTCCTCGCGGACCTCCGCCCAGTTGTCCCCATCCCGGTCCTGCTGGTCCGGGGGGTTGCGCACCACCAGGACGTCCATGGCGCCCGGTGGCAGGCCCCGCTGAGCCAGGACATGGCGCAGGCATGGCAGCAGCCAGCGCAGGCCATTGGTGTAGTTCAGGACCACAACAGTCACCAAAGGCGGGCGACGCACTGTGGGCGACAGTGTCATGGTTGGCGGCTTTCCGGGCTGATCGACGGCGGCGGATCAGTGGATGTCGAGAAGGCGCCGAAGCGGGATCTCGGCCGGTACCGCGGGAAGATCATAGTTGCGTCCTGCCCGCTGTCAACTTCGCTCGCCTAACCTGTAGGCGATCTTCCACCCACTCCCGCCGAAGTACTTGAACGCGATGAGTCGAGCTTGCCTGCGCGTCGATCCCACGGCTAGTTTGCGTGCGGCCTTCAGCCACACGGTGGCCTCGGCGGGCGCGATACCCTGCTCCCTCCACATGGCATGGCCGGGCGGCTCGGACTGCCATCCATCAGAAGGGCTCAACGAGTCTGTGATCGCCAGCGTGGACGCCATCCTTCCGGCTTCTTTCTGCGGCGGCTGCGACGATTCGGACGTTCGCGCGGCGTGCCGGGGCAGCCTGGAGCGGCTGGGGGCCCACAAGGTGCACTGGGAGTGCTGGTCGGAGTGCAACCTGAGCTGCCAGTTCTGCTACCGGACCCGAGGCGTGCCGCTCGAGACCCCGGATGCCGAGCGGCTGCTGGCCGCGGTTGCCGTCGCCGGCGCAGAGACGATCGTGTTCGCAGGCGGCGACCCGTCGCTCCGTAGCGACATCGGCCACCTGCTTCGCCAGGCGCGGGCACTGGGACTGATGACCGAGGTGCAGACCAACGCCCACCACGCACCCGCCGACTTCCGGCAGGCGTTGATCGAGGCCGATTCCGTCGGTCTGTCGCTCGACGGCCCGACCGCTGAGGTACACGACCGGTTCCGGAGCAAGCGCGGGAACTTCGCGCGGGTCTTCGAGGTGCTCGACGTTCTCGAGCGTGCCGGTGTGCCGGTGACCGTCCGCACGGTGGTCGCACGGCCGAACTTCCGGCAGCTCGCCGAGATCGGCGAGTTGCTCCTGCCGTACGGCAACGTGGCGTTCTGGCACCTGCTGGAGTTCAGCGCGGTAGGCGCCGGCTATCGCAACCGGCCAATGTACGAGCTGGAGCGCGCCTTGTTCGACGAGGTTGTCGTGCAGGTGACGGCCCGCTATGAAGGAAAGGTCGAGATTCACGCCCGGCGCTCGGAGGTCAAGTCAGGCGCGTACGTGATGATCACACCTGATGGTGCTGTTTATGGAACCGCTGACGCCACCGTCGACGGCCTCTATCCACGGGTGGGTTCCGTGCTGCAGGACCATCTCAGTGAGCTGGCCGAGAGACTCGAGTTCCGCCGAGAAGTTCACGAAGACCGCTATCGGGCCATTGCCGCCAAGCTTCGGGAGACGCGCGAAGCTCTCGCCCAGGCGCCTCCGGTGATCCAGCGCGGCCTGGTCGAGGGCATGGACTGAGCGTCTCTCGCGGCGGGATTCTCGGCCGTTTGCTCTTCGGTTACACTCAGCGCGAACGGACAATTCGGGAGGGTCGTCGCTTCGGTCTGGCGATGGCGGCAGCTCGTGGCCGGCAGCGCGGGAGGGAGCCTGTGGCCAGCGGCCTCTTGGACGACGACCTGCTCAACTGGGTCCGTACCGACTTTCCCTCTCCGATTGCGCAGGCGGCGAGACGGTTCCAGGCGGCTCCCGACGACGCTGGCTTCCACGAGGCGCTCCCCTTGGGCGAGACCTTCGTCGTAACGCTCGGCACGATCGCCTTGGCCTGGTGCCACCACCGGTTCCACTACCCCGGTGGCGTAAAAAGCTGGTACGAGAAGCTGGAGCGCAGCCGCGTCAGCCTCGGCGACTGGCTCGAGGCGGCCAGGGGCGGTGCTGCTCTGGCCTGGGACACGGGCACGCCACTCGCGGGACTCGCGCTTGCCCTGGGCGGTAAGGACAGCCGGCTACTGGCCTAGTTGCGCACCGTGATCGAGCTACGCAACCGCTACGTGCACCGCACCGGAGCTCCCGCGCGGGTAATAAGTGACTACGTCGAGCATCTGAGCACGGCCCTCAGGGAAGCCACCTTCCTCTCCAAGGCTCAGTTCGTCCTCGTCGAACGCAGTGACCGCCAACGCACGGGGGGCTACCGCATTACGGTGCGAGCAGTTGCCGGCGACAACCCAATCCTCCTTCGCCGGCCACCATTCAACAGCCCGGAAGCCCTCTACTCGCGCGCCCTCTATCTGTTGCAGGAGCAGGGGGACGACCTGGACCTCACGCCGTTCTGGCTGGCCCGAGAGGACGAGGCCGCGAACGGCTGGGAGATCTTCTATATCGACAAGAGGCTGGACGATCGCTTCGACTATCGAAGCTTCTTCAAGCCGGGGGCCAGCATTCCTGAACCCGAACTACCGGCCGCAGCAGAGTGGTTCGATCACGGCCCAGGAGCGGTCCAACGCTTTCGGCCAGCACCAAATTCGGCGAGCCTCGTCAGGGCCATCAGCCCACTTCCGGCCGAGCGCATCGACCTGACCCGGCTCCACGAACGGACCCTTGCATCGATGCTGCAGAAGATGAGCGTCGATGAGGCCACCGGCGACAAGGGCTGGAATGTCAATCTCGACCTGCGGCCGATCTCCGCGGTCGCCACGGCCATCGGCTTGCGAGTCGTTCGACTCGCCGCAAGGGATCTCGGCTTCTTCCGCAGCGCCGACATCCTCGACACCCTCTGGCGACGGCAGGTCGATGGCGGATGCTGGTCTTCCCGCTCGCAGCTCCAGACCGCACGACCGGAGGCCACCTCCATCGTCATGCTGGCCTTCTGCGACGAGGGAGACTGGGAGCGGGCGCGGAGCATGCGTCCGCAGTTCGAGCGCTTGCTGGAACCCCATCGGGACATGGAACTCTGGGGTCACGTGTGGAGTATGACGCTGGCCCTGTCCACACTCTGCATCCTCGAACCAACCTCGGACGTCCTCGACCACCTCGTCAAGGTGCTCGAGGAGGCGACGATCCGCGACGGCCGGGACCGAATCGTCGGCTGGACCAGGTTCACTCGCCTCCACCCCGCGTTCGACCAGCGGAGCGGTCCGTCGGTCGCCCACACGGCCAAGGTCCTTCTTGCGCTGCGGCTCTGTCGCGCGGCAACGGGTGGACGACTCGGCTCACCTCCGGACGAGCTGGCCTTCGCCGTGCGGCGGCTGCTGCACGAACCGCACTGGGACAACGTCGAAGAGACGATCGAGCGGTCGATCGGTGGCGGCCGGTCCGAGAAGCTCCTCACCCGCCACTTCACCGGCCCGTGGGTCGTGCGGGCGCTACTCGAGTTCGACGTCGATCCCGGTAACGAGCGGATCGGCGCCACCGTCGGAGAGCTCTACGAGCGGCAGGAGGACGGCCTCTGGGACTGGAGCCTGCCCGACGGCCCCACCATCCGGCGCCCGGTGTGGGCGACCATGGACGCGCTTCGGGCGCTGGCCGCCTACACGCAACGGGCGGCGCGGAACCCGAGATCCACAGCGAGGCGCTGAGTCGTTGTACCGCTTGTTACCAGCCAACCATGAGGCTATCGTCCCTTCACTTTCGTGACGCCCCCTGCACCAGGAGCATCGCCTGCGCGTCGTACTGGTGGACTGGCAGAATCTCCGCCTCTCGCTCGCGAGCGCACGGCGGCGGCCCGGTCCCACCTGGGTGCTGCACGCCCTGGTCGACGAGATCCGCGGCGTCCTGCCAGACACCGGCCCAGAGGCCGGAACGATCGTGCGGTTGCTCCTGACGCCGGCCACCGAGCACCGCGCCGACCGCGTGCTCCTGGAGGCCGCGGCGTTCTCCTATCCCTCCGCAACGGTCGAGGTCCGTTACGTCGACGGCGACATGCTCGGCATCGAGCTCGCCCTGCAGGTCTCCGACGCCTGGCACGACCACCCCGACGCGACACTTGCAATCGTCACCGACGCCGGCCGGTTCGCCTCGGTCGCCAGGCACTACGAGGGCAGGCCGGGCCGGCGCGCACCCTGGCTGCTGTATCTCCATGAGCGTCCGCCAGTGAGCCGCGACAACCCGGGCGGCCCGGGAGATGTGGGCCCGCCGACCACTGCCAGGCGCCTGTGGCCGCAGCTCGACCGGCCGGCGGAGCCGCGGGACTGGAATCAGTGGGACCGCTTGGCGTGGGCGCTCCGGCGGCTCGCTGGTCGGATCGACACGACGCCGCTGCGGCAGTCGCTGCGGCTCGACCCTGACGTCCGCCTCGACGAGCTCGAGCCAGTGGACAACCTGGTCGCCGATCTCTGGCGGTTGGAGTGGGGCGCCCCGTTCGATCGCGACCGTGCCGAGGCCGAGGCGGTACGGCGGGGAGTCGGGGAGGCGGAGGCCCGGGCCGCCGTCGACGCCCTGCTGGCCGCCCAGCTCGTGCGCTGGCACGACCGCGACCGGCTCGAAGTCCCGCCGGGCTGGCGCGAGGGGCTCCTGCTGCCGATGCGACGAGTGGTTCTGCGGCTGGCGCGGCAGGCCGACCTGAGCTGGCCGCTGGCCAAGCTGGTGCAGCAACACCGGCGCCGCTTCATCGGCCCGGCCGCGGCGACCACCGCCGACCCGAGGCGCCATCGGCGCGTCGAGCACGAGAGCCGGGTGGACTCCTGGCGCTGGGTCAGGTGGGCGCTGCTGGAGCACCTGGGCACCGTCGAGGAGCGGCCCGACTGGCGGGCCGGGGGATCCCGCTGGACCCTGACCGACTCGGAGTTCGCCGCGGACACGGTCGAGACGGCCAGGCAGCTGCAGCGGCGGCTTGCCGACCCCTTCGCTGCCGGGCGCTTCGAGGCCGAGCTGGAGCGCCAGGGCGTCGTCGCCAGACCGGGCCGCTGGCTGCGTTGCCTGCGCGATGTCGGGCTGGTGCGGCGGCGGGGTGGTCGGTGGGAGTGGACGCAAGACGCCGAGCTGCATCCTCCTCGAGGGTATTGACGGGCTTTCTCGCTTGCGCCTAGCATGGTCGCGTCCGGGCCGCAGCAGGATGGACCGGGGCGCCGTTGGGCGTATGCCTCGAATCCGGTGCTCTTCCCCTGCGAGTGCGGCCCATCTTCTTGCTCATCCGTCATTCGCCTCTTGAGGGACGCCGGTTCCCCAGGAGGAGGAATCATGGACGAGCGACTCCGGGTGCGCGTGGATCGGCTCGACCGAACGGCGGCTCGCGGAACCCGACCGGTGGCCTGGGCGCTGGCGGTCGCTTGGCTCGCGGCTGGAGTGCTGGTTGTCGGCCAGGCCCGGCTGCCGGAGCCGAGCCCGGTCCGGCCCCGTGCCGCCAGCCGCCCCGTGGTTGCCTGCTGGGTCGTGCGGGTCGCGTCGGGACCCGCCTCGGCGTCATCTCTCCGGCGCGACCTGCGGCGGCTGCGGCGGGCCGGGCTGAAGGCCGTCCTCCGGCCAGGCCAATCGCCGACGACCCGGGTTCTGGTGGTGCGGGCGCGCAGCCGGTCCGCTGCCCGCGCAGCTCGGGATCGCGCCGTTCGCCTCGGGTTCACCCGGAGTACGGTCCGCGGCCTGCCTCGCACCGCCTGCCGGCGCTGAGCGGCGACACGGCCGGTGCCGACGGGGCACGATCGGGTCGAGTAGCGCCGCGTCCACCAGCTTGAGCAGCGCTGGCGGGAGCGCGAGGAAGGCCGGCGGTACGCCGCCCACGACCACCTCGACTCCTCGGCGTCCGCCCCAGCCGACCACCTCGGCGATCCGGCCCTCATGCTCGCCGCTCTGCACTAGGACGGCGCTCCCCAGCCCAAGCGCCCGTCCGGCGCGGTCGACCATCCCGGTCGTGACGCCGGACAGGACGCCGGGCACCACCGTGGGACGCTGGAGTCGTGGGCTCGGTTCGAGGCCGGAACTGGCCCGGAGGTTCATGCCTGCCACTGACGGATAACCCCATGGCCGATGGCCTACCAGCGGCCGGCCCCATCGAGGACGTCCAGCCGCAGCCCGCGTCGGGTGTGCTGCCGCGGCCGCGAGAGATGCTCGTCGTACCACTCGGGCCAGTGGGCGGCGAGCATGCCATCCACCGCGCGGGCGAGCGACTCGATGGCGCGGATGGCCGCCTGGCTCGGGTCGCGGCCGAGCAGGTAGCGGGCTACCCGGGCGACGTCGATCGGGTCCTCCAACCCCGTCTCGCAGGCGTCGACGAAGAGCGCCTCCACCCAGTCCCAGGTTGTCCCGGGCCGGTCGAGCTCCAGTTGCCGGGCCGCCACGGCGAGCTCGGGGGCGGCCAGCAGCGCCAGGTACGCCGCCTCGCCGCGGCGTTTGAGGTCGCGGCATGGGTTTGCCCGGACACGCAGCCCCCTGGCCCGGTTCCAGGCTCGTCGGCCCTCGGTCAGCATGCCGCGCAGCCCCTCCCCGGCCGGGCCGAGGACGTAGTCGGCGAACCGGTCGGTGCGTCGCTCCCCGTGGAGCCAGGCGACGATTAGCGCGCCGCGCCCGCGTCTGCCCGTCCCCGGCTCGTGACCACCGAAATGGTCCAGCAGGTCGAGCAGGACCCAGAGGAAGGCGAGCTCGCATCCGAGGCCGGGGCAACGCCGCCCGCGGTGGCCGATCCGGGCGCAGATCCGCCGGGCGAGCAGGATCGCGATTGGCGTGAAGCGCCGTCGGACCTCCTCGCGGGCGGCCGGATCCCCGGCGGCGACCGCGCGCGCCAAGTCGAGGTCATTGAGGTCGAGGTAGTCGGACGCGGACATCGCTGTCCTCCCTGCGCGAGCCGATGGTCTCGCGGCGCCTCGAAGGCGCCGCCAAAGGCCCAAGGGCCCCGAGCCGGCGCAGTGCGCCGACCGCAGGCGGAGGGACGGTGCCCATCCGACCATCTCCAGGTGAGCCACGAACGACTCACGAGAGAGATCAGTTTCAATCTAGTCGATTGTGTGGTTGTTCTCAAGCCTCCTGCCCGCCATGGCGCGTGTCCGTCAGGGACTCAGTGCCGTCTGGTCGAGAGGAGACCCACCATGCAGAGCCACTGGGGGCCCGCGACGCCCGTCGCTCCGGTCGCCGCCAGTCGGCCGCCAGGCGCAATCGGCCTCGACCATCGCCGGGGCCGCCTGGGCCGGGCCGGCACCCTCGGCCTCGGGGGCTTCGTCGTCTGGATGACGGTCGGCAGGGTCCTGCTTCCCCCGGCCACCTCCCGGCCGACGCTGGTCATGGTCGGCTGGGACACGGTCCTGGACGCGTTGGAGCTTCGTGGCCATGCGATCGGCGCCTTCCGGCTGGCGCTGGGTGGGCTGTGGATAGCGCTGCCGCTCTGGCTGGTCAGCGGCGGCTTCCGTGGCGGCCCCGGCTGGGTGCCGCTGGCCAGCCTGGCGGTCGGCCTGGCCGGCCTGGCGGCGGCTGTCCCGGTGCTGGTCGTGGCCGCCGTCCTCGCCCTCAACGTCATCCTCTGGGGCATGGCGGTCATGCTCGGGCTGATGCTGTTCGTGCTGTTGCTGCTCCGGGCCGTGACCGCACCGTTCCGCCGGTGGTAGCGGCCATGGCCAGGGTGTGGATTCCCATCGTCTCCACGGAACTGGACGCGCTGCCGGCGGTGTGCGCCAGGACCGGCGAGCCGGCCGACCGGTTCCTGGCGCTTTCGGCCAAGGCGCGCGCCGGCTGGACATGGTGGCTGCTTCCTCTCGGGGTGCTGCCGTTCCTGGTCGTGCGCCATTTCGCCCCGGAGGTGACGGTTCTGGTGCCGCTTGCCTCCGGGGCTGGCCGGCGGTTCGAGCGGCTCCGGTTTGCCGGCCAGCTCGCGCTGGTCGAGGCCATCGTCCTTGCCGGCGCCGGTGCGGGCCACATTGGACCTGTCGGCGAGGGGCATCCTGCTCACCGGGGTTCATCCTGCCTTTCGCGACGAGTTCGAGGGCCTCCAGCGTGCGGCATGGGCTCATGCGACCAGCTTGATGGACAGGACGGGCGCAGCGGGCGGACGATGCCCCGCCATGCCGACCCACCCGCCGCAGCGATAGCTGGCCGTGACGGCCTTCCTCTATCTCCGGCACGCTGAGACCGCCATCAGCGACCGGCTGGAATGGCATGGCAACGCAGACCCGCCCCTGTCTCCGAGGGGGAAGGCCCATGCGCTTCAGGCGGCTCGGGCGCTGTTGGCGCTCGACTTCGGGCCATCAACGATCTGGACCTCCGACTGTCGCCGAGCGAAGGAGACCGCGGCCGCCTTCGGCGAGGTTCTGCGGTGTCCGGTGGTTCCGGACGCGAACCTTCGGGAGCGCGATCTCAGTGATTGGACCGGCCTCAGCCTCGGCGAGATCGAAGCGGGCTGGTCAGGTCGACTGGAGGCCTGGAAGCGACGCAAGATCCCTGGCCCTCCTGGAGGAGAGACTGACCGGGAGGTGGCCGCGCGAGTCAGTCGCGCGCTCCTGAGCTACCCCGCCGGTGACCCTGGAAGCATGCGCCTGATCATTGCCCACGCCGGTTTGCTGCGCGGCTTGCTTGCCGCGAGCGGGATGGCCGACGAGGAGGTCCCGCCGCTCAGCGGCCGGTGGCTCACATTGCTACCTCGACGCCGGCTCGTCATCGGTGAAACGGCGTCGTTCTGATCATCTCGCTGCGGTCAGGGCAGGCCGGCGCGGAGGGAGTCGACGAACAGCGCCACGAGGATGAGGGTGCCGAGCGCCGCGGTCGCGGTGAGGACCCGCGGTGAGGACCAGGCGCTGCGCGCTCCAGCGCTGGATCGAGATCCGGTCGCGCGGGGGCGCCAGTTGCCGGAACCGGTCCAGCAGGGGGCGCCCGTCCGCCTTCAGCTTGGCCTGCAGCTCCGTCGGGATGGTGAGTCCGACCGCCGACGCGCAGGCCTCGGCGATCTCGCCGGGCGTGAACGCCTTGGTGGCGCGCGCGTAGACCCGCTCCGGATCGGTCCGGAGTGCCAGGACGAGCAGCATGTTGGAGAGATCGACCGCCTGGCGCCACGGCGACGGGCGGACCTCCAGGCGGGAGACGTCCACGAGCTGCAGATGCCCGTCGCGCACCAGCAGGTTGGCCGGCTTGATGTCGCGATGGGCCACGCCGATGTCCCAGAAGGTCCGCACCATGGCGAGGCCCTCGTCGATCACCACGTCATCGATCTGCGAGTCGCCCAGGTTCCTGGCGTCCTCGAAGAACTCCGTGACCAGCATGTACTCCTGGTTGGGGGTGAGCTCGACGAGGCCGTAGGTGCGGGCGACCCGCACCCCGTGGTCGGCGAGCAGGCGCAGCGCGTAGTCCTCGTAGGCGGCGAGGCGCCGCACCGAG
>WNFV01015119.1_pt1 | contig 13781 bp, 12 predicted proteins | sample 5400101 | NCBI WGS metagenome assembly WNFV01 (sample SAMN13153361, study PRJNA577476) | soil metagenome | isolation source: 115 cm soil or saprolite under grassland replicate 1 | place: USA:California | collected 2016-06-15 | reverse complement strand
GTGTTCGTACCGTTCAGCGCCGAATCGCCCGCGGCCAATGTCACGGCTTCGGGCCGGACGGCCACCGTGACCGAGGCTGCGGTCGAGACAGGTGTCTGAGCCGCCGCTCTCAGCCCGAGACCGGAGTCGTCGATCTCGACTTCGACCGTCCTGCCGTTGACGGCCAAGACCCTGCCCCTGAGCAGGTTGACGCGGCCGACGAACTCGGCGACGAACCGGTTCGCCGGAGCGCGGTAGATGTCCTCCGGGGTCCCAATCTGCTGGACGACGCCCCTGTCCATGACCGCGATGAAATCGCTCATCGAGAGCGCCTCGTCCTGATCGTGCGTCACGAACACGGTCGTCAGCCCGAGGTTGTGCTGGAGCTCCTTGACCCACGTCCTCGCCCGCTCGCGCAGCTTCGCGTCGAGGTTCGAGAACGGCTCGTCGAGGAGCAGCACCGACGGCGAATACACGAGCGCGCGGGCGAGCGCGACGCGCTGCTGCTGTCCGCCCGAGAGCTGGTGCGGATACCTGTCGGCCAAGGGGCTCATCTCGACGAGCTCGAGCGTCTCGAGCACCCGCGAGCGGATCGCCTTTCTCTTCAACCGCCTGATCTTCAGGGGGAAGGCGAGGTTCTCGGCCACCGTCATGTGCGGCCAGACCGCATACGACTGGAACACGATCCCAAGGTTGCGCCGCTCCGCGGCGATGTCGATCCCTCGACCGGCGTCGAAGAAGGTCTCGTTTCCGACGGCAATCCGGCCCGCCTCGGGCCGGTGGAACCCCGCGATCGACAGCAGCGTCGTCGACTTCCCGCAACCGCTCGGGCCAAGGAGGGTGAAGAGCTTTCCGTCATCGACCCGGAAGCCGACGTCGTGGAGCGCCAATTGGTCGCTGAACTTCTTGACCAGCCCGTTGACCTGGATCTCAGGCATTGTGTCGACCTCCCAGTGCCCCGAGCTTGAACAGTCTTGCACTGAGGGCCAGCACGATGACCGTCACGCCGACCTGCACCATTGCGAGGGCAGCCACCTGGCCCACGAAGCCTTGCTGGAACTGCGACAGCATCGTCGTTCCCATCACGTCGGTCCCCGGTTTGACGAGGAAGACGGCAGGATCGTAGTCGTTCAGGATCTCGATGAACATGATCGCGAAGGCGGCGAAGATGGCCGGACGCAGCAGGGGGAGGACGATCGACCGGCTGGTTCTCCACCAACTTGCGCCTACGGACCGAGCGGCGCGGTCGAGCTCCTCGCCGATCCGCGCCATCGTCGGGTACATGACGATGTACGCGAAGGGAAGATCGCGGACGCAGAAGGCGACCATGATCCCCCAGATGTTGCTTCGCAACCAGTCGCCGACCACGCCCGTCACGAGGAAGGCCCAGAAGAATCCGATGCCGATGATGATTCCGGGCGTCGCACGCGGGTAGAGCATCGCGAACGGCAGCGTGCGCCGCAGCGGGAACCGTGACCGGTGTGCGACGAGCGTTGCGGCCGTGACGAGAATCGTCGTCAGGACAGCGCCGGCGAGGGAGATGATGGCGCTGTTCTCGATTGCGCTTCGGAACTCACCGGTGCCGAGGTCGGTCCAGTTCGTCCATGTAAACAGCTCCCAGGGGGCGATCAACGGCGTCAGCACGCTGACGACCGACGTCAGCCCCAGCCCGAGGACGGGAATCAGGACGCCGAAGATCAGATAGAGAGAGAGCGCGATCGCAAGCGGCCAGCGCCATCTTCGCAGCGGGATCAGCGCCGCCTGGGCTCCCCGCCCGGCAATGGAGACGAATCGCTCCTCGGATCCGAGCAGACGGTTCCGGAGTACCAGAAGCACGGTTGCGACAAGCAGCAGGAGCACCGCGCCGGCGCTGACCGAGGGCGGATCAGGGGTCGACGCGTTTGTCCAGTGGTTGTAGAGGTAGGTCGAGATCATCTGGATGTTGCGGGGCGTGCCGAGCAGAAGCGGGATCCCGAGGGATGCGATCGCGAGCGTGAAGATGAGCGTGGCGCTGTTCAGAAGCGCCGGACGGAGCATCGGAACGGTCACACTGCGCACGACCCGGAGTGGGCTCGCCCCCGAGCTGCGAGCCGCATCTTCGAGCGAAGAATCAGCTCGCGCAAGGGCCGCGCGGCAGGTCAAGAAGGCGACCGGCAGGAGGCGGACGGCCTCGAGCACGGCCATTCCCGGAATCGTGTCGAGCGGAAGGGTCGGGAGATGCAGATGCTCTGAAATGAGTCCTGCCAGGTACCCGCCCGGCCCCCAGATCTCGATCCAGCCTACGATCATCCCGAGCGCCGGAAGCAGGAGCGGCAGGAGTACAAGGGCGCCGAACGCCTTCCTGCCGGGAAGATCGGTCCGGATGACGAGGATTGCGACCAGGCCTCCGAAGACGACCGCAAGGAACGTCGTGATCGCTGCGTACTGCAGGGTGTTCAACGCCGCATCCCAGAACGCGGGGTCGCCGAGCAGCTCCCGGTAGGCCTTCACCGTGAAGGCGCCGCCGGCCTCGTATAGAGGCCGGTCGCGGAACGAGGAGTAGATCAGGGGAAGGAACGGGCCCAGGACGAGTCCGAGCACCAGCACCCAGAGCGCCCAGTGGAAGCCTCCGGCGCGGATGGCGGGACGCCGTGGGCGGGGGAGCGTCGCCGGGGGTGCGGATGCGGACGTCGTCACCTGGACCCGTTCCGGTCGGCGTCGGCTAGCCGAAGATGCCGTGCCAGCGCGAGGCGAACTTCGGTCGCGCGTTGACGAGCTTGGGGATCGGGCTCACGAGGAACACGTGCTTCTTGCCGACTGCCTTGTAGACCGCATCGACGGTGTTGGCGCAGCCGCCCGACGGCTTGAAGCCCTTCATGAACGCCGTGAAGCCTGCCTCGCACATCGCCTGCTGGCCGGCCTTCGAGTAGATGTAGTCGAGGAACAGCTTTGCCGAGGCGGGACTCGACGCTTTCTTCGTGATTGCGATCCCTCGCGGGATCAGCGGCTCCGCGTCGTGGATGTATGTCCAGTCGAGGAGCTTCGCCAGATTCGAGTCGGTCGCAATGTTGAGGCGGATGGTGGGCGAGCTCAGAATCGCGACCTTCGCGCCGCCCTGGGATACGAGCGTCCTCTGCGTGGCGACACCGGTCGTCGGCTTCAGGCGCTTGCCGATCTTTTGGAGCGCCGACCAGCCTTTCAGCTGGACATAGCCGTAGAGGCCGGTGTAGCCGAACGTGTTCTCCACCGTGTAGCCGGTGACCTTGTCGTAGGTGTTGGCGTCGTTCGCGATCTCCGCGACGGTACGCGGCTTCTTGTTCCCCAGGAGCAACTTGTTCCAGAAGATCACCGCCGGGTCGGGCGACATCACGTAGATGCCCTTGAACGACCTGACGTAGCGCGGGAAGCGGTTGAGGCCGATCGGGGTGAAGTCCATCGCATACCCCTTGCGGCGCGCGTAGATCCAGAGATTCGGAGCGCTGGCGATCAGCATGTCGGCCGTTCGGCTTCCCTGCGCCGCCTCGGCCGCGTACTTCGAGAAGATCGTGTTGTCCTCGAGGTCGTACTCGGTTACCTTGATCCACGGGTACTTGTCGTTGAACTTGGCAGCGAGCGTACTCCAGTTCCTCCCCGGCGGGTTCCCGTAGACGATCAGACCGGACTCGCTCTTCGACTGCTTGATGAGCTGGGCGATCGTCGGCTTCTTCTTTTCCTTGCCGGACGTGCTCGAGCTCGCGATCGCCGCCACCGCGAGCATGGTCACGACTACGAGCAAGAGAGCCGAAAGACGCCGCACGCGTGTCGTCACTTCCATCGTTCCTCCTCCATCGAAGCCTGCGGACGGCTTCATTGCCGCCGCGCGGCGGCATGTTTTGCTCCAAAAGGGTCAAAGTCCATGCTTTTGCGCGTTATCGCGTAATCGTCCTTTTCGGCGGTTTTGTTCTTAAACACCGTCGAGAGGGCCGCTCGTACCGGCTTACACTTTCCGAATGGAGCGGACGAAGCTCTGGCACCGGCCACGCCTCTCGACGCAGATCCTTCTGCTCGGGCTCGCCATCGTCGTCCTCACGCTGGCGACGGGCGTCGGCGTCTCGATCGTGCAGGCGCGGCGGCAGCTCGACCGCCGGGCCGGCGTCCAGTCGCTCGCGATCGCACGCACGGTGTCGCAGATGCCCTCCATCATCGACGCCTTCAAACTCAAGAAGCCATCCTTCGTCATCGAGCCGATCGCCGAGCGGATCCGCAAGAAGACGCACTCCGAATTCGTCGTCGTCGGGAACCGGGAGGGCATTCGCTACTCGCACCCGGACCGGTGGAAGATCGGGAAGCGGGTGTCGACTGACCCGAGCATCGCTCTGTCGGGGCGCGAATACGTTGGCGTCCAGACCGGCACGCTGGGGAAGTCGGTGCGGGCCAAGGTCCCGATCCGAGACGGTGGCCGGGTGATCGGGTTCGTCTCGGTCGGCGTGCTCGAGCGGAAGTTGACTGAGCAGCTGATCGCCGACCTCCCTGTGATCTTGATCCCGGCCGGCATCGGGCTTCTGCTCGGCACGATCGGGGCGGCGCTGCTCGCCCGCCGGATCAAACGCCAGACCTTCGGCCTCGAGCCCGACGAGATCGCAGCCCTGTTCGAGCAGCGCGAGGCGATGCTGCACGGCATCCGCGAGGGGACGATTACCGCCGACAGAACCGGCCGCGTCACGCTCGTCAACGACGAAGCGCGCCGCCTCCTCGGGCTCGACTCCGACCCGATCGGGCGCCACGTCACGGAGATCGTGCCCTCGGGACACGTAAGAGAGGTGATGGCAGGGAAGATCGAGGAGTCTGACCAGGTCGTGCTCGTGGACGACCGCGTGCTGGTCGTCAACCGGATGCCGGTCGAGCTCCGCGGCAAGGGGATCGGCGCGGTGATCACGCTCCGCGATCGGACGGAGCTGGAGGGGCTCGTGCGCGAGCTGAACGACGTGCGCAGTCTCGCGGACGCGCTCCGCGCACAGGAGCACGAGTTCTCGCATCGTCTTCACGTCGTCGCGGGGCTGCTCGAGGTCGGCCGCTACGACGAGGCGATCGGTTTCATCAAGAACGAGTCGCTCGTTCACCAAGCGCTCGTCGCGGCGATCGTGGACTGGGTAGCTGATCCTGCGCTCGTGGGCCTTCTGCTCGGCAAGGCCGCCGTCGCCTCGGAGCGGGGCATCGATCTGCGAGTGACCGAGGACACGAAACTTCCCGAAGAGCTATCCGACTCGCGCGAGCTCGTGACAGTCCTCGGCAACCTGATCGACAATGCCCTCGACTCGACCGCCGCGACCGGGTCGGGCTGGATCGAGGTAACCGTCCGCGACGATCCAACGGGTGTCGTCGTGAGAGTCCATGACTCTGGTCCCGGCGTCGATCCGGCCGTCGTCGAGGAGATCTTCAGGGACGGTTTCACGACGAAGGTCGCGACGGGTGTCGGCCGCCGAGGGCTCGGGCTGGCGCTCGTCAGCCAGGTGGCGCAAAGGCACGAGGGCACGATCAGCGTGGAGAACTCCGACGGCGCGGTCTTCACCGTCTTCCTACCGCACGCGAAAAGGCCGACAGAAGCGGTGGCGCCATGATCTCCACACTTGTCGTCGACGACGACCCGATGACGGCGTCGATCCACCGCTCCTACGTGGAGCGCGTGCATGGATTCGAGGTGGTCGGCGAGGCACACAGCGGCGCCGAGGCGCTCGAACAGGTTCGTCGCCTGCACCCATGCCTGCTCCTGCTCGACATCTACCTCCCCGACATGAGCGGCCTCGAGGTCTTGCGGCGGCTGCGCGAGCCCGGATCGCCTCGGGTCGACGTGATTGCCGTGACTGCGGCGAAGGATGTGGACACGCTGAGGACGGCCATCCACGGCGGCGTGATCCATTACCTGGTGAAGCCCTTCTTCTTCGACACGCTCCGCGAGCGGCTCGAGAACTACGCGGCGCTGCGGCACCGGCTCGACAGGCTGGACGCCGCTGACCAGGCGGATATCGACCACGTCTTCTCGCTCCTCCGCTTCCACGGGCACAGATCGCTGCCAAAGGGGATCTCACGGCCCACGGTCGAGGTGGTCGTCAAGGCGGTACGCTCAGCGGAGAGGGACGTCACCGCGGTTGATGTCGCGAACCGCGCCGGCATCAGCAGGGGTACGGCCCGACGGTACCTCGAGTATCTGGCTGCGATCGGGGCGGTCGAGCTCTCCCTCAGATACGGATCGACAGGCCGTCCAGAACACCTCTACCGTTGGGCCGACCAGCCCGTGCTCGAGCTGTCGTAGTGCTCCTGGGATGACAGCGGGGGAGCGGCTTCGCGCCGCGATGGAGGCGGAGCGGCCGCTCCAAATCGTCGGAGCCGTGAACGCGTATGCCGCGATGCTCGCCGAGCGCGCCGGCTTTCGCGCGCTCTACCTCTCGGGCGCCGGCGTCGCCAATTACTCGCTCGGGCTACCGGATCTCGGGATCACACACCCCGGCGACGTGCTTGTCGACGCTGTACGCATCACCGCGGCGAGCGATCTGCCGCTCCTCGTCGACATCGACACGGGCTGGGGCCATGCTTTACGATCCACCGCGCTGTCCGCGAGCTGGAGCGGGCGGGCGCGGCGGGCATCCAGATCGAGGACCAGGTCGTCGCCAAGCGCTGCGGCCACCGTCCCGGCAAGGAGGTCGTCGAAACGGCGGAGATGGTCGATCGCCTTCGCGCCGCTGTGACCGCGCGCCGCGATCCCACCTTCGTGATCGTCGCCCGCACCGACGCGGCGGACGCCGTCGAGCGGGCGGCGGCGTACGAGGCGGCCGGGGCCGACGTGATCTTCGCGGAGGCACAGCGGGCGCTCGACGATTATCGCCGCGTCGTCGACGCTGTCTCGGTCCCGGTGCTGGCGAACCTGACGGAGTTCGGAGTGACGCCACTCTTCACGCTCGACGACCTCCGCGACGCGGGTGTGACGATCGCGCTCTATCCGCTGTCGGCCGCGCGTGCCGCCGCCCGTGCCGCCGAGCGCGTCTACTGCCAGATTCGAGAGCGAGGGACGCAACGCGACGTCGTCGACGCGATGCAGACCCGTGACGAGCTGTACGAGGTGCTCGACTACCTCCGCTACGAACGGGCGCTCGACGCCCTGCGAGGCAAGAGATGACGCAGCTCAACCTCCGGCCGCAGACCGACGCGCTGCTCGTCGAGCTCACACGCTACGCGCTCGAGGCGGGCGACTTCCCGGAACCGACGCTCGGCACCGCGCGGCTCGTGCTCGCGGACTCGCTCGGCTGCGCCGCACTCGCCTCGACGCACGAGACCTGCCGACCCCTGTTGGGCCCTGTCGTGCCCGGCACCATCGTGCCGAACGGCGCCCGTGTCCCGGCGACGCCGTACGAGCTCGACCCGGTGGAGGCGGCCTTCCAGACCGGAGCGCTGATCCGCTGGCTCGACTACAACGATACGTGGCTCGCGGCGGAGTGGGGGCATCCCTCCGACAACCTCGGCGCGATCCTCGCCATCGCCGATTACCTCGCGCGATCGGGGCAGCCGGTGACCGTCGCCGATGTCCTCGACGCCGCGGTGATCGCACACGAGATTCAGGGCGTGCTCGCGCTCGACAACGCCTTCAACCGCGTCGGGCTCGACCACGTCATCCTCGTGAAAGTCGCCTCGACCGCCGCAGTGGCGCGGCTGCTCGGCCTCGACGAGAACCAGCTCGCCGCCGCGCTCTCGAACGCGTGGATCGACGGCCATCCGCTCCGCACCTACAGGCACGCGCCCAACCGGCCACTCGGTACCTTCGTGATGGACAACGTGCTCTTCAAGGCGTTCCCGGCGGAGTTCCATGCTCAGACCGCCGCCGAGTGCGCACTCCGCCTCCATCCGCAAGTGCGCGATCGCCTGGACGACATCGCGCGCATCGAGATCCGAACGCAGGAGCCGGCGCTGCGGATAATCGACAAGACAGGCCCACTCCACAACCCGGCCGACCGCGACCACTCGCTCCAGTACGTCACCGTTGTCGCGCTCGTCTACGGCGACCTGACCGACCGCCACTACGAGGACGAGGTCGCAGCCGACCCGCGGATCGACCGGCTGCTCGGGGTCTGCTTCGTCAGGGAGGAGGCGCGTTACACGAGGGACTACCTCGAACCGTCGAAGCGCTCGATCGGGAATGCCGTCCGCATCGTGTTCGCCGACGGCTCTTCGACAGAGCTCATCGAGGTTGAGTATCCGCTCGGACACCCGCGCCGACGCGGCGAGGTGCTACCGCTCCTGCGCGAGAAGCTGCGCACCAACCTCGCAAAAGCGTACGGCGAGCGCGCGGGGCGGCTGACCGAGCTCCTGCTCGACGACCCGCAGCTGCCCGCGCTGCCGGTCGACGAGCTGATGGGCGAGCTGGCCGCTCGCTGACGTGAAGTGGTTCGAGAGCTTTTCCGGCGCGGCGATCAAAAGCGCCCGCCGCGCTCTCTCGCCCGCGCGGCTGAGACCTCGTGCGCCCGCGCTTCGAGCGCGTCCTGCAACTGCTCAAGCTCCGGCAACTCGCCCGTTCGGTGAGCGGCGGCTTGTGCCAGGATCCAGTCGGCGAGCCACGGGTTCCGAGGCAGGAGCGGTCCGTGGAGGTACGTGCCGACGACACGCCCGGCGCGGCAGCCCTCGTAGCCGCTCTCGCCGTCGTTGCCGAAGCCCGCGACGACGCGGCCGAGCGGCTCGGCGCCGTCCTCGAGCTGCGTGCGCCCGCCGTGGTTCTCGAATCCCGCGAGCGTCTGTCCCGCCCAGTCGCACTCGAGGAGGACGTCTCCGATCATCCGCCTGCCGCCGTGGATCGTGTGCAGGGGAAGCAGCCCCGCACCGGGCAGCTCCGTGCCGTTCCGGTCGCGGTAGAAGCGCCCGAGCAGCTGGTAGCCGCCGCAGACGGCCAGCACGGCTGCACCGCCGTCAACCGCCTCCTCGAGTGCGGGCCCCTTCGCGGCCATGTCGGGCGCGATCAGGGTCTGCTCGCGATCCTGGCCGCCGCCGACGTAGTAGAGGTCGTGGTCGCCGGGCCTGACTTCCTCCCCGAGGCTGATCGGCTCGACCTCGAGCTCGTGGCCCCGCCAGGCTGCCCGGCGCGCCAGGACGGCGATGTTGCCGCGATCGGCGTAGATGTTCAGGTAGTCCGGGTACAGGTGCCCGACTCGGATCTTCACGCGGCTTGCTCCCAATACGGCCGCGCGAACCCGCGCTCCGACACGATCTGCCGAAGTGCGAGCATCGCCGTATACGTAGGGAGGACGACGAGCTCGCCGCCGGGAGGCGTCTGCGCGAGGCCACGGTCGAGCGCCTCGGCGAGGTCGGGCACCACCTCGGTCGCCTCGCTCGGAAAGCCCCCGTAGCGGAAGCGAAGGCCAAGCTCGGCCGCGCGGTCGCCAGAGGCGATGATCCGCTCCAGCCCGCCCTCGAGCAGGGGCTCGAAGTCGACGTCCCAGATCCACGACACGTCCTGGCCGTCGGCGATCCCGTCGTTTAGCGCCACCAGCACGAGCCGGGGGACGCCCCCGTCGACGAGCGTCCGCAGGACCTCGTTCGCGCCCGACGGGTTCTTGATCAGCAGGACGAGCACCGTCCGGTCTCCGACCACGATCCGCTCGAAGCGGCCGAACGCGGGGCTGAAGCGCTCGAGGCCTGCACGGATCTCCTCGAGGCTCGCTCCCACGACCTGGGCGAGCGCAGCCGCCGCCACCGCGTTGTAGACGTTGTAGAGGCCGGGCAGCCGCAACTCGACGTTCACATTGCCGCCCGGCGTGTGCAGCTCGAAGGACACGCCCGCGAGACCAGAGAGCTCGATGTTCCGGGCGGCGACGTCGAGGGGGGGCCGCGCGTGCCCGCATCTGGGACACCGGTAGTCCCCGAGATGGCCGACGTAGGCGGCGGCGAAGTCGTAGGGCGTCCCGCACACGATGCAGTACTTGGAGTCGGCTGCGTGCTGAAGGGCCGGCCGTGCCCGGCGTGGGTCGTCGAGGCCGAAGACGATCGACCGCTCCCGCTCGCGCGCGAGATCGCCGACCTGGGGATCGTCGCCGTTGACGACGAGCCGCGCCGCGGGGTCGAGCGCCCGCACCGCCGCGCGCCAGCGGTCGGCGACGTGCTCCAGCTCGCCGTAGCGGTCAAGCTGGTCGCGGAAGAGGTTGGCGAGGCAGACGGCCCGGGGAGACACACGGCGGGCGATCTCCGGCAAGGCGGCCTCGTCGACCTCGAACAGCCCGAGCTCGGCGTCACGCGCCGCGAGGAGGGCGGAGGCGACCCCCGAGACGAGGTTGGCCCCGGCCCGATTGTGCGCGAGCCGCCTCTTGCCGCCGAGAATCGTTGCCACCATTGCGGCTGTGGTGGTCTTGCCGTTCGTGGCCGAGATCAGCAGCGAGCCAAGCGGTAGGCGTGCGGCGAGGCGGTCGATCGCCCCGGGATCGAGCTTCCAGAGCAGCTTGCCGGGGATGGTCGTCCCGCCGCCGGTGCGCACGAGCCGGGAGAGCCCGCCGGCGGCGCGGGCGGCCAGGATCTCGGCAGAGAGCGGGATTCGCATCGGTCCGAGCGTATCGGTTCGCAGCGTGAGGATTCGGGCCCGCAACCGGATAGTGCAGGCATGAAGACCTTCGCGATCGCCGCGCTGGCACTCGCGCTCGGCGACGCCGGATCTCAGCCCGGAGGCCGCATCGCCTTCTCGGCCGGGCCGCTCGAACCGGGGCGCTCGAACATCTATGTCTTCGACCTCGGCAGCAAGAAGCTGACGCGGCTCACGCATGACCGAGGTGTTCATTTCGATCCGGCGTTGTCGCCGGATGGACGCCGTATCGCCTTCCGCTCACGGATCGGCGACGAGAACTACGAGGTGCGCGTCGTCAACACGGACGGAACGGGGCTGCGCGATCTCACGAACAACCCGGCGATGGACTATGCGCCAGCGTGGTCGCCTGACGGAAGGCAGATCGCGTTCGCCTCCGAACGCCGGTTCCCCCTCCCGCACGTCTGGGTGATGAACGCCGACGGGTCGCATGCCCACGTGCTCACGCGCGCCTTCACCGGAGAGTACCCGGCCTGGTCCCCGGACGGGAAGCGGCTCGCATTCGCCACCAACGCTCAGCTGACGGACACGGGCTTCGAGATCGTCGTCGTCGATGTGAACGGAAGGAACGCCCGCCGACTGACCCACAACCGTGCGAACGACATGGGTCCCGCGTGGTCGCCCAACGGCAGGTGGATCGCCTTCGAATCGGGTAGGGCAAGCAAACGGAATCTCAACGACATCTATGTCATGCACCCGGACGGAAGCAAGGTGCGTCGCGTGACGCGCGGCGGCGGCGAGCTGCCCGGCTGGTCGCCCGACGGGAAGTGGATCGCGTACGTGGCTCCCGGAGGCCTCGCGGTCGTCCACCCGGACGGGACATCCAAGCGCAGGCTGCAGCTCGGTCTCGAGCTCGCGAACTTCGCGTCCTGGTCGCGCTAAGCGGCGGCTGCGAGAACCGCGAGCCGGTCGAGACAGACAGCGCCTTCGGACGGTGCCCGAACGGCGGGGAGCGACCGCTCCTCGAAGTCCCGTACTGGCTTGAAGCGCTTCCTGTGGACGACACGGCCCTTGTCGAGCACGAGCAGCGTGCCTTCGTCGATCTCGCGCTTGCGTAGCGCCACGCCGGTGTAGTGCTCGACGACCTCGAGTGCGAGACCGGTCGAGGCGAAGAACGTCGCCCGCTTGCTCTCGCCGACCCAGAGCGGCCGTCCGACGCCGCGCGCGCAATACACGAGACCGGGCTTGCGCTCGTCGATCCAGGCCGACGCCATCGAGCCGCGCAGGCGCTCGAGCTCGCGCGCTCGGCTGCCGGTGAGCTCGGCGAGCGCGAAGATCGCCTCGGAGTCCACGGTCATGTGGGGCTCGGCGCGCTCGAAGCCGTACTCGGCGAAGATCTCCTCGTCGTTGAGGATGATGCCGTTGTGGATCCCGACTACCGCGCCATGCCGGATCGGGTGGTTGTTGGCGGCGATCGTGGGGTGACCCTTGGTGTAGTCGCGTACGTGTACGAGCACCTTGGTCGCCGATTGCGGGATCTCGACTCGGTCGAGCAGCGCGCTGGCACCGCTTAGCTGCTTGCAGACCTGGATCCCGCCCTCACCGCGATAGGCATAGCCAACCGCATCGGCGCCACGCTCGGCGATCCCGGCGAGGAGAGCCTGAGCTGCGAGCGTCCGATCGACGTCGCAGTCCGCACTCAGGCTGTATCCGGCGATTCCGCACATGTTGCGAGCCTAGACTCCTCCTCGGACGTTCGACCCCGCCAAGCTTGTGCGACTGGCACTTTCGGCGTTATTCGTTCTGACGAGCGGTTTTCCTTGAAGTTAGTACACCAAACGGTTTGAGTTTGTAACTTCTTTGTTAGCAAAACCAGAGGATACGCTGCGGAAGTGGAGAGGTTTTCGTTCGTCGATTGCCACAGTCACGTCATTCCTTCAGGGGATGACGGAGCCCAGTCGATCGAGGAGGGACTGTCCCTTTGCCGCGAGGCGGCGCGCTGCGGGACCAGGATCCTGTTCGCGACGCCGCACGTCTGGCCCCACGTTCCGCTGACTGACAAGCGGATGCGGGCGATCCGCGCCGCCTACGACGAGATGCGACCGCAGGCCGGCCTCGAGCTACGGCTGGGGTTCGAATTGACTCCCATGCACGCACTCCTACAGGACGATCCGGCCCGCTACGAGCTTGCCGGCACCGGTCACGTCCTGATGGAGGTTCCGTTCACAGGCACGGCCGAGCTCGTCTTCGCCCTGGGAGAGCACGTCGTGAGCGCGGGTCTCACGCCGCTGATCGCCCACCCGGAGCGGACGGAGGCGGTTCTCGACGAGCCGGCACTCGCCGGCGCCTTCGCCGAGCGGGGCTGGCCGCTGCAGGTCAACGCGACGAGCCTGCTCGGCCGGCACGGGTCGGCCGTCGAATCGCTCGCGTGGAGCTTGATCGAGGACGGGACGGCGACGATCGTCGCTTCGGACGGCCACAGGTCGACCCGACCGGCTCGCCTCGACACGGCCTACAAGGCTGTCGCGCGGCGAGTGGGGGAGGGGGCGGCGGCGCTCTTCGACGGCTCGGTGCTCGGGCTGGCTAGCCCGAAACGGGAATCATTTCCCGCAGAGTCGAAAGCCGTCTGAGCGTCTCGAGCTCGATCTGGCGGACGCGCTCCCTCGTCAGCCCGAGCCTGCGCCCGATGTCCTCGAGCGTCTTCGGATCGGAGCCGTCGAGCCCGTAGCGGAGAGCAAGCACCTGCCGCTCGCGGTCTGAAAGCGTCCCCAGCGCCTCCGCGAGTGCCTGGCTGCGGAGCGAGACCTCGACCTCCTCCTCGGGCAGCGGATCGTCGCCGGCCACGAAATCGCCGAAGACTGCGTCCTCCTGCTCGCCGACCGGCTGGTCGAGGCTAAGCGATGCACGGGCCGCGGCCCGGACCTCGTAGGCCTGGTGGAGAGGCAGGCCAGCCTCCTCGGCGATCTCCGCCAGGGTCGGCTCGCGCCCGAGCTGCGTCCAGAGCATCCGCTCGGCGCGGTTCATCTTCTGCTTGCGCTCGACGATGTGAACCGGCATGCGAATCGTCCGAGCCTTGTCGGCGAGAGCACGCGCGACCGCCTGGCGGATCCACCAGGTCGCATAGGTGGAGAACTTGTAGCCGCGCCGCCAGTCGAACTTCTCGACCGCGCGGATCAGGCCGAGTGTCCCCTCCTGGATCAGATCGAGGAACGGAAGCCCTTGGTTGCGGTAGTTCTTGGCAATCGAGACGACGAGGCGAAGATTCGACTGGATCATCCGCTGCTTGGCCGGCATC
>WNFV01009240.1_pt1 | contig 13781 bp, 14 predicted proteins | sample 5400101 | NCBI WGS metagenome assembly WNFV01 (sample SAMN13153361, study PRJNA577476) | soil metagenome | isolation source: 115 cm soil or saprolite under grassland replicate 1 | place: USA:California | collected 2016-06-15 | reverse complement strand
CTTGCACCGGGCTGTCATAGCGCAGCAACTCCTCGACCGCGGCCTTGATCATCTCCGGGTTCTGGTGCAGCCGGCGCAGCTGGTCTGGATTGCGCAGTAGCGCCAGCACACCGTTGCCGATCAGGTTGATCGTCGTCTCGTGGCCGGCGATTAGCAACAGCGCGCAGGTCGCGTACAGCTCGTCCTCGCTCAGCCTCCCGCCGCCTTCCTCTGCCGCGATCAGCGCGCTCAGCAGGTCGTCCTGCGGCTGGCGACGGCGCTGAGCAATGATCGCCCGCAGATACTCGGTCATGGCGATGGCGGCGCGGGCTGCCTGGTTGTAGACCGCGGGATCATCGGTCAGATCTAAGCTGCGCGCCAGGTCATTCGACCAGGTGTGAAACTGGGCGTGGTCGTTCGCCGGGATGCCGAGCAGCTCAGCAATCACCGTGACCGGCAACGGATAGGCAAGATCGGCGATCAAATCAGCCAGCCCCGCCCCGACCATGCGATCGAGCAAGCCGTCGGTGATCGTCTGGATGCGGCTGCGCATCTGCTCAACCACTCGCGGAGTAAACGCTTTATGCACCAGCGAGCGCAGGCGTGTGTGATCAGGCGGGTTCCGGACCAGCATCCAGCGCCGCTGCATCTCGAACAGCGCGCGCTGCTGTTCGGGCGGCTCTCCCTCGATCTCGGCGTGGCCCAGGCGCCCATCGCGCAGCAGCGTGCTGCAGTCGTCGTAGCGGCTGAGGAACCAGACGCCCCAGACGTCCCAATACAGCACTGGTGCCGCCGCGCGCAGCAGGTCGTAGGTGGGGTAGGGATTGGCGCGGAACTCGGGCGCGCGTGGGTCAAACGCCCCTGCATTGATGTCCAATTGGTTCGCTCCTTCCTGTGATACGAGCGTTTCTCACGCGCCCGAGCGGGTCGCGTGCGCCTGTGCTGCGATCTGCTCGCGCAGCGGGCCGCCCGAGAAGTGTTCGATGGCCAATTCGCGGTCGATGCCCACGGCGGCGACGACGCCGGCGGCTGCGGCCACGACAACCTGTGCGCCGGGGAACGGCATGCTCGGGCGCCGTGCCATATCTCCTGCCGCATAGACGCCCGGCACATCGGTCTGGCCGAGGTCGTCGACCTGAACAGCACCATTATCCAGCATGGTGCATCCAAGTTGGAGAGGCAAGTCGCTGTGTTGGCGTGTGGGTGCGAACAGGAAGGCGGCTCTGCGCGCGAGCACTGGCCCGGTCGCGAACACGAGCTGCTCAAGTGCCGTATCCGGCCCTTCCAGGCGCACGACCGGTTCCTCACGGAGCGGCACATTGCAGGCCGCGAGCACTTCGCGCTCTGGCGCACTCAAGCTCGCTGGCCCATTCGTACACAGCATCAAATCGCGACTCCATTGCAACAGATGCAACGTGAACTGTAGTACAGTCGGCCCATTGCCGATCACCGCGAGAGGCTGATCGCGCACTTCCCAACCGCTACAATACGGACAGTTGAACACGCTGTGCCCCCAGCGCGGCGCGAGCCCGTCGATCGCGGGCAGTTCGTCGACGAGCCCCGTCGCGAGGAGGATCTTGCGTGCGTACTCCTGTGTGCCGTCAGCGAGCGCGATCGCGAAGCCATCGCCGTCGCGTCGAGCTGACTCGACCGAAACATCGCGCACCTCCACGCTGTCGTAGGGACGAAGCTGGGCGCGCCCGATGGCGCGGATTTCTGCCGGGTCGGTACCATCACGCGATAGGAAGTTGTGCATGGCATGGACACCGCCATTGCGCGGCGCGCCCGCGTCACAGAGTAGCACACTGTAGCGGGCGCGCCCCAGAGTCAGTGCGGCATTCAGTCCGGCGGGACCACCACCGACGATCAAAACATCAAGCATAGAAACAGCTCCTTTGTACTAGACACAGCTCTCGGAACGAGCCGTGATCTGTGCAGCGTTTGCAGCGTGTGGGCTCGCTGAGCGCAAATCACGCCTACAGTCCTGGATAGCAGGCTGGAACCAGCGGGCTGCATGTGGACGAACGACCTTCTCTCCGGTCGTACACACCATCACCTCGAAATGCAGTGCAGTGCGAGGGAGGTGCCGGAGTTTCCGACCTGTACAAGCACCTGTCCGCGCACAACAGCCTGCCGCGCTTCCACCTAGAGCGAACCACAGCGTATGTGAGCCAGCAGCGCATCGATCGCTCCAGACTGGAAAATCACATGGTTGCCGGCAAACGTGCGGAGATCATGAGGGGTGGGGGCTGGGTGCAACAATGCTGTCTTGAGCACGCGCACAAATGCGCGTGGGAGTTTCAAGCGCTGCTCATCCGGTTACCATCGCTCGCAGGCTACACTACGCTCTCAATCGGTCAGCAAGCCAGCGCGGGCGCTCGGCCAGTTGTCGTATGCCCAAGTGCGGAAATCTCGCATGCCTGCGCTATCCCAATCGTGCGCCGTTACTGACGCCGCAGGCCCGTCACCAGCAGTGCGACGCCGGCGACCAGGACGAGCAACACCAGGCTGGGCATGATCCAGGATGCGCCCCCCATCATTGGCCCCATCATCCCGCCCATCATGCCCGCCATCATGCCACTCATAAACAGTAACGGGAGTAGCACCACGACTAGCAGGGCAATCCCAAGTGCAATCAGAATCGTGCGTGTTGTATCATTCATAGCTCGGCCTCTCAAACGCTCTTGTTACTTCCGGCGCTCGCGTACACTCTCAGTTGAGAAATGATCGCGTGCTCCTTAGCACATGCGCAGCACGTCGTATGCCAAGATCCAGATGCAAGCAAGCTCCAGGGCACCAAATGTACTGCGCATCGCCGGCCAGACGGGCGGAGCGACTATTGGCAAAACGAACTTGTTCTACACCGCCGGCTTGATGTTCTGGTTGAGCCGGAACAGGTTGCTGGGATCGTAGCTGTTCTTGATCCTCACCAGCCGATCATAGTTGGGGCCATAGGCCATGCGGACCAATTCATCGCCCTCCTCGCCGAAGCCAGGGAAGTTCAGATATGACCGACCAGGGGAATAGGGCTGCATCGCCTGGTAGCACGCGCGGGTCCAGGCAATGTTCTTTTCCGACTCGTTTGGGTCGCTCCAGGTCGTGTTCCAAACTAGCGTGAAGGGTGCGCTGCGGTCGCCAAGTGCGGTGGCATCCGCCCCCACGCGACTGGCGGCCCCACCCATCGCCCACAGATCGATCGACCCATGCCCCGCCGGCCGATTGTCTGCCCAGTCGATCAGCGTCGCGATCGCCTCCTCGTCGAGGTGGTTCAGATACAGCGATTTCCAGTAGTGCAGGTATTGGTGTGCTGGGTAGAACGAATCGAGCAGGCTCTGCACAACCGTATAGGGCATCGGGCCGCTCAAATCAAACAGCGGTTCGGCCAACTCCCGCAACGGCTGCACGAAGCGTTGGCCCTCCTCCACCGCGCCGGCATACATGCCGACAACGGCGAACACGCGTTGTCCATGTACCTGGGCTGGCAACATCGGCGTTTCGGGGATGCTCAAGAACAGGGCATTGCTGCTGAATTCGTCGGGCGCCGTGGCCATCACGTCGCGCCAGGCGGGGAGAATCGTCTGAGCTTGTCTGGCCGGGTACATCACGGCCAGGAACATCACCAGCGGGCCGACCGGGTGGAGCTGATATTCAAACGAGGTGACCACGCCAAAGTTGCCGCCTCCACCGCGGATGGCCCAGAAGAGCTCCGCGTTGTCGGTCTCGCTGGCCGTCAGTAGCCTCCCATCGGCGGTGACGATATCGATCGATAACAGGTTATCGCAGCTCAGACCATACTTCCGGCGCAGCCAGCCGTAGCCGCCGCCCAGCGTCAGGCCGGCAATACCGGTGGTCGAGACCACTCCGCCTGGGGCAGCCAGACCGAAGACCTGGGTTTCGCGGTCAAGGTCGCCCCAGGTGGCGCCGCCCTGCGCCTGGGCTGTGTGGCGCCGGGGATCGATGTGGATGCCCTTCATCGGCGACAGGTTGATCATCAAACCGCCGTCACAGGTGGCGTGGCCGGCCACGTTATGGCCGCCGCCATGCACCGCGACCAGCAGATTGTGTTCGCGCGCAAAGTTGACGGCAGCGATGACATCGGCCGCGCCAGTGCAGCGGGCAATCAGCGCCGGGCGCTTGTCGATCATGCCGCTCCAGACGCGGCGGGCTTCGTCGTAGCCGTGATCGCCCGGGCGCAGCACTGCGCCGCGCATACCAGCCCGGAAGCTGTCGACGACCTCGTTCTGTATGACCGTCGCCGCAGCGGCTGGTGAGGGCGAGGTTTGTTTCGTTTCCATATGTGTCGCTCCTTTGTGAGAAACTAGAGACGCCCCGAAACATCACGAGGAGACCCCGCAAGCCCTACCAGCGTGTCGTTGTCACGCTTCTCAAGCATCTTGGTCGCGAGCACCAGATCGCGCATGCGCTGGGGTCGCTGTATCCGGGACGCTGGCTTTGCGTTTCTCGTGCGTCAATCCATAGACAACAAAACCGATGCCCATCAGGACCAGAATGGGTTCAATGGCATTCGCCTCGGGTCCACTGGTAATCCGATGCAGGCGAAACACCCAATGAAATACCACGATGTCAAAGCTGAGGAAGATGCCCGAGGAAACCATGAAACCGTGGAAGAAGGACCGCGAAAAGAAGCGGCCGGAGGCTATCAGACATCCAATTAGGACTGCGGCGCCAAGGGCCACGACCGCTAGTCTTCCAGTCATCGTTGCAACAGTGATTCCAGATCCGAAATCCATCGCTACTCTCCTCTGTGCTGCCCTTTAGCGCCACGTTTGCCAAAAGGTCAGCAGACTATCCCCGCCGCAGGCCGATCACCAAGAGCGTCACCCCCGCCGCCACGACCAACAGCACCAGGCCGCCCATCACCCAGGGGACAGCGCCACAGCACTGGCCGCTCATCATATTCCCCATCGCGCCGTTCATCATGCTCATCATCCCACCCATCATGCTCATCATTCCGGCCATAAACAACAGCGGCAGCAGCACCGCCACCAACAGCGCGATCCCTAGGGCAATTAGCACGATTCGGGTCGTGTCATTCATATCCAGTTCCTCTCTGAATCTGGTGCTCAGCGCTATTCGACACCCTCAGTGCGGTGCAGATCAGCCGCCGAGCAGCGGCAAACGATCGCTCGGAATGTGTCTGCAAGAACCGGCTTTTAGGTGTGTGCCTTCAGATAGCGCCGGTCAACGAATGCCCGCAGCAGCGGCCAGCGCCCACGCGCCAGCACGCGCCGATTCTTCACCACCACCGTCTGTCCGCCGACATCCGGCATACTCATGGTCAACGGTCCCTTGTGAATGCGGGCAATATCCAGGGGGCGGAGATCCTGACCGCTCATGTGCGCCAACAGATGGCGGGCTACCGTTTCGGCCTGCTTGCGCGTGATCACCCACGATTTCGGAAGCTCATCGCCCGCTGGCAACCGCGTGGCATCGCCGACGGCGAACAGATCCGGATCCTCAACACTCTGGAAGGTTGTATGCACGTGGACAAACCGCTGCGCATCGATCACTGGCGCTACCAGGCCGACATCCACGCCATGGAGCGGCCCGACCACAGCAGTCAGCGTCGTGGGCCAGGCAATCTCGTTCTCCAGTTCGATCCGATCAGCATGAACGGCGCGGATCGCCTGTCCTGTGATGAGCCGGGCGCCTTTCTGCGCGAAGAAACGACCAAACAGCTCCAGCGCTTGCGAGCCGAGCAAGGTCTGTAAGCAGTCCTGGTCATCGACTGCGTAGATCTGGAGCCGATCCGTCAACCCCCGTTCATGCACCGCGGTGGCCAGCCAGCCGGCATATTCCAGGCTGGGGCCAGGGCGCTCCCCATTAAGAATTACGGTGACGTTCCCCTCCTTCAGCGCCAGAAAGCGCTGCTGCAAGGCAAGGGCGTCGTCGACATCGCACGGAAACAGCGCGTGCTCAGCAGCGCCCGCTAGACGCGCCCGATCTGCTGGTGCGCCGGTCGCCAGGACGAGATAGCGATAGCTGATCGGCTCGCCCGTTCCGAGCCACGCCTGGTGCTGCGCAAGATCCAGGCGGATGACCGTATTGGTGATCAGGCGCACGGCGGCGTTTTGTAACGACACCTGCAACGCCTCGAACGAGCGCCGTTGCGCCGGCAGATAGATCAGCCACGGACGGTAGATCAGGTAGGGGGTAGGATTGACGAGGGTAATGACAAGATCACGTGCTTGTTGCCGGAGCTGAATGGCGGTATCTAATCCGCCACAGCCCGCGCCGATAATCAAAACGTCAGTGTTCATGCCTTGCTCACTGATTGCGCTCCGTGCGTTCGCCGAGTGCTCTCTATTGCTGCTCTCTAGCGAGGATCTCGTCCGTTCATGTGTTGCTGCCGGACAACCCCTTGCGGAACGTCACGATCGTTGTGAGAACCTCGTACACACAACACAACGCGTGGCTGCGAGCGCCACGCGTTGGGCTTGATGCGCAGGGATGTGATGGGTCGAAGCAACACCAGGCTGAACGTGGCCGATCCGACGCCGTGGTCTCGCATGTGGCTGCCGTCGCGAGGCAGCTCCAGCTCGTCTTGCACCTGTCACAGACGGAAGCGATCGGCGTACGCGTGGATAGGGTCAGCCCTATCCCGCTGGTCCGTCCGTACGATGCGCGGCATAGTATGAGCGCAACGAGACGGCAGCGCCTGTCCCAAAGGATGTATTTGTGGGTTGATTCAGAGCGAGCGAAGAGGCGATTCGATGTTAGGCAACATATCGCCGTGGCATTAGGATTGTATGGCGTTGGGTCAGGTGGCCAGGCCGAGATCGCGGGCCTGCGCGACTGCCGCCAGGCGGCTCGTGACCTGCAATTTGCGGAGGATATTGCTGACGTGTCGTTTCACAGTACCCGATGTAACTACCAGTTCTTCCGCAATCTCCTTGTTTGAACGCCCGGCTATGAGCAGCCGCAGCACGGCTCGCTCGCGATCCGTCAATGGCTCCAAGAGAATCCGGGACGGTGTGCGGTTTGCAACGCTCTCAGCGTGGTCAGGCGCGGTGGGCAGAAACACCCTGAGCAGACGGCGGACGTAGCTGCGGAGCGCCGGCGATGCTGCCGAGTCACGCCGGAGCATCTGGTCTGCAGCACGCAGCAGTGCCTCCATCGGGGCGCCCTCGTCGGCAAACAGTCGCATATATCCTTCCGGCTCGGCCAACGACAGCGCCTGCGACAGCGCGGCCAACGCACGCGACTGGTCGCCCTGCCCCTGGAACACCAGCGCCTGGAGCAGCCTGATCTCGATCAGATCGCCCTGCCATCCCCGCACGGCAGCGAGCGCCTCTTGCTGCTCCAGCAGCGCGGCAGCGTGCTGGAGTGCCGCTTCTGACACGGCACGGCGCGCGACTGCTAGATCGAACCGTATGTGGGTCAGTTGCTGCAAGGTCTCGAGCGCGTCATTGGTCGCCTGCTTATAGGTCTGCACCCATCGACCGGCAGCGTCGAGGTTACCCTGCTGGAGCCACAGGCGGGTGCGGTACGCTGCCAGACAGATATGGCTCAAGGGACTCTGGATGTGGCGCTGCGCCAGCCAGGTTTCGGCGTAGTCGAAGGTCGCCAGGGCCGCAGCATCCTGGCCCTGAGCCTGTTGCGCGCGCGCCAGGGCCACCGCGCCCCGCACCAGCATGTAGTGATCGGCGGAGCGTTGCAGCAACTCCAGCCCCGTCGTCAGCTGTTGCTGTGCCGCGTCGAGGTCGTTGCGCTCGCACATCACTTCACCGCGTGCAAGATACGTCAACCCTCTCAGGGGTGAGAGGTCACGTTCCCTGGAGATAAAGTGAGCCGCCTGATCACTCACCCGCAAAGCCTGGGAGAGCTGGCCGCGGTGCAAGGAGAGGACGGACAACCGGCTCAGCGTACAGAGCGTCAGCTGGAGTGCCTCCGCCACCGGGAGGGTTGCCACTTCCGTCAGTAACTGCCGAGCGGTGGTATCGTCGGCATGATCAAGCGCGGCAACGCCGAGCACATAGGTGGCGAGGGCGTGCAAGGCGAGATTGTCCGGCGCAATCTGCCCCACGGTGCGCTGCGCCAGCTCCAAAGCGCGGATTGGATCGCCGCGCCAGCGGGCAATCATCACGCGCAGCAGGTCTGCCTCGGTAACGGTATCTTGGGTCGGCGCCGCAGTGCTCCCGCTCAGCGCCTGCTCCAGCAGCTGTTCGGCCGCGTCGAGCTGACCGATCAGCCCCAGGATCCAGGCGTTGATGAGCGCCAACCGTGGATGATTGGGAATCACGGAGGGCGGCAGCTGCGCGAGCCAGCCCTGCACTGTCAGTGCCTCACCGCGCCGAACCAGCGCCGGCGCATGCCGCTCGATCACGGCCGCTGCGTACGCATGATCTGCGGCCGTTAGGGCATGATGCACGGCTGCCTCGGCGTAGGCGGATCCGCCTGTCGCCGCCTGCTGTGCAAACCACTGACTGGCGCGGCGATGGAGGCTCGCCACTCTATGGGGCGGCGCACTGCTCGCCAGCCGCTGGCGCAGCGCGTCGCGGAACAGCTGATGGTAGCGATACCAGGACCGCTGCTCGTCCAGTGGAACCAGGAACAGGTTCCGCCGCTCCAACTCCTCCAGCACCTGCTGGGAAGGTAAAAGGTCAGCATCGCCCGCGCCGTCCTTCTGCTTTTTGCCTTTTGCCTTTTGCCTTTCGAGGACCGCGTCGCACAGCGGGCTACACAACTGATCGAGGATGGCCGTCTGGAGCACGAATGCCTGCAGGTGCGCTGGCAGACGAGTGATGACCTCCTCCATCAGGTAGTCAACCACGAAGCGGTGGCCGCCGGTGAAGCTGGCGAGAAAACTGTCCAGGTCCATATGATCGCGCATGGCCAGTGCCGCCAGCTGTAGACCGGCGATCCAGCCTTCCGTGCGCACCGTCATTGCCGCGACATCGCTAGGCGAGAGTGCGAGGTCCATGACATCCGCTAGGAACAGAGCGGCTTCATCGGAAGTCAAGCGCAGATCGTCCGCCCGGATCTCGACCAGCTGCCTGTGCGCCCGCTGGCGCGCCAGCCGCAAGGGCGGGTCCTCGCGTGTGGCGATAACTAGATGCAGCTGGGGCGGCAAGTCGTCGATCAGCAGCTCTAGCGCCTGATGGATCGCCGGAGTAGTGATCACCTGATAGTCATCGAGCACCAGGAGGCTCGGCTGCGTCAGCGCAGCGAGATCGTTAATCAGCATGGTCATCAGGGATTCCAGCGGCGGCGGTTGCGGCGAGGCGAGCAGCGCCAGCGTGGTCGTGCCAATTGTGGGTGCCAGGGTCTGAAGCGCGGCGATGAGGTAGCGCAGCCAGCGGCCAGGATCGTTATCTTCCGTGTCGAGCGTCACCCAGGCAAAGGGCAGATCAGCCTGCTGGAGCCAGAGCGCCAGGCTGGTGGTCTTGCCAAACCCGGCACCCGCTGCGACCAAGGTGAGTGGCGCGGTCAGCCCAGCAGCGAGTCGTGCCATCAGGTGAGGACGTGGCACTACCTTGGAATGCACCCGCGGTCCAGCTAGTTTGGCGGTCTGAAGTGGCCCTGCTGACGCAGGAATCGGGTGTGGGAATGATGGAGTGAACGAGAGCAGTGGTTGTTGGTTGGGTACCTGTGCGCTCGGTCGAGCGAGCCGAGCCGCCGCCACCGTGAGCCGCTCACGCGTGAGCGCCGCCGACTTCCCGAGGTAGGCGCTGACGAGCTTCCCCTGCACACGACGGTACGCCGTCCAGTAGGCACCACCACGCTGCCGCTGCTCTTTGCGTGCGGTAAAGCTGCCGACAGCGTCGTGGAACGCAAACGAGCGGGTCGTGGGGTCATCTAGCCAGCTCCACCAGGCTGGAGTGTCCAGGGCCACAGCAGGCAGATCAGGGCGATCGGGACGATGGAGCACACCTGCGGCTACATAAGGAATATGTCGGGCCATAGCTACTCGCAAGTCACCGTGTTAGGCAACGGGAAAAAAGTAATATACGTTGCCTAACTTGTCAAATCTCAGCTCTTCTAAGACGCAAATTTGCTAGGTGTTCTGTAGCGCCGTTATATCGAGTTCGTACTCACAGGTATCGGCGCAAACATCCCAGCCGGAAACGCTCGCTTCCGTCTCGCCCCCGTCCATAGCAGAGCGTACTGGCTTTCTGCTGTTACTGCTCAACGGTTCCCCTGGCCGAGCGGCTGAACTAGCCGCAGCGTACCAGGCCGACGCCATCGCATCAAAAGAACTCACTTTCGAAAACAACCGCCCTCTACGAGTTGCTCCGGCTGTTCCCGAAATTGACGCTGCGCGTTTTGATCCTGCGCTTGCCGGTCTGGCCTGTGAGCGGCTGGAGTAGCCGATTATTGACCAGGAGAAACCGACTATGAACATGTACGTCGAAATACAGATCCAGTTACCCGCCAACGGGCCGGAGTTCGTTGCCCAATGGTATGCTGGCGACGAGCGGTTCGGCCAGGCATTCCCATTGTCGAACGTCGGCGAACTGCTCTTTTTCGCCTACTTCGCCGAGGCACCGCTGATCTCTCTGACGATGCAACGCGTACGGTGCTATGTGAGCGGGCCATAACGCGCTCAGCGCTACCCCTAATCGCGCGCAGGTAGGCGGCGACCGCGCACGAGGCGCTCCCTGCAACCTTCCCATCAGTCTGTGCCGCTGTGCGCTGCGCTCGCCACAGCTCTCGAATAAGCAAGCCGGCTCCGAGTGTCACCCAATACCGGACGGAACATTTAAACTCGTAGATGAAGTTACAATCGGCTAAAGATGCAAGACGTGCGATACCAGCGTGTCGGTTACCTTTTATTTTGTTCGGAATTGTCCCTGGACTCATCGTGGCGGGGCACAGCGCGCCCATCGTGCAACAGTCGGGAGATTCTCGCCGTCGTAGTGGCCATACGCGGCCGAACGATCTCCAACCACACAACTGACGCGCGATTTGCTCCGCGGAGAGGAGGATACACGATGACCACAGCGCACAACACGCCCGAGGATCAACAGAGTCTCTGGCAGTCACCGGAGGCAGCACAAGCTTGGCGGCGGAATGCTGCCACGCGCATGCAGCTCCTCGGGCCAGCCACCGAGCGGATGCTCGCGCTGGCCAACATCGGCGAAGGCTGCCATGTGCTTGATATCGCCGCGGGAACCGGGGATCAGACGATCCTGGCGGCTAGGCGCGTCGGACCCCGTGGACGGGTCGTCGCAACCGATATTTCGCCGGATATGCTCGCGGTTGCCGCCGGACAGGCCCGGCAGGCCGGGCTGACCAATATCACGACACAGGTTCTCGACGCGCAACACCTGGATTTTCCTGCCGAGACCTTCGATGCGGTGATCTCGCGTCAGGGCTTGATGTTCATCCCCAATCTGGTGCAGGCCCTGAGCCGTATGTGGCAGGTCTTGAAGAGTGGCGGAACCCTGGCTGCGACAGTCTGGTCCACGCCGGAGCCGGCGAGCCCGGCCTCTTTGCACTGGGCACACCAGAACTTCTGACCGACGCGTTGCACGCCGCCGGCTTCCGTGACGTCATGGTTGAGGCGATCGCACTCCACTATGAGTATCCATCCGCGGCAGCGTTTATGGATGCGCGCAAGGAGACGGCCGGGCCGCTGCTTACAATTATCGAGCGGCTATCGCCGGCAGATCGCGAGCAGGTGTGGACAGAGATTGCCGCAGCTCTCCGGCAGTTCGAAGGGCCGCAAGGATTTGCAGCACCAGGCGAGATTCTGCTGGTGCGAGGTTCGAAGCAACATGCGCCTGGCAGCGAGTGAGTCGCTCTGCACTCAGCTGATAGTAGCATCGGCGCAGTATTGGTCACGTTGCTGTTGTGCGAGCGTGCCTGCGCCGCCACAGCCAGACCCCCAGCGCCTGCCCGACGAAGACCGCGATGACGCTGAGCAGCAGCAGCAGCGTAAAGGGGGATGTCGTCCGCAACAGCGCACCGTAGAAGAACGCGTGCGCGATGACCAGCGCGAACAAGGCGTAGTTCAGGCGCTGGAGGTTCTTCCAGGTCCTGGCTTTGAGTTTCCGCAGCGCGAGATCGCTGGAAAGCGCGAGCAACCCCGCCACGATCACCGTGGCGGCAAGCCCGGTCCAGTTCCCCAGGCCAAAACTATTGGTCAGCACCCTGCCGTCGGGCGCGACGAAGTAGGTGAGGAAGTTGCGGAGCTCGTCATGCACCTGAAGTCCGAAGAACACATGGACGACGCTGAAGATCGCCGTCCACATCCCCACGTCACGACGCAGATAGCTCGAGACGGGATTGCGCCTGCACAGCAGGAGATTCGCCGGCCCGATCAGCAGTGTGAGCGCGAGGAGGATAGTGGCGAGGTAACCCGTGGCGACGGTGAACCGCTGGGTGAAGGAACGGCTTGCCACGAGGCGCTGCGGGTCTCTCATCTCCTGCATCTCACCTGGACTAATTGATCCGGTTTGGCCCGCGTCGTGACCCATTGATCCAGTTTGGCCCCTGCTATGTTCCGTCGATCCCGATTGGCCTCTGTTGTGATCCATCGATCCGGTCTGACCCGCGCTATGATCCGTCGGTTCGGTTTGGCCCGCGCCCTGTTCCATCGGCTCGGTTTGGCCCGCGCTTCGCTGCTGGGGGAACGCACCACTCGTAAGGTCCACATGGCCGCCAATGTCGCGAACGTCGAAGAGCGGGAGAGTCATGAACAGAAGAAGAACGAGAGCACTCGCAAGGGCGAGCAGCACATGGAAGCGAAGCAGGCGATGACGCCAGTCGCCGCTGCTGCCGCCAAGCGGTTGATTCGAAGATCGGGTGGCTGCTCGCATACTCAATACTCCACTGATTTGGAGCGCGACAGCTGTCGCTCCTCTTGCTGCTTACGCCATCCGTATGGGGTCAGGCCCCGCGGCTTGTATACATTGAGCACCTCGATCACGAGCAACACCAGCAGGCCGACACCGGGGTGAAGAAGGTCGCCCCCAAGCCCGGCGAGGTCGGCAGCATCCGCCGCTCGCGCCACGTCTGCAACAGCGCTCACGTCCGGCATATGCAGCAGCAAGATTGTGGTGGCAAAGACGGTGAGCACGAGGGTGATCAGGATCCAATAGTGCTGGAACAAACCCCACTTGGTGCCCAGCGACATGACTAGCCCACTTAGCAGTGAGGCGAGGGCTAACGGGTCACAGCGGCGACGCCGAGCGCCAGGTACGCAACGACTACACCGATCCAGCCGACCGAGACCAGAAGATGCATGGTGAGCGCAAACTTGCGCAGACCGGGTGGCATGATCATGGCTGTTGTCCGCCGTATTCGATGGACGGTGCGTAGCCCAGTGGGCCATCGCGTTGCACCTCTTGTTCGATGCGCACTGTGCCGCCACCAGAGTCACCGGACGGTATGTGGCGACTGGAGCCGTGACCACCAGGGCCACCGGGCGTGTGGAGACCAAGCGCCGTGGCTACCAAGAGCACGACGACGACCAGCAGAACCAGGCCGATGACGATGAGCCCAGACACCTTCACCCAGCGTGGCATGCCGGGGTATTCGCGGTTGGGCTCCACGCGGGGGGTTGGGTCAGCCGTGTGTGTGTCTTCCTCTGTCATATGTGTGTCCCCCCTTAATTTTCAAATAAGTGATACCTGGGCAGGTGGTGAGCGTCGCCTGGATAACGACCAAAACCCACCTTCCGTAGAGTCTCCTGCGTTGACGCCCACACCGAGTATTATAGGTAGCCGCAGTCCGCAGGACATGACCCATAGCAGGCGGAGGAGCGAAGAAAAGGGCTATTTTTGCCAGGCAGTTCGCGAGACCAGAGGGAAAAGAGGATGCTAGCTACGCCGCTT
>WNFV01009017.1_pt1 | contig 13786 bp, 8 predicted proteins | sample 5400101 | NCBI WGS metagenome assembly WNFV01 (sample SAMN13153361, study PRJNA577476) | soil metagenome | isolation source: 115 cm soil or saprolite under grassland replicate 1 | place: USA:California | collected 2016-06-15 | reverse complement strand
TCGCCGATCGAAGACGCGTTTCGCGTCTTCACCGAGGGGATGGGGACCTGGTGGCCGGTCGAGACCCACTCGATGGCCGTCGACGAGGAGCGCGACGCCACGGTGGTTCGCCTGGTCTTCGAGCCGCGGCTCGGCGGGCGGCTGTACGAGGAGGCGTCCGACGGCGTCGAGGGGAGCTGGGCCACGGTGACGTCGTGGGAGCCGCCGGCGCGGGTCGCGCTGGCGTGGAAGCCGAATCGCACCGACAAGCCACCGACGGAGTTGGAGGTCCGCTTCGCCGAGGCGGGGGCCGGCGTGACGCGGGTCGGCCTCGAGCACCGCGGGTGGGAGCGCCTCGACGACCTCGGGCCGTCCACGCGGGCCCTCTACGGAGGCCCGGGCGGCTGGCCGTTCACGCTGGACCGCTTCGTGGCCGCGGCCGGGGGCCCGGCGGCCGAGGGCGGAGGCTAGGGCTGCAGCCCAAGGTGCGGGAAGACATTCTCCCGCGTCTCGGCCGCGACGCGGGCCGCGCCACCGGTGTTCCCCTTCCCCTTCGGTGGGGTCTCGGACAGGGTGGCCGGCACCTCACCCCCGGACTCGTGCTCCGCGACCTCGATCCAGGCCTCGGGCAGGGCGTCGGGCAGCGCGTCCAGCCGCTCGGCCATCTCCGCGAAGTAGATGGTCCAGGCGCGGGGCACGACGCGCGCCCACTGGTAGCCGCCGCCGCCCGTGGCGACCCAGCGACCGCCGGCGGCCTCGTGGGCAAGGTCGTGGAGGTGTTTCGCCGCCTCCCGGTAGGCGCGGGTCGAGAGTCCCATGTGCGCCAGCGGGTCGCTGAAGTGCGTGTCGCACCCGAGCTGCGTGACGAGGACGTCCGGACTGAAGCGGCGGACGAGCGGCGGGACCACCGCGCGGAACGCCTCCAGCCACCCCTCGTCCTCCGTGTAGGGTGGGAGCGGCACGTTCACCTTGGTCCCTTCCGCCTCGCCCGCGCCGATCTCGCCGCTGAACCCGGTCCCCGGGAACAGGTAGCGGCCGGTCTCGTGCAGCGAGATCGTCAGCGCTCTCGGGTCGTCGTAGAAGATCGCCTGCGGGCCGTCGCCGTGGTGGACGTCGACGTCCACGTAGGCGACCCGCTCGGCCCCCTGGTCCAGGAGCCAGGCGATGGCCACGGCGGGGTCGTCGTACACGCAGAAGCCGCTCGCCCGCTCGGGCATCGCGTGGTGCAGCCCGCCGGCCGGGTTGAACGCGTGTTCCGCCCGTCCGGTCCAGACCGCTTCGGCGGCAACGAGCGTGGAGCCGACCACCCGCGCCGACGCCTCGTGCATGTCCTCGAAGATCGGGTTGTCGCCGGGGCCGAACCCGAACCTCCACCAGTCCCCAGCCTCGCCGTGGCCGGCGCGGCGCACGGCGTCGAGGTAACGATCGGTGTGAACCAGCAGCAGTTCCTCCTCGGTCGCGTCGCGGCCACGCACCTCCCTCACGAGCTCCCCGTCCACCAGACCGAAGTCGCGGATCAGGCCCAGGGTGAGAACGACCCGGGCCGGCCGCAGCGGATGCTGCGGGCCGTGGTCGTAGAGCGGCGCGTCCTCCCCGTAGTTCACCAGCTCGACCCGTGCGCTCATCCGGCTCCTTCGGCCGGGCCGCGGGCGGCGTCGGACTCGCGCAGGCGGTCGGCCAGCACCCGCATCACGGCCAGGCCGACCTCCGGACGGTCGCGCAGGATCCGCTCGAAGCGGCGCCGGTCGATCGAGAGCACCCGCACGTCGCCGACCGCTGCGAGCGAGGCCATCCGCGGGGCGCGGCTGACGATCGCCATCTCGCCGACGTACTCGCCGGCCCGGCGCACCGCCACCTCGTGCTCCGCCCCGCCGGCGGCCACGGTCACCCGGATCGCCCCAGAGACCACGATGTGCAGCTCCTCGCCCTCCTCACCCTGCCGCGCGAGGGCCGCGCCGGCCCCGAAGACCTGTTCGGTGCAGACCTCGGCCACCGCCCGGAGCTCGGACGGCGCGAGGCCGGCGAAGAGGGGAACCTTCCGCAGGAACAGCACCCGCTCCATCAGCGAGAGCGTCGCCAGGGTCTCCATACCCGCGTTCCCCCTGCGAGCCGCCGCCGCGGTCTCACGGACGAGCGGATCACTGTCGGAGCCTGCCACACGATCGAGGACGCCGGTGAGCGCCTCGTCGTCGAGCGCGCCGGCCGCGAGCGCCGCGCAGGCCCGAACCCATGGGTCCTCCTCGTGGTCCTCGAGGACCCGCGCCAGCGTGGTCACCACCTGACCGGTCGACGGAGGCGGCTCCCACACGACCAGGAGCGGGCGGACGAGGGTCCCTTCCGCCGCCGCCTCCAGGATCTCCAGGGCGTTAGCGCGCTGGTCCGGATGGCCGCTCTCGAGGTTCTCCAGGGCCAGGGTGATGGTCTCGGAATCCGCGCCGGCCGTCAGGGCGCGGAGCGCGCGCGTGCCGTCCGCCCGAGCGCGCTCGTCGAGCGCGTCGTGCAGGAGCGCCAGCCGCTCGTCGCCGTCCGCCGCCGTCCCGCGGCGCAGGGTGACGTACCGCAGCGCGCGCCGGGACCGCCCCTCGGCGTAGCGGCGGAGGAGGTCCGGATCGGCGTCGAACAGCCCGAGCAGGGCCTCGAGGGCGCCGTCCTCCAGACGGGGGTCCTCGAGCGCGCGCCCCACCGGGCCGATGGCCGAGGAGCCCGCGGCCGCGAGTGCCGCCACAGCCGCTCGACGCACCCGTCCCTCCGGATCGCCGAGGGCTGGGACGATCACGGGGATCTCGCGGGCCAGCTCCCCCACGGACACCGACGGCCCCATCGCCACGGCCAGACCGTTCAGGCCGGCGGCGCGCTCCACGGGGTCCTCCGCCCCCCCCGATGCCAGCAGCACCGCGCGGGCCTCCCGGTCCCCCGTGGCCGCCAGCGCGGCCGCGGCGGCGAAGCGGACCTCCGGCTCCGGGTCGCGCAGAGCCCCGCGGAGCGCCTCCGCCACTGCCTCGCCCGTCGCCTCGCCCGCCGCCCCGACGGCGGCACGGGCTGCGGCGGCGCGGACCGCGGCGACCGGATCGGCCAGCGCGCGGGCGAGGACCTCCCTCGCCACCGCCGCGTCCATCCGGGCAAGGGCGCGAACGGAGGTCTCGCGGACCTGGGGCTCCGGGTCGGCGGCGCCGCGGGCGAGCGCCGCCGGGGCCTCTGCCGCTCCGGCGTCCGCGAGGAGTTCGAGCGCCAGGCGGCGTACGCCCGGATCGGGATCCGCCGCTCCCGAGGCGAGGGCGGCGATGGCCGCCCCGTCGCTCAGGGCGCCGCCGACCGCACGCTCCCGGGCGGCGAACACGTCCGGGTTCCCCTCCCGAAGCGCCTCCGCCAGCGCCTCCCCGTAGGCTCGCCGGGCCCGCGCCACCGCCACCAGCGTGACGAGCGCCCCCGCGGCTCCCGCGACCGACACCTGCCGCGGCGTGAGCCCGCGCTCGGCCAGGATCAGGAGCCCACCCGCCGCGACGATCCCCGCCTGCAGCGGGAACGCGTCCATGAACGACCGGACGGCGGCCCGGCGACCGGCGGGCACCACGTTGAAGAGGGCTTGCCAGCCTGACCCCCATACCCCGTTGACCCAGACGATCTGGCCGAAGCGGAAGGCCGCCACCGCGAGGAAGGCGACGCTGACCGCCAGCACGGCGAAGCCGAGCGCGTACAGCGCCGGCAGGACGAGCACCATCGTCGCGACGCCGAAGCGGGCGAACAGGCGGTTCGCCACCAGGAGCGAGACGAGGAGCGCGACGCCGCTGGCGGTCCCGATGAAGATCCCGAGGAACCCGGCCAGCTCGGCCGCCCGCGGATAGCGCGCCGCCACCGCCCGCGCGAAGACGAAGCTGACCGCGAAGTAGAGCAGCGCGAGCAGCGCCAGCGAGACAGCCATCCACCGCAGCAACGGGGTGGCGCGGACGGCGCGATAGCCGGCCCGCAACCCCGGACCGCCGCGCCGCTCCCGGACCGCGGCCGCCGCGGGCGGCCCCGCGCTCAGGACCGACCTGGTCAGCCACCAGGCGGCGACCGTCGCCACCCCCCACGGGACGAAGAGGTTCTCGGTACCGACGCTCGACGCGAGCGGCCCGGTGATGGCGCCGCCGAGGACGATGCCCGTGATGATCCCGGCGCCGTACAGCGGGTAGAGGCGCTTCGCCTGCCGCGCGTCGTGGACCACGCCCGCCACGGCCCAGGCGTTGAACACGGCGATGGTCCAGAGGATCATCATCACGATCCACAGCGCGGCGTAGACGGCGTCGCCGCCCACCAGCAGCAGTGCGCGCGCGGCCGCCACCACGCCGGCGACGGCGAGGAAGACCGGGCCGAGCGCGGACCGGCCGCGGGCGAGGACCCCGCTCGCCGACGACACGACCACGCATGTCACCGGCCCCAACGCGACATACAGGTACGGCAACACGTTCGCGCCGACCCGCGCCAGCAGCAGTGACTCCACGGCGTTCGAGCCCAGCGTGAACCCGACGAACAGCACCACCATCAGCGCCAGAAGCCGGAGTGCCGTCGCCGTCTCACCCGGCCGGATCCCGAGCGCGGCCAGTCCCCGGCTCATCTCCCGCTCGTCAGGGCCTCGAGCGACTCGCGCGCGTACCCCACGGCGCGCTCGAAGGTCATCGCGCGCCCCTCCTCCACTCGGATGCGGAACGTCTCGTCGCCGAGCGCTTCGCGGGCGGTCTCCCGGACATGGGTTATGACCCGCAGGGGATGGGGGACGACGACGCCGAGCACCTCGGCCAGCCGATCGATCGCGCCGGCGAGGCGCGCGGCGCGGTCGTGCTCTCCGGCAAGGTTCGCGGTGAACGCCACTCCCTCCGTCGTGACCACCAGCGCGGCCCGGTTCAATGACCGCAGGCCATGGTCGAGCGTGTTCCGCATGATCTCCCTCGCCGCGGCGAGATCGCCGTCTATGGCCGCGGTCAACGCCAGCCCCTGCATGGTCTCCACCCAGCCGACGCGGTCACCGCCCCGCAGGAGCAGCCCCGCGGCCTCACCCGCGAGACGGCGGAACTGGGCCGTGTCGACCCTCTCCCGTGGGCCGAGGAACGCATGCGCCATGATGACCCGGCCGAGCCCGACCGGGTCGTCCGCGGCCTCGTAGCGTTCGCGGCTCCGGGCCAGGAAATCGTCCCGGGCCGCTGCGTCCTCGCGCATTGCCGCGGCGAAGGCCAGGCCGAGCAGCGCCTCGCCCTCGGTGGCCGCGTCACCGAGGGGGGCCGCGATACGCCGGCCCTCCTCGTAGGCGCGTTCCATGGTCCCCGAGGCCCTCCAGGCTGTCGCCCAGCTCCCGGTCGGGGTTCGCGACCGCCTCCGCGTCGTCGAGCCTCCAGCCACCGGCGAACACGGGCAGCCGCCGGAAGAGGACGCCCCCGGCTCGGCCAGGAGGTCGTGGCCCCAGGCCATGGTCTCGCGGAGCGCGCGCAGATCTCGGCGACGATCGCCGCCAGCGAGCCGTCGAGGGAGAAGGCGGGATCCACGGCGGTCGCCCGCGCGGCGAACAGCGCGACGGCATCGCTCTCCGAACCCGCGCGGGGCGCGACGACCGGCATCGGGGGAACCGGGAACTCCTGCTCGCCGACGATCGACAGCGGCGAGCGGCTGGTGGCGAGGACCTTCACCGCCGGCGCCTCGGCCAGGAGCCGCGCCACGTCGCCCGCGGCCTGCAGGACCTGTTCGACGTTGTCGAGCACCAGCAGCATCTCCCGGGGACGGAGGTGCTCGACGACCGCCTCGATCGGGGGTCCCTCCAGCGACCGCAGGCCGATCGCCGCGGCGATCGCGGGGGGGACCAGCCGGGCGTCGGTGAGCGCCGACAGGTCGACGAACACGACGCCGTCGCGAAACGCGGAGACCAATCCGCGGGCGGCCTCCACGGCCAGGCGCGTCTTCCCGGTCCCGCCGGGGCCGGTCAGGGTGACGAGGCGGGACGACCCGACCCGCTCGCGTACCGCCTGGAGCTCTGCCGCCCGCCCGACGAACGACGTCGCCGGCCCCGACAGGACCGACGGCCCACCGAGCGTTCGCGGGGGCGGGAAGTCCTGGCCACCGTCGACGGACAGCTGGAAGAGGCGAACGGGGTCCGGGAAGTCCTTCAGCCGGTGCTCGCCGAGGTCGCGAAGCTCCGCCGGGCTCCCGCGTTCACCCTGGACCAGCGAGCGCGTCGCGTTCGAGACGAGCACCTGCCCTCCGTGTGCCGCGGCGGCGATGCGCGCCGCCAGATGGACGGCCAGCCCGACGTAGTCGTCCCCGCCCCGGACGGCCTCACCCGTGTGCAGGCCCATCCGCACCCGCACCGCGACCCCCTCCGGCCACCCGTGCGCGCCGAGCGCCCGCTGCCCCGCGACCGCCGCGGCGACGGCCGCCCCGGCGCTCGCGAACACCGCGAAGAAGGCGTCGCCCTCGGTGCGCAGGTCCAGGCCGCCGGCGTCCCGTATCGCCGATCGGAGCAGCCGGTGGTGATCCTCCAGGACGGCGCGGTAGTTCGCGCCCAGACGCTGCACCAGCCGGGTCGAGCCCTCGATGTCGGTGAACAGGAAGGTGACGGTGCCCGTCGGGAGGTCAGGACGCCCGTCGGCCATGCCTACTCGATGCCCTGGGCCTTCTGCACCTTCCCGGAGAAGTCGACCGAGACGGCCTTCCACTCCGTGAACTCGTCGAGCGCCTGCGGTCCCGCCTCCCGGTGGCCGTTGCCGGTGTTCTTGAACCCGCCGAACGGCAGTTGCACCTCGGCGCCGATCGTCGGCGCGTTCGCGTAGATCACCCCGAACTCGAGCTGCTGGACGGCCTTGAACACGTTCGTGATGTCGTGCGTGTAGATGGAGCAGGAGAGTCCGTACGATGTCGAGTTCGCGTAGGCGATGGCCTGGTCGATGTCGGCGACGCGCATGATCCCGGTCACCGGGCCGAAGATCTCCTCCTGCGCGATGCGCATGTCCGGCGTCATCTCGTCGAACACCGTGGCCGCGACGAAGTTCCCCCGGTCGAACTCGGGCCCGATGAGCTCCTCGCCGCCCGTCAGCACCACGGCGCCCTCGCCCTTCCCGACCTCGATATAGGAGAGAACGGTCTCCTTCTGCCTCTCGTTGATCAGCGGCGCGAGCTCGACGGACTCGTCCAGCCCGTTCCCGGGCTTCATCGCCCGGACGCGATCGACGAGCCGCTCGGTGAACGGCTCCTTGACGCCCTCGTGCACCACCAGGCGGGAGGTCGCCGTGCACCGCTGGCCGGCGGTGGCGAAGGCGCCCCAGGCCGAGGCCTCGACGGCCAGGTCCATGTCGGCGTCGGGCATGACGATCAGGCAGTTCTTCGAGCCGAGCTCCATCGAGCAGCGCTTCATGTCCCGGGCGCAGCGCTCGTTGATCCAGCGGCCCACCTCGAGCGAGCCCGTGAACGAGATCCCGCGCACACCCGGGTGCTCGACGAGCGCGGCGCCGACCTCGGACCCGTGGCCGTTGACGATGTTCAGCACGCCGGGCGGGAGCCCGACCTCGTCGAAGAGCTGGACGATGATCGTGGCCAGGACCGAGGTGTCCGCCGCCGGCTTGAACACGCTGGTGCAGCCTGAGACGACGGCCGGAGCGATCTTCCACATCGGGATGGCCACCGGGAAGTTCCACGGGGTGATCAGGCCGACCACGCCGATCGGGTGGCGGACGGTCATCGAGAACTTGTTCGCCAGTTCCGAGGGCATCGTGTTGCCGAAGAACCGCCGGCCCTCGCCCGCCATGTAGAAGCAGAAGTCGATGGCCTCCTGGATGTCGGCGCGCGTCTCGCGGAGGGTCTTGCCCATCTCCCGGGTCATCAGTCGCGAGAGCTCCTCCTTGCGCTGCTCCAGGAGCAGACCGACCCGCAGGACGTAATCGGCGCGCTTCGGGGCAGGCGTCGCCAGCCAGTCGGGGTAGGCATCGCCGGCCGCCGCCACCGCCCGGTCGACGTCCTCCGCGGTGCCCAGCGCGACGAGCCCGACGAGATCGTCCGAGTCGGCCGGGTTCCTCGACTCGAACTGCTCCCCCGCCGACCCGGGCACCCACTTCCCGCCGATGAAGTTCAGGTATTCGTCCGCCATCTCCGGCTCCTTTGCCGCCCGTGTTCGGCGATCGTAGCGAGTCTGACGTGCGAGAGCCGCGGCTACAATTGGGCCTTTACGGGAGGCTACGCATGACCGATGTCGCCCACGAGTCCGCTCTGGCCGAAGCCCGAACGGCGGAGGCGCAGGAGGACTGGAACCGCGTCTACGAGGTCCTCTCCCCGCTCGCGCTCGGCCACTCCCTGACTTCCGAGACCCTCCCGCTCTTCGCCGGGGCCGCGTACTTCACCGGACGTCCCGGCGAGGCGGTGAAGGCCTGGGAGCGGGCACACAAGGAGGCGCTCGCGCGGGGGGACCGCCAAGCGGCCGCGGCGGCGGCGGCCGAGCTCGCCATGCTCATGGTCGACACGGACCTCTTCGTCCCCGCTCTGACCTGGGCGGCGCGCGGCGAGCAGCTTCTGGAGGGGCGAGAGGAATCCCCGGTCCTGAGCCAGTTCGCCGGCATCCGCTCGACGATCCTGATGGCGCGTGGCGAGCTCGAGGCGGCGCTCGCCGAGGCCCGCCGGGCGTTGGAGATCGCCGCACGGTTCGACGATCCGGTAGCGCTCACACTGGCGAAGGTCGGGCTCGGCCAGGTCCTGATCCTCACGGGGGACGTCCAGGAGGGGCTGGCCCTGATCGACGAGGGCGTGCTCGCCGCGACATCGGGTGATGTCGACCCCTTCACGACCTCGCTGGTGTTCTGCAAGGCGATGTGCTCCTGGCAGGCCGTCTCCGACTACGAGCGGGCGCAGCAGTGGAGCGAGGCGATGCGGCTGGTCTGCGAGAACCACGAGGTCGGCGGCAGCATGCGGGGCCGGTGCCGCGTCCACCGCGCCCAGGTGCTGCGGCTGCGCGGAGCGTGCGACCGGGCGTCGGAGGAGATCCACACCGCGCTCGACGAGCTCGACCCCTACGCCGGGTCTGGCGAGCGAGGCTGGATCATGTCGGAGCTCGGCGGGACCCGGCTGCGGCTGGGAGATCTCGGCGGCGCGGAGACCGCGTTCGTCCGTGCCCACGAGCTCGGCTGGCCGCCGCAGCTGGGGCTGGCTCGGCTTGGCCTGGCGCGGGGTGACATCGTCCGAGCGGCGTCGGTGATCGGCGACGCACTTGACAACCCGAACGACCTCCCCAGCTTCGAGACACCGCCGCACACGGACCTGCGCCGGGCGCCGCTCCTCGCGGCCTTCGTGGAGGTCGCGGTCGAGACGGGGGACGTGGACCGCGCGGGCCGGGCCGGGGCGGACCTCACCGAGATCGCCGAGCGCTACGGCAGCACGGCCCTCCATGCGGCGGCGGCGGCGGCCCGCGGGGACGTTGCTCTGGCGCGCGGAGACGCGGCCGCCGCCCGCGAGGAGTTCGAAACCTCGATCCGGCTGTGGCGCTCAGTGAACGCTCCGTACGAGGGCGCCGCGGTCCGGATGCGCCTGGGCCGGGCCCACCAGGCCGCCGGGCGAACCGACCAGGCCCTCCTCGAGTACCGGGCAGCGGGACAGATCTTCGAACGGCTCGGCGCAAGGCTCGATCTCCGCAAGGCCGAGGAGGCCGAGAACGCGCTCACCGGCGACCGGCGCGGGTCGCGCGAGACGAAGGTCTTCATGTTCACCGATATCGTCCAATCCACGAGCCTGGCGGAGGCCCTCGGCGACGACGCCTGGGAGCACCTCCTGCGCTGGCACAACGAGATGCTCGCCCGCACGGTCGGCGAGCACGGCGGCGAGCTCGTCCGCTCGATGGGCGACGGACTGTTCGTGACCTTCGACCAGCCGGAACAGGCGGTCGACGCGGCCATCGAGATCCAGCACGCGCTGGAGCGGCACCGCCGGGAGCACGGGTTCGCGCCCAGCGTCCGGATCGGCCTCCACCGGGCGGAGGCCACCCGCGACGGCACCGACTGGGCGGGCGTGGGGGTGCACGCGGCCGCGCGGATCGGCGCCCTGGCCGACGGCGGCGAGATCCTGACCAGCCGGGAGACCGCCGAGGCTGCCGGAGGAGCCCGGCAGGTCTCGGAGCCGAGCGCCGTGTCGCTGAAGGGATTCAAGGAACCGGTCGAGGTCGTTCGCATCGAGTGGCGGTGAGGTTCCGGGGCGCTGCCGGCAGGCCTCCCGCGATCACACTTCCAAACGACAGGCAACAGCAGTAACAGCTTGGCCGGAGGTGCTTGCACCTCGCCCGGCGGCGGGCGAGCATTCGGCTCCCTCCCCCCCACGGACGAAGGACGCAAGGATGCGGCTGGTGACGTACGACCGTGGCGGGGAGCGCCGCCTGGGGGCGCTGCACCAGGGGCGGGTGATCGACCTCCCCGACGCCGTCGGGCACCCCGCCTTCCCCCCGACGATGGAAGCCCTGGTCGCGCGCAACGGCGGCACCACCCTGGACGCCGCCCGGGAGGCCTTCGAGCACGACGACGTCCTCGAGTTCGCGGTGGACGACGCCCGCCTGCTGGTCCCGATCCTCCCTGCCTCCCTGCGCGACTTCCTGGCGTTCGAGGACCACGTGCGGCGCGGCGCCGAGCGCCGTGGGACGCCGGTCCCGGACGCCTGGTACGAGATCCCCGTCTACTACAAGGGCAACCACCGGACCGTGATCGGGCCGGAGGAGGTCCTTCCCTGGCCGCCGTTCACCGAGAAGCTCGACTTCGAGCTCGAGGTGGCCTGCATCCTGGGCAAGCCCGGCCGCGACCTGAGCGAGGACCAGGCGGCGGCGCGGATCTTCGGCTACACGGTGATGAACGACTGGTCGGCGCGCGACCTGCAGGCCCGGGAGATGAGCGCCTGGCTCGGCCCGGCGAAGTCGAAGGACTTCGCCACCTCCCTCGGCCCGTGCGTCGTCACCGCCGACGAGTTCGACCCCTCCGACTGCCGGCTCTCGGCGCGCGTCGACGGCGAGGTCTGGGCGGAGGGGAACCTGAAGGAGATGCGCTGGAGCCATCGCCGCGCCGAGCAGGGCGATCCCGAAGAACGCGTACGACGTCCAGGCCTCTCCGGCCGGCTTCGCCGGGAAGGCCGCCTGGTGCAGCAGGTCGAGCTCGAGGCGGAGGGCATCGGCGTCCTGCGCAACCGCGTCGGCACTCGCGCCGACTAGCCGACGAGCGGCCCCGGCGCCCCGGCCGGCTGCGGCACCGGGTCGATGGCGCGGACGTGGCCGAGGGTCCTGGTGACGACGGCCCGCACCACCTGCCCCTGGGCCAGGGCGCCGAACTGGAGCGGCTCCAGGAGGTAGGCGCGGACCCGCGTCGCCGAGCCGTCGTAGACCGCTCCGTGGTACGTGCGGCTCTCCTCGGACCCGCGCATCCGCAGGCGGATCAGCTCGCCGGTCACCACCCGGTCCGGCGTGACTGCGTCGATCACGCCCGAGACGAGCACCAGCAGCGAGCGCGCGGCGATCAGCGCCAGGACGGCGCCGATCCCGAGCAGCGCCCAGCCCACGATGCGTTCCACGCCGGTCACCTCCAGGCCCTGCCGGCCGGCGGCCTCCAGCCCGAGGCCGAGGCCCTGGTCGGTCAGGAAGCGCCACAGCGTCAGCAGCCCGAACCCGATCCCGGCGCAGACGGCCAGCGCCAGCACGCCGGCGAAGATCGCCCCGGCGGGGCTCGCACCCCAGCCCGGGCGGCGACCGTAGCGCACCCGGACCTCGCGCCACTCCCCGCCGTAGGCGCTCCAGGCCCGGCGGTCGTCCTCCGGTCCCATCGGGATGGCCCGGACGGCGGCCTCGGCCACCCCGACCGCCGCGCCGTGCGCCAGGATCCGCTCCCAGATCGCCACGGCGGTGGGCGGCAGCGCCGGGAAGCTCGGGTTCTCGCGGAGCTTCGCCCGGAAGCCGAGCCAGACCGAGGCGCGCTCCAGCCCGGACGTCGTGTCGCGCTGGCGGTCGTTGACCAGCGTCCCGTAGACGACCGCGGCCGGGACCAGGTAGCCGGGGATCGCGGCGAGGTTGAACGCCGCGAGCGCGAACAGCGGCAGCGGCAGCAGCGCCAGGACGAGCACGGTCCGCTGCGCGCCGGCGTCCCAGATGTCGCGCGACAGCCCGCGCGCCTTGGTCTCCTCCTGCACGTCCTTGACGAATCCCTTCCACCAGCGGCGGGAGGACGCCGCGGTCCCGGTGGTCAGCGCCGCGGTGGGCACGATGCCGTTCACGGCCTTCTCCTCGAGAACCCCGAGCACGCGGCGCTCCCACGGCGCCAGGTCCTCCGTGGCCGCCGAGCGGAGCCGACAGGCGTACCCGTGCGGCGGGCGCTTCTCGATCTCGACCACGCCGCGGGCCGCGAGGTCGATCACCGTCGCCGCCAGGGCGTCACGGGTCGGCCGGAAGTTGTGGGTCAGCAGGTTCGAGACGGCCGGCGGCTCCGGCCCCGGCTCGAGGGTCGGCGGGCCGGTCGGGGCCGCTCGCGGCTGCCGCACCACACGGATGACCACCGCGACCAGGATCCAGGCGAGCGTCAGCGCCGAGCCTCCGAGCACCAGGCCGAGCCTGGCTCGATCGATCGCCGAGACCCCGATGCCGGACACCGGCCGCCATGCTTCCCCGGTCGATCGAGGCCGTCAACCGAGGTCACCCGCGGGCCCACGATCGGTCGGGGCCGCCGCTGCGATGCCGTGCTCTACGCGTACGGATGGAAGGGTGGGCAGGAATCGATCCGTCGGCTCGCGTAGGTCGGGTTCGCGCGGAGGGCTGAGCTGCCGATCGAGACGGATGCGTCTCGCTCACCCCGGGACATGGCGGAGGGCCCGGCGATGCCGGGCCCTCCGTCCAGCCGCTCCTCAGCAGCCGCGGGTGCGCTGACTCCTCACGGCTTGATGATGTCCCAGAACGGGATGTTCGCGATCGAACGAGCGTACTTGCTGTCCGCGGACGTCCCCGGGGTGAAGGTGCCGCTATCCCCCTGGGTGTTGAAGGACGCCGCCTGCTGCTGCGCCGTCTTGATGGCGTTCGTGTTGGTTCCACAGAGCGCCGTCTCCCACGCCGCGAAGCTTCCGACGCTCGGCACGCTGCCGAAGGCGGAGGCGTTCAGCTCGGCCGCGATCAGCTGCTGCAGGAGCTGCATCCTCGCCTGGTCGAGCGCCGTCCGCTTGGCACCCGTGGACTTCTTCGAGACATCGCTCCAGAAGGCGCCCATCAGCTTCCCGAGCGTGTCCACGGGCCGGCCACAGATGAGCTCGTCGCCGATGCCGGACACGTTCGCCACGCCGGGGAAGGTGTGCCCGAACGCGGTTCCTCCGAACCAGGCGATGTTGGCGAGCGGGGTGTGAGTGGCCCAGAAGCCCTGGGTCCGGGTCACGCCCTGGCCGGTGTTCTCGAACACGCAGGTCACGGTGTCGCCGTTCTTCAGGCTGATGGTCGCGGTCTGCGTGTTCAGGTCCCCGACGCCCGTGCTTCCGCCGCCGCCGGTGACCGTGCAGCTGTAGGGCGTGGTGGGATCGGTGGAACCGCCGAGCCCGGTGAGCACCCACCCCAGCGGCACGAGCTCCTTCACGGTGTAGCTCCCGGCGTCCAGGGTCTGACTGTTCGTTCCTCCGCTGCCCAGCGAGAAGCCGGCGTATCCCGTACCCGTCGTCTGGAAGGTGAAGCTCGTCGATGCGTTCAGGGGCTTGGTGATCTTCCGGACGACGATCGTGCCGGGCTGGTCGTCGTTGGTGATGGTGCAGACCGCGTCGTCGTCGAGACCGAGCGTGATCGTGGCGCCCTCCACCGGGTCATCGCCGT
>WNFV01009206.1_pt1 | contig 13790 bp, 6 predicted proteins | sample 5400101 | NCBI WGS metagenome assembly WNFV01 (sample SAMN13153361, study PRJNA577476) | soil metagenome | isolation source: 115 cm soil or saprolite under grassland replicate 1 | place: USA:California | collected 2016-06-15 | reverse complement strand
AGTGACTTACTTTCAACCCGGCCAGTTCCGGCTCGACGCGGATTTTAGTCGGGTCGAAATCACTAGCGAGGAAATTGTTGAACTTCACATTCCAGTTGGCCCACGGCAAACAGTTGACGCGGCCCAACACATAACTGCATCCGTGATTGATCACGCGCAGCGGGCCGTAAGTTGTGAAAGAGATCCACTGTTCATCAGTCGTCACGCGCGGCCCTTCGGCGGAAGGCGCGCCCGGCGCTATGGCGCCAGTAACACCCGAATCGGCGGGCAGAATCTCTTCCGCGCGGAACGCCATCCAACGGCCCGGCTCTGCTTTGGCGACGCGCTCTTTGATCTCTTCGTCATCCGCTATCTCCTGGTCCGTGGCCAGGCGGAGGGGCCATTCGCGCCCGCCCGCGCGCAGCCCGATGTGTTTGAGCAGACTGGCATGATCTATCTTTTGGTCGAACTCGACAAACAGAATCGGATCGCGCGGCTGCGACGCGCCGGTCGGAAACTTCGATTTCAACGTCAGCGGCGGCGTGGCGAAGCGCCACCGCTTCGTCGCGCCGAGCGTCCCGCCAACGGCGGATTTCGTCCCCGCAGGAATTTCTACCGTGTATTCGGTCGCCATGGGGAAGCGGCCGTCAGGCTCGAACAATAATGTCTTTGCGCCGACCCATCGCCATCGGCCTTTTGGTTGTGGCGAGAGTTTGACGGGCGGCTGTGAAGCGGCGAGGTCTTCGTTTGAAGCCACGGCGACCATCGGCTGCGAGAACGTGACGCTTAGATGCGGCGCTAACTGGACCTCGCCTTCGGGCGAAAATCGCAAGACTTCGAGCGGTCCGGCGACGGGATCGGCGGGCGCGCCGCTGATCGCGACCGGCGGAAACGGTTCGTCGCTGACGCGTCCCGTGCGCGGCGGCGGCAATGAACGCTCGCGGATGGCGAAATCTTTTTTGTCATCGGCGGCGGCGGTAATCGCCGGCAATCGTTTGAGCAGGTTCTGCGTCGCATCGTCGGGCAATTGAGATGATGGCGGCGCGGCGATAGTAGGAGTCGGACTGGGAGGCGCGTTCTTCCGTCCCTCGCTCAGCCGAAGCCGAAACCCTTTCTCCCCGTCGCCCTGACCATTGACGATGTGTCGGATCGTCAATGAGAACGTAAGAATGAATAATCCGATGAACAGCAACCATCGTAGGGGAAACCTCGAAAAACGATTCATAGTATCACCTTCTGAAAGACCTCTCTGCGTGTCAATGCGCAATGTGGAATGGGCGATGGTCAATTATGCGGCGAGGAGAAGCGATTCCTAAATCGGGACAACCAGAATTGGGACATTAAACCGCAGAGGGCGCAAAGGTACGCGGAGAAAGACTAGTTTTGATCGCCCTCTGCGGGCCTGCGGCGTCCTGCGGCGGTTGCACTATCTGTACTAATGTTATGTGGTCTGATTTAGTAACTCGACATCAGACGAGCAGGCTGCCCCTGTTTTGGGGAATTGGCGGCCAGGTACGCTTTCGCAAATTCGCGCGCAAACTCGACATGGTGTTTGCGCGTATCCCAACCGGTTCCGGTCACGAAGTTGGGCGGGGTGATGCTATAGCTCATCAAAAGCCGCACACGGTCTTTGCCGAGAATTTTCACGACTGTTCCAACCGGAATCTTCTTAGTCATCACTGTCGTACCGCCGGGGCCCTCACCACGCACGGTTTGCCATTCGTAGTGGAACCGCAGGTGAGTGTCTGACTCTTCAGATTTCGAGACGATTATCAGCTCGCGTTTAGCTGCGCGCAGATTCTTGCGAATCTCCGCTAAGATCCTGTCTCGAACGCTCATTTCCGCTCTTACTTCCACGAATATCTTTTCGACGCCCTTCAATTCATCGGCGCTGCCGTTTTCGATGGTTTGATTCTGAGCCGTGACCGTCGCGGCAAATGAACAGAGAAGAAAAACGTTGAATGCGATCTTTTTCAAATGCATTGACTGTCTCCTACGGAAAAAACCTGGGTACGCGTCGCTTCCAGCGCGCAGTCTCGGGCGCCAGACCCATTGGAAGCCCGCAGCGCGCTTGGGGCCGGATGGGCGCGATTGCAAACGACAATCGCCCAACGCAAGGGCGGCGACATCGGGAGCGCCTGCTTCCGATCAATACGTCTTTCGCCGAGACTGCGCGCTGGAAGCGACGCGTACCCAGGGGCGTTTTTCATTACTCGACCACTACACGATCAGTCGCCCCGCGCCCGAAAGTCTCGGGATGATACATCTCCTCGGCCTTCGACGGCGGGACGACGAACACGCCGGGCGTCGTCGCCCGCGCCACATACGAATAATTGTAGACGCCTTCCCACAACAGCGACGTGAAGGCCTCGACGCGCTCGTCGCGCATGTTCTGATGCTCGAACCATTGCCTCCACCAAAAGCGACGCCAATTGCCCTGAGTCTGATCATTCGGGTCTTGGGGGATGCGGCCCGTGATCGCCAGTTCAGGGTTGAGCGTCTCGAAGCCGGCCGGCAGCGGATCGACGAGCGCCACGTGATAGCGGCGCGCGGTCGCGACCATCGTCAATCTCACGCGAACCTGCGCGCCGGCCTTGATGCGCCACGTTCCGTCCTCCTGGCGGCGCACGTCGTTCGGGTCGTCAATCGCCTCGTACACGCGCGTGAGCGTGAAGCCGTAATCCGCCGGTTTGAGCTGCAAACTGGTCGGCGAGTAATTCATTCCGATGCGGTAATAGAGCCGTCCGGCGCCTTCTTTGCTCAACACCAGATTCTGCGCGCCCGATTGACTCATCAGATAACTCATAGGCACGTTGATCTGATGGCGGTCGGTCGTGCGGCCCCGGAATTCGTGGCCTCCGGCGAAGGCGTCGCCCAACCATGCGCGGGCCACGAAATCCGGCGTGGCCTTTTCGTAGACCTGGAAGTAGCGGTCGAGCGCGAGCAGCACGAAGCAGTTCTCCTGCGTGTTCTCCCATCGCCCGGCCTTGCGATGCGCGAGCAGGCCGCGGACTATCTTCGGGATCAGATCGCTCTTCGGGCTGTCGCCAATCAACGATTCGAGGATGATCCCGTCGGCGCGCCGGTCGGAATGGAGCATCACTTGCGCGCCGTCTTTGTACGACGTAGTGAAATGAGCGGCGCCGGCGGTTTCTTCGGCGCGGTTATTCAGATGGAGGCGAATGGCCGCGAGGGAATTCGCGTCGCCCGACAGGACCGGCATCAACCAGCCCAGGGCTTCCAGCGAAAGTTTATCCACTCCCCCCGCCGAAGCAATCAGCGATCGCGCCTTGGCCGCGTCGCGGTCGCCCATCCGGTTGCGGACGTAGAGCGCGTATGCGACGAGCGCGCGCCGCGACTCGACGCTGTACCAGTGCGGGATGTGTCCTTCGATGCCGCGCAGGTAGCCTTTCGACAGTTCGAGCATTTCTGGAGGCGTGTTGAAGCCTTTCTCCTTCGCGCGCTGCAAGGAGTGCGCCACGTGAATGCTCAGATAAGGCCACGTTTCGCTGTCACGCCGCCAGAATCCGAACCCGCCGTTGGGACTCTGCATCCCCTGCAAGCGTTTAAGATCGCGGTCGACGGCGGCGATCAGATCGTCGGCCTTTGGCAGCCCCTTCGCGTCAAACGCTCCAAGCACGTCGCGCAGCGCCGCGATTGCCAGCACGCGCGACGAAATCTGTTCGGCGCATTCGAATGGATATGAAGTCAGATAGATCACCGCGTCGGTCAACGCCTGAAGTTGCGTCGACGAGGTTGTGACCTCCAATCCGCCGAACTGTTTGAACGCGTCCGAAGGGGCCTTGACCGGTTGAATGATCGCGCCCGCGTCGACTTCGCCGTAGGTCGCAAACGCTTCGGTCGTCGCCGGAGTCCACACCGGCAGACTGATCTCGGCCGCATCGGCCCATTTGCCGCTCGCCGCCGCGATTTGGAATCGAGCCGTGCCCGGCTTCGTCGTAGTCGCCGGGAAACGGACCTCTACGCGGTCGTTCGCGGGCACTGCAACGCGGCGACCTTGGCCTTCGGTCAATTGCGCATTCGCCGCGCGCACTGCCACATCAACCTTCAGCGGCTGGTCGGTCTGGTTCTGCACGACGACCGGCAATTCGACCTTGTCGCCGAAGTTGAGGAATCGCGGAGCGCTGGGCCTGGCCATTATCGGCAATCGCGCGGTGATCGCGGATTCGCAGGCGCCGAATTGCTTATCACCTGCAACGGCGACGGCCATCACGCGGTAGCGCGTCAGGTTATCAGGAAGTTTAACCTTGACGCTGGCGCGCCCGTCGGCGTCGGTCGGCAGCGAGGCGGCGAAGAAGGCGAGGGCATTGAAGTCAATACGAGTGCGGATCGACTCGTCCACAATTTTTTCGCGTTCTTCATTTGAGGCCAGAGCCTCCGCTGATTCTCTCGTTCTCGCGCTACGTTTCATCTCCGGCTCCGGCGTAGCCGAAGGCGCCGGAGGCGCCGCCATCGGTACCGCGCTCGCGGTCCGGATGTCGTAGGCTCCTCCTCCTCTTTGCGCTTGTCCAATCTGACTGATCAAAGCATCGGTTTTGGCAAGCTGCACCATCTCCCGCAGATGATGATTCCTGACATCATCGCCGCGCTGGAAATAGAAGGTGTCGAGCGGATCAGCGAGTTTGTAACCCGTCAAAGCCAGCACGGACTCATCGACTACGACCAGCGCGACCTCGGCGTTCTGCGCGGGCTTGCCTGCGGCGTCGCGCAATTCGACGTCCACCGTGGTCTCGCCGCCCGGCTCAAGCGCTTTGTCACGCGGCGTCGCCGCAACGGTCAGCTTACGCGTCGCCGGCGGGATTGAAAGATTTATCGTTCCCGAAGCGAACGCTGGTCGCTTCGGCAGCTTCGGATCGGGCTTGCCTTCGTCGTCCGGCCGTGAAGATGCGCCGATCAAGTCAACTTGGACGTGAATGTTCGGCAAGTACTCTTCCTTGATCGGAATCTTCAGCGTGTGCGACGCGGAATTCATCGTGAACCGCTCACTCGTCACGAGCCCCGAACGGCGCAGCGTGAAGACGCCCTCCGCAGGGAAGAACGGCGATTGAACCAATATCTCGGCGGTGTCGCCCACCTTGTATTCTTTGCCGTCCGGGATCAGTTCGACCTTCTCCTGCGCCAGGTCGCGCTGCGGAGGCTGTTTGCCTCCGGCCACCCATAACGTAAATTCGGTCTCGTTCGGGCGTTCGCGGTCGTCGTAGATTCGAGCTGTGACGCGGTAGCGCCCGCCCTCGCGCGTCTCGAAGCGGCATTGCGTGGCGTTCGCGCCCGATTTGATCACGCACTCCTGCGGATCGGTCTCGCGCTCTTTCCATTCGCCCTTGTCGTATGTCCAATCGATCAAAGCGGCGCGCATCCTGATCTCGCGGTTGGCGACGGCCTTGCCGTCGAGGTCGGTGACGATTGATTCGACGACGAGCGGCTCGCCCTTCTGCACAAACCATCGTTGAGTTCGCAATCCGACGTAAAGGTCGGCGGGGTGGACGAGGAAGTTGAATGAAGAACCGACGCTCTGGCGATTGACGTCTTGCACGTTCGCCATGGCGGTTACCGAGGTTGCGCGCGGCGGCGTGACCGAATCGAAATCGATTCGCAAACGGTGCTTGCCCGAGGCGTCCGTGCGGCCGGTGAATTCCTTGCTGTTCGTGGCGCCGGATTGATAGCCATGATACTCCCACCAGGGAGTCCATTTGCCGAAAGTGAAATCGCCGCGATTCGGCGGTGTGAAGTTCGCGGGCGTAGCATTCACAAACCATCGGACTTCGGAATCAGCCAGACCGCCGCCTGCGTAGTAATTCGCCGCGACCGTCAGCGTCGCACGGCCGCGGACGAAATGGGGACCTTCGCTTGCGGTGGTTTTGACCTCATATTCGGGGCGGCGGAATTCCTGGACGCGAATGTTGTGTTGATAGAATTTGCTGCTTCCGCCCAGGGCGCCGGCGCCTACGGCCGTCAACATCAGAGGCGAATAGCCCAGATTCATTGTCGGCGGGAGTTTGAAAGTCATGTCAAACCCGCCCGCCACATTGACGCGAGCATCGCCTTTCAAAACTTCATTGCCCTGCGAATCTTTGAGCGAATAATTGACACTGGTCACATCGCCGACCATCGCAACGTCGCCGCGCGGGCCTGCGCCGACCTTACGCAGCCAACCTTTGAGGCGAACCTCTTCGCCGGGACGATACATCCCGCGATCATCGAAGACGTGCCAGCTCAATACATCGTCGAGGGCTTGCTTCCGCCATCCGCCGTAATTGCCGTCGTCCCACCAGCTCAAGTCTTCAGGCAAGAATGCGGCGTCCTTGCCGTTTCGCGCGATGAGCATCTTCTTGCCGGGGCCATTCGGCAGCGCAATATTAGCCAGTCCATTGGCTCCCGTTTTGGCGTCCGCCTGCTCGACGGCTTTGTAATTCGCAACCGCCATTTCGATATTGCCGAGAGGCCTTCCGTCTTTGAGCGACGTGGCCCAGCCGATCAGGTTCGATTTATCGACAAAGGCGTCGAGGCCGATGTTAGTCGCCTGAATCCAGACTTGCAGCGAACGTCGCTCCCAGTCGTTGCGCGGCGGCTGAACTGCTTCGACGTTGACGATGACGTGGCCTAAACCTTCGTTGAGCGCGGGCTTCAAATCAATCTGCGTCTCGGCAATCTCGTCCTGCTTATTCGCCACATCGATGACCTTCGAAGAGATCAATCGCCCGATCTCCGGCATCGCCCGTCCGCGACGATAGTCGTACTGCTGCGCATTGCGCATGAAAGCCGCGTATTGGCTCCAGTGCTCGGGAGCGACGGCGTAGAGACTAACCTTCAATTGCTGATGGTTGACGCTGAAGATCGAAAACTTCGGCTGGCTGTATGGATCGAGCACAGCCAAGCCTTCGCCGGACGCGGCCAGGTTGGGAAATGCGTCGCCGACTCTGAAAGTCAGCGTCTTGTTTTCGCCGAGCGTCTGCCCGTAGACGTCGCGGATCGAGGCGTCGAGCGTGACGGTGTAGACCGTACGGCCTTTTGACGCGCCTTCAATGTTTATCCAATTGCCGTAATTGTTTAATTTCATTCCCGGCAATTCTGGCGTGACGCGAATCTGCGCTTTGTCGAAGGCCTTCAGGTCGAGTGAATTGTTGAACTCGATCATCCAGGGCGTCCCCGGCGGGCAGTTGTTGTCATATCCGCAGCGATGGCTCTTCACTAGAAGCGGGCCGTAGGTCGAAAATTGGAACGACTGGCCGCGGGCCGTCACGCGAGGGCCTTCGGCGGAGGGCGCGCCCGATTCGACCGCGTAGGTGTATGTTGCGCTCGTCAGCAACGGGTTTTGCGGATCGGCGCCCTGTGGCGCGACGGCGCGGAAAGCGATCCAGTAATCTTTATTTGCGGCTTTGACCATCCGGTCGACGTTCTCGTCGGCTGCGATTTCAGCGGCGGTCGCCGGCCGCAGCGTCCACGCGCGGCCCGACGCGCTCAGGCGGATTTTTTTGAGCATCGAGTCGGGTTCGATGCGCTGATCGAATTCGATGAAGAAGAGAGGGTTCCGCGAATGCGGGCCGTCGGTCGGCCAACTCGATTTGACCTGAGGCGGCGGCGTCGAGAACGTCCATCGTTTCGCCGCGCCGAGCGCGCCGCCGGCGGCCGACTTCGTCCCGGCGGGAATTTCAACTGAGTAATCGGTCGCCATCGGGAAGCGACCCGCCGGCTCGAACAGCAGAGTCTTTGTCCCGAGCCAGCGCCATTTGCCAGGCGGTTGCGGCGAGAGTTTGACTGGAACCTGCGCGGCGCTCAGATCCTCGTTCGACGTGACGGCGACCATCGGCTGCGAGAACGTGACGCTCAGATGCGGCGCGATAGGGACTTCGCCTTCGGGCGAAACGCGAAGGACTTCGAGCGGGCCTGAAGCGACCTGTTCCGGCCTATCTCCGCCGCTCGTCGGCGGAAAGGCCTCGCTGATCGTTTGCCCCGTGCGCGGCGGAGGCAGCGAACGGTCACGCATCGAGAAATCCTTTTCGTCATCGCCTTCGACCTTGATCGGCGGCAATCGCTTGAGCAGATTCTGAGTAGTCTCGTCGGAGAGCGGCTCGGTCGCCGGTCTGGCGATCTGCTGTTGCGTTTGCCGTCGGGTTTCGTCCTGAGCTTCGCTCAGACGGAAGACTAAGCCAGTCTCGTCAGTGGAATTTCTGATCATAGGACGTCTCCTCTGCCCGCTTACGTCGGATTTGATCGCGAAGGGCAAGAGTATAAGCGCCACGCACAAAAGGATGAACGACCGCGACGGAGAATTTTTGAAGTGGGCAATTGTCGTTTTCATCGGCCAAGATTCCTTTCCTCAGCAAGCTTTTAAAAAGTCCAGAGACAATGAGGGCGATGACCGGGACCATTTCATTTCGTTTGGATGAACGATGGGCGAAGGGGTCTCTTGCGAAGATTCTGAGTGGGACAGACTTTAGTCTGTCCGTCCCCGATTCAGCCTACGAACAGACTAAAGTCTGTTCCACTCAATGACGCTCGATATTAAACTTTTGTTCCATTTGTTGTCTGCTATGGATATGATTGCGCGTATGAAGATACCGACGGCTGCGATACTTGTGATCGGGGACGAAATTCTGAGCGGCAAGACCGAGGAGCAGAACGCCCGTCTGCTGATCGGCGAACTGCGCGATCTCGGCGTCGCGCTGCGCCGGATCGTGACCATCCCGGACGACGTGGAAGAGGTCGCGGCGGCGGTGCGCGAGCTGTCGGCGCGGTTCGATCACGTCTTCACCTCGGGAGGCGTGGGGCCTACGCACGACGACGTGACGCTCGCCGGAGTCGCGCGCGCCTTCGACGTTCAGCTCGTCCGCCACCCGAATCTCGAAGCCAGGTTGAAAACATATTTCGGAGCCGACGCCGACGAATCGCGGATGCGGATGGCCGACGTGCCAGAAGGCGCCGAATTGCTCGTGACCGAAGAGGCGCGGTGGCCGATGCTGAGCGTCAGAAACGTCTTCATCCTGCCCGGCGTGCCCGAACTCTTCCGCAAAAAGTTCATGGCGATCCGCGAGCGGTTCCGCGTCGCGCCCTTCTTCGCGCGGGCGTTTTACACGCTTCAAGAAGAGTTCGACATAGCCGGAGGGCTGCGCGCAGTGGCCGACGCCCACCCGCAAGTCGCCATCGGCTCCTATCCGAGTTTCTCCTCGCCTGATTACCGCGTCAAAGTCACGCTCGAATCAAAGGACGGCGCCGCGCTCGAATCGGCGGCCAAAGAGCTGATCGCTATTCTGGATCACGAAAAGTTCGTGCGAAGCGAGTGAGAATAAGACCTCCAAAGAATTTCAGCCACGAATGAACACGAATGAACACGAATGGCGGAAAGGAGATGGGAGACAAGCGGGCTACCACGGTCGAGAAGAGATTCGTGTTCATTCGTGTTCATTCGTGGCTAAATCCCGTTTCTTAACCCTCAATCTCTCGACGAATTCACCGGCCTTCCGTCGATGATCTTCCGACGACAACCTTTCGATGATCGCGCCTTTCATTCGCTCGAAGGCCGAAGCCGTGTCGAGGTCGAGCAATTCGTGGCTCAACCGCTTGGTTTCAAACAACGCCTGGCGCGGCCTCGACGCCAATTTCCCGGCCAATTTCATAGCCTCTTCAAGCAATTCGTCGCCCGGGTAGATGCGATTGACCAACCCGATTCGATAGGCTTCGTCTGCGCCGATCGCGTCGCCGGTCATCGCCATTTCTTTCGCGCGTCCGAAGCCGATGATCTTGTAGAGCGGGTAGGCGATTTGAGTCAGCCCGAGCAGGATTTCGGTTTGAGCGAAGGTCGCCGTGGGCGCGCAGAGCCGCAGGTCGCACATCGCCGCCAGGTCGAATCCGCCGGCCACCGCCGGGCCGTTGATCGCGGCGATCACGGGCTGCGGCAGCGCGTAGATTCGCCGGAACAGCGCGAAGGCGGCTTCGACATAGGCGATCTTGCCCGCCGTTTCGATGCCGAGCAGGTGGTTCAAATCCAGCCCGGCGCAGAAGGTCGTCCCCGCGCCCGTGATGACGACGACGTTCAGAGATTCGTCGTCCGACGCGTCGTCGAGCGCGTTCGACAAGTGGTCGATCAAATCCGGGTGAAGCGAGTTGCGCTTTTCGGCGCGATTGAGCGTGAGCAGCAAGATGTTGGCGCGCCGTTCAATTGTTAGCATGATTCCCCCTCTGGAAACCCCTGGGAGCGCAGGCATCCCTGCCTGCTTGCTTCGGTCAGTCGGCCTTTGCCGGAACGCGCAGGCAAGGATGCCTGCGCTCCCAGGGATATGCTACAATCCGCGACTTAATCTGTCAGGCCCGATCCCGCCTGTAGCGCCATTTAGTGGCGGTCGTCCGAAATCAGCGAAAAACAACTGAACGACGACAACAGAAACTAATTATGATTCAGACTGTTCGAGGAACAAGAGATATTTTGCCCGAGGACATGCCGCTTTGGCGGCGCGTCGAGGACGTGGCGCGCGAGGCCTTCCGCCGCTACGGTTACCGCGAAATCCGCACGCCGATCTTCGAGAAGACCGAACTGTTCGCGCGCGGCGTCGGCGAAGCTACCGACATCGTCCACAAGGAGATGTACACCTTCGTCGACCGCGCCCGCGCCGACAGTGAAGGCGAATCGCTGACGCTGCGGCCCGAAAACACCGCGCCGGTGGTGCGCGCTTACATCCAGCACAAAATCTTCGCCGACAAATCGCCGGGCGAATTAACCAAGCTCTGTTACTCCGGCCCGATGTTCCGCCGCGAGCGCCCGCAGGCGCCGAAGTGATCGAAATGCTCGACTGGTTCTTGAAGGAGCTGAAGATCATTAACACTACGCTGATGATCAATTCGGTCGGCGAACCGGCCAGCCGCGCGGCCTATCTGGAGAAGCTGCGCGAGGCGATCAGGCCGAAGCTAGACAAGCTCTGCGCCGATTGCCATCACAGGTACGAAGCGAACGCGCTGCGCGTATTCGATTGCAAGGTCGAAAGCTGCCAGCCGGTGATCGAGACGCTGCCCACGATCACCGACTCGCTCGACGAAGCTTCGCGCGGGCATTTCGAGAAGTTCAAGGCGCATCTCGATGCGCGCGGCATCGCCTACATGGTCAGCCCGCGGATGGTGCGCGGGCTGGATTATTACACCCGCACGGTGTTCGAAATCGTCGAAAACGACAAGCTCGGCGCGCAGAACACGCTGATCAGCGGCGGACGCTACGACGGCTTGAGCGAAACGCTCGGAGGCCCGCCGACCAAGGGCTTCGGCTTCGCGTTCGGTCTGGATCGGATGGTGATGGTGTTGCCCGACGACGAGGCGGAAAGGTTGCGCGCTGCGGACGCGCTCGACATCTAGGACCGCAAGATGAAAAAGGCGATGGCGGCGGCTGACAAATCGCGCGCCCGCTACGCGCTTATCATCGGCGAAAACGAGGTGGCCGGCGGCAAGTACGGTTTGAAGAATCTGGCGTCGGGCGAACAGGAATCGCTCTCCCTCGACGAAATCATCACAAAACTATCTCGAAAATAGCCACAGAGATCACAGAGATCACAGAGATTGGCTCGAATATTATCTCTGTGCTCTCTGTGATCTCTGTGGCTGATTAAATAGGTAAGAAGTAATGCTTGATCATTTAGGACAGACGAAACGCACTCACTCCTGCGGCGAGTTGCGCCGCGAACACGTAGGTCAAACGGTCACGCTGATGGGCTGGGTCAACAGTTATCGCGACCACGGCTCGCTGCTCTTCATCCACCTGCGCGACCGCGACGGCGTCGCTCAGGTCGTCTTCCGCGAAGAGGTCGACGCCCGGCTGCTCGAGCGCGCCCGGCAGGCGCGCTCCGAGTACGTGCTGTCCGTCACCGGCGAGCTCGTCGCGCGCACCGAAGAGAACTACAACCCGAACATGGCGACGGGGGAGGTCGAAGTGCTCGCCTCGGAGTTGAAGATTCTCAACGACGCGCAGACGCCACCGTTCGAGATAGACAACTGCAAGGCGGCTGAAGACCTGAGGCTGAAGTACCGCTACCTCGACCTGCGCCGTCCCGAGATGCAGCGCAATTTCAAACTGCGACATGAGTTGGCGCTGGCCACGCGCCGCGCGCTCGACGCGCAGGGCTTTTACGAGATCGAGACGCCGATCCTGACGAAATCGACGCCCGAAGGCGCGCGCGATTACCTGGTGCCGTCGCGCACCTTCCCGGGCAAGTTCTTCGCGCTGCCGCAATCGCCGCAGTTGTTCAAACAACTGTTGATGATTTCGGGCTACGACCGCTACTTCCAGATCGCGCGATGCTTCCGCGACGAGGACTTGCGCGCCGACCGCCAGCCCGAATTCACGCAGATAGACATCGAGATGAGTTTCGTCCAGCCGGACGACGTGTTCGCCGCGATCGAGCCGCTGATCGTCGAGCTTTTCAAAGCGGCCGGCGTCGAGCCGCCCGCGACGCCCTTCCCGCGAATGGCTTACGCCGAGGCGATGAACCGATTCGGCTCGGACAAACCCGACCTGCGCTTCGGCCTGGAGCTCATAGATCTGAGCGCGCAGTTCGAGGGCGGCGCGTTCATGGTCTTCGCCGACGCCGTCAAGAAAGGCGGCGCGGTCAAAGGCGTCGTCGTCCCCGGGGCGGCCAATTGGTCGCGCAAACGGTTCGACGACATCGTCGAGCACGCGAAGAAACACGGCGCGGGCGGACTGGCTTACATTCAGGTGTTGGAAGGCGAGAGCAAATCCGCCTTGACGAAATCGCTCGGCGCCGAGGGCGTCAACGCCGTGATCGAGGCCGCCGGCGCGAAAGCGGGCGACGCGATCCTGATGGTCGGAGGCAAGTGGGACGTGGTCTGCAACGCGCTCGGCCAGGTGAGGCTGGAAGTGGGCCGCAGCGAAAAATTGATCGACGAGAGCCAGTACCGCCTGCTATGGGTCGTCAACTTCCCGATGTTCGAATACCACGAAGACGACAAGCGATGGTACGCGATGCACCACCCGTTCACCTCGCCGGTCGACGAAGACCTGGACAAACTCGAAAGCGATCCGGGTTCGGTGCGCGCCAAGGCCTACGACCTGGTGTTCAACGGCGCCGAGCTGGGCGGCGGCTCGATCCGAATCCACCGCTCGGACGTACAATCGAGAGTCTTCAAGGCGCTCGGAATGAGCGAAGAAGAGTCGCGCGAAAAATTCGGCTTTTTCCTGGACGCGCTCAGTTACGGCACGCCTCCGCACGGCGGAATCGCCATCGGACTCGACCGGACAGTGATGCTCTTCGCGAAGGCCAAATCGCTGCGCGAAGTAATCGCCTTCCCTAAGGTGGCGAGCGGGTCCGATCTGATGACCGACTCCCCGAGCGCGGTGGCGCCGGGACAATTGGCCGAGTTGAAAATCAAGACGCTGGCATGACTTGTGAACCAGCCCGCGAAGTGGGCGCCAGCATAAAGCCTTGTCATTACCCACATTTTTACACAAAGCGTGTATGTCGTATCTTAGCCCGCGGATGCGGGCGGCAGCATAAAGCCTGGGGTGGAGCGCAGAGGCAACCCCAGGTACGTTCAGCATTTATCGCGCAAGCCCGCGGATGCGGGCGACAGCCATGGGCTCAATCTCAATGATCATGAAATGGCGAATAACAAAAAGCTGCCGCCCGCTCCGCGGGCTTGATGTGTACTTACGCCATATTCCTGGGGCTCCGCTAACGCTTCGCCCCAGGCTTTATGCTGCCGCCCGCATCCGCGGGCTAAGAACGAGTCAAGATGTGGGTAAAGACAAGAGCATAAAGCCCAGGGTGTAGCGTCAGCGAAACCCTGGGAAGAAG
>WNFV01015684.1_pt1 | contig 13792 bp, 7 predicted proteins | sample 5400101 | NCBI WGS metagenome assembly WNFV01 (sample SAMN13153361, study PRJNA577476) | soil metagenome | isolation source: 115 cm soil or saprolite under grassland replicate 1 | place: USA:California | collected 2016-06-15 | reverse complement strand
ACGTTGCGCGAGGGGCTTTCGATCTCCACGATGCTGCGGATGTCGGCAAGGATGGCGTCGCTGTCGACAGGGTCTTGAAGAAAGGAGGACATGTCGGCCCAAGCGTTGGCGGCGCAGTCGTTTTCCAGTTGCACCAGAAATCCGCACACGAATTCTGTCCTAGAATAACGCAATCTGCGAACGTTGTCAGAATATGGAATGGCCTTCTTGCTTGTGTAATCGTCTTGACATCGGCCAGCCGGCGGTCTCACGCCCGATTTGAAGTCTGCTTATTGAGGTGAAGCAGACGCAAAGCGGGCGTTCCTGGAACGGCCGCTTTTGGCACAATGCGACGTGCGGCCATGTCCGCTTTAGCGCCGCTGTTGGGCGATGAGCGGACTCATCTCGGACATTGCGAAACCGACGCTTTTGACCCAACTGAGACATGGGCGGCTCAAGACTTTCGCAGCGCAAAAGCATTGTTGGTTCCTTCGCTAAAGCGTGATATCGTCCCCTCTATTGCATGCACACGACCTCCGGCGGGAGGGGTCGCATGGCAATCCACATCCGACGGCGGGAATTCATATTCACACTGGGCGGCGCGGCGGCCGCATGGCCACTCGCGGCACACGCGCAGCAGGCGGCGATGCCGGTGATCGGGTTCCTGCGCGATACGCCGCTCGCTGGCGTGCCGCATCTTGTGACCGCGTTCCGCCAGGGCCTAAAGGAAGCAGGCTTCGTCGAGGGCCAGAACGTCACGGTCGAATTCCGGTCGGATCAACCGGATCGGTTGCCGGCCCTGGTCGCTGATTTGCTTCGCCAGCCGGTGGCCGTGATCGTCGGGAACACCCCTTCGGCGCTCGCGGCCAAGGTCGCAACCACGACGGTGCCGATCGTCTTCGCGACCGGGAGCGATCCGGTCACATTGGGCCTCGTCGCCAACCTCAACCGGCCGCGCGGCAACGTCACGGGCGTGGCCTTTCTCACCGGCGTGCTGGCGGCGAAACGACTAGAGCTGCTGCGCCAGCTCGTGCCCAAGGTCACGACAATTGCCGTGCTCGTTAACCCGAACAATCCTAATACCGAGGCGGAGCGAAGAGACGTGAAGGCGGCGGCGCAAGCCCTCGGTCAGCAACTCATCGTTCTCGATGTCAGCAGCGACCGCGACATCGAGACCGCCTTTGCAACGATCGTCCAGCGCAGGGCAGGCGCGTTGTTCGTCGGTGCCGGCTCGTTCCTGTACTCCCATCGGCAGCGAATCGTCGCGCTGGCCGCTCGCCATGCGCTGCCGGCGAGCTATGCCCTGCGCGAATACGTCGTGGACGGCGGCCTGATGAGCTATGCACCCAGCATTTCGGATGCCTATCGCCAAGCCGGCATCTACTCCGGGCGAATTCTCAAGGGCGAGAAGCCGGCCGACTTACCTGTCATGCAGTCCACCAAATTCGAGTTTGTGCTCAATCTCAAGACCGCAAAGGCGCTCGGCCTCGATGTGCCGGATCGATTGCTCGCCCTCGCCGACGAGGTGATCGAGTGAAACGGCGCTGATGTCCGCTTATGGCACGAAGCCGAAGTGCGCGCCCTGTCGGTCGATGTCCGCAGTTCAAGGTAGAGCGGACCCAAGGCGGACATCGTCTTTGGGCCGTTTTTGACCCACAGCAGACTTCGGACGCGCCGACGGGTCGCAAAATTCCCGGCATACCCACTGACTGACCATCGCCAGTTTGATATCCTGCAATCTGGCCCTGGCTGGCGGGGATCGAATGCAATTCGATCATTTCAGGCGTCGCGAGTTCATCACGCTGCTCGGCGGCGCAGTGGTTGCTTGGCCGTTTGCAGTGCGTGCGCAGCAGCAGTCCGCCGTCCCGGTCGTTGGATTTGTCAACGCCGGGTCGCTTGATATGTCAGCGAACCGACCCGCCGCCTTCCGCAGAGGCCTCAGCGAAACCGGCTACGTCGAGGGCCAAAACGTGACGGTGGAGTACCACTGGTTCAGCGGCCAATACGACCGCCTGCCGGCGCTGATGGCCGACCTCGTCCGCCGCCGCGTGGCCGTTATCGCCACGCCCGGCGGCACCCTTGCCGCGCTTGCGGCCAAAGCCGCGACCACGACGATCCCAATCGTGTTCGGCGTCGGCGAAGACCCCGTCAAGCTCGGGCTGGTCTCAAGCCTTGCCCGGCCGGGCGGCAATGCGACCGGAATCAACATTTTCCTCCAAGAGATCACGGCCAAGCGGCTGGGTCTGCTGCACGAGCTGGTGCCGAAGGCCGTTCGAATTGCCGTGCTGGTCAATCCGGCTAACACGCCGAGCGCCGAGGCCGTGCTACGAGACATACCGGAAGCCGCACGCGCCATCGGACTGCAAATTCAGGTCCTCAACGCCAGCACCAGCCGCGAAATCGAGGCGGCCTTCGCCACCCTCGTGCGCGACCGGGCCGACGCCCTGTTCGTCGCGCCCGATACGTTCTTCATCAGCCGGCGGGTCCAATTTACGACGCTCGCGGCGCGCCATGGGATTCCCGCAGCCTATTCCACTCGCGAGGAGGTCGAAGCCGGCGGGCTGATGAGCTATGGGACCTGCCGGTCTTGCAGCCCACCAAATTTGAGTTCGTCATCAACCTGCAAACGGCCAGGGCACTCGGCCTTGAGGTGCCCAACTCGATCCAATTGCTCGCCGACGAGGTCATCGAGTGACATTGGTCAATGACCGCTTGTGGCACGGAGGAGACTTGCCAGCCACGCCGACCAATGTCCGTTGTTTGGGGTAGTGCGGACTCAACGCGGACATCGCCTTTGGGCCGTTTTTGACCCACAGCGGCCTCGCGCCGCTTACTCGATCACCTCATCGGCGTGCGCGAGCACGGTGGCCGGCACGTCGAGGTCGAGCGCCTTGGCGGTCTTGAGGTTGAGCAACCGTCCGGAGGGGCATCGCAGCGGGAATGGCGACGTGCTAGCGTTCTTGCTCAGCAGGGCGTCAGACCTGCACGGGAAACATCCATCTCAGGGACCAAGGAGGGCGCCATGGTTGCCTTCACACTGAACGGCCAGCGCAAGGAGCTTGCGCTCGATAGCGCAACGCCGCTGCTTTGGGCGTTGCGCGAACATCTCAAACTGACAGGCACCAAGTTCGGCTGCGGCGTTGCGGCCTGCGGGGCCTGCACCGTTCACATCGACGGCAATGCGGTGCGCTCTTGCATCACGCCCTTGTCGATGGTCGAGGGTCGCGCCGTCACCACCATCGAGGGGCTGTCGCCCGACGGCAGTCATCCGCTGCAGAAAGCCTGGCTCGCCGAGCAGGTGCCGCAATGCGGCTATTGCCAATCCGGACAGATCATGCAGGCGGCGGCTTTGTTTGCCCGCACCAAGACGCCGACGCGCGAACAAATCGTCGAGCACATGGACGGCAACATCTGCCGCTGCGGCACATACCGCAAGATCATCAGCGCGATCCAGCGCGCCGGACGGGAGGGCTGAGCGATGAATACTCAGGTGAACCGTCGTGATTTCCTTGGGCACAGCGCTGCCGGCCTCACGTTCGCGTTGACGGTCGCAGGCGCTCCGTTCGATTTCGCCGGTGAGGCGCAAGCTGCGGGTCCATTGGGGCCCAACGTTTGGTTGACCATCGGCGCGGACGATACGATCACCATCGTGTCGCCGGCGGCCGAGATGGGCCAGGGCTCGTTCACGTCGCTGCCGCTCATCGTCGCCGAAGAGCTCGATGCCGACTGGGCGAAGGTGAAGATCGTCCAACCGCCGGTCTGGGACGCCAAGAAATACGGCAACCCGGAGTACGGCGGGAACATGTCGACCACGGCAAGCTTCGCGGTGCGCGGCTACTTCAAAATCATGCGCGTTGCAGGCGCACAGGCCCGGCGCGTGTTGATCGATGCAGCCGCGGCGAAGTGGAGCGTTCCGGCCGGCGAACTTGCGACCGAGCCGAACGTCGTCGTGCACAAGGCCTCCCACCGACGCCTGAGTTACGGCGACATCGCCGCGTTTGCGACGGTGCCCGCGGAGCTGCCCAAGATCGAGGACAAGGACCTCAAGCCGACATCAAGTTTCCGCTTGATCGGCAAGGACGTGCCGCGGGTGGAGCTGCGCGACAAGGTCATGGGCACCGCGAAATATGCCATGGACGCTCAGGTTCCCGGCATGGTCTACGCGGCGGTGCTGAATTCCCCGTATCCCGGCGGCGCTCCCGACACCGTCGACGATACGCGCGCGCGGCAAGTGCAGGGCGTGAGCGACGTGGTGAAGCTGCCGGGCGGCGTCGGCGTGATCGGCAACTCCGTGGAAGCGACGCAGGCCGCCAAGCAACTGCTCAAGGTCACCTGGACCAATGCACCGAGCGCGAGCTTGGACAGCGAGCGCGCGCTCGACGAGTTTGCGGTGATCGCTCGCGACAAGACGCGCAGCGGCGTCGATTTCTTCAAGTCCGGCGATGTCGCGGCGGCGATGCAGGGCGCAGCCAAGGTGATGCGCACTGAATTTCGCACGCGATACGTCTACCACGCGCAGATGGAGCCGCTGAACGCCACGGCGGCGGTATCGGCCGGTGGCAAATCGGTGGAAATCTGGGCCGGTACCCAGAACACCAACGGCCTTGTCGCCCAGGTCGCTGGCTTGCTGCAGACCGATCCTGGCAACGTCAAGCTTAACCAGCAACTGCTCGGCGGTGGGTTTGGCCGCCGTTCGCAGATCACGGTGGTGCACGACGCCGTGCGGCTCTCGAAGGCGGTGGGCAAGCCGGTCAAGCTTGTTTGGAGCCGCGAGGACGACGTGCGGCACGGCAAGTTTCGTCCATCGACGGTGCAATACATCGAGGCCGGACTCGACGCCAACGGCAAGATCGTCGCCTGGCACCATCGGGTGGTCGCGGAATCGGCGGTGCGCTTCATGATGGCAGCACGCGGCGGGACACCGCCGCGCAGCGACCAGATCGTGATGAAGGGAACGCCGATTCCGATGTACGACATTCCGAACAAGCTCGCCGAACACGTGGTGCAGGACGGGCGGGCGCGGCTTGCTCCGTTGCGTGGCGTCGGCAACGCCCCCAATGCCTTCGCCATCGAAAGCTTCCTCGACGAGATCGCGCTCGCAACCAACAAGGACCCGCTGGCGTTGCGCCTGGAGCTTTGTGCCCAGTCGCCGCGCGCGGCACATCTGGCACGGGTGGTTGCGGAGATGTCGGATTGGACGCGCAAGCGCGACGGCCGCGGCATCGGTCTTGCGATTATGGAGAAGGACGACACACTCGCGGCGGGCGTGGCGGAAGTGTCGGTGGATCGCGCCACCGGCAAGATCAAGGTCCACAACTTCTGGGCTGCGATCGACGCCGGCATCGCGGTGCAGCCGGCCAACGTAGCGGCGCAGACGGAGGGCGGCATCATTTGGGCGCTCGGACATGTTCTGCGCGAGCAGATCACCATCAAGAACGGCCAGGTGCAGCAGTCGAACTTCACCGACTATGAGGTCATGCGCATGTCGGACCTGCCGAACATCGAAGTGAAGGTGGTTTCGACCGACAACAAGCCGACCGGCGCGGGCGAGGACGGCGCGCCGCTGGTGGCGGCGGCGGTCGGCAATGCGATCTTCGCCTTGACCGGCAAGCGGGTGAACGAACTGCCGTTCTCGCCGGAGCGAGTGCGCGGCGCGCTGGGGGCATAACGCTCTACCGTTCGCGCGGCTTCAACAATCGCCAGTCGGCGCCCTGCAGTGGGGGTGCGACTTATCTTCACTGCTCGCAACGGCATAGGTTCAGAATAAAACCGTCAATGGGGTTCGATCCGCGCCGATCTAACCACTGGGTTATGTCGGCTCTTGGCAGTGCGCCCCGAAGGCGCGGATCACCAGTGGAGGAAGATTCCACCCAGAGAGTTGTCGATTGATCTGGTAGCTGACGAGCGGCTCGGCCGGGTAACCGGAAGGGCTGAAGCCTCGTGACAAAGGCCGCTTTAGGCGGCTGAGCAATCCGACGGGCCGTAACGTGAGTGAAGCCTGAGCAGGCCTCGAAAGTGACAATGCGGATGCCGACCCTCCTGCCGTTTGGGGAAGGCCGCGTGAGCAGGGAAGCAATCGACACGCGCACCCGCTCGATCCGCCGGGGTAGTGGGCACGGCACGTCGGAAAGGTGGTTCGGGTAATCGGGGGAGACCCGTCACGGGCGAGGGTAGCGGCCTCAACGTCGCGACAGGCGGCGGCCATGGCGGGAGGCAGGGATTCCATACGTGGTCTGAACCTCCAAACATGCTCCTCTTTCCGAGAGATTCCTAATGGTGCATGGGACACCCCAACTGCCGAGAAAAATCTTCCCGGACTTGAGCATCCGCATACGCGGTGCTGTTCGGCGGTTGTCCATGGGCGTTGCCCGTAAGTGACCGCTAAGCCTAACCGCCGGAAATTTCCAAGAATTTAATGCTCATTCAAACTGGGCCGCTCATAAATTCAAAAAGGGCCACTGGGGGTTAAAAGAGGCCAGCACCGCGAGCAGAACAGGGATCGGTGATAGCTTTGCCTGGAAGAGAAAAACGCCGCTCGGGGCATACAGGGCACATGCCGGACAGGTTGACGCTATGGTTGTCCGGAGTTGGCGCATACCGCGCCGGTGCCGGATTACATGGCGTTCAAGTACCGAAATTGAGGTCAAGATTTTCTAGATTCAATCTCTAAACTCACGCAGGCATCTTTCAATCGGTCGGGTCTGCCCGGGAACTAATACAGGTTCGAAGTGTGAAACCCTCAGCGATCCAATCGCGATTTATGGTTTCATTACCACGCCGATCGAAATATCTCGCTTTATCAGCGGTTGTGCGGATCAAAATTTGCCACGCCCTATCAAAATAGCGCGCCAGTACTAGAACTGGAGATCAATTCCTTTGTCGAGCGGCGTTTCGATGAGTGATGGGAATCGGTCGCTAGCGCGATCCACTGATCAAGGAAATCCTCGCCTTGTGGACCGCGAGGATTCGTTTCGGCTCCTGTTCGAGAGCAACCCGATCCCTATGTGGGTCTACGATCTGGACAGCCTGAGCTTTCTTGCCGTCAACGATGCCGCCCTCGAGCACTATGGTTACAGTCGTGAGCAATTCATCTCGATGTCGATTCTCGACATCAGGCCGGTCGAAGATCGGAACGCAGTGCGCGCGGTCGCTGGAACCAGGGAGGGTAACTATCATACGGGTCGGACCTGGCGGCACATCAAGGCTGACGGAAGCCAGATCGAAGTGGCCATCTATTCGCAATCACTGCGGTATGCGCAGCGCGATGCGTCTCTGGTTGCCGCCATTGACATCACCGAGCGTAAGCGGGCGGAAGACGAGCTCAGAAGCACCCGCACATTCCTGAACACCGTCGTCGAGAATATGCCCGCGATGCTCTTTGTGAAGGAGGCTCGAGAAAACCGGTTCGTGCTCATCAATCGAGCTGGCGAGGAACTCCTTGGGCTCTCTCGCGACGAAATGATCGGAAAGAACGACTACGACTTCTTCCCCAAAGAGGAAGCCGATTTCTTCGTCGCACGCGACCGCGAGGTCCTTCGATCCGGCCATCTGCAAATCATCGAGGAAGAGCCGATTCACACCCGCCACAAGGGTGTGCGTCTTCTGACGACCAAGAAACTTGCCATTTTCGACGACCGTGGAGAGCCGCAGTACCTGGTGGGCGTTTCCGAAGATATCACAGAGCGGAAACGCGCTGAAGAACGAATCGCCTACATGGCGCATCACGACGCCCTGACTGGCCTACCGAATCGCGTGCTGTTCCGCGAACGCCTTGAGCAAGGGTTGGCTAGCGGGCATCGGGATGACAAAGGTCTGGCCGTGCTCTGCATGGACCTCGACAGCTTCAAGGCCGTCAACGATACGCTTGGACATCCGAGCGGTGATGCCGTCCTCCGTTCCTTGGCCGAGCGTGTGCTCGCGTGCATCCGAGACTTTGATACAGTTGCACGTCTTGATGGTGACGAGTTTGCAATCGTACAGATCGGAGCGAAGCCAAACGATGCCAGTACACTCGCGCAGCGTGTTCTCGACGTCGTATCGCAACCGTATGATTTAGAAGGGCGCCGTGTCGTCGTGGGGACGAGCATTGGGATAGCGATGGGCCCCAGTGACGGGGATAAACCAGACCAACTTTTGAAAAACGCGGATATGGCGCTGTACCGCGCCAAGGCCGACGGCGGCGGCACGTACCGTTTTTTTGAACGTGAGATGGATGCCCGCCTGCAAGCACGACGGGCGCTCGAACTGGACTTGCGCAATGCTCTGTTGAACGGAGAGTTCGAGCTATTCTATCAGCCGGTGATCGGCCTGGAAGACAACAGAATAAGAAGCGCTGAGGCGCTTCTGCGCTGGCGTCATTGCGAACGCGGGATGATTTCTCCGGCAGAGTTTATTCCTCTCGCCGAAGAGATTGGGGTCATCGTGCCCATCGGCGACTGGGTGCTGCGGCAGGCTTGCGCCGAGGTCGTGACCTGGCCTGGGAAGATCAAGGTCGCTGTTAATCTCTCGCCGGCACAATTCAAGCGTGGCAATCTCGTTCAAGGTGTCGTGAACGCACTTGCAGCATCAGGGTTGCCGGCCAGCAGATTGGAATTGGAGATCACTGAATCCCTTCTGCTGCAGGAGAATGAGAGTACGCTGGATACCTTGCGACAGCTAAAAGCTCTCGGCGTCGGAATCTCCCTGGACGACTTCGGGACGGGACATTCATCCCTCAGCTACCTTCGGCGATATCCGTTCGACAAGATTAAAATCGACCAGTCCTTCGTGCGAGAGCTGTCCAGTGATGCGGGCTGCGTGGCCATTGTCCGTGCGATCGTTAGCCTGGGTAGCGGATTGGGGATGGCAACGACAGCAGAAGGCGTTGAGACTGAGGAGCAATTGAGGTTGCTTCGGGATCTGGGATGCAACGAGGTCCAGGGTTATCTCTTTAGCCGTCCCAAGCCGGCCAAAGACATTGTCGAGCTACTGGCACATCAAAGCGACGCCATCGGAACCGCAGCATGATGCGCGCGATATGCGTATCAAATTTGTGACTCAACAAGAATCGTGAGAATTTGTTGTGACTGGCAATTAGCCGCGCGAGTGAAGCTACGCTGGTTCCCTCGACGCGTGCGAGACGGGGTGCGCTTTGATGGTGGATGTAGGCGTGCTAGAACAGAACTCCCGCTTACCACGGGAGAAGGCGTCGTCCAATTAGCTTGCAAGCGCGGATTTTTGTTCCGCCATCGTTAGACGACCGATCAACTCTGCATACTTCTCTATGGGGTGCGGCCGACCTAGGAGATAGCCCTGGACTTCGTCACATCCTTCGTGCGCGAGAAAAGCGAGTTGAGCTTCGGTCTCGACTCCTTCTGCGGCAACGGGCAATTTGAGCCCCCGAGCGAGGCCAATGACTGCGCGCACAATGGTCGCTGAGTGGCCATTGTGTTCCAGGTCAGAGATGAAAACACGATCAATCTTGATCTTGTCGAAGGGGAAGGAGTGTAGATACGACAAGGACGAATATCCGGTCCCAAAATCATCCATTACGATCCGGACACCAAGTGCCTTCAGCCGGCGGAGCATAGATACTCCTCGCGAGAAATCATCGATCAACACGCTTTCGGTGATCTCGAGCTCGAGACGATTGGGGGAGAGCCCGGTTTCGAGCAGGACCGAATGGACGAGCGCCGGAAAGTCCCGGTGATGGAATTGCATCGGTGACAGGTTGACGGCGATCCGTAGTGGTTTGGGCCAGGAGGTCGCCTCGTGGCAAGCTTTGCGCAGGACCCACCCGCCAATCGGGATAATCAGACCGCTCTTCTCGGCAAGCGGGATAAAGGTGGTGGGCGGAACCATGCCATGGATTGGATGCTGCCACCGGAGCAGCGCTTCAAAGCCCAAGACTTCGCCGGACATCTTTGCCAGCGGCTGGTAGTGCAAGCTCAGCCCGCCGTTGTCGGCCGCCAGGCTAAGATCGTGCTGCAGCGTGCGATGATCCCGCAGCTGCTGGTCCAAATCAGCGTCGAAGAACCGTATTGACCCGCGGGCTTCGGCCTTGGCCCGATAGAGTGCGGCATCCGCGTTGGCGAGGAGTTTCGTCGCGTCAGCGCCGTCGGTCGGATAAATCGCGATGCCGACGCTGAGGCCAATGCGAAGATGGCGTCCCTCGATCTCGATGCCATCCGCGACGGCAAACGCGCCTCCAACTGCTACCTGAAGGCGTCGAGAAACTTCACTTAACAGCGTATCGCCGACTGAATGCCCGAACACATCATTGACCTCCTTGAACCGGTCAAGGTCGATGCACAAGACGGCAAAGCGTTCTCCTGCCGCCGCTGCTCGATCCAAGACCGATGCGAGGCACTCGATGCATGCCAGACGGTTCGGCAAATTTGTGAGCATGTCATGATGCGCCAGATACGCGATCCGCTCATCCGCTCGCTTCCGCTCCGTTACGTCTTCGATAACGCCCAGTAGATATTGCCCCTCCCCATCTTTACTGCGAACAACAAGCCGCCTCGACGTGACAATCCGCGTACCATTGCGAGGCGTCTTGAGCGGATGTTCGTCGAGACGCAATAGTTCATCCGATCGCAATACTTGCTCGTCGCGTTCGGCAATCTGATCGGCCTCCTCCTTCGGGAAGATATCGTAAGCAGTCTTCCCAAGCATTTGGTCGCGCGGTATCCCCCAAAACTTCTCGCCGGCTCGATTAACGAGAACATACCGGCGCTCGCGCAGCTCTTTCGCAAATATTGTCACGGGCACGTTTTCGATGATCAGGTCCACGAATTCTCTGTTGCGGTCTCGCTCCTGTTCGGCATTCCGTCGCGCGGTGATGTCTTGGTGCGTGACCACCCACCCGCCGTTTTCCATCGGCTGATTCACGACGTGAATCATACGGCCATCAGTCGTCTGGACTTCACGGCTTGCCGCCTTTCCGCGCGCAACCGCTGCCATAATCCTGGAGCAGTACTGCTCCGGGTCCCCCGGAAAGGACCCCGTATCCTTGCGGTGGTTGATAAGCTCACTGAGGGTGCAACCGGGCTTAACCACCTCGCGCGACAAGCCGTACATCTGAACGTAAAGATCGTTGCAGATCACGAGTCGTGCCTCAGCGTCGAACATACAAAGGCCCTGGGACATGTTGTTGAGGGCCGTATCCAACTGCAGCCTTTGCCGCCGCAGTTTTTCCGCTTCGGCCTTTTCTGCACGCGCTTGCACGAGGAGTTCGTAGTTCTCGAACTGCCTCACACTCAGGACAATGATGCCTGCGATGACGATTATGGTCAGGGCGGCTACGCCGATTAGGTAATTCGCCAAGCGCCGCCACTCGGCGAGAGCGGCAGTTACCGTCGTGGCAACGGTCACCACAAGCGGATAACGGGCGATGGTGTGACCAGCAACCAGACGTTCCTTGCCGTCGACTATGCTGGTAAGCCGAACCGTGCCCCGATTTGCATGCGACAGTACTGTCTTAAACAATTCGCCTTTGGCATAGGAAGTCCCCGGTGGATCGCGCTGCGGATAGCGCGCAAGCAGCACGCCGTCACGGCGAAAGAGAGTAATTGAGCTGTCCTCTCCAAGCGCAATGCGCCCAAAAAATTGCTCGAAGTATTGCAACTCCATCGCGCCGAGGACCAATCCGAGGAACTCGCCGCTGGGAGCGGCAAACTTTCGCGCGAGATAAATCGTCCAGGTACCGGTAACACGATTGCCAACAGGCTCGCTTATGAAAACGGTCAATTTTGTATCGGATTTCAGCGTCGTGAAATAATCACGGTCGGACACGTTGACGGAAGGGATCGGCCAATATCGAGAGAAGTTGATCAGCTTGCCCTGAGCATCGATCATCGTAACGGCGTCGACATGCGGCAGACTAGCTATCTTGTCTTTGAGCATAAGGTGGACATCCTGACTCGACATCCGCCGTTCGTAGTCGTCACTGGATGTGATTCCGAGTGTCTGCATTCGCTCGATCAAGCTGGCTTGCACAACATCGAGCGCCTGGAAGGCACGGTCGGTTTGCTCAGCGAGCACCAATGCAATATTCCCGAGCTCGCGCTCGCTGTCGGCTAGAGCGCGGCTGCGAAGATTCGAAAGTATGAACCCGGTGCTGATCGCGACCGCAGCAACCAGCAGCAGACCGCCGAAGACGAACAATCGAATTGGGGCAGAATGCCTGGCGCTTGAGGTCGTTAATTTGCTAGCGACAAGCGCGGTTTGTCGGGACCAAAATTTCATGTATTGATGTCCAACATCGTCGAATTAGGACCGGCGAAAAGGGCGCATGCTGACAAGGAATTATAATTAAACGCAGCTTAAAGTTAGTAAAAGCCCTTGCAAAACCTTGCTTCAAAGACCTTATGGTTTACGAAAGCTTACAGCGTCCCGGGGAAGCTGTTGAGTACCCCGTTTAATGCAGTAGTTATGCGCTATGGCACACGTTTGAACACTCGACCGAGTAGTCATCGGGTTCAAGCAGGGCGACCGCCTTCGACGGCGAGAAGATCGCGAGGCCGCGGTGCACCGGCAGGCGGTCAGAGACTTGGAGCCCTTTTGGTCAATCGCGACCTCGAGCTGCTTGAAATTTTGGCGAACATACGGAAGCTCGAGATCAAGTTCGGAATCCGATCGGAAGTCCGCGGGCCGGTCCGAAGAGGCATGAGGGCCGCCCGGCTTCATCGTGGCGCGCAACTCCTCGGAATTTGCGATAAAGGCAGCGCTTGCATCTCTGTACCTTTGGTGGATTATCTCAAGAAAGTCCCAGTGGCGTGTTACCTTCCCGAACGAGAAGGCGAAAAAAAATCAGAAAATCGCAAAAATCTAAAATTCAAGATCGCCAAAAATCAAAAAATTCGAAAAATTTGAAAAAATCGATCGCGCGACAGCAAGGTTTCCTGATATCACATGTCCTGCCCGGGTGCGCGGGAGCGCACCACGCCCGCCGCCTACCGTATAGGACACCGTCATGGTCAAAAAGTCGCCGAACCCTATCGACACGCATGTGGGCAGCCGGGTGCGCATGCGCCGGATGATGCTCAAGATGAGCCAGGAGAAGCTGGGGGACGCCCTTGGCCTGACGTTCCAACAGGTGCAGAAATACGAGAAAGGCACCAATCGGGTCGGCGCGAGCCGACTCCAGCACATCTGTCACATCCTGCAAGTCCCGGTCTCGTTCTTCTTCGAGGGCTTGTCGCCCGCACCGGGTGCGCCCAGTGGAATGGGCGCGGCGCCACCGCCAGACTACGTGACCGACTTCCTCGCCACCCGGGACGGGCTTGCGCTCATCAAGGCATTCACGCGGATCAAGGACGCCACCCTCAGGCGCCGCATCGTCGGCCTCGTGGAGGAGATTACCGCCGAGAATGACCACTAATACGTCAACCTCTCCCCAGTTCCGTCGTCGCCTACTGGGCACGCCGAGGCGGTACAATCCGAGTACCGACCGCGCCTAAGCACCCGGTAATCACCGCCTTAATCCTTCGACAACCTCTGCCTGTCATCCTGTGCGCAAGGGTGAGAACCATGGCAGAGCTCCGAAAAGCACCTCGGCAACGGACCTACAAAGCCGCCCGGATCGCTTTCCATGGAGGCCGTGCGGTGATTACTTGTCTAGTCCGAAACCTTTCGGGCACGGGTGCCTGCCTTGCAGTAGACAGCCCGATCGGAATTCCCGATTCATTTAATCTAGTACTGCCGAGCGGAATTGTAGGACTCATTTGCTCAGCCGGTTAGAGGTTTATCAGCCATGGTCCAGCGGAAGGGCTTTGCCATGGTTGCGTTGAAGTAGGCGATGAACTTTTCGATTTTGGTGCGCAGGTCGCGC
>WNFV01019082.1_pt1 | contig 13793 bp, 6 predicted proteins | sample 5400101 | NCBI WGS metagenome assembly WNFV01 (sample SAMN13153361, study PRJNA577476) | soil metagenome | isolation source: 115 cm soil or saprolite under grassland replicate 1 | place: USA:California | collected 2016-06-15 | reverse complement strand
CGCGACGTTGTGAGCGCGCGCAGGATCGTGCGCGGCAGTTGTCGCCGCGCCTTGGCGCGGAGCGGCGCGAAATTGAGGATTTGAGGGTCGGGCCCGAATCCCCCGTCGTTCACGCGATTCCGAACGACGGACCTTGCCCGGGCAAGGATTTCGCCGCCTCCGCAAAGACGAAGGGCTCCCGGGTCGCCCCGGAAGCCCTCGTCACGTCATCGGAAACTGGAGCGGGAAACCGGATTCGAACCGGCGACCCTCAGCTTGGGAATTTGACCGGACGCCACAGGACCCGCGGAAATGGGCGCAAATCGCAGGTTCTGGGCTGGTTCAGGCCCGCTGAATCCCGTTCGGCTGGGCAAGACCTTGCCCAAACCTTGCCCGCGGGCGACGAACGACTGGAGAACCCGTCCGCGTGTTCCGCCCGAACGCCTTGAGAAGTGCGATACGCCATCACCGGCCCTCACGCCATCTTCGGGTCCCCGACAACGAGCGGACCGGGAACGTTCGCAGTGCGCGCTGCTCTTGGCACCAGGCGCCCGTGCACGGGTCGGCGAACGCTGTTGTTCTAGCGGCGGCCGGGCTGGAGCTCCGCGACGAGCTGCCGGACGGCGCCGTCGTCGATGCGGACCTCCGCCCGGCTCCAGGCCTCTTCCATGGCGGCCTTCCTGCGCGCGGCGCGCCGCTCGCTCGCGAGCCGCTCCCGGAGCGCCTCGCGGACTGCGTCGAATGCCGGCTCGTGACCCGGCTCGCGTGCGAGAACCTTCAGGACATGGTAACCGGACGCGCTCTCGACGACGGCTTCGTGGACCCCCGGCGACGCCATGGAGAACGCCGCAGCGGCAAGCTCGGATCCGGCGGCGGCCGAGAGCTCCTCGCGCGTCAGCTCGCCGAGCTCGCCGTTTCGGGCGGCCGTCCTCGGGTCCTCGCTGCGAGCCCGCGCCAGCTCGCCGAAGGCGTAGTGCTCGTTGCGGTGCGCGAGGGCTTCCCGGAGGGCGGCGGCCGCCTTCGCGCGCTTCGCCCCCCGCTCGTCCGGCGACGCCGCGACGAACGACACGACCGCGACCCGCGCGCGCTCCGGCTCGGCGAGCTCCGCCCGGTGGGCGTCGAAGAACGTTCGGACATCGGCGTCGGTCGGCGCGGGCAGCGCGCCGGCCTCCTTCTCGAGATAGACCGCGGCGAGCTGCTCCGAGTAGCGGCGCGAGATCTCGGGGTCGCGGTCGTAGCCCTGCTCGATGGCGCGGAGCGCCAGCAGGCGCGTCCGGGCGAGCTCCTCCACGATGCGCCGTGGCGCATCGCCTCCGGCCGTCCGTATCGCCGCACGCTGGGCCGCGAGCGCGGCGCGGACCTGGGCGGCCCCGAGGCGCTCGCGCCCGAGGTCCACGATCGTCGGGCCCTGAACGCCGCCGCGAGCCCCACCACCACCTGTGCCTTCCGCTTCATCCACGCTCCCTCGCGCAGGACTGCGCCGTCTCCGTCCCACCCGCCACGCCACCTCATCTGGCAGCTCCGCGATCGTTTGCGCCTGCTTCGTCGGGCCCGGACCTCGAGCGCCTCTTGCTCACACCCGCTGGTACGTTTTGCGCTTCATCTCCGGGAACAACTGCTCGATCTCGCACTCGGCGCCCGGATCGGCGTAGAAGTCGACACCGGAAGAATACGACTCGACGAAGATCGAGGTGTCGGCGTAGACGCTTCGCTCCGCCGCCTCGACACCCGACTCCCTGCAGGCCGCCAGCAGCCGACGCGGCAGGTCCTGCGTTCCCGCCAGGACGTGGAACGCCGGTCTTCTCGCGTCGAGGATGCGCTCGAACCGCCGTACTGCCTCGTCGAGGTCGTCGCCATCCGCCGAGATGAGCTCCGCGCGACCGCAGTACGAACGAGACCCGTGCCGAACCGCCCGCTCGACCCAGGGGACCCGCTCCCTCACGAGCACGACCGAGAAGGTGTGCCGCGCGAGGCGACCCAGGACGATGGCGGCGAATTCGCGGGCCGACCCGCGGGTGAGGTGATCCACGTCGCCGCGAACGAGCCGCCACGCTCGAGGGAGCCGACGTGGCGTGCGCCGGGCTTTCGAAACCGAGGCCTCACCCAGATTCGCTCCGATTGCGCGACGACGCCTTCCGATGTCGGTTCGGCGATTCGCCAGCTTCGCGGGTAGCGCTCGGTCTCCCAGATCTTGGCGGGATCGATCGCCACGGAGCGGCAGCCGGTTCGAAGCAGATACGTGGTGACGTCCCGCTCGGCGTCCGCGGACGATTCGGCGGCCACGATGAATGATTGGAAGAACACGTCCGCATGTTCCGCGCGAACGCCCACGTGAAACGTGCGAGACGCCATCATCGTCCTCACGCCATCTCGGGTCCCGGAACGACGAGCGGAGGCGGGAAGGGGTTGATCCACTCGACCGCGTCGTTCTCGTCGATGAGCCCGTTGTCGTCCATGTCGAAGATGTCGATGAAGAACGACTTCAGATCGGGCCGGATCCAGATGTGCTTGCCCGGCGGAGGGTGCTTACCGTCCTTCTCGATGGCGCGGAGCGCCAGCAGGCGCGTCCGGGCGAGCTCCTCCACGATGCGCCGCGCCGCGTCACCGCCGCCCGCCCGGAGCGCGATGCGCTGGGCCGCGAACGCGGCGCGGACCACGTCTGCGCCGAGAGCGTCACCCCCGAACCTTCCACGGCGGGGCCGCCGCTCTCCCCGAGCGGGCCGCGCGGTGCGCTGGAGCGCCCGACGAGGAATCCCGTGAGTGCGACGGCGACGGCAATCACGAGCGTCGAGTGGGTTCGGGTCACGGGGTCCCCGGATAGTGGCGATCGAGCGCACACGTCAGCTGAAAGGGCCTAGACCGGGGAGCCGATTCACCTGTTCGCAGAACCGATCGGGGTCGCTGGGCGTCAGCACGATGATCCGCATGTACCAATGCCGCGTCCGTACGACGACGTACGTCGCTGCGAATCGGTTTCCGAGGCGCCACGCGAACAGGCTCGACGGGGTCCGCGGGACGAGCAGATCCCTCGCGCCCATCGTCCGGCATTCCACGATTGCGTCGGCGCCCACGAGCTTCAACGGGATGAAGCGAAACACGCGCAAGTAGATCCCGTTGCGGCCGACGACGTAGTCGAGGATGTACCTGGCTCCGTACTGGTACGCGAGCACCAGCACTCCCAGCAGCAGGACGAACCCGAGGATGAACTCCAGAGTCACGGCTTCGCATCCCTCTGTGCGGCCAATGTAGTCGCGGCCGTGGTGGTCGGATACGTGCTGCCGCTGACGCCGGGGCCCGCTAGCAGGTTCACCGATGCGACCCATACGTCGCTGCCGGGATCGAAGGCCCACTGGATGGACAGCGTGGCGGCGACCAACGGGATGTCCAGGGTGGTCGTGTCGAAGGGACCCTTGAGCTCCTCTGCTTTGGCGGCGTTCGTCATCCAGACCCCTGCGCCAGCTCCAACCCCAGCGCCAGTGATGGACGAAGGCTGGTCGGTCGTGTTCTTCGGTAACCCCTTCTCCTTTCCGAACGCGTGAGCGACGGTCCCGCCGGAAGCGAACACACCCAAGCTCGTTCCCTGCTTCGCGTCGCCGCGGAACACGCCGATCCCGGCGGCGCCCGTCGCGCCAGCTCCGGCGACGGCGATCCCCGCCTCGCCGGATGCGGTGACCTGGAAGCCGATCCCCTCGTTTCCATCTCGATCCACGAGCGTCGCTGGCGACCATTCCACGTACGCGTACGGGTTCACCGCGATGGGTCCTGACGAAGGGGCAGCCCTCGAGCGGTCGACGGTGCCGTGCTCAGGCTTCGGGTTCATCAGGCGAAGGTGCTCCGGATCCGGCGCAATCCATCGAGCGAAACCTGGGTGATAGTATCTCGCGCCGAAGTAGTGGAGTCCCGTCTCTTCATCGAACTCCTTCCCGGTGAACAGGAACCGCTGATCCGGAGCGCCGTGGGCGTCCGCGTCCGAGCGCACGTCACGCCAGATCTGTCCGTACGGGAAGTACTCGACGTGCTCCTGGACCCGGCCGTTCTGATCGGTCATCCAGCTCGTCGAGCCGAGGTGGTCCGAGTGGTAGTAGTACGTCTCCGGCCGGATGCGCGTCGCGACGGATCCGATGACGATCGGGTCCGCGCCGGGGAAGGCGGCGCACTTCGACGGCCGGTAGTCGCTCGGGATGCACCCGGATGCGCTGGAGCCCGACGGCGGCTCCCCCGGCGCGGCCGCGACGACGGTCGCGCTCGCCGGCTGCCACCCGGGCGGCGGTGAGACCTTCGTCGCGATCCGTGTCGTGCCCGCGAAGACGTGCTTCGAGGCGGCCTTTCTCCCCTTGAGCGAGAAGAATTGGCCGATAGCCAGGCTCTCCCCGCCGCGCCCGAGCTTCGCGACCCGTGCGCCCGCGGCGTCGTACACGAACCGCGTGACGTTCTCGCCGTTGCCATCGATGACGGCTGCGAGCCGGTCGTCTTCGGTCCAGTAGAAGCGGCGGAGGTGGTCCGCGTTCGCGCCGCAGCTCGAGTCGCCTCCGCACTCCCGCTCGACGTTGCCGTTCGCGTCGTACACGACGTTCGTGTCGCCGATGCGCGTCGCCTGGTGCGGCCTGCTCGGCGAGAACTCGTATGCGAGATCGTGGTTCGTCGCCGGCGGAAGGCCGATTCCCTCGCCCGGAGCGCCCAGCGTCTTCACGACGTGCACCTGGATGTTCCGCTTCATGTTGTGGATCGCGTCGTACCCGTACGTCGCGGAGAAGCTGTCCACGATGCCGGGGCGGGACTCCGCCGTACCCGTCGCTGACGTCAGCCGGTACAGGTCGTCGTACGCGAGCTCGAGCGTCGTCGGGCCCGAGCGGCTGCCCGTGGCCGGCGGGAGCGCGTTCGCCAGCTCGAGGACGTTCCCGACCCGATCGTAGCGGTATCCGATCGCCTGGAGCGTCCGCCCGGCCGCGATCGTGCTGAGGCCACGCAGCCGCCGGCTCTCCGGGAAGTAGTCGTACTTCGTCACCGCCCCGTTGCCGAGGGTCATCGTTCGCCGGTGACCCAGCTCGTCGTACGTGAGCTCCTGGAGGTAGCTCTCCGTGGTCGCCGGGTCCTCCGGCGTCGTCGCACGCGTCCCGGTCGCGGAACGGAGCAGGCCACCCGCGTCGTACCCGTACGTCACCTTCTCGTCGTCCGGGTACCGGATCCACTGCATCCGGCCGAACGCATCGAACGAGAAGCGCGTCTCGAACACCTTGTCCGTGTCGCCTTGCCGGAATGCAGGGATCGTGCGGGTCGTCCGGACCAGCTCGCCGAGGGGCCCGTAGCCGCGCGTCTCGACTCCCGCACCGTCCTCGATGCGCACCACGCGGCCGGCTCCATTCTCCTCCGCGCCCGGGACGCCGTAACCGAACGTGACGTCGGGCGCTTCCGGATAGTCGATCTTCCGGAGCTGATCGAACACATAGGCGTAGGTGATCGACTGCTTCTTCGGATTGATCTTCTGCTCGAGTTTCCCGGCCGCGTCGTAATGGAACTCGGTGAGGCCGGCGTCGGGATTGTCGACCGTGGTGCGGCGGCCGAGCAGATCGTAGGTGATCGTCGTCCGGTTCCCGTGTGCGTCCACGATGTCGGTCAGCTGGCCTACGGGGTCGTGGAGGTAGCGGGCGACCGCCGCGATTCCCGCGTTCTGCTCCTCGATGGCGATGACGCGATCGTTCGGATCGCGGAACATCACGCGCACCTTCCGCTCGGCGTCCGTCGTCGTCGCGGCGAGCCGGATGAGCTCGGTGCCTGCGGACCCGAAGCCGTACGCGATTGTCGTCGTGGCCTTCCCGTCGCGGTGCCCGTCCGTCTTCTCGATCGTCTCCTCGGTCCAGACTGTGCGGCCGAGCGCGTCGTATGCGACGGACCTCGGGTGGAGGGGAGCACGGTCCAGATACGCGGTGCCGGTGCCGGAGTCGAAATAGCCCTGGCCCTCGGTCGCGATCCGGCCAACCGCGTCGAACCGCACGTTTCCGGACACGGCCCAGCCGATCCCCTTTCCCTCGACCTCGGCGGTCTTCTTCGTCTGCACCGGCCGGCCGAGGCCGTCGAGGAACAGTATCGTGTCGAGCGTCGCGGCACCGGCCAGGCGGTGGCGCGTCCGCGCCCATGGCGTTGCGGAGTCGTGCGCGTAGTCGACCCGGATCTCCGGGTTCGATCCGTCGTGCGGCCCGAACAGGTCCTTCATGCGGCCGAACGCGTCGTACACCCTGCGTGTCTTCTGCCCGTTCACGTCGGTAGTGTCGGTGATCTCGCCGAGCCGGTGGTCCCACTTCGTCGTGGAGGTGTAGCCGTGCGAGTCCTTCACGGTCTCACGGAACGTTCGCACGACGTCGTCGTACCCGTACACGAGCGTGTACCGCCCGGCCGCCACCGCCGGCCCTTCCACCTTCTCGAGGCGACCGAGGTCGTCCCAGTGCAGGAACTGGTCGGCATACCTGGACTTGTCGACCCACGACACCAGCCGGTGCAGGTTCCCGCGCGTGTCGTACTCGCCTTCACGGCGGCGGAGCTGCCGGCCCGCCGAGTCGGTGACGGTCACCTCCTTCGGACGGGAGATCGAGTGCAGGCGGCGGGCGAGGTCGTCGTCGTAGTACGCGATGGTGGCGTGCGAGTCGTCCTCGCGGTTGGCGGCGCTCGCGTCGCCGAAGTCGTCGAGCGCGGTGACGTTCCCGTTCACCGGGTCGTAGGTGAAGGCCTGCAGCGCCGTGATCCGCGCGGTGCCCTCTCCCTCGTAGAAGCGCTTCTTGGACTCATGGAGCGCCGGGAACATGGAGCCGCAGAAGTAGTCGCCTTCGGAGAGCGAGAACGGGCGCTGCCGCTCGCAGTCGCTCGTGCCCGCAAGGAGGCGGAACTCCGGCTCGGCGTACGGGTTGCGGTACGCGTTCACGGTCTCGACGAGGATCGCCCCCGACGCGTTCTCGACCCGCTCGCTCGCGAGGAGACCCTTGAACGCGAAGCGATCGTTCCGATAGGTGCGGACCACCTGCGTGCCGTCGGCGGCCGTCCGCTTCACGCTGCCGAACCCGAGGAACTCCCGCTCGTAGCGGTCGTACCGCCCGTACTCGTACCCGTAGCGCGTCGGGACATCGTGACCCGGGACCCACTGCGTCCGCGCATCCGTGCCGTGCCCATCGCGGACGATCACCTCCGAGAGCACCCAGCGGTGGTGCGGCATCGCCACGGTGTTGCCGGCCCGCGCGTAGGACAGGTCGATCTTTCCGCCCAGCGGGCGCGTGACCCGGTTCAGGAGGTTCGCGTTACCGAGCTGGTTCAGGCGGGCCTGGACCTCGAGGTTCGTGGTCCCATCGTCACGCGTCTCTGCCTTCAGGACGTGATCGGCGGCGCCGTCGCCGTCGATGTCGATCATCCCGAGTTGGAGCCCCGCGGCCCGGGTCGAGTCCTCCTCGCCGTACGAGCCCGACAGCGCGAAGAAGGGCGGGATCGGGACGGTCACCTCGACTCCCCAGCCCTCGCTCGCCTGCGGGGTCCAGGAGCCGTTCGCCTCGACCGCGTCGATCCTGCGCATCCCTCCCGTGGCGGCGTTGAACAGCATGTTGAACGCGCCGCCGAAGAGCCCCTCGCCCGAGAGGAACGGCTGCGTCACGCCGGCCGGCCAGGGGGGCAGGTACCACGGCACCTCGGGGAGGAATCCGGCCCCAGTGTTCACCATCACGCGGAGGTCGCCGTCGCGCGAGCCCTTCCGGACGTAGTCGGGCAGCCCGTCGCCAGTGACGTCCACGAGCTGCACCGACGTCTGCGCGATGGTGCTCTCCCAGGAACGCGAGACCCCGAAGACGAACGTCACCCCCACGCTGCTCTTGAGGGTCGTCGCGGTCGTGCGGCGGACGCGGTCGGGGCCGTAGGCGGCGGCGTCGACCCCGGAGTCCCCGAGGACCTTCCAGAGGGTGTCCACGCCGTCTCCCCACGGCGCCACCGGGAGCAGGTCGACCTCGCCGAATTCGCCCGTTTGGCGGAGCTGAGGTTCAGGCCGAGCGCGGCGCCGACGCCGAACGTCGCCGTCTGGGACCCGACGACCGCGTTGATGGTCGGGCTGTCGGACGACATCTTCGCGAACGCCATCGTCTTCCCCAGGTTCGCGGTGCCGCCGATGTCGGTGTTCGAGCGGAGCACGGGGAAGTCGAGCCGGATCGGCTCCCGTGACGTGAGGTCGTTCAGGCCGGTGGTGCTGAGCTCGGTGTAGAACTCCCAGTGTCGCCAGTCCTTCACCTGGAGGCGAAGGCCGACGCGATCGAGCAGGCCGTCGCCGTTCATGTCGACGAGGTCTCCCCACTGCGCAGAGCCACCGGTCGTGCGGTTCAGGCCGGCAATGCCGAACAGGTCCATCCCGACGAGGTCGTTGCTCCCGCCGCTGGCGCGCAGCGTTCCCACTCCGCTGAACGCGGCGAGGAGTTGCAGCGCGTCGGGCCCCTCGCGCACGACGAACTCGCGCGACCCGTGCATGGTCGTCGTGGTGACGAAGGTGGACCGCTCGGTGCTCACCCAGGCCGGGACCCCGGGCTTCAGGCCCGACTTCGTGCCGCCGGCGTACGTGCCAAGCCTGCGCGGGAACAGCGGCGACGTCGCGGCGATGGCCTGCGACTCGAGGCTGTCCGGATCGCCGAGCCGCCTCGCGAGATCCTCCCAGAGCCGTCCCTTCAGGAACGGCCAGAGGACGATCATCCCGTTGGGATCGAAGGGTGCCCCGTTGTCCCCGTGCCACGCGCCGTACCGCCATCCGTGGTACCCGCCCGCGAACGGCGAGCGGATCTGCTGCGGGTCGCCGGCCAGGTCGACGACCGAGTCGCGCGTCCGGTTGATCGGGACCTCGGTGCCGACCTGGAGCGCGCGGGCGTTGCTCCCGCTCGACGGCACGAGCGTCAACCCGGGCACCCACGCGAGGTCGGAGCCTCCGTGCGAGTGCAGCTCGAAGAAGATCTCCTGCCCCGCCGCCACCGCGACCGTGACCGTCTTGGCGGGGTCCCCCGCGGACTGCTCGAACAGGAGCGTGTCCCTGGTCCGCGCCGCCAGCCAGACCGCGTCGAGCGGGCCGGCGAGGTCGTCCTGGCGCGTCACGATCCGGAGCTCACCGTCCTCCGGGACGCGCAGCGGTAGGAGCGTGAAGGGGTCCGGCGTCGGCGACCAGCGGCCCTCGGGGAGCGGCGTCGGGTCGATGGACACGTGGAGTGGGACGTACGGGTCCGCCGTGAACGCCGCCGCCGCCGCCATCGACGGGTGAGGCGGCTGAAGGAGCCCGTCGTCGCCGAGCACCTGGGTGAGGCGCCCCTGGACATGCCACTCGACGTCGCCGGGATCGAACGAGAGGTTCGACTCGATGCGGAACACGAGCCGGTCGCGCGCGAGGACGTCCGTCTCGACGTCGAACGCCTCCGTCCGCTCGACCGGCCCGCCGTACTGCCGGGCCGCGACGAGCACGAACCCCGTCCCGTCGCACGGGACGTCGAGGTGCTCGGCGCCGTCCGGGTATCGCTGGATGCAGTACTGCACGTTCGCCGTGGAAGGAGCTTTCACCACCGTGCTCTCGATGCGCACCCGCCCGGCCGTCGGCGCGACGGCTGCCTGCACGCCGCCGCCCGCGAGCCGAAAGTCCTCCGTCGCGTCGAAGACGAACGCCTTCGCGCCACTCGGGTCGACGCGATCGCGCTCCGCCGCCGGGACGCCCCGGTACACGATGCGAGGCGAGAACTCCGTCTCCTCGAGAGGAGAGCGGGTCCCGAGGGAAACGGGGAAGTCGCCGAGCGTGGAGAGGACGAAGTAGAGGCGCGTCCCGGGATCGACCGGGACCGCCGCGAGGTTCACCGGCACCGGGTTTCCGCCCTGCGCGAGGCCCGTCGCCGCCTCGGCGAGGAGCTCGGTCACGAACCCGCCATCGACCTCGTCGGCCCGGTAGACGCGCAGGCGCACGCCGTCCCAGTCGGGCTCCGCGGGAGGCCTCGGGCGATCGACGAACGCGAGCGAGCCCGTCACGTCGACGTCGCCGGTGAATGGCGCGACCCACTCGATCACGGCGTCGGACGGTCGCTGCCGATCCTCGACGAACTCCTCGAGGAGTTCGGCGATCCAGCCATGCCGCGTGGGGTCGCTCTCGAAGCCCGGCCCGGGCCAGGGCTGGAAGGAGATCGCGCGCGACGCGTCGCTGCGCGGCTGGCCGCGCAGCACGGTACCGCCGGCCACCCAATCGAGGTATCCGTCGCCGTCGACGTCCTGGAGGGCCGAGGTCTGCATGCTCGAGAAGCTCGAGCTGCCTTTCGAGGCGCCGATCCCGAGGAACCCCGCTCTGTAGTTCGTCACCTTCCCCTTGCCGCGCTCGGTCCCCAGACCCACCGGGATCGGCCCGGGATCGACGCCCGGGTTCGGATCGCCGGCCGGGAGCGTCGCGCGCAGCACCCCGCCGTGCGGCCCGAGGCCTGCGTTGAACGCGACGACCGCGCCGGCGCTCCCGCCGGCGAGCCGGTCGGGGAGCCCGTCGCCGTTCACGTCCGCGAACGCGAGCTGCGTGACGCTGTCGCTCGACGACTTCCCCTTGTTCCCGCCGATGGAGAACACGCCCGGGATCCCGAAGGACAGGCCGCCCTGCCTGCTGTGGGCGTTCTCGATCGTCTGGACGAGCTGGTTGGGGTCCTCCCACCCCTCGAAGCTCCACGGCACGGTCGTCGTGCCGAACCCGTGCACCTTGCCGTCCGCGAGTCGCACATCGGGCTTCTCGTACTCGAACCCGTGCTGGTGGAAGAGGACGCGCGTGCTTCCCTCGAAGCCGTACGTCGTGATCTTCCGGAGGACCGACTTCCCGAACGACCCCGGCTCGTACCCGAGCTCGTACTCGCGGACCGGTGTCGCGCCGAGCGAGACCCGGATTTGCCCGAGCAGCCGGCGCGTCAGGACCTTGAATCCGAGCCTGGCCGACGAGATCGGGTCCGGCCGGGAGACGAGGGCGCCGGCGTCGGTCAGGCTCAGCACGTCGACGACATAGGGTCCGGAGGTCCCGCCCGCGACCGCGCCGGTGCCCTGGCGCGCGGCCTGCCCGGTGTAGCGGATGGCGCGCAGGTACACCTGCCGGAACCGCTCCCCGTGAAGCGTCGCGTCGTTCGGTCCCCACGCGTCGCTCTCGTACTGGAGCTCGGTCAGGTTGCCGTTCGGATCGACGACGCGCTCCAGGAACCACGCGCCGATGGCGCCGTCCGGCCGTGGGCTGCGGAGCCGGGCCTCGCGCCCGAACCCGTACACGAACAGGGTCCCGTTCCGGTCCGACACCTCGAACCAGTAGGAGCGCTCGTCGATGCCGCAGCGCACGATCTGGCTGAACTCCCGGGCGACCCGCTCCACGTACAGCTCGCCCGGCGCGCTCGTGCCCTCGCACGTCGCGGGCGCGCCGGTCGGCACGATCTGCGCTCCGTCGAGCACGTACCGGGGCTCCGCCCGGGGAACGTGCACGCCGAACCGCGTGTCGATCTCGACGCTCGAGGAGGGAAGCGTCCATCCCACGCCGGCCCACCCGTTGCCGTTCGACGACTCGTACGCGAGCCGCAGTCGCGGCTGGTACGCGCCACGGGCGGGCGGCAGGCGGATCGGGAACGCGAGCTGGGCCGTGCCCATCGCATTCCCCTCGGGAGGCTGCACCAGGTCGATCCCGGCGGACGGGTCGGCGGCCTTGAGCTCCTTGATCGACGTGGGGTCGAAGGAGGTCGGCCCCGGGTGCTCCGGCAGCACGAGGACGGCGTTGACCATGAACGTGAAGTGGGTCGTCTCGCTGACGAGGCGGCGCGCGCCGCCTTGCAGCTCTGCGCGCGGCAGCGCCACCCAGCGATCGCGCCCCTCGTCGAAGAAGTACGTCCGGATCTCGTCAGGACCGACGCCCTCGGGCAGGAGCGAGGGGTCGTAGGGGATCGTGACCTTGACCGGCGTCGCGAACTTCTGTCCCTTCGGCAGAAAGCGATAGGCGCCGTGCGCCGGTGCGGTCACGTTGATCATGCCGGCATCCAGCCGGGGCATCGACTCGGGGCCCTTCCGGGTGATGCCGAGGGTCGTCGCCCCCGTCACCGCACCTGGCGGCACGTCGACGGAGAGCTCGGTGCCGAGCTTCACCTGCCCGCCGTGCTCTCGATCGACGACACCGAGCGACTGCCGGTCCTCCCGGCCGTAGCGGTGGTCGGCGGAGCTCACGAGCGGGTCCGTGGGAGCGCCCCCCGTCCCACCTTCGTCGTCGAGGTGAACGGTCCGGACCACCTCGCGCCCATCCGGGAATCGTGCGCGCAGGACCACGCTCCACGAGCCCTCCGCGCCGACTAGCCTCTTGAGCGGCACGCTGAACGAGCCGGCCACGTCGACCCGGGCCCCATCGACCTCGACCCTGCCCGGCCCTGATGGTGACTCCGCCCATCCCGAGACGTACGCCCGGTCGCCGAACCGCTCCCCGATGTCGCTCCCACCCTCGTGGCGGAGCGCCGGATACGTGACGACGATGCGCGGCACCCCGACACGCCGTCCAACGCCGCTGCCCTCGATCGAGATCTCGGAGATGCTCCCGGCGGGCACGTCGGCGCGGACGCCGCGCCCGAGTGTCACGCGCAGCGACTGCAGCGAGGTTCCGACGATCGGGAGCGGCGTCGCGTCGGGTTCGAGGCTCGTCGGCGTCCGGCTCTCCCACGTGTTCCCGTCGAACACGTCGATCGCGTCGACGCGCACCGCCGACGGGACGATCGCGGCCGCGCGCTCCACCTCGACGGCGCGGTCGAGCGAGATCGTGAACGGCCCCGCCGAGAGCGCGCGCGCCGTCTTCCGGTCGCCGTCCACGAGCGCGCTCGACCGGGCGACGGTGTCGCGATCGATCGGCGCGTCACCCGCGTCGAGCAGGAGCACGATCCGGAGATCGCGCACGGTCACCGGCGCGCTGGCGTCGATCGGGAGGCACAGGAGGACGCCGTTCGTCGCTTCGAGCGCCTCCGGGTCGAGCTCGTCCACGAGCGTCCCCGCCTCGCCGGGCGGCGTCAGCCACAGCCCGCCCTGCGGCGCGGCCGCGTTGAGGCTCCTGCGGAGCGAGATCGCGCGAGCGAGTGCGGCCTCGTACACGAGGAACGCCCGCCTCGCCTGCCCCGCGAGCGGGGTCGCCAGCGTCGCCGACGCGCACGGCTCGCCCGCCGCCAGGCCCTGCGGGTGGAGCACAAGACTCGACGGAGCGGCGCGCGCGACGCGGGCGTCCTCGAACGCGAACGTCTCGGAGGCGCTCGCGGCCGCGAGCACGCGCGGATCGCGAGGCGCGCGAGGAAGCCCCGCACCCCACACCTCGACCTCGGCGACCGACGCCGCGGCTCCGGGCGCGCTCAGGGAGAAGCGTGAGCTCGGTGGCCGTGACGGGCCGCGAGAGATCGGCTCCGGTCCAGCCCGCGCCAGCCTCGAGCTCCGTCCCTCCGACGACCACCCGGACCCCCGGCGTCGCGTGCACCTTCACGCGCCGCATCTCGACCAGATGATCGAAGCGGAGCGTCACGCGGGTCGACGCACCCACCGCGACCGCGACCGCGGTCGTCGTGTCGCGGTCGACGAGCAGGGAGGCGTCCGGCAGCTCCGACGCGACCTGCATCGGGCTGAGGCGCATCGAGGGGAGCGTGTTCTGGCGCGAGCTCTCGCTGCAGGAGACGAACGCGAGCGCGGTCGTGAAGGCGAGCGCAAATGCGCTCGGAGCGATGCGTGGGGGGCGCGGCATGGGAACGCTCACGGGGCGGTGAAGGCGGTGGGATAGGTCGTCTCCGCGGCGGCCACCTGCAGCGGCGCGG
>WNFV01018052.1_pt1 | contig 13794 bp, 9 predicted proteins | sample 5400101 | NCBI WGS metagenome assembly WNFV01 (sample SAMN13153361, study PRJNA577476) | soil metagenome | isolation source: 115 cm soil or saprolite under grassland replicate 1 | place: USA:California | collected 2016-06-15 | reverse complement strand
GTGCCTGGCCGACAGCGGCCTGGATGCCTACCTGTCGATCAAGCCTCCGGCCCTGCGCTTCGACTGCCCCCTCGCGATCGAGCTGGCCACCGCGGCACAGGCGCGCGGCGTGTGCCTGCACCTCGACTCGCACGGCCCGGAGGCGGCCGATCCGTCCTGCGCGCTGCTCGAGGCCATGCTGCCCATGCTGTCCAGCCGCCACCTGGGCACCACGCTCCCGGGACGCTGGGCGCGCAGCGTGTCGGATGCGGGGTGGGCCGTCGACCATGGCCTCCAGGTCCGGGTCGTCAAGGGGCAGTGGCCCGATCCGGCCGATCCCCATCGCGATCTGCGGGCAGGCTTCCTCGAGGTCATCGACCGACTGGCGGGGCGGGCGCGCCACGTGCAGGTCGCGACCCACGACGTGCCGCTCGCCGCCGAGGCGGTCGGCCGCCTCCGCAAGGCCGGGACGCCCTGCGAGCTCGAGCTCCTGTTCGGGATGCCCATGACGCGATCATTGCGGTGGGCAGATGCCAGCGGCGTTCGGGCGAGGATCTACGTCCCGTACGGGAAGGGCTACCTCCCCAGCGCCGTGGACCAGCTCCGGCGCAACCCGCGGCTGATCTGGTGGATGATGAGGAGCCTCGTCACGGCGAGGGGCTCGACCTCGGGGGCGCGGTGAGCACGGACCAGCTCGACGCCCGCTACGGTGCCCGGGTCGACCGTCTCGGCGCGGCCGAGTGGCACTCGATCGTCCGCCGCTTCGACGACCTCAACCTGTACCAGACGCTCCCGTACGCGCAGTGTCGCTGGCCGGGCTCCGACGTGAGCCACCTGGTCCTGGCGCGCGACGGGGAGATCGTCGCGGCCGTGCAGGTCCGGCTCGCGCCGGTGCCGCTGCTGGGCGGCATCGCATACGTCCGGTGGGGCCCGCTCTGGCGTCTCCGTGGCCGGAGTCCGGATCTCGGGGCCCTGCGCCGGATGGTGCGCGCCATCAAGCTGGAGTACGTCGTCCGTCGCGGCTACCTGGTGCGGCTCCTCCCTCGCGAGGTCGACCCGTGCGCCGAGGTGAGGCAGGTCTACCTCGAGGAAGGCTTCCGTCTGCAGCCGTCGGGCGACGCGACGCTGCTCGTCGACGTCGCGCCGCCGCTGAAGGCGCTGCGCGCCGGACTCGAGGGCAGCTGGCGCAGCAACCTCAACCGCTCGCAGCGCGGGGCGCTCGTCTTCACCGAGGGGGCGGAGCCCGAGCTGTTCGACCGCTTCGCCCCCATCCACGCCGAGATGGTCGATCGGAAGCGCCTGGTCGATCTCGGAGACGTGGACGTCTTTCGCCGGATCCAGGAGCTCCTGCCGGCCGAGTGGCGGATGCGCGTCATGCTGTGCTCGGAGGACGGGAAGGCGGACGTCGCCGGAGCGATCACCTCCGCGCTGGGTGACACCGGCCTGGCGATCCTGTGGGCCACGAACCAGCGCGGGCGCGACCTGAGGGGCGCCTTCGCGCTCCAGTGGCGCGTCCTCGAGTGGCTCAAGGGCCAGGGGTGCCGGAGCTACGACCTCGGAGGCGTCGACAAGAGAGCCAACCCGGGGGGCTACACCTTCAAGTCGGGCCTCTCCGGAAGGAATGGCCGCGAGGTGCGGTTCGTCGGCGCCTTCGAGCTGAGCGCCGCGCCGCTGCTGCCGATCCTGCTGCGCGCCCTGCTCTCGCTGCGGACTGCGTCTCGCCGGCTCCGGGGCGCCCTGAAGTCGCTCGTCCCGCGCCGTCGCCAGCCGGCGGTGGGCCCTGGCCTCCTCCGTAGCTCGAGGGGCGCGTCAGGGCGGCGAGACGAACGCCTCGTCGATGACACCCTGAGAGGTGCCGTCGGGGCTCGTGGCCCGGCTCGCGATGCTGGTGACGTCGGCCCATCTCGGGTCGAGCCCTCGGAGCGGCCCCGAGACTCGTGACGAGAACCCCGCGTCTGGTGCGTTGACGCGATGGCGGGCAGGTCGCAGATCCCGGGCCCATGATGACGTCATCCGATGCGGCGATCGCTCGAATCGTCACCGAGTACATCCACGGCTCCGACCACCCGGACCTGGCCGTGTATCGAAGGGACTTCGGCTCCAAGTTCGACCGCCAGCGCTGGGTGGCCGAGATCCGCAGGCGGTGCGAGCTCGGAGACTTTCGGGGGCGGCGCCTGCAGGGCGACATCTGCAGCCTCGATCTGCCGTACGAGTCGTTCGACGGGATCTACTCCTCCGAGGCGATCGAGCACGTCCGCGATCTGGACGCGATGTTCCGGCGGTGCTTCGGGCTGCTCAAGCCCGGCGGGCGCATCCTGATCGTAAACGACAGCAACCGGTTCAACTCCGCCTTCCGCGAGGCGACCTTCAAGATGTGGAAGGAGCGGGACGAGTCCTGGGAGCACGCGCGCTGGTTGAGGGACGAGATTCGACCCGTCGAGCACAGGGATGCGAAGCCGTACGCGGCCATGCGGGAGGCGGTCATCCGCGGCGCCGCGCCGAGCCTCGACGACGCGTCCGTCGCCCGGCTCGTGCGCGCCACCGCGGGCATGGTCCGGCCCGAGATCGTGTCGGCGACGAGGGCGTTCATCGCCGGGGAGCCGCTCCCCGAGCCGCCGGCCTATTCCTGGTGCCGGAACCCCGAGACGGGCGAGTACGCGGAGCGGCTGCTCGACCCGTTCGAGCTGGCGGACATGCTGCGGGATTCCGGGTTCCGGAACGTCCAGGTCCGTCACGGGTTCAACAGGTTCCCGCTCCGGCTGCTGAACGGCGTCCAGCTCCGGCCGCTGAACCAGGTCCTGTTCGAGCTGCGAGGGCTGTTCTACCTCGTCGCAGACAAGCCCCCCATGCGCGCCTCGACCGTCCAGCCCCGCGAGGACGTCGTGGAGCTCGCGCGGGTCTCGCGCCGTGACGGGACGGTCGCACCTCGACGTTCGTGCTGAGGCCTAGCGTGCGGACGATCGACGAACCTCGCGGCTCCGGCATGCAGCTCGGGTATCTCGTCAACATCTACCCGAGCCGCAGCCACAGCTTCATCCGCCGCGAGATCGCGGCGGTCGAGGCGCTCGGCCATACCATCCGGCGCTACTCGATCCGGGACGGGGGCGACGTGCTCGACGCGGCCGACGTCGCCGAGCGCGACCGCACGGCGGTGCTGCTCGATGCCGGGGCGCTCCGCATCGCGCTCGCCTTCGTCACCGCGATGGGCCGGCCTGGCGCCTTCCTCGGCGCCCTGCGGCTCGCCGTCCGCATCGGCCGCCGGTCGAGTCACGGCGTGCTCCGCTCCCTCGCTTACCTCGTCGAGGCCTGCGTCCTGCTGCGCTGGTGCCGAGGCGACGGCGTGGAGCACCTGCACGCTCACTTCGGGAGCAATCCCCCCGCGGTCGCCATGCTGTGCCGGGCGCTGGGCGGCCCGAGCTACAGCTTCACGGCCCACGGCATCGAGACCTTCGACGCGCCGGAGTTCCAGGCGCTCGACGAGAAGATCTCGCGGGCCGCCTTCACCGTGGGCGTGAGCCAGTTCGGTCGCGGGCAGCTCTGCCGCTGGTCGGATCCGGCGCACTGGGCGCGCATCCACGTCATCCGCTGCGGCGTGGACGAGCAGTTCCTGGGCCGGTCACCGGAGCCCGTCCCGCGAGCGCGCCGGCTGGTCTGCGTGGCGCGCCTCGCCCCGGAGAAGGGCCACGTTCCGCTGCTGCACGCGGTCCACCGCCTGCGCGAGACCGGGAGGACGTTCGAGCTGGTCGTCGTCGGCGACGGGCCCATGCGGGCCGAGCTCGAGGCGCTCGCGAGGCAGCTCGGGATCGACGGCCTGGTGCGGTTCGCGGGGTGGCAGGACAACGCGGGCGTGGTCCGCGAGATCCTGTCGTCGCGAGCGGTCGTGCTGCCCAGCTTCTCGGAGGGGCTGCCCGTCGTGCTCATGGAGGCCCTGGCGCTGGTGCGGCCGTGCATCGCGACCCAGATCACCGGGATCCCCGAGCTCGTCGAACCTGGCGTCACCGGATGGCTCGTCCCGGCGAGCAGCGACGAGGCGCTCGCGGCCAGCATGGCCGAGGCGCTCGACGCGGACCCGGCCGAGCTCGAGCGGATGGGACGCGCCGGCGCCGAGCGCGTCGCCGCGCTGCACGACGCGAGGGTGGAGGCGGCGCGGCTCGTGGACCTGTTCGCGGGGGCCGTTCGCCCGGATCCCACCGCGCGCCGCCCAGACGAGCTGCGCGGTTCCTCGGACGAGCGCCCCCAGGTCGGACCGGCGAGCGGGGCGATGCGGTGGGCTGCCGCCCGCATCTTGCGGGCGTCCGGGCAGGTCGAGCGGAACCGGACGGCGCTCTACGGCGGCGCGGCCGGGCTGCGCATCGCGGTCTTCCACGGTACCCCTCCCGCCACCCTCGAGGAGTTGAGGCGGACGGTCGAGTGGTGGCGGGAGCGCTGGCCGATCGCAGCCCCGGCGGATGTCGACGAGCTCGTCGCCGGTCGATGGGGGAACGGGGACGCGGATCGCCTCCTCGTCACGTTCGACGACGGCCTCGCCTCGAACTACGACGCCGCCGTCTGGCTCGCCCGCGCCGGCGTGCAGGCCGTCTTCTTCGTCGTCCCCACCTTGCTCGACCGGACCATCGCGCAGTTCGTCCGGTATCACCAGGAGCGGGGGGTCGTGGCCGTTCCTCCGGTCCCCCATGGCGACGTGCGAGGGCTGTCGATGACGCAGGTGCGGGAGATGCTCTCGATGGGCCACCGCATCGCCGCCCACAACAACGCCCACCGCGACCTGGGTCAACTGAACGAGCCGCGCGACCTGCAGTACGAGATCGGCGAGGCGATGGAACGCGTGGCCGAGCTCACCGGCGCGCCGTGCCGCGACTTCGCCATCGGCTTCGGCCAGCCCGAGAACATCTCGGCCGACGCCGTCGACTTCGTCAAGCAGACCTGCCCGAACGTCTACATGTGCTACCGCGGGCTCAACGTGCCCGGGCGGACGCCGCGGTTCCTCCTGCGCCACGCGCACGATCCGGGCCATCCCACGGCGTTCACGCGGCTCTGCCTCGAAGGCGGGGCCGATCACTGGCTACTCGATCGGATCCGCAACATGGAGGGTCGCGTCGGGCTGCTCCCGGTGGGCTGCGAGTTCGCGGCATGAGCCCACGCGGACCGCAGCTCCCTTCGACCGACCAGCGCGCCATGAAAAGACCAGTCTTCGACGTGGATGCGGCCTCGCTGGTCTGGGACCGGCTGCGCAGCCTGGCGGACGCGGCCCCGGAAGCCGAGGCGATCGTCCACGTGACCGCGGAGGGGGCGCCGCACCGCTGGACCCGCGGTGCGCTGATCCGGGCCGCCTCGCGCGCGGCGCGATGGCTCGACGCGCACGGCGTCCGTAAGGGCGACGTCTGTGCCCTGATCGTCCGGCACCACCCGGACTTCTACCCCACCTACCTTGGGATCTCCGCGCTCGGCGCGCTCCCGTCGGTCCTCGCCTACCCGAACGCGCGCCTCCACCCCGACAAGTTCCGCGAGGGGCTCCAGGGGATGGCGCGGCGCTCGGGGCTCGATCACGTCGTGACGGAACGTGACCTCGCCGAGGTGATCGCGCCGGTGATAGGAGGGAGCGACAGCACCATCCGGCAGGTGCTCCACCCGCTCGAGGCGCTCGACCTCCCGGCTGTCGACGACGCTCCGGTGGAACACGCTCCGGGGAGAGCGGACGATGCCTGCCTGCTCCAACATTCCTCCGGGACCACCGGCCTGCAGAAGCCGGTGGTGCTCTCGCACCGAGCGATCCTCGAGCACGTCCGCCGCTATGGCGAGGCGATCGCGCTCTCCGAGCACGACCGCGTCGCGAGCTGGCTGCCGCTGTACCACGACATGGGGCTCATCGCGGCGTTCTACCTGCCCCTCGTCTGCGGCGTCCCGCTCGTGCAGCTGAGCCCGATGGAGTGGGTCGCCGCCCCCGTGCTGCTGCTGCAGGCAATCTCCCGTGAGCGCGCGACGCTCTGCTGGCTGCCGAACTTCGCGTACAACCTCATGGCCGATCGGATCCGCGAGGACGACCTGGAGGGCGTGAGCCTCGACAGCGTCCGGATGCTCGTCAACTGCAGCGAGCCGGTCCGCGCCGACAGCCACGAGCGGTTCCGGGTGCGCTTCTCCCGTCACGGCCTGCGCCCCGAGGCGCTCGGCGCCTGCTACGCGATGGCCGAGACGACCTACGCCGTGACGCAGACGACGCCGGGGCGCGAGGCCCGGACGATCGTCGTCGACCGCGAGGCGCTCGCGGCCGGGCACGTCGCGCCTCCGCGCAACGGCGCGGGGAGGATCTGCGTGTCCTCGGGCCGGCTCGTGTCCGGCTGCCGGGTGCGGATCGTCGATGATCGGCGCGAGGAGCTGCCGCCCGGGAGGGTCGGCGAGATCGCGATGTCGTCCGTGTCGATGTTCGACGGATACCGGAACTACCCGGAGAAGACCGCCGAGGTGCTGCAGCACGGCTGGTACTACAGCGGCGACCTCGGGTTCGTCCACGAGGGCGAGCACTACGTCATCGGACGGAAGAAGGACCTCGTCATCGTCGCCGGGAACAACGTGTTCCCGGAGGACGTGGAGGACGCCGTCGGGCGCGTGCCGGGGATCATCCCGGGCCGGGTCGTGGCCTTCGGCGCCGACGACGAGCGGACCGGGACGGAGGTCCTGTGCGTCGTAGCCGAGACGCAGGCGGAGGGGGACGTGAAGAAGCTGCTCGGCGTCGCCGTCCAGCAGGCGGGCATGAAGATCGACGTGACGATCACGCGCGTGTACCTCGTCCCGCCGCGCTGGCTCATCAAGAGCTCGTCCGGCAAGCCGTCCCGCGCCGCGAACAAGGCTCGGCCTCGAGGACTGGGACATCGTGGACGACACCGCCGCCGGCGCGGTCCCGGGCTGGGACTCCCTCAATCACGTCCGCATCATCACCGCGGTGGAGGACGAGTTCCAGGTCCGGTTCCGGGCGAGCGAGATCGTGCGCCTGAGGAACGTCGGGCAGCTCCAGGCGCTGCTGGACGGCAAGACCGGCGCGAGATGACGTTCGGCTCCGCGATCTTCGCGCCGTTCACGGTCGCGGTCCTCGTGGCGTGCGCCGCGCTCGGCCGGGAGCGCCGCTGGATCGTCCTGCTCGTCGCGAGCTACGCGTTCTACGCGTCCGCGAGCTCGATCGCGATGCTCGCGGTGCTCGCGGGTGTGACGGTCGCTTCGTACCTGTGCGCCCTCGGTGTCGAGCGCCATGCGAGCTCCCGGCGGCGACACGTCTTCTTCTGGGTCGGCGTGGTGGCGGCCGTCGGCCCGCTGCTCGCGCTCAAGTACGCGGCGTTCTTCGTCGAGAATCTCGGCGCGCTCGCCGAGCTGACCGGGAGAGGCTCGCCGCTCGGTTCGGTGCCGGTCGTCGCGGCCGTCGGGCTCTCGTACTACGTCCTCCAGTCCGTCTCGTACCTCCTCGACGTCCGCGACGGTGTCGTCTCCGCCGAGCGGCACCTCGGCCGGCACGCGCTCGCCATCGCGTTCTTCCCGAAGATGGTCCAAGGACCGATCGAGCGCGCCGGGACGCTCTTACCGCAGCTCCGGGATCCGCGGCCCCTCCGCGCGCAAGACGTCGTCGCGGGAGCCCAGCTGGTCCTGTGGGGGCTGTTCCAGAAGACGGTCGTGGCGGACCGGCTGGCCCCGCTCGTCGACGCCGCGTTCTCCGACGTGCGGCACCATGCGGGACTTCCCCTCCTCGTCGCGACCTATCTGTACTCGGCGCAGCTGTACTTCGACTTCGCCGGCTATACCGACGTGGCGCTCGGGCTCGGCCGAGCGCTCGGGATCCGGCTCACTCCCAACTTCGCCTCTCCCTATCTGGCGCGCTCGGTCGCCGAGTTCTGGCGCAGGTGGCACATCTCGCTCTCCAGCTGGCTGCTCGACTACGTCTTCAGGCCGCTGCAGCTCGGGCTGCGCGACTGGCGGACCTGGGGCACCCCCGCCGCGCTCGTCGTCACGTTCCTCGTCTCGGGCCTGTGGCACGGCGCCAGCTGGACGTTCGTCGCGTGGGGGCTGCTCCACGGGATCTACCTCGCCGCGTCCGTCCTCTATCGGCCGCTGCAGCGGAGGCTCCACCGCGCGCTGAGGCTCGACGGCTCACGCGTCCTCGGGGGCGTGCAGGTCGCCGTGACTTTCCACCTCGTGTGCCTCGGGTGGGTCTTCTTCCGCGCCCGCTCGCTCCGCGACGCGCTCGACGCGGTGCGGCTCCTCGGCTCGGAGCTCCCTGCGACGGCGGCGCGGGCCGCCACCGGCCACGACGTCGACGCGCTCGTCTTCCTCGGTCAGGGGCGAAGCGCGTTCCTCGCCGCCGTCGCCGCGATCGCCGCCGCGATCGCGCTGCGGGCGCTGCTCGGTGGCGTTCGGCCTCCCGCGCCCGTGCCGGAGGAGCCGGCGGAGGGCGCGAGGCCGGTCGGCGTCGCCGCGGCGTACGCGCGGACGGCCGTGTATGCGTTCCTCATCTACGGCATCGTCGCGCTCGGCACGTCGGCGCAGAGCTTCCTGTATGCCCAGTTCTAGCGCGCGCCGACGCCCGAAAGCGCTCGTCGCGCGCGGGGCCCGCCTCGCCGGACATCTCCTCGTCGCCGCGGTCTGCCTCGAGGTCGCGGCGCGCGTCGACGATCGGCTGACGTACGGCGCGCCGTTCTGGGCGCGCTACGACGCCGACCGGCTCAGGGCGCACGACGCCGACGGCCTCGTCCGGAACGTGCCAGGCGCGCAGTTCGAGAAGTGGCGGATCAACGCGCTTGGATTCCGCGGAGACGAGATCCCGGTCGCGAAGCCCGCGGGCCGAGTCCGCATCGCGTGCCTCGGCACGTCCGAGACCTTCGGGCTCTACGAGCGCGAGGGCGGCGAGTGGCCCGCCCGGCTCGAGGCCCTGCTGCGGGCGAGCCATCCCGGCGCGGAGGCCTTCAACGCGTCGGTGGTCGGCCTCCAGCGTCACACGCGGCAACCGTACATCGACCGGTACGTCCTGCCGCTCCGCCCCGACGTGCTCGTCCTGTACTTCAACGTCCTCCAGGACGCGACGTACCGGCCGCCGGCGAGCGCCGATGGTCGCGGCGGGGCGGCCGCTCGCTCGGGTCCGCCGGCCTCGGCGTCGCTGCTGGACGGGCTGCCAGCGTCGCGTGCGCTGCCGAAGATCCGGCGTGTCGTGACATCCGCGATCCCGAATTTCCTCTGGAATCGGGTCCGGACGTGGCGGCTCTCGCGCACGGTGAGTCGATACGAGCGCACGATGCTCGGTGATCGTCTTCCAATGGACGTCCTCCCGACGGAGGTCGTCACGGGGTTCGAGCGCCACCTGCGGGAGATCGTCCTTGCCCAGCGCGAGAGGGGGGTCGTGCCCGTGTTGGCGACGTATCCCACGCTCGGCACGGCCGCCAATCGCCACCTCCACCACCTCGAGTTCCTCTCGGAGCGCGAATACCAGTTCGAGGTATCCGACCTGGGCCTGATCGACGCTGCCGCCGAGCTGAACGACGCCGTGCGACGTGCCGCGCGCGAGCTCACCGTCCCGCTCGTGGACGTGGACGCGGCGTTGCCGAAGACGAGCGCGTACTTCGCGGACTACGTTCACTACAAGGACGCCGGAGCCGAGCTCGTCGCAGCGCAGGTCCTCGCTGCGCTCGAGCGCGCCGGAGTGATCGCCGATCCTTCGGCGATGACCGCGGGCCGGTCCGGCGCGGTGCGCTGACGACCCTGCGCGGCGTCTGACAACCCCTGGATGGGCCGCGACGCTCGAACCGCGCGCCGTCGCGTGCGCATCCCTCGAAGATGGTCGACGATGTTCGACTGGGCGCTCTCGCCACGAGGACCAGCAGCCCGGGCGGGAGTCCGGTTGGCCCGCGTGTCCCCGCCCATGGCGTGGTCGTCCGGGACATCCTGTGCTGATGTTGATGCGCTCTCTCGTCCAGGCAGTCGCCGGACGTCCCGATCTGCAACGCATGGTCCTCGGCTACCTCGTCAGCACCTACCCGCGGCCGTCCCACCGCTGCGTCCGCCGCAAGATCGCGGCGGTGGAGGCGCTCGGTCATCTCGGCGACTCCGCCGTCGCCACGCGGGAGATCGCGTGAGGGTCGCCTTCGCCCTCCCGGGCCTCCACCGAGTGCACCGCGGCGCAGAGACGGCGTTCGAGTCGCTGGCGCGCGCCATGGCCCGCGATGAGCGCGACACCATCACGCTCATCGGCACGGGGGCCGTACGGGCCGGGGAGCCGTATCGGTTCGTCGCGACGCACGCGGTACCGCGCGAGCGCTTCGAGCTATGGCCGAGGGTGCCCCCGCTGCGAACCGAGTTCGCCTACGAGGAGCTGACTTGGGTGCCGAGCCTGCTGCGCCATTACCGGCCGGGCGACTATGACGTCACGATCACCTGCAGCTACCCCTTCACGAACTGGCTGCTGCGTTGCCGGCGACGTCAGAGCCGCCGGCCGGTGCACGTGTTCGTGACCGAGAACGGCGACTGGCCGACGCACCGCATCGCGGCCGAGTACCGGCTGTTCGGCTGCGATGGGCTCGTGTGCACCAACCCGACCTACTTCGCGGCCCAGCAGCGCGGGGATCGTCCTTGGCGCACCGTGCTCATCCCGAACGGTGTGGACGCCGGCCAGTTCAAGCCCGGGCGGGGCGAGCGATCGCGCTACGGCTTGCCCGACGAGGTCCCCATCGTGCTCATGGTGAGCGCGCTCAATCCCAACAAGCGCGTGCTCGACGGGATCCGCGCGGTCGCGGCCGTCGACGACGCCTGGCTGGTGGTGGCCGGAGACGGGTCGATGCGCGGGGACGTCGACCGGCTCGCCGCTGCGGTGATGCCCGGTCGCTTCCGCCGGCTCACCGTGTCCGGGGAGCAGATGCCCGGCCTCTACCGGTGCGCAAACGTCTTCTTGCACCTGGCCCGAGACGAGTCCTTCGGCAACGTGTACGTCGAGGCGGTCGCATCCGGTCTTCCGGTGGTGGCCCACGACTCCCCCGCGGCGCGCTGGATCATCGGCGACAATGGATGGTTCGTCGACTCCGACGTCCCCGGCTCCGCCACCGCCGCGCTCTCGGACGTCTTGCGCGGCAAGTGGTCGCCCCCTCATGACGGCGTCGCCCAGACGGTACGCCGATTCGACTGGGCCGTCATCGCTGCGGAGTACCGTCGCTTCCTCGAGGAGATCGTGGCATCGAAGAACGGGGGGACCGCATGACGGACGTGTCGAGGGTCGGTCTCGTCGGCCTGGGGTTCATCTCTCCGTACCACGCGGCCGGGATTCGCGAGTGTGCACCCGGCGCCGAGATCATCGGAGTCGACTCGAACGAGCAGGCGCGGCGTCAGAGCGAGCTCCGCGGAGTCGTGAGCGGCACGCTCGGGTCGGTCAAGGAGCTCATCGCAGCGGCACCGCAGGTGGTCCACGTGCTCACGCCGCCGGACGCTCACGCCGCCGTCGCCGTGCCGCTGCTCGAGGCCGGGATCGACGTCTTCCTAGAGAAGCCCCTCGCGCACCGACCCGAGGCGGGCGAGCAGATCTCGAACGCCGCCCAGCGCTCCGGCGCTCGCGTCGGCGTCGGGCACAGCCAGCTCTTCTACTCGACGTGGGAGCGGGCTCGAGCGCTCCTCGCGGAAGGGCACATCGGGCAGGTGCGCCAGGTCGACGTCGTCGCCCGCAAGCCGCTCGGATTTCTCTGGGCCAACGACGTCCGCCCTTGGGTGATGCGCGGGTCCACGAACGTCCTCTTCGAGGTGGCGCCGCACGCGTTCGCTCAGCTGCTGGACGTGGTTCCCGAGGGTGACGTCGAGGTCCACTCGGTGCGCACCGGCAGCGTGCAGCGCCTCCCGAACGGGGTCGAGTTCTACCGTCAGTGGGACGTGCTGGGCAGCGCCGCCGACATCGGCGTGCGGATCAGCCTCTCGTACGAGGAGGCCTTCGCGGAGTCATCCATCGCGATTCGAGGAACGCTCGGCTCGATCCTGGTGGACTTCGAACACAACACGCTCGTCGCGCCGCGGCGCTCGTCGGCCGCGTTCGACGTGGAGCCCGTTCTGCAGTCGGTGGGGACCGCGGCGTCCATCCTCGCGGGCGCGGCGGCGTCGTTCGCGCGGGTCGTGGCAGGCAAGGCGGGCGTTCGGCGTCTCGGCTCGGAGTACGCCACCAGCATCCGACGCTCCATCGCGTGCTTCTACGAGGCCCGGAAGCGGGGCGCGATCGATCCCCGCCACGCGCTGGCGCTCGGCCGGCGCGTCGTGTCGCTGGCGAGCCACGTCGCAGATGCGAGCGGACGGCAGGTCTCGTGCGGCGCCTCGACGGGCGCGGCCGCCGCCACGCCCGCGCCGCGGCCCTCGCGGGAGCCGCAGGTGCTCGTGGTGGGAGGCACCGGCTTCATCGGCGCCGAGTTCGTGCGGCAGCTCGCCACCCGCGAGCCGGTGCGGGTCGTCGCCCGCAACGTGGCCAAGGCGCAGCGTCAGTTCGCAGGCCTCGAGGTCGACGTCGTGCCGGGGGACGTGCGCGACACCGACGGCCTCATGCGCCACGTCACCCCGGCGACCGCGGTGTTCCACCTCGTGTTCGGCCGGGGCTCGACGTGGAGGGACCTCGAGGAGACCGACGTGCGGCCCGCAATCGCGCTCGCGGACGCGTGCCTGGCGCGCGGGGTGGAGCGCTTCGTCTACACGTCGTCCATCGCCATCTACGACGCGGGCCGTCGGAACCATGTCATCACGGAGAGCACACCCGCGAACCGGGGGGTCCAGCGCGTCGCCCCGTACGCTCGCTCCAAGGTGGTGGTCGAGCAACACCTGATGAAGCTGCACCGCGACCGAGGGTTCCCGGTCACGATCGTGCGGCCGGGGATCGTGCTCGGTCGGCAGAGCGACCCCGTTCACTGGGGGGTCGCCGCGTGGCCCTACCCGAACGTCGCGGTGCACTGGGGCTCCGGTCGCCATCCGCTGCCCATCGTGCTCGTGGAGGACGTGGCCGCCGCCTTGGTGCTGCTCCGCGGCGCGAACGGTGTGAGCGGCGAGAGCTTCAACCTCGCCGCGCCGGGCTGCATCACGGCCGAAGACTACCTCGAGGAGCTGAGCCGCGCGTCCGGCTCGCGGCTGCTCCGCACGACCCGTCCGGCGCCGAGCCTGTACCTCGGCGCGATCGGCAAGTGGCTGCTGAAGCTGCCGAGCCGTTCCGGGGCGCCGTTCCCGAGCTACGCGGACTGCCGGGGGCGGAGCTTCGCTTCGCCGTTCGACTGCTCCAAGGCCATCAAGTTGCTGGGGTGGTCGCCCGTCAGCGACCGGGCCGACCTGCTGCATCGCGCGGTCACCGAACCTGCCAAGGACTGGGCGCGATGAATCCGCGCCGCGCCGCGGGATGAGCGAGGTCTCCATCTACTTCTTCGCCGGCGACTTCGCCGACGTCCTCCGGGGGCCTGCCGACTGGCGGACGCTGCTGGTCAAGTGGGGCACGGAGGACGACGCGACTGACTGGATGCGTGCCCGGGTGCTGAAGGGCTGACGGACGGACCCTCGACGGATGGCTGCCCCGGCGCCTTCGCGAGCCTAGACTACCGCTCGGTCTGCAAGGGCGTTCCGCCCAGGCGAGAGAACCGCATGTCGAGGCACGCACCGGCGTACATCCGACCGTGTCTTGGTCCCCTCCTCGCTCTCGTGCTCGGCGCGTCGGGCGGCACGGCCGCCGCGGCGCAACCGGCGAAGATCGCTCGCGCACCCGCGGCGGCGCGGGCCGCCGCGCCGTCGGGAGCTGCGATGAGGTGGGAGCCGCTCAAGATCGGCGCGGGCGGATTCCTCACCGGC
>WNFV01006503.1_pt1 | contig 13800 bp, 11 predicted proteins | sample 5400101 | NCBI WGS metagenome assembly WNFV01 (sample SAMN13153361, study PRJNA577476) | soil metagenome | isolation source: 115 cm soil or saprolite under grassland replicate 1 | place: USA:California | collected 2016-06-15 | reverse complement strand
GCGACTGGGGGACAACCGGGGCGCGAAGCAACGTCGCGCCCGCTGCCCGAGGATGCGCTGATCATCGTGCCGGTGCGCAATGTCGTGCTGTTCCCGGGCATGGTGATTCCGCTGATGGTGGGCCGCGAGCGCTCGCGAGCCGCGGCGCAGGAAGCGGCGCGGCTGCAGCGCCCGCTCGGCGTCCTGCTGCAAAGCAAGAGCGAAATCGAAGAGCCGGGCCCCGACGACCTGCACTGGGTCGGTACAACCGCCAATGTGCTGCGCTACATCACCGCGCCCGACGGCTCGCATCACGCCATCTGCAAGGGCGTGAAGCGCTTTCGCGTGCTGCAGTTCCTGGAAGGCTACCCATTTACGGTCGCGCGCGTGCAGATCATCGAGGACCCCGAACGCGTCGACGCGGACATCGAGGGTCGCGCCCACAGCCTGAGGGAACGCGCGATCGAGATCCTGCAACTGCTGCCGCAGGTGCCCGAAGAGATGGTGGCCGCGCTGCAAGGCGTGGAGGGGCCGGCGCGGCTCGCGGACTTCATCGCCGGCCTGATGGACATCGGCGCCCAGGAAAAGCAGGCGCTGCTGGAGACCTTCGACCTGAAGGCGCGGCTCGACAAGCTGCTCGAGCTCCTGTCGCACCGCATCGAGGTGCTGAAGGTGTCGCGCGAAGTCGACGAGCGCACGCGGCAATCGATCGACGACACCAATCGCAAGCAGCTGCTGCGCGAGCAGATGCGCACGATCCAGAAGGAGCTCGGCGAAGGCGACGAGAGCGCCGCGGAGATCGCCGAGCTCGAAAAGGCGATTACCGAGGCGGGAATGCCGGAGGAGGTGGAAAAACAGGCGCGCAAGGAGCTGAAACGTCTCGAGCGCATGCCCGAAGCCGCCGGCGAGTATTCGATGATACGCACTTATCTCGACTGGCTGATCGAGCTGCCCTGGGCCGCCGACCCGGCGACGCCGATCGACATCGCCGAGGCGCGGCGCATCCTCGACGCAGATCACTACGGGCTCGAGAAGGTCAAGCGGCGCATTCTCGAGTTTCTCGCGGTGCGCAAGCTCAATCCGTCGGGCAAGAGCCCGATCCTGTGTTTCGTCGGCCCGCCCGGCGTGGGCAAGACCTCGCTCGGACAGAGCATCGCCAGGGCGACCGGGCGCAAGTTTGCGCGCGCGAGCCTGGGCGGCGTGCATGACGAAGCGGAGATCCGCGGCCACCGACGGACCTACATCGGCTCGCTGCCGGGAAACATCATCCAGAACCTGCGCAAGGTCGGCACGCGCAACTGCGTGATGATGCTCGACGAGGTCGACAAGCTCGGCATGGGCGGTTTTCACGGCGACCCGGCGTCGGCCCTGCTCGAAGTGCTCGATCCGGAGCAGAACGCGACCTTCCGCGACAACTATCTCGCGGTACCGTTCGATCTGTCCGGCGTGATGTTCATCTGTACGGCGAACGTGCTCGACACCATACCGGGCCCGTTGCGCGACCGCATGGAGATCATCCAGCTGCCGGGCTACACCGCGCAGGAAAAGCTGCAGATCGCGCGCCGCTACCTCGTACCGCGGCAGCTCGCGGCAACCGGGCTTACGCCTTCGCAATGCGAGATCAGCGACAGCGCATTGCTCTCGATCATCGACGACTACACGCGCGAGGCGGGCGTGCGCAATTCGAACGCGAGATCGGCAATGTATTTCGCAACGTCGCCGTGCGCATCGCCGAGGGCAGCGCGCAGCAGGTGAAGATCGGCCCCGACGAGCTGCCGGCGATTCTCGGCCCGCGCAAGTTCGAGGCCGAAGTCGCCATGCGCAGCGGCGTACCCGGTGTGGCGACCGGGCTCGCCTGGACGCCGGTGGGAGGCGACATCCTGTTCGTCGAGGCCGCACGCATGCCCGGCGCGGGCAAGCTGATCCTCACCGGTCAGCTTGGCGAAGTGATGAAGGAAGGCGCGCAGGCCGCGCTGTCGCTCGCCAAGGCGCGCTCGCGCGAGCTCGGCGTCCAGGCCGAAGCGCTCGAGAAGTCGGACATCCACATCCATGTACCGGCCGGCGCGACCCCGAAAGATGGCCCGAGCGCGGGCGTGGCGATCTTCGTCGCGCTCGCCTCGTTGCTGACCGGCCGGCCGGTGCGCAGCGACGTGGCGATGACCGGCGAGATCTCCTTGCGCGGGTTGGTGCTTCCGATCGGCGGCGTGAAGGAGAAAGTGCTGGCTGCCCTGCGTGCCGGCATCACCACCGTCATGCTGCCCGCGCGCAATCGCCGCGACCTCGAGGAAATTCCCGCCGACGCGCGAGACAGGCTCAAGTTCGTCTGGATCGAGCAGGTGGATGAAGCGATCGCCACCGCGCTCTCCCCGGCAACACCGGAAGTCCTGCCGGTCTAGCCCGCTCGAATAACCGGCAGGAATCTCCGGGCCGGTTTTTGCTGCGCGCGCCAAGCTGCTAAGATCGCTCTGCTGAGATCGGATCCCATCGCGGCTCGGCATGGGCACGATCTATCGGCTCGTCCTCAAAACTGCCCGCCAAGGGCTCGTACCATGCCGGTCCGCACCGGTCGTCGTCCACCGGATCGGTTCAGGGAGATTCCCGATGCTCATTCAAACACGCTTGGCTTTGGTTGCCGGTTCGATTTTGGTGGCCGTGGTTTCGCTCGCCGGAGCGCAACAGCCGCAGACTCCGGCCCCTCCTACGCCTGCGGCGCATCCCGCGCTTCCGCAGCCTGCGCCGGCCATCGTGCCCTTTGTACCGGCCTCGACCCCCGAGCAGGAGCAACTTCGGTTCGTTCCCGCCAAACGCTATGGCGGCCAGGTTCATCTCCTGCCGGCGACGCTCGAAACGACGCAATGGGGCTGGTTCAACAATGCGCAGCCGCCGGTTCTGCACGTCAATTCGGGCGATACGATCGTCTTCGAGACCATGATGCATTCGCACAACCAGGTCGTGCCAGGGACGACGATCGAGCAGGTCAAGAAATTGCGAACCGATTTCCCCGGTCGTGGACCACATACCTTGACCGGCCCGGTCTACATCGAAGGCGCCGAGCCGGGAGACGTGCTCAAGGTGCGCATCAACAAGATCGTGCCCCGCGCCTATGGCACGAACTTCAACGTTCCCGGCATGTTCGGCCAGTTTCCAAGCAAATTTCCTGAAGGGCAGGTCAAGTATTTCTACCTCGATCTCGAGCGCAAGGTCGCTGAATTCGCGCCGGGGATCGAGATTCCGCTGGCTCCCTTCCCAGGCATCCTCGGCGTCGCCCGCGCGGAACCGGGCCAATACAGCTCGGTGCCGCCGGGGCGCTACGCAGGCAATCTGGATATCCGCGACATGACCGAAGGTACAGCGCTCTACGTTCCGGTCTTCGTCACCGGCGCGCTGCTATGGACCGGCGATTCGCATGCGGCGCAGGGCAACGGCGAGATCAACCTGACCGCGCTCGAGACCGCGTACAAGGAAATGAACGTCACCGTCGAGGTGCTCAAGGGCACGAAGCTCGAGTGGCCGCGCGTCGAGACCAAGAATTCCTGGATCACCGTCGGCATCGACCGCGATCTGAACAAGGCGCTCGACATATTGAAGGCGGAAACGACGACGTTTCTAATGGAGCAGCGGAAAATCGGGAGGGACCAGGCGGAAAAGCTGATGCTGGCTTCGTGGGACTGCCGCGTGAGCCAGGTGGTCGACGTGAACAAGGGGCTCCATTGCTTCAGCGCCAAGAATCCGAGAGAGCGGCGCAAGGTCGAGGCACTGCCGGAGCAGGAAAACAGGACCTATCTTGTCACCGTCGCCAGGGACGCCGATCTCAACAAGGCGATGGATGACGCCGCATGGGCGATGCTCGAGCTGCTGCAGAAGGAGAAAAGCTTGAGCCGCCTCGATGCCTACGGGCTGGCGAGCATGGTGATGGACTGCCGGCTCGCAGCACCCCTTGGAGCGCAGAAGGCCGTCCACTGTCTCCTGCCGAAGAGTACGTGGGTGACGTCCCGATAAGGGCAGGGCTTTGCGGCCTGATGCTGGCGGCCGCGATGGTGGCCGCCGCTCCTGCCTCAGCGGTGTTGCGGGTCGTCGCCACGACGACGGACATGGCGGCGCTCGCGGCCGCCGTTGGCGGCGACGTCGCTACCGTGGAATCCATCGTGCCGGGCGCTGTCGACGCGGAAGCGTTCGAGCCGCGTCCGGGCGATGTCGACCGGGTGCGGCAAGCGGCGCTGCTGGTGCGTGTCGGACTCGGCTACGACTATTGGCTGGACGCGCTCACCAACCGGATCGGGGACCCGCGGCTCATGCGCGGGGGCGAGGGCTACCTCGATGCGTCCGCCGGCATTCCGCTGCTCGAAATACGCGGACAGAGCGTGATGAACGAAGGCGGCCACGCGCACGGCGTGGCCAACCCGCACTACTGGCTCGATCCCGATAACGCCGTCATCGTCACCGCGGCCATCGCAGAAGCCCTCGCGCGCCTGGCTCCCGCGCAGCGCGCGCGCATCATCGCCAATCGCGACCGGTTCCTTGCCGAGCTAGAGACGAGGCGCGTGCGGTGGAATGAATTGCTGGCACCGTACGCGGGAGTGAAGCTCTTGGCGTACCACAATTCCTGGCCTTATTTCGCGCGCCGGTTCCGGCTCGATATCGTCGATTTCATCGAGCCCAAGCCCGGCGTTGCGCCGAGTCCCGCCCATCTCGCCCGGCTGATCGCGGCAGGCCGCAAGACGCAGGTGCGCGCCATCCTGCACGAACCCTACGAGCCGGAGGACGCCTCGCGGCTCGTGGCGCAAAAGCTTGGCGTCCCGCTCGTGCTGCTCGCGACATCGGTCGACAGCGTGCCCGGCACGAAGAGCTACGTCGCCCTGTTCGATCACAACGTCGCGGCGCTTGCCCAAGCGCTGGGCGCGCAGCGCCGGAGAGCCCAATGAGCGATGCGCTGTCATTGCTGCTCCTTCCTTTCGCGGCTTCGATCGCGTTCGTTCTCATCCACGCCTATTTCGGCGTCCACGTGCTGTGCCGGAACATCGTCTTTGCCGATCTCGCGCTCGCCCAATTATCGGCGTTGGGCGCCACCGTCGCATTCGCGAACGGCTACGCTCCCGCGAGTCCGGCAGGATTCACCTACGGTCTCCTGTTTACCGCCATCGGCGCTGCGCTGCTTACGCTCTCCCGAAGGCTCGCCCGGTGGGTAGGCCAGGAGGCCTTTGTCGGCATCCTCTACGTTGTCGCAACCGCAGCGACGATATTGGTGGTCGATCGCTCGCCTCAGGGAGCGGAACACGTCAAGAAGATTCTGCTGGGCAGCATTCTCACCGTGGGGCCCGCGGAGCTCGCCAAGTTCGCCGCGCTCTACGCCGTCATCGGCTTTTTGTGCTGGTTCGCGCGGCGGCCGTTTCTGGCGGTTTCCAGCGAGACGAGGCCAGCCGGACGAAGCGTGCTTGCAGTCTCGATCTGGGATTTCCTCTTCTTCCTCACTTTCGGCGTCGTAGTGACGAGCTCGGTGACCACCGCGGGCGTGTTGCTCGTGTTCAGCTTCCTGATCGTGCCCGCCGTCGTCGGCTTCATCTACTCGAGAAGCGTGCGCGTCGTACTGGCCATCGCCTGGGGCGTAGGCATCGCCGCGAGCGCGGCCGGCCTCGCCGGCTCCTATATCCTCGATCTGCCGACGGGGGCGACTATGGTGACGGCGTTCGCGCTTTTTCTTGTGCTCGCCGGTATCACCAAAGCGCTCGTGTTCGTCGATGCGGGCCGGCGACTGACGAATCTGCGCCGCGGAGTTTGTGCCGTCCTCGCGCTGGCTCTCGCGCTTACGTTTGCGGCGAGCCTCTGGCTGATCATCAATCCCGCCGCCGATCAGCCGCTCGCCGCAACATTCGAGAGCGCGACGGGGTTCGGCCCGGAACGCTTCCTCAGCGCAAGCGAGCGCGATATCTACGAGAACGCTGGGCGGGATAGCGTGCGCTTTCAAAACGAGGTCGACCGGCTCGATGCGAAGGAGCGGGTGGCGCGCTACCAGGGCGCGCCATTATCCGACGAGGAAATACGGCGTATCGCGTCGTATCAGCAGAGCTTCAACGAGATGACGCGCGGCGAGCGGTTCGTTCAGGACGTTCTGCGGGCAAAGGCGCGAGCGCTCGAGCGCTGGCTTGTCGGCTTGCCGGTGGCGATCATCAGCCTCGTGGGGCTAGGACTGCTCCTTCGCCAGTTCTGGAGGCTTCGCTCTCGAAGAGGCGGCATCGAAGCGCGGGCCCCGACCGAGAATTCCGCTGTGATATCCGAATGAGGACCGACGATCTTCGCATCCGCCGCGTGCGTCCACTGCTGGCGCCGGCGATACTTACGGAGGAAATTCCTCTCACGACCCGCGCGAGCCATTGCGTGACGACGGCGCGGCGCACGATCGAAGCCATTCTCGACGGTCGCGATCCGCGCCTGTTCGCTGTGGTCGGACCGTGCTCGATCCACGACCCCAAGGCGGCGATCGAGTATGCGGCCCGGCTGCGCGCACTGGCGGACGAGGTGGCTGAGCGCATCTTCATCGTCATGCGCGTTTATTTCGAGAAGCCGCGCACGACCATCGGCTGGAAAGGACTCATCAACGATCCGGACCTCGACAGTTCGTACCACATCAACAAGGGACTCCGGACGGCGCGCCGGCTTCTCGCGGATATTGCCGAGCTGGGTTTGCCGGCCGGCACGGAGTTTCTGGATACTACGTTCGGCCAGTTCTATACCGATCTGGTGAGCTGGGGAGCGATCGGTGCACGCACCGCAGAGAGCCAGGTTCATAGAGAGCTCGCTTCGGGACTCTCCATGCCGGTGGGCATCAAGAACCGCACCGACGGCAACGTGCAAGTCGCGATCGACGCCATCCTGACCTCGCGCCATCGGCATCTATTTCCGTCATTGACCAAGGAGGGTGCGCCGGCGATCCTAGAGACCACGGGCAATCCCTATACGCATCTGGTGCTTCGCGGCGGAACCGAGACGGGGCCTAACTTTGGCCGCGAAGCTGTTGCTCGCGCACGATCAGCCCTGCGTTCCGCCAGGTTGGCGGAGGTGATCATGGTCGATTGCAGCCACGGCAACAGCGAGAAGGATCCGGAACGCCAGCTCGCGGTGATCGACGATGTGCTCGCACAGCGCCTTGCCGGCGAATCGGCGCTCAAGGCCATCATGATCGAAAGCCACCTCGTGGGCGGGCGGCAGTCGCTTGACTCGGCTCCGCTCGTCTATGGGCAGAGCATCACCGATGCCTGCCTCGGGTTCGAGGATACGCGGCGGGCGATCGAAGAACTGGCGCGTCGCTCCAAGGGTTCCCCGAAAGAACCATTAAAAATCAGCGCCTTGGATGATGCGCAACAAAAGCCTTGACAATTACTGCTTAGGCAATATAATTCATTCCAAGGATGCTCCAGTTAAGCCCAACCATGACAGAGATTTACGAGGCGAAGACAGAGATTTACGACCCGAAGACCTTCAACCCGAAGAGCGGCATTGGCGGTCTCGTCGCGCGCGTGCGCGTCAAATTGTTCGAAGCTCTCGATGAAGAGCTCGCGCCTTTCGATATCACTGCGGCGCAATACGTGATCCTCGTGAACCTGGCCAACGGCGTGGATTCGGCGTCTGGGTTGTGCAAAGGCGTGTCGTACGACCCCGGGGCGATGACCCGAATGATCGACCGGCTGGAGCGCAAGGGATTCGTGCGTCGTGTGCGAAGTCCGGAGGACCGTCGCGTCGTGAACCTCGCGCTCACGGAAGAAGGGAAGGCGGTTTACCCCAAACTCGTGGCGAGCGCGGCGGCGGCGACGAACCGCAAGCTACGAGGCTTTAGCAAAGCCGAAGCGCGGCAACTCGAGAGCTTCCTGCAGCGAATGCTGGCTAATGATTGATTTTTTTTGTACGGATAACTGCCTAGGCATCGGCAGCCATGGCAATTATGGCGTAAAGATTTACGGCGTAGGGATGAAGAATTCATGGATCGTGTGGATCATCAGTCAGCTGCGCAATTTGGGCCCCTATCTCGCGGTGGAATTGATCCTGCCGGGCGGCTCGCTGCTGGCGTTGCTCCTCTGGCTTTATCGTCACCGGACCGTGACCCAAGGTCGCGAAGGGGCGCAGGTATGAACGCCCGGTTCGGTCCGATCGCGGGTTTGTTGATGGCCATTCTGCTCGCCGCAGGCTGCGCGAGCACGAGTGGACTGTCCACGCAAGCGACACTGAAAAACGCGGACGCGCTCGCCGCCGAGAAGTCGCTTGCCGGCACGGCAGGATTCGCCGCGGCATGGCCCGCGACCGAGTGGTGGCGGTCGTTCAACGACCCACAACTCGATCAACTGATGGAAGAAGCGCTCGCGGGCAGACCGACGCTGAAGATCGCCGCGGCGCGAACGCACAAGGCGCGGGCGTTCGCCGAGAACGCGCGGTCGGCCTTGTACCCGCAGGTCAACGCTGATCTCGAGATCACCCGCGAGCATTTCACCGAGCGCGGCCTGGTGCCGCCGCCGTTTACCGGGAGCTGGAATACGCTGCACCAGCTGCAGGCAACATTGAACTGGGAGCTCGACTTCTGGGGCAAGAACCGCGCAGCCTATGAAAGCGCGCTCGGGCAAGCCCGAGCAACTGCGGTCGACGCATATGCGGCGCGGCTCGCGCTGTCGACGAACATCGCCCGGGCCTACGTTCAATTGCAACGCGCGTATCTGCAGCTCGACGTCGCCGAGGCGACGCTGCATGAGCGCGAGCAGCTTTATGCGCTCACGCGCGACCGCAATGCCGCGGGGATCGACTCGCGCCTGGAATTGAAGCAGGCCGAATCGGCGCTGCCCGCGACGCGCGAGCAGATCGCGCAGCTGCAGGAAACGATTCAGCTCACGCGCAATCAGCTCGCCGCCTTGCTCGGCCAGGGGCCGGATCGCGGACTCGCAATCAGTCGGCCAGCAGCCACGGCGCTGGCGCCGGTTGCGCTGCCCTCGACGCTGCCCGCTGAGCTGCTCGGTCGCCGGCCGGACCTCATCGCGCAGCGCGCCCGCGTCGAAGCCGCCCAAAAGGACATCGCCTCGGCCAAGGCGGAGTTCTATCCGAATGTGAATCTGATGGCCTTCGTCGGCTTGCAAAGCCTGGGCGGCGCCGGCTTTCTTTCCGCGGCCAGCCGCATGATGGGCTTCGGCCCTGCGGTGAGCCTGCCGATCTTCGATGCCGGGAGGCTGCGCGCCAACCTCGCGGGCAGGAACGCGGACTACGACATCGCGGTCGAGCAGTACAACCAGACGCTTGCCGACGCGATACGGGATGTCGTCGATCAGCTCGCGTCGTACCAAAGCCTCGACGAGCAGCGCAAACAGCAGGTGCAGGCGCAGGCGACTGCGCAGGAAGCCTACGACCTCGCACTCCTGCGTTATCGCGAGGGCATCGGCAACTATCTGCAGGTGCTGAGCGCCGAGGCGCCGCTGCTCGCGCAACGGGGACTCGACGCCGACCTGCGCTCGCGAGAGCTCGCGCTCGCGATCAATCTCATCCGCGCGCTGGGCGGCGGATTCGACGAAGCGGCGCTGTAGGTGGCGGCCGCGCATTGAAGCAGATGAAAGAGAACGGAGGAATATCGAAAAAGAACGGAGCAATACCATGACCATACAATGTGATACCTGCAACTCCAACGGCCGAGCGCGAGCGGCGCTCGCGCGATTATTGCGACGTGGCGCGGTGAGCGTCGCAATCGTCGCGGCCTTGATCGCCATCGTGCTCGGCGAGTCCTGGGTCATCGAACGCGCGCCGCAGCTGTTTGCCGCACGCGTCCCGGCGGCGACGGCGGGACACGCTCGCGGGCCCGCCGCTGCGCCGGCAGCCGACGTGCTCCCGATCGCTATCCTGCACTGACATCCACGATTGCTTTACGCGAGGAAATCAACATGAGCAACGACACCCAAGCTTCCCCGAGTCCGGCAGCGCCGACGCAGCGCAAGCTCTGGCTTGCCATCGTCGTCGGCGCGTTTGCCGCGATCGGCATCGCCTATGGTGCGTACTGGGCGATCGCCCTGCGCTACGTCCAGACGACCGACGACGCCTATGTCAACGGCAATGTCGTCCAGATCACGCCGCAGATCTCGGGCACCGTGGTCGCCATCGGTGCCGACGACACCCAGTTCGTCAAGGCGGGACGCATCCTCGTACAGCTCGACCAGGCCGATTCCAAGGTTGCGCTCGACCAGGCGGACGCGCAGCTGGCCAAGACAGTACGCGAGGTGCGGAGTCTCTTCGCCACTTCCGCGCAATTGCAGGCCGCGGTGGCCATGCGCCAGTCGGATGTCGCCAAGGCCAACGAGGATCTGGCGCGGCGCGAGCGTCTGGCGAGCTCCGGCGCGGTGTCCGGCGAGGAACTGCAGCACGCGCGTGACGCGGCTAACAGCGCCAGGGCTGCGTTGCTCGCCGCGCAGCAGGAGCTCGAGGCCAACCGGGCCCGCGTCGATCGCACGACCATTCAAAACCACCCCGATGTGCTGAATGCCGCCGCCCGCGTGCGCGACGCCTATCTCACGTATTCGCGCACCGCGCTGCCGGCGCCGGTATCGGGCTTCGTCGCCAAGCGCGCGGTGCAGCTCGGCCAGAGGGTTGGACCGGGTGCGCCGTTGATGGCGATCGTGCCTCTCGATCAGGTGTGGGTCGACGCCAACTTCAAGGAGGCGCAGCTTGCCGGCATGCGCGTGGGGCAGCCGGTGCGGCTGACTGCCGACTTGTACGGCGGCAAGATCGTGTATCACGGCAAGGTCGCCGGATTCGGCGCCGGCACGGGCTCGGCATTCGCGCTGCTACCGGCGCAAAACGCGACCGGCAACTGGATCAAGATCGTGCAACGCGTGCCGGTGCGCATCGCGCTCGACGCACAGGAGCTCGCCGCGCATCCGTTGCAGATCGGCTTGTCGATGCAGGTCGAGATCGACACACACGAGCGCAACGGCGATCGGCTGCCGCAGCTTGCGCAAGGCACGCCGAGCTACGCAACCGAAGTCTTCCACATCCAGGACGGGCTCGCGAACGACCGGGTGCGGGCGATCATCGCCGCCAACGAGGCGGGTGCGGCGCGCCTGGCGCACAGCGAGGGCCCCGGTGTTGCCTCGAATCGCCTGGCCGGGAACGCAGCCGCGAAGCCGGCTGTCGCCGCCCGCGGCAACATGCTCTAAGCAGGCGCTGCGAGACATCGCATCATGGCTACTGCCGCCGAACAAGCGCCAGCACCGCAAACGGCCGTGAGCGGCGCTCCCGCGCCGCTCAGGGACGGCCCACTTCTGCTCGGAACGATCGCGCTGTCGCTCGCGACCTTCATGAACGTGCTCGACACGTCGATCGCCAACGTGTCGATCCCGGCAATGGCGGGTGACCTGGGTGTGTCGCCGGATCAAGGCACGTGGGTCATCACCTCGTTCGGGGTCGCGAACGCCATTTCGCTTCCGCTCACGGGATGGTTGACGCAGCGTTACGGACAGGTGCGGCTGTTCACGGCGTCGGTGCTGCTGTTCGTGCTCGCCTCGTTTCTGTGCGGTCTCGCGCCGTCGCTCGGCTGGCTGATCGTCTTTCGCGTGATCCAGGGCGCGGTCGCCGGCCCGATGATTCCGCTGTCGCAATCGCTGCTGCTGTCGAGCTACCCGAAGGAAAAATCCGGCACCGCACTCGCAATGTGGTCGATGACGACGCTGGTCGCGCCGGTCGTGGGACCGCTGCTCGGCGGCTGGATCACCGACAACATTTCCTGGCCGTGGATCTTCTACATCAACGTGCCGGTGGGCCTCGGCGCGGCCGCGGTGACCTGGCTGATCTACAAGAAGCGCGAGACGCCGACCGTCAGGTTGCCGATCGACGGCGTGGGCCTGGGCCTGCTCGTGATCTGGGTCGGTGCGCTGCAGATCATGCTCGACAAGGGCAAGGATCTCGACTGGTTTCACTCCGGACAGATCGTAACCCTCGCGATCGCGGCGGTAATCGGCCTCGCGCTGTTTATCGTCTGGGAGCTCACCGATCGCCACCCCGTCGTCGACCTGCGGTTGTTCCGGCGCCGCAACTTCTGGACGAGCACGCTCGCCATGTCGCTCGGCTACGGAACCTTCTTCGGCAACGTCGTGTTGCTTCCGCTATGGTTGCAACAGTACATGGGCTATACGGCGACGATGGCGGGCATGGTGCTCGCACCCGTCGGGGTCCTGGCGATCCTGCTCACGCCGATCGTCGGCAAGAACATGCAACGCATCGATCCGCGCATCTTCGCGAGCGCCTCCTTCGGCATTCTGGCCGTTGTGCTGCTGATGCGTTCGCACTTCAACACCAGCGCCGACTTTGCGACGCTGCTGGTGCCGACGTTCATTCAGGGCGCGGCGCTGGCCGTGTTCTTCATCCCGCTGATCACGCTGGGCCTCTCGGGCCTCACGCCCGACCGGATTCCGGCGGCTTCGGGCTTGTTCAATTTCGCGCGCATCACCGCCGGATCGTTCGGCACGTCGATCGCGACGACCTTGTGGGATCGGCGCGCGAGCCTGCATCACGCCCAGCTCGCCGAACGAATCACTGCCTACGACCCCTCGTCGGCGCAGGCGCTCTCCGGCATGCAGGCGGGCGGCATGAGCCCGCAGCAGAGTTATGAGGCCGTGAATCGACTCATCAACCAGCAGGCGTACATGCTCTCGGCCAACGACATCTTCTACGCGTCGGCGCTGCTTTCCCTGTTGCTGATCGCGGTTATATGGCTGGCCCGTCCGGCAAAGGCCGGCGACGCGGCAGCTGCGGCGACCGGCGCGCATTAGCGACATCGCTGCATCCGTCCTTCGGCGCGCGACGGGTTTTCGCGAGCCCGCTTCATCGTTCTCTGCGCGCTCTAGAGCGTATACTCCGTCGGCCGTTCCGGCGACCCGTTTCCAAGAGCTGCAAGGTCTCCGGACGGAGCGCGCGTCCGAAATCGCTTGTGACGTAAGGCAATCTCCGGCGGTTACACCGGCCGTCCGCGGAGAATCTCGATGCGACGAGCTGTGCGCAGCGCCATTCCGGCGACGTTGATCCCCGGCGACGGGATCGGTCCGGAAATCGTCGACGCCACGGTCGTGGTGCTGGATGCCGCAGGCGCCCCGTTCGAGTGGGACGTGCAGCAGGCCGGGATGGCGGGTATGAAGGCGTATGGCGATCCCTTGCCGCAGCCCACGCTGGAGAGCATCCGGCGCACCAGGCTCGCCTTGAAGGGGCCGTTGGCGACCCCGTCCGGTGGCGGTTACCGCTCGTCGAACGTTCGCTTGCGCGAAGAATTCCATCTCTATGCCAACGTCAGGCCGGCGCGCACGCTGATCCCGGGCGGCCGCTATGAAAACATCGACCTCGTAATGGTGCGGGAAAACACCGAGGGGCTGTACGTGGGATACGAGCACTACATCCCCATCGGCGACGATCCGCATGCGGTAGCGATCGGCTCGGGGGTCAATACGCGCGCGGGCTGCATCCGAATCGCCGAGTTCGCCTTCGATTACGCCGTGCGCAACAAGCGCCGGAAAGTCACGATCGTGCACAAGGCGAATATCATGAAGGCGCTTACCGGCATCTTCCTCGAGACCGCGAGACAGATCGGCGAGCGCTACCGCGACCGCCTCGAAATCGACGAGCGCATCGTCGACGCCTGCGCGATGCAGCTCGTGCTCGATCCATGGCAGTTCGACGTCATCGTGACGACCAATCTCTTCGGCGACATTCTCTCCGACGAGATCGCGGGCCTCGTCGGGAGCGCCCGACATCGCGGGCAAGGGCATTGCCAATCCGCTGGCGCTGATCCTGGCCGCAGCGATGATGCTCGACCATGTC
>WNFV01016151.1_pt1 | contig 13802 bp, 14 predicted proteins | sample 5400101 | NCBI WGS metagenome assembly WNFV01 (sample SAMN13153361, study PRJNA577476) | soil metagenome | isolation source: 115 cm soil or saprolite under grassland replicate 1 | place: USA:California | collected 2016-06-15 | reverse complement strand
AGCACGTCCTCGACCTCGGGGTCTTTGACTGGGATACGGACGGATTCGCCTTCGTCCCGGTCGGGACGAACCTCGACTTCGACCTCGCGTTCCTCATCGAGCGGATGGCTCTCACTGGCGTTCGCCGGTTCGACGCCGTCGAGGTCCTCGACATCTTCCGTGAGAAGCCCCGAATCGACATCAAGACGACTCTGCTGCTCATGAACGATGGAAGATTCAGGGGCTCTGGTCTCGACTCGTTCACCAAGTTCAAGAAAAGCGGTGGCGAGGTGGTGCTGAAGCTCTGGGAAAAGAAGGACTACCGCGCGATCGAGAAATACATTCGGAGCGACGCCGCCGGGTTCTTCGATGTCTACCGAAAGATTTTGCCTGCCCTCTCCGACCTCGGTCGGAAAGTTCGGCCATCCGCAAAGGCGCGATGAGGCGTGTTGCCTAACGCCGCGCCTTCGCCCGCTTCGGGGATCGCCCTCCCTTCCGGGCGGTCGCTTTCCTAGGCTTGGCACGACGGGGGGCCACTGCGTCCGGCGTTCTCCGTTCGACTTCGGCCTGTGTGAAGCGTGCTTGGTCTCGAGGGGAGAGTTTCCCCAGGAACTCCGAGGAATACTGGCCGCGGAGTGTTTCAACGTCCGACTTCCAGTAGCGGTACTTGACACCGTACTCCCGGGCGCGTCCGGCGAGTTCGGACTTCCGTGAGTCGTCCTCGTAGTAGAGGCAGAGGACCCGCTCCGTGTTCGAGCCGACCGGGGTGAGGTTGTACTTCGCCAGGTGAAAACCGTGGCCCCGGATCTCCGCGAGGGCAATCTCCCGGAGGCGGTCCGAATCTTCGGAGAAGAACAGGTACTTGCCCGAGACGGGGCTGCCCGGTTTCTGCATCGACCGGACCCACACCCAGTATCCGTCGAAGAAAAGCCGGACGTCGCCCAGATCCCGAGTCCAAGGAGCGCCGTGTTCCGCCATAGCCCACCCTGCGCGGGAAGGAATCAGCCGCCCGGCCGCGCTGGTTCGCGGACAAGCCCGGTCGGCGTTGTGGAGGGATGCTTGTGGTTCTTACAAGGGAAGGCTGCTTCATGTCCTTTTCGGGTCCAGCAGCTTTGTATCCGGGCAACGTAGTGTCCGCGGCATGAGGGATCGCTTCGTCCTGTTCCTGGGCGCGGGAGCTTCCGCCCCTCTGTCTGTACCGACAAGCTTGGAGTTCGTCCCCGAGTTCCTGAAAAGGTCGCCAGAGTATTCGGAGCTCTGGAACAATCTCGCCTCCGAGGTTAAATCTGCCGGCTATGGTCGCGAGCTTGATCTCGAAGCGACCATGACTCTTCTCGATGCGATTTCATCCGAAGACCCTCTCGGCTATCTTGAGGAAGCCACAGAGCCCGTGCTGTTTTTGTACGGGGGCTCCCAGCTAAGTACCGCCATCGATCGAATCAGCCATTCATACGGAGACCGGGCGACTAACATGTCGAAAGCTCTCAGAAATTTCGTCCGTGAGCGCTGCATGCGCCCCAATTTCCAACTGCTGAATCAGATTTACGATCCGCTGATGACGGACCTCGGTGCACTCTCAAGTCGACTAGGGATGACGACGTCGAGTCACAAGCGTGGACTGACCTACCCTCAATTCGATTGTTTCACAACAAACTACGATCTCGCGTTCGAGAGATACTGCCGAGGTCTGGTCGGGTCACAAATTAGGACAGGTTTCCGAGAGCAGTCAGGCTCCTTGGAGTTCTCGTCGAACCAAGTCCAGGAGACGGGATCGCCGTACCTTGTCCTGCCCCTCCATGGTTCGGTGGCGATGCTTCGCCTGGCAGATGGGCGAGTCGTCAGATCAGAGATCTATTCGCCCGAGTTCGGAATGACGAGTGCTGGAGAGCAAGTTGAGGGCGAGGTAATGATTTATCCGGTCCTTGAAAAGCAGCGAACACGATATCCTTTCCCCGAAATGTTTTCCGCCTTCGCGGAGAGAGTCCGGGAAGCTCCCGCCGTGGTTTTCGTAGGTTTCTCGTTCCGAGACGCCCCGATCTTGGACACGCTTCGAGATTCCAGTCACCATGATCAACTTGTGCTCGTTGTCTCGCAATCGGCGGAAGAAGTAGTTGCTAAGCGGATCGGCAAGACATTGCGCGGCGAACTGATACCGATCTCTGTGCGCCTCGGCGATCCGGACCCTCACCATAAGTTTGCAGCTGTTCGCCCTGTGTCGAAGCGTTGAAGGAACGCTCTCGCCCGAGGAGTGGTCGCGGACCACCACGTCCTAGACGATGAGCGAGAATTCGGTCCCTTGGCTATTCGGTACCTCGCTCACATGAGGCTGGTGCCCGTGTGAGTCGTGAGAGGAACCTTCATCAGAAGATCCGGGGAGATTGGCTCGGCTTTCTCGATATTTCCCGCGCGGCGGAGAGAGAATCCGGGGTCGACGATTGCCTCCCCGAATCTCCCCCGCCACGGTACACTTGGCCTTCTGAGGATCGAATAGTCGGCAGTCGAACCCTTTCCGAGAGTTCCATTTACCGCGGGCGGGGATTATAAGCGCAGATTCATCTGTCGCCTCAAATGGAGCATAGTCGAGCGCCCATCAAGCGGGGGTTACCAGCCCCCTTCAAAGTGTTTCGTCCCTTGTACTTGGCCATCCCGAGGAAGGTGAAAGAGGAATTCCGTTGGCGAAATGACAAGAGAGGGGTTTATGGGATTGAGCTGCGGTTGGACGGAAGGTCATGCATCGATTTCGACTTCTCGGATTGGATTACAGAAGGCGGCACAATTCGACATCTCTTCCCAACCGAATCGATCAGCCCGATACAGATCGACGAATCCCGAGTAGGTATTCAGGGAATTCAGGCGTCTTCGATAATTTCGAACTGGTATGACACAACCTTCACTCCAGGGCTGATAGTCGAGGGGTGGCGGCGGCACGGAGACCTGATTCCGTTTGAGGAAATCGTCCCCCATCTTATCTATCGCGATATCGTCCTCATGCACGATTACCACTACACCTGCATGCTTCCGAGTTGGGACGTGTCTCTGACTCTCCCTGCGTATCTCCTCCTTTGTGAGGACATACCGGGTTTCGAGGCGAGACTCTCGGTCATCACAGAACTCGGAGACCAAGTCAGGAAATCGTTGAAGGGCCTATCCGCCAAGCGATCACGACAGGGGGCCAAATACCAAGACCTACAGCTGTTCCTTGAGAAACTTCACGCGCTGGAGGATGAACTAAGCCTGGCGCTCAACATACGTCGCTCAGGCTATGAAGTACGCTTCGGTGAGCGAGGGGGACCTGATCTATATGTGAACTCCATCCCTTCCGAACAGAAATCTAGGTTCCCAATGACCGATGGAAGCGATATCGAGGTTAAGCTACCAGAGGGCTTCACAATCATCGATGTATACCGGCTGTTTGTCCTGGAGGTCAAGCAAGCGGAGAAAGCACTCAGGAAATCCGGGATTTTCTTCCACAACCTGTCAAGGACCGGCGCAGGAATGGCGTACACAGAGGCCGTGAATCGGGAGAGAGTGAAAGGCCAGTCGTCATCCTTCGGGATCGGAGGGATGCAGGCAGGTCTTCGAATGATGATTCATCTGGCGTTGGCCCTACAAACGGAATGGGGGAAAGTCATATTCCCTTACACTAAGTACGTGGGTCCCGATTCCCGCTATACGATTCCAATCCCGATCCCGCTAACGAAGTATCTGGAAGTGATGGGGCTGGAGCATCAACGACCCCCGATTCGGTCGACGGACAAGATCTGAGTGGTCTATCCAGCGACGCTCGCCATACCGACCGTCCCCAATCGACGATTCCCGGGTCCCGTCCCCGAAGCACGGTTCAACGCTCAAGGGGAATCTCAGTCTCCCTACGCATCCGTCGAAGAGATGGACGCAAACTTGGACGCCATTGCAGTGCACTTCAAGCTCGACAAAGGCCTGCTCACGATGACCCCGGAGGAGGTCTACGGCTTCGTGAGAGTCCTCGATGTTGATGTGCCAAAGAATGGAGAGGCCGGGTAGCCTCCGAAGGCGAAGTCACCTGTGGCGCCGTGCGCGCGCCCAGGTCCGGCGCACAGCGGCTCCGCTAGCCGAATTTCAGGTCGGAGCGAAAGGTAACTCTTTTGGGGGCACCAGTGCTTCTGTTGGGTGTGATACGCCAAGAGGAGGCTGCTCAAGCAGTATCGGCGCTCGAAGAGGTTCTCTTGGGACTCGGCTACTCTTGGATTGTCGAATTCGTCGAAGGACAGGAAAAGGAGCTGAGCGCGCTGTACCTAACTGATCGAGAGGATTCTGGCACCTTCGATTATTTCGATGATTCGCGGAAGTCGCCGATGGTTCCGAAGAGGACGGCACCAGACCTAGGACTGATGAGTCGGATGCGGCCCGAGCTTCGGCGGATGACTTTGCTTTTGCTCGCAATTGACACTTATTGCGTATTGCCTTACTATTGGATACGGACGGCCGAAGACACCCTGGCTCGCGACGATCTGCGAACGACCAATCTGTCGGAACTCGGGTCCGGGTTTCACGACGGAACAGCTGTTGGGACGCTCGAAGGCGCTGTTAGGGCCTTGGCCTCTTTCATCCTCGAGAACGGTGAAGATCCTGCGGCAGCCGAACTGATTCGGTACTGGGTTCTTATGGGAGGGACGGGTCCCGATGCCGCCCAGACTCGCTGACCTGATCGCCGAGGTTGCCGCTGCGCTTCGAAGGTCGGCTCCGACATTCCGGTATCCGACATCCATCGGTAGAGCGTATGAAGCATATTGCTTCTCAATCGTTTTCCGCGCCCTGCAGGAGGTGGGCTTCGTAGCCACCCCCCAACAGCTTCGAGGAGGCGTTTTCGTTTTTCCATTGGGGCCGCGGTCGTTGGCAAGCCCGGGCTCTTCCTATTTCCGGTTCGAGAGACCCGGACCCGCCCCTACGCAACTTGAACTCCACTCAAACACGTATTCGACAGGTATCTCCGGACACGAGCATGAGCTGGACGTGGCGGTAATCGACGTCTCAGATGCCAACCAATGCAGATCGAATGGGAGTGATCTCCCCAAGGGCGGGGTTTGGATGGCTATCGAGTGTAAGTGCTACGACTCGAACCTTGGGACGGGAATCGGGAGGAGCTTTCTGGGCCTAGCGAAAGAAATGGGCGGAAGTGGACAAAAGTTCGTCCTCATGACGAGTTATCCTTGGCCGCGTAGGGTAGTCTTCGACATCGTCCGGAGACATGGGCACAGGTACTACAAGGCGAGCCCGCGTCTCCCTGCAATCACGGAGGAAACGAGACACGCACTGCGAGCCGACCTCGCCCATCTGGTCGGGAGGTAGCGCTCGTTGCCCTGCTCAGCGTGCATTGACGTTGACGCTTGGATGGCCGGCTGTCAGCAGGGGCATCGATACGGATTAGTACGTCGGCGTACCAGAGCGGACCCGATGAGGTCCGGACCTAGCTTTGCAGACTCCGCGCGGTGTCAGGCGGACTGCTGACTGTCCATATTGCGGAAAGACCTACAGCCGGTCGGCCCGGTTTTCGCAGCGCGGTATTTTTGGAATGATAGGAGAGGACGACCGGGTTGTCCGCGAGACTGGGAGGGACATAGAACAAGTCGACGCAATAGTTAAGTTACAGGACTTGCCAGTACCCGCGGTCGATAGGAGGCTGGCGCTTGTCGGAGTCCGCGTCGATCTGGATCTTCAATCCACATCCTCGAACCTATCAGGACGTGAAGTCTAACCTCCAAAAGTACACGGCCATTATTTTGGTGTTCTCGGGATTGGCCGTCTATGTTTTCGTCTTACCTGAGAGCCACCGTCAATTCCTTGAGACTCTCTCCGGAAGAATTCCCTCATTCCCTTTGATCGGCCTTGGAATCTTCGGCGCAGTCTTTTGGTTGCTAGGCTGGATACTCATTTGCGGCTTCGAAATCCACGACAAGTTCTACGATCGACATGTCACAAAGTGGCGCCGCTACTACGATCTTGATTTTATCCTGCCGGCCTTGGTCCGGCCCTTCGCGCAGAAACTTGACAAAAGATTCTTTGACGAGGCGGGAGACCACAAATATGAGTTCATGAAACCCTTCTACCATTTCGTTGGAGATGTTGATCCAAAGATTGGCAAGAACTTCATCGTGCGATTCTACGAATCGATTACCAAGTATTGGATCACACAAATAAACGAGATTCTCCTGTTTTTCCTCTTGCTCCTGACGTTTGCGTATTACTTCGTCTACAGGAGCTTTGCGCTCCCCCTTGAGGACATTGTCATCGCGGAGATTGTCATCGTGGCGCTGTTGGTAACAAACAGAGCTTTCGTCCTCACGGCGAGAAGGGCTGTGCGGCTGAAGACTGCCGACGAAATAGAAGAGATTCTTGTGAAATTTCCGAACGAACTTGAGGAACAGTTGAAGGGGCTTCATGCAAAGTTCAACCTCAAGTACGAATAGGGTTCGGGTCAACTCCGCTTACTCTTCTCAAGCGAGTACCGCGCTGCCAAATCCTCTATTGTTGAAGGCAATTGAATACATTAGGCGGAGTCGCTTCGGCACACAGTTCGGGAAATTGACGGTAGCTGACCAAGGCTGCGGAAAGTTGAGGCATTTGAGAATTCTGAGACGTCATTTCCCGACGATCTACCTGGTCGACACCAACTTTCAACTGGACCGCAGGCAGAGGCTGTTCGGGTTTGATAACATTACTATCAGGGAATATGTCGCCCGACTCGATCCTCGAGGGAGGAATTTGAAGGCGCTATCCAACCTCGAGTTCGAATCGACCAAACTCGAACTTGACGTCGTCATCAACGCGTGTGTTCTAGATGTCGAACTGCCTCGCGCAAGGCAAGCCATGTTTCGGGCAGCTCACAGCAACCTGAAGAGATCCGGGCTTTTCGTCGTGATAGTCCCTAGGAATGACCGGAGTATTCTCGTCAGATGTCTCCCTTCAAACAAGTATCTAGACGGCTATGTATTCAAGCACCATGGCACCGCAACATTTTACAGGAATTTCCACGACGCGCGCGAGCTGACGAATGGACTCGCGCAGCATGGCTTCGATCTCGTCGCGGACCTGTCGGCATACCGCCAGATCTGTCTCATCTCGAGCGAGCGGTAGTCAATCGTGTTGGCGGTTAGGTCCCTGTTGAGATAGCCCATGCTTTTGAGGATCCTCGCACACAACGAATGCCCTGGCTCAGTCCTTGCGGGGGTCTTGCCGACAGTCGGCTCTCCGACGGTCATCGAATTAGTTTCCAGGACCCTCCGTGGTGCGCAATGTTCTTCGACATGCCCGCTCCTCGCGGAACGGATGGACGCGATTAACGAGTTCCGCGTGCGAACGGCAGCATTCATGTCGGATTGGCGCTCGATTGACGTCCGAATCGTGGCCTTTGTCTGGAGGGACAAGTGGGTGGCTGAGGCGAGCGAGGTGAGATAGTCGTGGGCGTCGAGACCGTGCTCGTGGGTCGCGCGGATCGTGAGAAAGTGTCGCCGTTCACCTCCCTGTGGCACAGTTGGGACGACCGTGATCGCGCCCTGTCCTCCTTCGGGATGGACTGGATGACCTTTTCCATCTCCTATTCGCAGGACCACTCGCGGACGTCCGAGGAGTCGAGGGCGGTTGACGCAATCGTGAGGTCGGCGACGCCTTCGTGGGACGGGGTGGAGGAGCTCAAGCGAGGCTTCCTGGGCTCGCGTCGGTTCCCCGGCACGAGGAACCAGGCGTTCGTCGAGGTCTTGGCCCCTGTTGAGGTCCGGATTGCATCCGCAGAACTTAAGGGCGGGATGCTACACGCGGCAATTGATATGCACCCGAGGCTCGACCCCGGGCGTCTCGGAGCGTGGGTGCTTGCGAAGACCCGGGACGGCGCAACCCACCGAATCCCCGTCCCGGGACCGAGAGTCGGCCCGCTGGACGTCCCTGTGCCGCCCGATACATCCCGGGCGACGGTAATTGTCCTCTACAGAGGCGCCGATGTCGATCGGGCTGTGGCGGTCCCTCCCGAGGCAGCACATCGGGTCGCCATCTATGATCACCTCATGAAGGGCGGCGTGGCAAACCTCGAGGAGAGGCTTCGGCAGGCGAAGGGCACCGCACTCGAGCGGCCTGTCGCTTGGCTGTTTCACCTCCTTGGGTTTCCAACAGGGCACTACGGCACGGAGAGCGAGGCGCCGGACCTCGTCGCATTTTCGCCCGACGGCCCGTTCCTAGTCGTGGAATGTACCTCAGGTGAGACGGACCTGACGGCCAAGCTGACAAAACTCGCGATGCGGGCCAAGAGGTTGCAGGAGACCGCGGGAGGGCGCGAGGCGATCCCCGTGCTGGTAGCGTCATTCAGCCGAGCCTTGATGAACAAGACCGACCTGGACAAGGCATCCACGGATCGCGTCGCGGTCGTGACCCTGGAAGAAAGCCTTCAGCTCCTTGATCTGGCGAAGACAGGCGCTGAGCTGTCCGAAACGCTCGGGTACATACGCGGCTTCGTTCCCCCGGGCATGTGACGAGGGCCGAGGCCTCACGCGGGCACACGCGCTTCTTCGCCTTGGCGAATGACGTCGGTCACGCGCAGTCGGACAGGCCAAGGTCGTTTTGAGTGTAGACGCGTATCAAGTGAGGTACCACTGTTATAGCGCCACCGGTTGAGCTTCCGTTCGCGAGTTGTGTCTCGCGGGTCTTTGCGCAAAAATCAGGCCGCTCGGCGGCGAACGCGCCGACAAGCCCGAGCGGCGTTGTGGAGGGATGCTTGTGTGGACCAAAACGTCGGCGGAGTTGAAGTTACTTGCGATACCGACCAAGACGGTCAATCAGGGTCGTCGCCGACGCCGTTTCATGATTTTCATAGAACCACCCGACTGATATATCCCGAGTTTTCGCTCCTTCAACGTCTTCCGGAACTCATCCCAGCCGATGACCTCGATCCGCTCGCTGCGACCTTTCGTGAACTGGATTCCTTGCGTGCCCTTGACGCGGCCCGGTTTCAGGCCTTTCTTCTTCGCCTTCTCGATGGCGCTCTCGACGCTCACCGGCTCCATGACCATGCGATCCCTCCTGCTTTCCGCGACGGTTCCGACGCCGCAGAAGTGTGGCATGTAGAGGGTCGCTATTTAACCGTTCCTTGCCGAATCTTTGGTCGCTCTTTGGGCTCCCGGCACCCCTCTCAACCGAATGGAAGTCTCCTTTCGCCTTGAGATTTGGAAGGGTGGTTGGTTGAGCCGTTCAGTAGGCCGCGTCGCCAGAGGGGTTAACCGGCCTACCAGAGAGATCACTTTCAGCTGGAGTCAGCCGGTCGTCTTATCTGGAGAGCACCCAGCATGGCTCCAACGCATTTGCAACAGCCCCGCGCCAGAGCCCCTATCCAACCCCGGATGCAACAGAACCCGAGGGACGGCTCCGGCGCGGCGAAGGCCGTTCGGCGCTCTCCCTCCGAGTCCCATAATTCTATATGAGGAGAGGCGGTAGGTCGGCCGGTGAAGGGGCTTCTCCTCGAGGCAGCGGAGGCGGTCCAGCACGCCGTCGAGGCGATGACGGGAAACCCGGCGGAGGTCCTCGGACGGGGGGCGGACGGCGGCCCGAGCGCCCGCATCGACCGGGTCGCAGAAGAAGCAGTCCTCCGCGTGCTCGACTACGAAGAGGCCTCCCTGAACGTCCTGAGCGAGGAGGCCGGCTTCATCGATCGCGGAGGCCAAGCGACTCTCGTCCTCGATCCGATCGACGGGACCCACAACGCGCTTCGCGGAGTCCCCGCCTATTCCGTCTCCCTCGCCATCGGTCACGAGCGCCTGTCCGACGTTCAGGAGGCGCTCGTCCGCGATCTCGTCTCCGGGGCGACGTACTACGCGGCGAAGGGAGGCGGCGCGCTCTTGAACGGGAGCCCGATCCGCGTGCACCCGTACGATCCGGCGGACGTCCTGTTCAGCGTGTACCTCGGCACGAACGCGGCCCCGGATGCGTCGCGGATCGCGGGGCTCGCGCGCCGCGTGCGCGCCCTCGGGGCCGCGTCGCTCGACCTGTGCCTCGTCGCGCGGGGAGCCGCGGACTTGTACTATATGCACAGCGCGACCGTCGAGACGAAGCTGCGGGCGGTCGACATCGCCGGGGGCACGCTCATCGTGCGGGAGGCGGGCGGTCTCGTCCTGGACTTGGAGGGCCGCGACCTCGAGCTGCCCCTCAGCCCGACCGCTCGGACCGACCTCGTGGCGGTGGGCGACCGCCGGGCATGGGAGACCATCCAATGAAATTCGGCATGACAGCGAACCCGCACATCCCGAGCGCGCTCGAAGCGGCGAAGCAGGTCCTCGCCCGGCTCGAGCCGACGCACGACGTCCTCTTGGAATCGGATCTTGGCCAAGCTTTGAACCGCAAAGGGATGCCGCTGGCGCACATGCGCGTCGACGTCGTCCTGGCGATCGGCGGGGACGGCACGATCCTGCGGGCCCTCCAACTTTCCGACACCAAAGTCCTCGGCATCAATTCGGGATCGCTCGGTTTCCTTGCCGAGGTGAATTCGAACGAGGCGGACGCCTACCTGGACCGGGTCGCGCGAGGCGACTACCGGGTTGAGGAGCGGATGCGGCTCAAGGTCACGGTCGATGGCGAGAGGATGTTCGACTGCACGAATGAGGCGGTCGTCCACACGGCGCAGATCGCGAAGATCCGCCACTTCGAAATCCGCCTCGACGACGAGATCGTGGAACGGGTCCGGGCGGATGGAATGATCGTCGCGACCCCGACCGGCTCGACCTCCTACTCGATGTCGGCGGGCGGCCCGATCATCGATCCTCGGGTCGATGCGATCATCGCGACCGCCATCGCGCCCTTCAAGCCGGCGTCCCGCCCGCACGTGTTCCCCGCGACGGCGGCCGTCCACGTGCGGCTCGTGAAGCCGAAGGAGTGCCTGCTGGTGATGGACGGCCAGCACGAGTCCACCCTCAAGGGCACGGAGGACGTCGCCCTCACCGGCTCTGAGCGGCGGTCGAAACTCGTGCGGTTCCGGGACGACTTCTACCGCCGGATCGAGGAGAAACTGTCCCACCAGTGATGGCATGCCATGAAGCGGGTCGAGGCGATCACAAGAAAGACGCTGCGGATGATCCTCGAGGCGTCCCGCGACATCTACCCGCGGGAGTTCGGCGCGATCCTGCGGGCGGAGCAGGGCGTCATCACGGAGCTCCTCCTGATCCCCGGGACGGTCAGCGGGAACCGCCACGCGATCTTCCAGATCCACATGATCCCAACGGACTTCGCGGTCGTCGGCACGGTTCATTCGCATCCGAGCGGCGTCTACGAGCCGTCCGACGAGGACCTCGCCCTCTTCAACAAGTTCGGCGGCATTCACATCATCACCGGATTTCCATTCTCGGAGAGCACTTGGGCGGCGTGGACGAACAAGGGCGCGCGAATCGGGCTCATGGTCCTTCCGTGACGTCCTACGAGGCATTCGCGATCGACCGGTAGAGCGCCTCGATCTGGTCCGTGACGCGTTCGACGCTGAAGGATGCGACCACCTTCTCCCGGCCGCGCTGCCCCATCTCACGTCGGGCCTCGGGATCCGCGAGGAGCCAGCGGATCTTCTTCGCGAGACCTTGGGGGTTCACCGGATCCGCGAGGAGGCCCTCCTTCCCGTCCTCGATCACCTCTCGGACGCCCGGGATGTCCGCGACGACGACCGCTTTGCCCGTGGCCATCGCCTCGAGCGCTACGATGCCGAACGCCTCCAGCCGGGAGACGCTCGGGAGCACGAAGACGTCGCACGCGGCGTAGAGTTGCGGCAGGCCCGCCTCCGAGACGCGCCCGAGGAATCGGATCCGATCGGCGACGCCGAGCGTCGAGGCGAGGCGTCTCATCGTCGGGACCAGCGAGCCATCGCCCGCGACGAGGAAACGGGCCTCCGGGACGTACCGGGCGGCTTCGACGAAGTGTTCGATGCCCTTGTGCGGCTCGATCCGACCGACGAGCAGCACCACGGGTTCGGTGGGACCGATTCGCAACTTCGCCCGGACCGCCGACGGATCGACGTCCGGATGGAAACGCCGATGGTCCACGGCGTTCGGAATCACGGCGGGATTGTGCCTCCACACCGCCCGGCTCGTCGCGGCATATGTCCGCGTCGTGACGACGACCTTGGTCGCTTGGTCCAGCGTGGAGGCCCCGAAGCTGCGTCGGTACAACGACTCCAGGAGGGCGCCGAGCGCGGAAGGGATCTCGACGTCGCAGTGGTACGTGACCACGGAAGGAGTGCCGCGCTCCGCGGCGACGGACGTCGCATAGTGCGCCGCGAGAGGCGGCGGGAAGTGCCCGTGGAACACGTCCGTCTCGAGCGTGCGCAGGCTCGCCCGCATCTTCGGTGCGATGGGGGTCCTCATGACAATCGCGCGGGGCTTGACCCGGACCACCCGGAATCCGTCCATCGTCTCTTCCTCTGCGAGGGCCGGGTCGTGCCGCGTCGTCACGACGGTCACGTCATGGCCGCGGGCCGCGAGCGCCGCCGAGAGGGCACGCACGTGGCTTTCGACGCCGCCGAGATGCGGATAGAACCACGGGGAAACCTGGGCGATCCGCACGCCCCCCACCTCAGAAAATCCGGCTCCGGGGAGCGATGTTGCCCCGCGCATGGGCGCCGGGCCCGATGAACGACTCCTCGCCGACGATGGTGCCCGCGTCGATCGAGGCGTTGATGCCGACCTTCACGTCGTCCCCCATGATCACGCCGAGCTTCCGCAACCCCGTATCGACCTCGACCCCCCGCCACACCACCTTGATCGGCGCCTCGTCGAGGCGGAGGTTCGCCACCTTCGTGCCAGCGCCGAGGTTGCAGCGCTCGCCGAGGATGCTGTCCCCGACGTAGTTCTGGTGTGGCACATGAGCGGATGCCATCAGGATCGAATTCTTGACTTCACAGGCGCTGCCGACCTTCGCATTCGGCCCGATCGACGTCGCCGGACGGACGTAGCAGTTCGGCCCGATCTCGGATCCCGCGCCGACAATCGCCGGGCCCTCGATGTACGCGCCTTTCCGTACGCGGGCGTCCTCTTCGACCGCGACCTCCCCCACCAGCGTCGCGCCCGGGTCGACGTCGCCGTGGTTCGTGCCCTTGAGAGGCGCGAGAAGGGCCGCATTCGCCCGGAGAAGGTCCCATGGCCTCCCGACGTCGATCCAATCTCCGGGAATCCGGAATCCGTAGACGTCCTGGGACCCCATCAGGGCCCGGATCGTGTCCGTGATCTCGTATTCGCCCCGAGGAGACTTCGCCGTCTTGTCGATCAGCGGGAAGATGTCCTTGTCGAAGATGTAGATGCCCGCGTTGATCAGCTTCGACTTCGGCCGACGCGGTTTCTCCTCGAGGGCCACGACCTTGCCGTCGTCCATCTCGACGACGCCGAACGCCCGAGGATCCGGGACCTCCGCGAGCGCCATCACGGGCCCTCCGACGGCGCGATGGTGGGCGACCATCGCCGCGAGCGCGTCGCCCGACACGACGACATCCCCGTTCACGCTCAGGAACGGACCGTCGACGTGGGCCCGCATGCAGCCCAACGCGTGAGCCGTGCCGAGCCGTTCCGACTGCTCCTCGTACGCGATCGAGAGGCCCAGCCCCTCGCCGTCTCCGAAGCTTTCCCGGATCCGGTGGCCCTGCCATCCGATCAGGATCGCCGCCTCCGAGATCCCGGCGGCCCGCAGCGCCTCGTGCGTATGGCGCAAGAACGGCTTGCCCGCCACCGGCAGAAGCGGCTTGGGAAGATTGGCCGTGAGGGGACGCATCCGAGTTCCCTCGCCGGCCGCGAGGACGACTGCCTTCATGCGGCGGCGCCTTTTGCGCTCGATAGGAC
>WNFV01006501.1_pt1 | contig 13803 bp, 19 predicted proteins | sample 5400101 | NCBI WGS metagenome assembly WNFV01 (sample SAMN13153361, study PRJNA577476) | soil metagenome | isolation source: 115 cm soil or saprolite under grassland replicate 1 | place: USA:California | collected 2016-06-15 | reverse complement strand
CTGGGATCGGCCCGCACGAGCGCGGCGAGCAGAGGTGCGATCCCGTCGGGCGGCAAACCGTCCCGTTCCCACAGCTCGAGCGTCGCGCGGAGCTCGGAGATGTCCTCGCGATCGAGCTCGACGGGCCGATGCTCCCCGGCGGCTTCGAATTTCTCCCGGATCGCTCGATGCCCGGCAGTGACCGCCAATTCCTGGAGCAGAGCGTCACGGTCCCGACGGGAGATCTCGACGATTTCTCCCGCGACGTCGACCAACTCTCGGTCGGGGCGGCTCTCTTCCATTCAGGGCGAGCCTACAACTGGGCGCCCGCATGAGCGAGCGGCTCGTCGAGCGGCTCGAGCGGCCGGATGCGTTCCTAAGCCGGTCGGATCTGCGGGAGCTCGGCCTCGAGCGGCGGGCGGTCGACGCGGTGTTCCGGTCGTGCCCGATCGTCTGCCTGCCTGGCTACAGCCGGCCGCTCGTGCGCGTCGAGGATTACCAGGCTCTCATCGAGGCGTCGACGTTCCGCGGCGACCGGGTCCGCGGCGTATGATCGTGGGCGACAACATAATGGCCCGGCAGCGCCGAAACGCTCCGGGCCCGGCAACAGGAGGTTGAGTCCTGATGCACGGCAAGCCTATGCAACGGCGCACGCGGTGTCCGCACGCTCCGAGTGAGCGCGAATTGGACGCTGCTCGGACAGCTGCAACCGGGAACGGGGATGGGTTCGATGCCTAGCGCCTGGGTCGAGCGGCGGCCGACGAAGAACGGCGGCACCCGCTACCGCGTGGAGTATCGGATTGGAGGGCGCAGAGCGCCTCCCGATATGGCGGCAGCTTCACGACGAAGCGGGAAGCGCTCGCGCGCAAAGCGTTTGTCGCGGGCGAACTAGCCGCGTGCCGCATCCCGGACCTGAAACTCGCGGGCGCGGGCGTGAACGTCGTCAGGGTGCGCACGCTGGCGGGACGCTGGAAGGCGTCCCGGGTCGACGTCGCACAGGGGACGATGCAGACCTACGACGTGGCACTCGGCCGCATCCTCCCGAGGCTCGGCGCGACCGCGGCCGACACGCTCGACGCGCAGACGATCGCCGACATGGTCGCCGAGCTCCACGCCGACGGCCGCAAGAAACAGACGATCCGCAAGACCGTCTCCGTGCTCGCGATGGTGCTCGACCACGCTCGCATCGAGCCGAACCCCGCGCGAGACCGGTTGACGGTGAAGATGCCGCGCGAGGAGAACGCCAAGTGCAGCCTCCTACCGCCGACCACGTCGAAGCCGTCCTACGGCTACTCCCAACAAAATACCGGCTGCCAGTGCTTGTGCTCGACGCGACCGGCATGCGGATCGGCGAGCTCGAGGCGCTCACCTGGGCGACATGGACGAGCCGCGAGGCCGCTGGCGGATCGCGACGTCGGAGACGGGACGGCCGCGGTGGGTGACGCCGCAGTCGATTCTCTATGCCGCGGTGCAGGGTCTCTGCGCCCGCGACGACCGCCACGCTGACCGCAAGGTGTTCGAGGGCGTGACGGGGGACCGGCTTCGAACGGCGCTCACGCGGGCCTGCACCGCATCCGGGGTTCCTGCGTTCTCGCCGCACGACCTCCGCCATCGCCGCGTCAGCCTGCTCCACCTCGGCGGAATGCCGTGGGCGCGGATCGGCGAGGCCGTGGGACATGACGACATCACGACGACGAGCCGCGTCTACACGCACGTCGTCGCCGACGAGGCGGAGATCGACTACGCGATGCAGTTGAGGGGTTAGGTCTGCCTGTCGGGCGTATCGGGAAGCACGGGCGCGTCGGGCGTGATTGCGGTCGCGGTCACGCTCGCGGAGCTCGCGCTCACCGCCGGCGTGATGATTTGCGACCCGCCGGCGGGCCGGATGACGCGCGGCAGCGGTACGACGATCTCGACCGGCTGCACAGTCCAGCGCGTCTTCTCGAAATGAGAGAGAACCCGGGACCGATGCTCGTCGTCTGCCTCGATCTCTGCGAGGAAACGATCGACGGATGCCTCGAAGTCGTCCCACATCGACTCGAGGTCGACGACGAGGCCGCTCGCTGTGATCTGCCAGTGCGCTTGAGGCTGCCCGTGCGTGATCGCGACGCCACGCCCCGGCATCTCGTCTTTGACCAGCGTCGTCCTCCACTTCTCGAACAGCCGCTTGGCATGCTCGCTGCCTCGCGGGAAATGGTCCTCGAAGTAGCGGATCCAACCGTTCTGCTCGCCGATCTGGAGCCCGGCCACATTGAGCCGAGATGCGCGGGCGAAGCGGATCGCGAGCAACTGATGCCGCCCAAAGGCCTCCCGCCCCTGATCCGGGCCGAGATCGATCCGAAGATCGTCGAGCAGTGCTGCTCGAAGCTGCGCGAGGTCGTCGTCGTTCACGCACTTGAGTGTACGGCCGCGCTCGCGTGGTGCCCCCTTCGTGCCCCCTCGCGACGAGAAGGGAGGTGATTAGCAGGCATGTCCGAATCCCGTATGCGCCTCTTCGCCGAAGCCCCTGCTGAGCGGGGGCTCTTTTCCTTGCCGCTTGTTCTGACGGTGGAAACACGAACTGCCCTGCTCCGCCCCATGAGAGCCGCCGCGGAGCGTGAGACATCGCTCTCAACCCTGCACGCCGCGCGACCTTCACCATGCCCTCCATGGCCGAGGTTCGGCACGATGGTGCCGTGACCGAGCGCGACCAGTTCGCGGACGTACTGAGGGCGAATGCGGCATACGCGCAAAACTTCTCTCCGGCTGGCCTCGACGGCCGCGCGGCCCGTCGGCTCGCGGTGCTGACCTGCATCGACTCGCGGATCGACCCGCTCGCGATGCTGGGGCTCAAGTCCGGCGACGCGAAAATCGTCCGCAATGCCGGCGCACGCGTCACCGACGACGTCCTGACGACGCTCGTGGTCGCAAGGTACCTGCTCGACGTCGGGCGCTTGATGGTGATCGCGCACACCGATTGCCGGATGGTCGCCGTGAGCGAGGACGAGCTCCATCGGGCGATCCGGGAGTCTGGCGGCCCGGAGACCTCCGATCTCTCGCTCCCCACGTCCGCCGACCAGGCGGCAAGCGTCTGCGCCGACGTCGAACGCGTCCGCTCGTTCGGGCGCCTCGAGACTCTGCAGGTCGGGGGATTCGTCTACGACGTCACCACGGGCCTTCTCACTCGAATCTGCTGAGCCGGACTCAGACCTGCGGGATGATCAGCTCAAAGCGCGCGCCACTCTCGCCTGGGTTGTAGACAAGGTCTCCGCCGTGCGCATGGGCGTAGGCGCGGGCGATCGAAAGGCCGAGCCCGCTGCCGACGTCCGCCGAATCGGTGCGTGCGAAGCGTTCGAACAAGCGGGGGCGCATCTCCTCGGAGACGCCCTCGCCGCTGTCCTCGACCGTGATCCGGAGATGCGTGTCTCCCACTTCCGCCGACAACGTGATGGGCTCGGCGCCGTAGCGCACCGCGTTGATCAGCAGGTTGGAGACAACGCGATCGAGCACGAGGCGGTCGGCGACGACCGCGAGATCGTCCGGTACGTCGAATTCGACGGTCACGCCGGTCGACAGCGCTTCCGAGACGATCTCGCTTAGGACGCTCGCCAGCACGAGCGGCCTCGGCTTGACACTGACCCCACGTGCGTCGAGGCGCGACAGGTCGAGCAGCTCCTCAAGCAATCGCCGTAGGCGCTCGCCCTGCTCGACACCGACCCGCAACAGCTCTCTGCGCACGTCCTCCTCCAGCTGCCCGTCGCGCTCCAGCAAGGTCGTCAGGACGCCGTAGACGGACGTGGCAGGTGTTCGCAACTCGTGCGACGCGATCGCAACGAAGTTCGCCTTCAACTCATCGAGCTGCACCGTCTGCTCGTGGAGTCGCGCACGCTCGATCGCAAGCGCGACCCTGTCGGCGACTAACTTCAGCAGCTCGACATCATCGCGCGTGAACCGGCGGTGGACGAGCGCCCCGACGTGGATCACACCCAAAACGTCGCCGGCGACAACCAGTGGTGCTCCGAGCATCGACTTAATCCCCTTTTCGCGCAGAATCGGGTTGAGCACGTCCGCGTGATCGACGTCAGCGAGGATCACCGGCCGCCGCTCGTCCGCGATCCGACCGGCGAAGCCGAGGCCGACTGGGATGCGAACGCCGCTCTCGACCTCTTCCTCGATCCCGACCGCAGCCCGCGCAACCAGCTCGTTGGCGCCCTCATCGACGAGGAGCACCGCGCACGTGTCAGCTTCGAGGATGTCGCGGATGCGAGGGAGGAGCACCGCGAACAGGTCGTCGAGCTCAAGGTGCGCGAGGGCCGCATCCGTGACGGCTTGCACGTGCTCGACCCGCTTCCGCGCCTGGCGCTCCGCCTCGAAGGCCCGTGCATGCTCGATTGCGATCGCTGCACGGTCACCCGCGAGCTGCAACAGCTCCACATCGCTCTCATCGAACACCCGGTGCGCCAGCACCCCCACGTGGAGAACGCCGAGCACGCGTCCGGCAACGAGTAGCGGAACGCCGAGCATCGACTTGATCCCCTTCTCGCGCAAAAATTGGATTGAGCACGTCCGCATGGTCGACGTCATCGAGGATCACCGGATGCCTGTCCGCTGCGACGCGGCCCGCGAAGCCACCGCCGACCGGGATACGCACGCCCCGCTCCACCTCCTCCTCGATCCCGACCGCTGCCCGCGCGACGAGCTCGTCCGTCTCCTCGTCAAGCAGCAAGACAGCGCACGTGTCGACACCGAGGATCTCGCGGGTGCGGAGAAGGAGCGTCGGTAGGAGAGCGTCAAGCTCCAGATGCGCGAGCGCCGCATCCGTGAGCGCCTGGAGCCTTCGCAAACGATCGGGATCCTGAGCGCCATCCCCCATTGCCGGGATTGTGAACGCTAAGGCCCACACTCCGTAGTCAGGCGCTAGAAGGGCCACGGGGACCCATCTTGAGAGACGTCCGGTCCTATGCGCCAAACCGCAGGAAGGGGCCATCAAGGCTCGAATGCCTCGAAGGGTCTGCAAGCAAATACTCAAATAAGAGGCCCGCGAAGACATGGATGCGGCGCATGTCGAACCGATCTCACCGGAGCTCGTGCTGGTCAGCCCGGCGGAAGTGCGCGATCAAGCGATCGCGCTGCTCCCCGACGTCACGTGGCAAACATTCGTCGCACAGGCAAGAGCCCGCGCGATACCGCCCGCGCCGGAGCGACGCGTCGGAGCGTTCGTCGCGCGTGAGGTTCGCGAAACTGCCGCCGATCTGATCAAGGTTGTGCCCTGGGCCGTCGTGGCGTTTCTCGTCGCGACACTCGCGACACTCGCCATGACTCTGATCGCCGACGCAACCCGCTGACGGGTGCCCCGTTTTACGAGGGGTTTACGTACCGCCCGCGCGCAGCCGATACAAAGGACAGGAGCGGGCGTGCCGGCGCCAGTTTCGCGCGTGGCGTTCCGACCTTACGCGGCCCGGGAAGGCCATGCGGTCAAAGACGCACGGCACACCCGCTCCTTTGAAGACTCCTCCTCACGGCCGCGGGCCCGCCTATCCGAACGGCGGGAATGCACTCACCCGATAGCGCCGCATGCAGGGCAGTGACTGCCGGGCCGGTCGCAGAAGAACAGACGGTCCTAGAGCTGTTTCATCGCGCTGCGCCGAGGCCGAGTGCTCGGGCTTCGCGGCGGGCGATGTACGCGGCCAGCGCGACGACGAAGATCACGAGTCCGCCGTGGAGGCCGTGCAGCCACCCGTTCCCGGGCTCCTCGAGGTCGCCGACGGAGAACACCTGAATCGTGCCGAGGAGGGCGAGCGCGAACGACCAGGCGACGTTCCGCCACTGTCGCCACCAGCCGCCCAGCGCCACGAGGAAAATGAGCACCTCCGCCGGGTGGACGATGGCGCCGCCGACGGTCTTGTGGGTGTCAAGCGCACCGCTCTCGCCGAACACCCAGGCGGCGATGAAGTAGAGCTGAAGCACGATCCCGACGAGAACGACGATCGAGAGAATGAAGCTGATCCACACAAATAGTCGCCGCACGCGCGCGACTCTACGCGACGAACGGTGATGCGTGACGAACTAGTCGACCTCTGAAGACGATGTGGCTGGGGTCGCCCTCGAGGAGACGGTGCTTCAGCAGCTGCTGAGCACCTTTGCCATCGCGTCGTGCTCGGCGGGCGTCACCCAGAGGGTGTACTTCGTCTTGATCGCGATCTGCTGTGCGACATAGCGACAGGTGAACTTCGGGGGCAACCAGCCGGACGCGTCCCCGTCGCTCTTCTTGTTGTTGGACGGCCCGTCGACAGCGAGCAGCACCTCGGGATCGTTGGCGTAGACGAGCCGGCGGTTTGCCTTCCACTTCGCTGCGCCGGTCCGCCACGCCGCGGCAAGGGCGACGACGTGGTCGATCTGCACCGCTAGAGATGTCTTGAGTCCGCGGATGAAGCGAATCGTCTTCCCGGTGTACGGGTCATGCAGCGTGCCTTTGATCACCTGGCAGTCGTCGCCGAGCTTGAACGTGAACGGCTTGAGGTCGCGTTGGAGCATGTCGTCACGGGTGTCGCAGCCGTTGCGATCGACATCGTCCCAGGCGGGACCGAACCTCGCTCGCGAGTAGCCGGTCATCGGCGCTGCGGGCTTGACCTGCAGCAGCGGCAGTTGCTTGACCGCGAGCTTCAGCCACGCCGACGTACCGGAAGTCGACGTACCAGAAACCGCAGCCGCCGGAAGACACAAGACCGCGGCGAGGGCTACGAAGCAGACGGCTCTTCTCATCGTCCTCTAGACGGCCGAACGGGCCATTTCCTTCCAGGACCTGTCTAAAAAGCCCTTGGACGACGCGGGGTTTGCAGGAACGGTGTGAGTGCGCGGACGCGCGGGTAGAGGCAAAGAGCCGGGCCGAGCGTGGTAACTCTCCCCGGGAGAGCCCGGGCCGCACGGCTCTCCCGCCGCGCATGGCCCGGCTTGTACCCAACGTGCCCTATCTGGAGCGTGCCGCTACCCCCGCTGCGCACGGTTTACTCAACAATTACGAAGCCGCGGCCGCGCTCGCGGGGCACTTGTCTACGGCGACTCGTTTCCCTGGTCGCAGAAATCGGGGTTACGGCTCGGGGCTTCTCGGGTCGGTCTTCTCGGCATCGCGTGCGGCCGCGCCCTGCTTCTCGACGACGAGGAATCGTTCGTTCGAGAAGACCACGCGCTCAATCCGAGGATCTTGGTGGGCCGCGAGGACAATGAAGTGAGTCGGCTCGGCGCGGACCGACTCGTACTCGTCTCGGCTTGCCCTGACCTTTTCGTAGCAGTCTCGGGAGTCGCACTCGCACAGGTACTCCATCAGCTGGTCGTCGGGCGCAACCGTCTGACTCAGCTGTTCGATCCGCTCGTTGACATTGCGGAAGAGTTCTTCGTTCTTGGCGTGGGCCTCGGCGCGTGCCGATCTCTCATCCATCGCCGAGGGCATTCCCGCCGGCCGGTTCATGAACCATTCAACCCACAGGCTCCCGGCGGCACCGGGCCAGGCGCAGACGAGGCTCGAGCCCTCAGACTCCGCCGTGAGGATGTCGCGCGATGACGGCGCGCATGAGCACGCCTGCGCTCCAGAAGGCAAACGAAAGGATCGGAACGACGACGAAGAGCAGCGCGACAGCCGGTCCGGCTGCATCGACGACCGCCCGCATCAGCGGCCCGGTCACCCGCAGCAGCCCAAATGCGATCGCGCAGAGGAGAAACGCGGGCTGCAGGCTGCGGGGGCCCAACGACGGTTTCCGCACGACGATCCAGAGCGCGAGGCAGGCGCTCCCGAGCGCGCAGCCGAGCGCCATGAGAGCGGGGACCTGTTCAGCCATGGGCACAGCTTGGGAGCGGCCGCCGGGGAGCGCCCACCGCTGCAGGATAGGTTCGCCCGCACCTTCGGCGGGGGCCACTTCTCACACGAGTCTCCGTTCGAGGTACGCCGCAAGCCGCGTCAGCGGGAACGAGATGAGAAAGAACACGACGAGCAACCCGCCGAAGATCTCGATCGCGTGCTGCTCCGCGAGCCCGGCGGGCGGTGGGCCGGCGATCCGCTCGTACTGAATCCTCGCGGCGAAGAGGAGCTCGACGGCGCCGATCAGCCCCGCGAGGGTCGAATTCTGGATCACGCCCACGAGCAAGCTCACCATCGGCGGCATCAACCTACGGAGCGCCTGCGGAACGATCACGAAGACGTGCCGACCGAGCCAGCGAAAGCCGAGCGCTGCGGCCGCCTCGTGCTGTTCTCGCGGAATCGACTGAACGGCGCCTCGCGTTGCCTCCGCGACCTGCGCGCTACCCCAGAGCGAGAGCCCGACTGCCGCCGCCTGAATAGCACTGAACCGGATGCCTGCGCTCGGCAACACGAAGAAGATGAGGAAGATCGTCACGATCAGCGGCAGGCCGCGCCAGATCTCGATGTACAGGCGGATGAGCGCACGCACCGGCCAGAAGTCGATCGTCAGGAGCGTGCCCAGGACGACTCCGATGACGAGGCTCGCGAGCACCGACTCCGACGCGATCGTCGCAGTGCCCTTGAGACCCTCGGTCGCCATGTAGCGGACGACGGGCTCGACCCAGTCGGGCACTTACGTTCCCTCCGGCAGCGCAAGCCTCGACTCGAGCGTGCGGATCGCGATCGAGATCGCCCAGACGATGACGAGATAGACGAGCGCCAGCACGAGATACACCTCGAGCGCCTTGAAGTACGTGCTCTCGAGGTTGTACGCCTGGTTCGTGAGCTCCGCGAAGCCGATCGCAGGCCCGAGGATGGCCGTGTTCTTGAGGATCGCGACGTACGTGTTGATCGACGAGGGCAGTGCGATCCGGCCGCCGATCGGCAGGGTGATGTTCACAAATGTCCGCAAGCGCCCGAAACCGAGCGCAAACGCCCCTTCCCGGTAGCGCACCGGCACCGCCTCGAAGCCCGCGCGGAAGTTCTCGGTGTTGAAGGCACCGCCCCAGATCGTCACGGAGATCCAAGCCGCCTCGAACGCGGTCAGCCGGATATTCAGCTGCGGCATCCCGAAATAGAGCAGGAACACCTGCACGAGCAGCGGCGTGTTGCGGATGAGCTCGACGTAGCACGCTGCAACCTGGCTCAAGATCGGGATGCGGTGCGCGCGCGCGGCGCCGAGCACGATCCCGATCAGGAACGCGAGCGCGATGCCAATCACGGACACCTTCAGCGTGTTCTGGAGACCGTCGACGAACTCCTGACGGTGCTCCCAGATGAAGTTCCAGTCGACGCTCGCGAGCATGGAAGGAAGTGCGGCCGCACGGGTGAGCGGCCGCACTCAGTCGGCCCTAGGTGATGGTGCAGTCCGTCGCAGCGTCGCGGTCTTCGGGATACTTGAGGCTCTTCCCGGGGCGCGGCGTGTTCGGCGCGAAGTCGTCGACGAGCGACTTCGGCGCGTTCTTCTTCAAGGCGACCTTGTAGAAGAAGTCACGGGCCTGCAGGCGACGCAGCGCCGCGTCGACCCACGCCTTCATCTCGGTCTCGCCCTTGCGGATACCGATCCCGTACGGGATCTGGAGGAACTTGTCCTTCGTCATCCGCATCTCACGATCCTGCGTGACGACACCGAGCAGATAGTTGTCGTCGAACATGAAGGTGTCCGCCTGGCCGTTCTTGACGGCGAGCACGGCGGCTCCGGGGGAGTCGACCTCGGAGACCGAGGCCCCGCTTACGCAGAGCTTCGTCCACGGCGAGTACAGGGCGCCGCGTGTCGTCACGACCGTCTTGCCGGAGAGATCGCGGATCGACTGGATGCTCGAGCTCTTATTGACCAGGAGACGGCCGGAGACGTCGTAATAGGGAATCGAGTAGTCGAGGACCTCCGTGCGCGCCCTCGTCCATGTGAGCGTCGAGAGGAGGATGTCGACGCGCTTGCTCTGCAGCGCGGGAATGCGGCTCGGCGTCGTCACGCACACGAAGTTCACGCGGTTCGCGCGGCCGAACGCGAGCAGCGCGAACTGCCGCGCGATCTCGACCTCGTAGCCCGAGTTATGACCTTGCGCGTCGATATAGCCGAACGGCGAGAAGTCGCACTTGACGCCGATTACCCACCGCTTGCGGGACTTCACGTCCGCCGGGAGCGGCGGGAGCTTCGCCACGTTCGCCGTGGACGCGGATGCTGTGGCTGCTGTCGTTCGCGCAGCGCCGCCGATCTGCACCGCAGCTGCCGTCGCCGCAAGCGCGACGAGAGCCGCCGCGATCATGAGCCTCTTCACGTTGTCCCTCCCTCGTTCGATTCCAACTCCTCCAGCGAGTCTGCGAGCTGGAGCGTGCGGCGGAGGAAACGGCGTGTCCGCTCCTCCTTCGGCCGGTCGAGCACCTCTTCGGGAGACCCTTGCTCGACGATCCGGCCGTCGTCCATGAACACCACCCTGTCCCCCACCTGCCTGGCGAATTGCATCTCGTGCGTCACCACGAGCATCGTCATCCCGGCGCGTGCGAGGTCGCGCATCACGATCAGAACCTCGCCCACGAGCTCCGGATCGAGCGCCGACGTGACCTCGTCGAACAGCATGACGTGCGGCTCCATCATCAATGCCCGCGCGATTGCGACCCGCTGCTGCTGCCCACCGGAAAGCTGGTGCGGGTATTGACGCGCCTTCTCCGAGAGCCCGACGCGCGAGAGGAGCTCCCGTGCGCGCTGTTCGGCTTCCGGCCGCGGAATCCGGCGGATCCTCCGTGCTCCGAGCGTGACGTTGTCGATCACCTTCAGGTGCGGGAAGAGATTGAACTGCTGGAAGACCATCCCGATCCGTGCGCGCACAGCCGAGACGTCGACTCCCTTCGCGGTGATCTCCCGGCCTTCGAAGTAGATTCGCCCTGCCTGCACCGATTCGAGCAGATTGACGGTGCGGAGCAGCGTGCTCTTGCCGCTGCCGCTCGGCCCGATGATCACGAGCACCTCACCGCCGGTGACGCTGAGGTCGATGCCCTTCAGGACCTCGTTGTCTCCGAACTGCTTGTAGACGCCCTCGAGCCGCACCACCGGGACGTCGTCCGGGGCAGACCCGGCGAGGTGTCGGACGGCTTCGTCGGCTGCGAGGCTCTCCAAGTGCCCACCGATCAAAGCAGTGGTGAGGCTCGGAGACAAGGGACGGGCCTTAGGATCCGCAGATCGAGCGAACGAGGAGGCTGCATGGGCGACTTGACCGGGCGGACGGCCGTCGTCACGGGTGGCGCAACGCTGATCGGAGCCGCGGTCGCACGCGCATTGCACGCTGCGAGGGCTCGCGTCGCCGTCGCGGACATCGACGCGGAGGGCGGCCGGAGGCTCGCCGAGGCGCTCGGCGACGACGTCTTGTTCCGGATGACAGACATCCGCGACGACAAGCAGATCCAGCGGCTCGCGGACGAGACGGTAGAGCGCTTCGGCGGGATCGACATCCTCGTGAACCTCGCCTGCTCGTACGTCGACGACGGGTTCGCATCGCCACGAGAAGACTGGCTCGAGTCGTTCGACGTCAACGTGGCAAGCGCGGCGATGTGCGCGAAAGCCGTCCATCCGCACATGCTGGAACGAGGCGGCGGCGCGATCGTCAACTTCACGTCGATCTCGGCCAAGGTGGCGCAGACTGGACGGTGGCTCTATCCGGTGAGCAAGGCGGCGCTCGTGCAGCTCACACGCAACATGGCGATGGACCTCGCGCGCGACAATATCCGGGTCAACTCCGTGTCGCCCGGCTGGACCTGGTCGAGAGTGATGGTCGAGCTGAGCGAGGGCGACCGCGAGAAGACGAACCGCGTGGCAGCGCCGTTCCACCTGACCGGACGGGTCGGCGATCCGGAGGAAGTCGCCGCAGTCGTCGTCTTCCTCTGCTCGGACGAGGCGTCGTTCGTCACCGGCGCCGACTGGGCCGTCGACGGCGGGTACTCCGCCATGGGCCCGGAGCAGGCCGAGCCGGCCATTCCGAAGCTGACCGAGTTGAGCACATGAGCACGACCTTGATCGTCGGAGCCGGGCAGGCCGGGCTGCAGCTCGGTCTCGGACTTCTGCAGCAGGGCCATACGGTGACCGTGGTCTCGAATCGCACGCCCGAGGACTTCCGTGACGGAAAGGTGATGTCGAGCCAGTGCATGTTTGGCGCGGCACTCCAGCACGAGCGTGACCTGGGCCTCAACTTCTGGGAGGGCGAGTGTCCGCCGATCGACGGCATCTCGCTCACCGTGCCGGCTCCGGACGGCAGCGGGAAGGCGATCGACTGGGCTTCGCGACTCGACCGCTATGCGCAATCGGTCGACCAGCGCGTGAAGTACCCCGGCTGGATGGCCGAGCTCGAGAAGCAGGGCGGCACGCTCGTCATCGACGACGCCGGCGTCGCCGAGCTCGAGCGCTACACGCAGGAGAACGACCTCGTGATCGTCGCAGCCGGCAAGGGAGAGATCGTGCGCCTGTTCGAGCGCGATGCATCACGCTCGCCGTACGAGCAGCCGATGCGTGCGCTCGCGCTTACGTACGTGACGGGCATGACACCGCGGCCCGAGCACAGCGCCGTCTGCTTCAACCTCGTCCCGACCGTCGGCGAGTACTTCGTCTTCCCGGCACTGACGACCACCGGCCCGTGCGAGATCATGGTGTTCGAGGGCGTGCCCGGCGGGCCGATGGACTGCTGGGGCGACGTCACGACGCCGGCGGAGCATCTTGCGAAGTCGAAGTGGATCCTCGAGACGTTCATGCCCTGGGAAGCCGAGCGCTGCCACGACATCGAGCTGACCGACCCGAACGGCATCCTCGCGGGTCGCTTCCCGCCGACCGTGCGCTCACCTGTCGCCGAGCTGCCGTCGGGACGTCTTGTCCTCGGACTCGCGGACACGGTCATGCTCAACGACCCGATCACGGGCCAGGGCTCGAACAACGCAGCGAAGATGGCAGCCGCGTATCTCGAAGCGACCGCACGGCACGACGGGCCCTACGACCGCGCGTTCATGGAAGCGGCGTTCGAAGCGTTCTGGAACGACTACGGCCAGTTCACGACGGCGTGGACGAACGCGCTGCTCTCACCGCCGCCCGAGCACGTCCTGAAGTTGCTGACGGCCGGTAACGAGAGCGAGCAGATCGCCCATCGGTTCGTGAACGGGTTCGACGATCCGCGCGACTTCTTCGGCTGGTTCATGTTCCCCGACAAGGCCGACGCGTTCATGGCGGAGGTAGGCGCGAAGGCCTAGAGCGCCCCCGCATCGTGCGCGCTACTTCCGCACGAGCGCGATGAAGCCGGCTGTCACGTGTCCGGCGCGCATCGTCAGCCGCCAGCAGCCGGCGCTCGGCGGCTCGATATTCGAGGGGTACACGGTGCCCTGCGGATAGCCGCTGCCGCCTGTCTGGAACGTCTGCTGGAACGTCCGCTTCGGCAGCGGTCGCAGTCGAGTCGCGATCATCACGATCGCACTTCCGCCTGCAGCGTCGGCCCGTATGTACCACGGAATCTTCTGGCTGAGGCTGTCCTTCACGCGCCATGGGCCGACGTGAAGGCTGAAGCGGCCCCGCACCACGTCGTAGCCGGGCGTGATGTAGCCGGTGATCGGGCCGGAACGCACGACGACCGACCCGTCGCTCAGCGTCCGGACGGGCGTTGCGAGGCAGGTCACAGAGGCGATCAACGCGAGGAGCGTCACGCTGGTGTTACACCTTCCCCGAGCGTCGGGTTCCGGAACGCGCCAGGTTTACGAGGCGCCGCCGCGCGCGCAGCACGGCGACGGCGGGCCGGTCGGCGGTTCCAGCAGCTCGTCGTCCACCGCTGCGACGCGTCCGATCGCGGGTCCGTCGAGGTCGCGTCCGGCGACGACGAGACCGTCGTGGATGACAAGGCGGATCCGATTCGGACGAAGGAGCACTC
>WNFV01014730.1_pt1 | contig 13806 bp, 11 predicted proteins | sample 5400101 | NCBI WGS metagenome assembly WNFV01 (sample SAMN13153361, study PRJNA577476) | soil metagenome | isolation source: 115 cm soil or saprolite under grassland replicate 1 | place: USA:California | collected 2016-06-15 | reverse complement strand
TACTGGTCACACTTCAATGCTCAGGTTGTTCACGTTCAGCGCTCACCTATGCCTTGTTGCATAATATAGCACAACTGTTCAACAAGTCAAGGCAGCACAGCTGCCCTCCTTGTGTTTTCCTTATATCGCAGTGATAGTCACGGTCAACATTCCCGTAGAGCTCCCTACAGGACTACACTACAGAGGCGTGCGTCACGACCAAACAGGACGCCGCGCAATGTCCGCGTGGGGAGCGTGAGCTACGCGGGTGCGGAATCCCAGCGATACGGCCCTTTGAGCGGCATTGCCTGTAGGAGACGCTGAGACCGTCCGAGACCAGCGCTGCCTCAGATCGGAGCAAGCGCTTCGGCAATGGCCTGATCGAGCGTCAGCGCCTGCCCCGCCGCCCACGCCGCAGCGAAGGTCGCGTCGTCGAGCTGCGCGCGCACGGCGGCCAGGGTGTGCGCGGAGGCAGCGCGTGCGGCCTGCGGCCACTGTATGCGGGTGGCGGTGTGGAATGCAGCGGCAGCCCCCAGGCAGCGCACCGCCCGTACCGGCTGATCCTGCCCGGCGGCTACCTCCGCGAAACTCTCCAGGCCCATGTTTTGGTGCCAATACTGGTGCTGCTGCAGCAGCAGCCCCTCGCGCAGCAGCACGCTGGCCGCTCTCGCGTCGCCCTGCCTATTCACCAGCGTGCCCAGGATCGGCAGCAGAACTGCCAGGCCGGTCAGGGCCGCCTTTTCCCGCAGCCATGCGACCTGCTCTTGCAGGAGCGCCAGCACCCGCCCGTCGTCGCCCTGGATGCGCGCCAGCAAGCCCAGGTTGCGCAGCGGCCAGACGAGGGTAGAGTTGTCGCCCGCGTTTTGGGCCATCGCCACCGCTTCCCAGTACCGCTCCATCGCCCGTGGGTATTCGCCCTGCATGCAGGACACATCCCCCAGGCCACAGAGAACCAATGCGGCTTCCACGACAAACCCCAGGTCGCGACACAGCGCCAGGCTCTCCTCCAGCAGCGCCGTCCCGCGGGCAGTATCTCCCTGATCGCGCGCGACATCCCCCAGGCGGTGGAGTGTCACGGCGATACCGTGCTGGTCGCCGAGCTCCCGGTGCAAGGCCAATGCTGTTTCAAGGAGCCGCGTGGCCTGCGGGTAGTCGCCAAGATGCCTGGCCTCCTTCCCCTGTATGGTGAGCGCGGCGGCCATGCCGGCGCGGTCGCCGGCTGCATGGCAGAGCGCCAAGGCCTCCGCCGCGCGCGCCTTCCCCTGTTCCCGGTCGCCCTCGTGGTTCCATGCATAGTCTGCCCCCCACAGGAGCGCCCGCGCCCGGAGCGCCGGCGCCACACTATCGCGCTGTGCCAGCACCGCTTCCAGCCTGCGCCACCCTTCGTTCCAATAGCCGCGCGCCCACCAGAACGACCTGCGCCCTCCCCCCCTCCCGCGAGCGCGACCGCTAATCGGCCCCCGAGCTCGGCATCCCCGCCGTCCAACGCCCACCCCAGTGCTCCGCGCAGGTTGTCGTGCTCGGCCTCCAGGCGATCCAGCCATCCTGCCCGTTCCGCGCCAAGGAGCTGCGGCTGCGCTGCCTCCGCGAACGCGAGATAGTAGGCGGCGTGCCGCCGTCGCACTGCCTCCGCTTCCCCACTCCCCTCCAGTCGCTCCACCGTGTACTCGCGAATGGTTTCTAGCATCCAAAAGCGCGGCTCACCATCAGTGCCTTCTTTCTGTCGCAGCAGGCTCTGGTTCAATAGCCCTGCGATACCATCAACGACATCCATGGGTAGGTCGCTGTTCGCGTTGCAGACTGTCGTTGCCGCATCCAGCGTACACCCGCCCACAAACACCGCCAGGCTGCGGAAGAGCCGCTGCTCCGCCGCCGTGAGCAAGTCGTAGCTCCAAGCAATCGTCGTGCGGATGGTCTGCTGACGCGCTGGCAGATCGCGTGCGCCGCCGATCAGCAGCTTGAGGCGGTTGTCCAGCCGCGCCAGCAGCGCGGGAATCGGGAGCAGCTTGACCCGCGTCGCGACCAGCTCGATCGCCAGCGGCAGGCCATCGAGCCGGTGGCAGATCTCAGCCACAGCTGGGGCAGTCGCGTTAGTCACTGCGAAATCGAGCTGAACAGCACGCGCGCGCTGAATGAACAATGCTACCGCCGCATACTGCGAAAGGGCCGCAAGCTCGGGCAACCGGTGGAGGTCGGGCAGCGCCAGCGGCGGCACCGGGATCTCCTGCTCGCCGCGCAGCTGCAACGGCATCCGACTGGTCACCAGCACCTTGAGCTGTGGGCAGGCTGCCAGCAGCTCGGCTACCACGGGTGCCGCGTCCAACACCTGTTCGAAGTTGTCCAGCAGCAGCAACAGCCGTTTGTCGCGAAGATGGGCCCGCACCCGATCCCTTAGCGGCTGGTCGCCGCGCCCCGTGAGGCCAAGCGTTTGCGCAATGGCGGACACGACCAGGTTGGCATCGCGGATCGGCGCGAGGTCGACGAAGTAGATGCCATCCGCGAACGCGTCGAGCAGCTCGGCAGCCACCTGGAGACCGAGGCGGGTCTTGCCGGTGCCGCCGGGGCCGGTCAGCGTCAGCAGGCGCACCTCAGGGCCGCGCAACAGGGCGCATACCGCCGCCACTTCCTGGTCGCGCCCAATCAACAGCGTGGGTTGCGCCGGCAGGTTGGTACGGCGCGGATCAAGGGCGTTCAAGGGTGGGAACGTGGTCGGCAGGTTCGCGGCGACCAGCTGAAAGATCTGCTCGGGGTACGTCAAATCTCTGAGGCGGTGTGCGCCCAGGTCGCGCAGATCGGCATCCGGCGGCAGCTGCTCGCGCACCAGCTCCGCCGCCGCCAGCGAGAGCAGGATCTGGCTGCCGTGACCGGCCGCGAGCAACCGGGCGACGCGATTGAGCGGCGGGCCGAAGTAATCGCCGTCACGCTCCTCGGTCACGCCGGTATGCAGCGCCATGCGCACGCGTAGCAGCCCGATCGGCCCCCACGCCTCCGCTGCGAGCGACCGCTGGGCGGCCAGGGCAGCATGCACGGCGTCCGTCGCACGTGCGAAGACGGCGTGCATGCCATCGCCAGTACTCTTCACCACCACACCACTGCGCGCGCCAATGGCCTGGTGGAGGAGCGCCTCATGGCGGGCGAGCGCGGCCGGCATGGCCTGCGGATGCTGCTCCCACAGCTTCGTGCTGCCTTCGATATCGGTGAACAGGAACGTGACGGTGCCGCTCGGCAGGGGCGGAGCGGTTTGCGTCGGTGGGCGCGCTGTTGCAGGTGCCGCTGGCACGAACGCGGCACGCGGCACGCTCCGCGTCGGCGGCGGCAGCCGATCAGGCGTCAGTTCGGCGCGCGCGCAGCGAATGAAGTCCTCGCGCTCCTCGGGCGCAAGCTGGAGCTGGGTCGCCAGCAGGGTGGCGATCTCACGCGAAGGGCGGCGCTCGTCCGTCTCGATTTTTTTGATCGTCCCCGTCGCGCAGCCAACGCGGCGGGCCAATTCCTCCTGGGTTAGATCGAATGATCGGCGGCGCTGACGCAGCCAGTCGCCGAATGAGACCGTCTGCTCCATGCGCGTTCTCCCCTGGCAGGTGTCATCGTTGGGGTCGTTTTTTGGTTCCCTCATTGTACCCCCGATGGCCCCCTTTGTATACGATCTGCGTGGTGTAATATCGCCATCAATGTGTAGCCACCGCAACACCGAACAGCAACGTCAAAGGAGGAACCCGAAATGATCACGAAGCATAGCGCCACAACGGGATATGCAAGGATTCGCCCAGCTGGCTCGCCACCTGTCAACGGGAAAACGTGCCATCGTATCGGGTGATGGAAAGGTTGGGGATGCACCATGAAGACCATTTTCGGAAGTGTATCGATCGGGGTGACAATCAATGGGGGATGAATACTTGTATGCGCTGCTGGAGGAAGAGTGGTTCCACGGCAAGGTGGAAAGAGCTGCATAGCCAAGTGAATTCAAGCGTTAGGCCCTCGATCAGTGAATGGAGGGGAGGTGATATCCGATGTGCTGAGTCGTGTCTCCAGCACGTGTTTGTCCTTCGTTTCACAAGGACTTTCGGAAGCCGGATCATCACACAGACAGCAGAAAGGAACAGACCATGAAACAACGATTGTACTGGTTCAGCATCCTGATAGCGCTCCTGGCCGCGCTCACGCTGAGCGCGCCGGCGATGGCGGCAGGGAAACCGGTGCCATTCAAAGCCCGATCGAGCGGTGTCGTCACCACGGTGGGAATTGACCCGGTCGCGGGGCTTGTCTACACGCATGTGGGGGGCAGGGCCAGGCAACGCATCTCGGGCATTTCACGCAGACCGCGGATACAACGGTCGATCTGGCCACCGGCAATGCGCGCGGAACCTGGACGCTCACTGCGGCCAACGGCGACATGATCTTCCTGGAGATGACGGCATACGGGATCGACCCGACGCATGGGGTCGGGGCCTTTACAGTCGTAGGCGGCACGGGTCGCTTCCAGGGGGCGAGCGGATCCTACGAGCAGATCATTACGTTTGTCTCGGAGCCTGGGGCTACCGACACGACGTTTACCGACGTACTCACGGGAACGATCGCCTTTGGGCACCAGTAGGCGCCAAGGATAGGTGGCGTGGGTGCAGGGAACACGCTCCTCCGGGCATTGCGAACGAGCAGATTTGGCCCCATAATGCGTTTAAGCGTTGTATCTGGAGGAGCTACCATCATGAACCTACGCGCGCGACCGTACCGCGACTCCACGGATCTGGCACGCATGCGATACCTGCTCGTGGCCGGCCGCCAGGCCAACATCACGGCTTCGTACATGCACCCGGGCTATTTGGATTGGGACACGCATTGCCCGCCCGATGAGCAGGAGAACCGACGCGACCTGCGGCTCTGGGAACGCATGGATGAAGATGAAGGTCAACCGACGTTGGAAGCGTGGGCGATGTACTGGCGCAATGAAGGAGCGTTCGATGTGTTTGTGAGTCCGGCGCTGCATGGTACGCCGGCACACGAGGTCGTGATGGATCAGTATATGCCCTGGGCCGAGGCGCGGGCGCGTGAGGCTGGACTGAAGCAGCTTTCACACTTTTGCATTTTCGACAACGACACAATCATGAAGCGCCTGTATCAGGCGCGCGGGTTTGTGGTGATCCCGGCGGATCCGCCGCAGCCACTGTTCGAATGGCCGTTGGATGCGTTGCCGACGATCCCGTTGCCGGACGGCTTTACGGTGCAGGGACCTACGCCGCATTTGAACCCGATCGGGATTGGGACGGCTACTGGGCGAAGTATGCGCAATTCATGGGCTCGGCAGTCTACGACGGCGAGCGCGATTTGTTTGTGCGCGCACCCGATGGCCGCGGTGCATCGGCCTGCACGATCTGGTTCGATCCGGTGAATGCGGTGGGCATGTTTGAGCCGGTCGGCACGCATCCGGAGTTTCAGGGCCAAGGCTTGGGCAAAGCGGTGATGGCCGAAGGGCTGCGCCGTATGAAGGCCGCCGGCATGCGGCGGGCGAGCCTCGTCTTCAATCCCCACAATGTGGCCGCACGTGTGTTGTATACGGCGATGGGATTTCGGGCGTCGTGCTATTTTGTGGGGTATCGCAAAGAATTGTGAATGATTCGTGATGCGTTGTTCAACGACATCTCAAAAAGCGTTTGACTGGTACGAAAGAAGAAACCTGCTTAATCTTTGCGCCCGATCCCGCCACGCAGGGCATAGATAGCCGCCTGCGTGCGATCGGCCAGCTGGAGCTTGCTCAACATATTGCTGACATGACCCTTCACGGTCTTTTCGCTGAGCGGGGTTGAGTTTGTCGCGCGGCGCGCCTTGCAGATCGCGAATCACGCGCGCCGCCATGCGCGGGTGCAGCGCGACCTGGCCACGCGCCGCGCCACGCACGGCCTCGGCCAGCGCGTCGACGCCACTATCCTTCAGCAGGTACGAGAGCGCGCCGGCGCGCAGCACCGGGAAGATGTGCTCGTCGTCGTGATAAGAGGTAAGCACAATGATCTGCGTGCGCGGGCTGACGCGCTTCAGTTGACGCGTGGCCTCGACGCCATCCATGCCCGGCATCACCAGATCCATCAGCGCCACATCGGGAACGTAGCGCGCGGCCAGATCCACAGCCAGCGCGCCCGACTCAGCGTCGCCGACGACCAGCAGATCCGGCTGGGTCGCCAGGAATGCCCGCACACCCTGCCGCACCACTCGGTGATCGTCGACGTCACCAGCCGATAGCGTTTCATAGGCGAAATAAGAAAGCTCAATATCTTGCTCCTTGCATGCGGTATGCCACACAGACTCTATACAATCCGGCCCCGAATCTGAGATGCGACCTGAGGCGCGATCACAGCGCGCCTGAAGGCCGGGGTTTCGGAAGAATGCTATACTACGGGCATGATTCTTTATGGCACAATCCACCGTGTCGGCGATGGCATTAGCACCGCTGCCATTATCGCGCCCGAACACCACGCCGACGCCGACCCGGCCTGGCTGGCGGCGCACTGCCTGGCCGGTGTCGATCAGGCGATCGCTGAAGCGGCCCGCGAGGGCGATGTACTGCTGGCCGGCGCAGATTTCGGAGCCGGGCCGGATTCGGAGATTGCGGTGCTGGCGCTTCAGGCAGCCGGCTTCGCCGCAATCGTCTGCGCCTCGGCCGACGCCGGCTTTGTCGTGGCGGCTGAGGCGTACGGCCTACCGGTGCTGATCTGCCCCGCCGCCGTCGCGGCGATCGCGCCTGGTGGTGTGGTACGGCTGGATCTGGCCGGCGGGCGGATCACCGATCGCGCGAATGGCGAAATCTACCAGGCGCCGCCGTGCGCACCCGCGCTGGTGGATATGGTCAGGCGCGCGCAGCTGCTGACACGCATGCGACGGGTGGTTGATGAAGAAGGGTTTGACGGATGACCCTGACCCCCAAGCTCTTTCGCCGCCAAATTGTCGAGGCCGCCGGCGCTGGCGAGCCGGCGACGCCGCGCTGCCAGCATGCCCCGCCGCTGGGCTTTTGCGGCGGCTGCACCTTCCAGGATCGCGGCTACGAATCACAGGTGGCCGCCAAGCGCGCCGCGCTCCAGGCGCTATGGGCCGGCGATCTGCCAGCCGACATGCTGGAGCAGGTGACGATGGTCGCATCGCCCGTACCATTCGAATACCGCACGCGTATGGATTATGTCACCAGCAAAGAGCGCTTTGGGCTGCGGCGCGGCGGCAAGTTCAACTATATCGTCGATCTTCAGGAATGCCACTTAATCCCACCGGAGGCGTTCGCGATCGCGCGCAGCGTCTACGAGTGGGCAGTCGCGCTCGGCCTGCCCGATTACGATCTGCGCTCACACGCGGGCTTTCTGCGCTACATCGTGGTGCGGCGCAGCCCGCAAGATACCTTGCTGCTGGCCGTTATCACAGCTGCGCCCGACGCGGATGGCGCGTACGCGGCGGCGATCGAGCAGGTGGCCGAGCACGCGCTGGCCCAGCCGGGCGTCGACGGCTTCCACTGGCTGGTCAACGATACGCTGACCGACATGTCCTTCGGCACGCCGCTACGCCACTGGGGCGCCGGCCTACTGGACATGCGCGTGGGCAACCGAACCCTGGCGATCGGCCCGAACACGTTCTTTCAGAACAATGTCCACCTGCTGCTGCCGCTGCTCGACGATGTCGCCAATGTCGTGACGAAGGACCAACGACCAAAGACGAAAGAGCGTGAAGATTCGTCCTTCGTCCTTCGTCCTTCGTCTTTGGTCGTGGCCGATCTCTACGGCGGCGTCGGGACGATCGCGCTGCATCTGGCTGGTCGGGTCGGGCATGTCACCTGTGTCGAGTCGGTCGAGGAGAGCGCCCAGCTGGCCGAGCGCAACATCGCCAGCAACGGCGTGCGCAACGTCGCCGTGGTCGCCGCCGACGTGCTGGCGTTCCTGCGCGACCAGTCGATCGGCCAGTTCGATGCCGTCGTCGCCGACCCGCCGCGCGTCGGGCTTGGCCCGGATGTCTGCCGCGAGCTGCTGCGGCTGCGCCCGCGCCGGCTGGTGTATGTCTCCTGCAACGCGCTCTCGCAGATAGAGGATTCGCGCGCGCTCGCGGCCGGCTACCGGCTGACCGAGCTGCGCGGCTACGACATGTTCCCGCAGACACCGCATATGGAGGCGCTGGCAGTGTTCGAACGAGGGACAGGGGGACAGGGTGCGTTCAACGCGGAGACGCAAAGGAACGGAGACATGGAGATCTGAATGATCCTTCTTTGCTTCTTTGCGTCTCTGCGACGCCCAGAGGGCACCCGGCGTTAAAGTCCTCGTCACTCGTCACTCGTCGCTGATCGCCTGCAACCTCACGCCCCCTTTCAACGTAGATCTTCCCAGAGAACCATTTCGTGCAATCCGTGGGATCGGCGTATTTGCTTGCCGGATCCGCGTCCGTATGCTACGCTAACACAGGAGTTCGTCATGGCGAGCGCCGCGCCGCCGACTACAAGGATACCTATGGCCGAGGTTCAGCAAATCCTCTGCCCCAATTGCCATAAGCCGAACCTGCGCAGAGCCAAATTCTGCCAGCACTGTGCACACGATATGGTGCTGAACAACGACGGCCCGCGCTACTACATCACGCGGGTCATTAAATCGGGTGGGCAGGGTTCGGTGTTTGAGACGATTGATGACGACGGGAAGGTGTATGCGGTCAAGGAGATGATCGACAACTTCACCAACCCGAAAGATCGTACCGAGGCGATCGACCGCTTCGAGGCCGAGGCGAAGATGCTGCGCCGGCTATCGCACCCGCGCATTCCTAAGGTCTATGCCGATTTCAAGGATGAGGGGCGCCAGTATCTGGCGATGGATTTCGTGCGCGGCGAAGACCTGGAGGAGATCATCCACAAACACCCTGGTGGCCTGCCGGAGCAACAGGTGCTGGAGTGGGCCGACGAGATCTGCGATGTGCTCGACTACCTGCACAACCACAAGCCCGAGCCGATCATCTTCCGCGATATGAAGCCCTCGAACGTGATGATCGAGGCGGATGGTAAGGTGAAGCTGATCGACTTCGGCATCGCCAAGGTGTTCCAGCGCGCCGAACGTGGCACCCAGATCGGCACGCCCGGCTATGCGCCGCCCGAACAGTATCAGGGGCTAGCTACGGTTGAGTCCGATATCTACGCGCTCGCCGCGACACTGCACCATATATTGACTGGCCGCGACCCGCGCGACGAGCCGCCGTTCTCATTTCCGCCAGTCTACGGGCTAAAGCCGACGATCTCCAAGCGCACTTCGGAGGCGCTGCAGAAGGCGCTCCAGATGAACCCGGATGATCGCTTCCAATCGATCGCCGAGTTCCGCGACGCGCTGCGCCCGCCGCCGCCGCAGGTGCGCGTATCTCAGAAAACGACCGTGCTGACGCCGCAGCCGCAAGTCGCCACACCGACCGCCGCCACCCCAGCCAAGCCGCCGATCGCCGTCCCACCATCGGCTGGAAATCCGCCGGCTGTCCAGGCCCGGCCCGCCGCGCCGGCGGCGCCGATCTCCGCGCCCGCGCCACAAGCACAGCCAGGCCGGGGCGGCGGCTTCATACGCGGGCTGCTGGTGCTGCTGCTGGTGCTGGGGCTGATCGGGGCGACACTGGTATTCGCGTTCCCCAGGATCGTCGACCAGGTTCTGCCGGGCGTGATCTCGACGCCGCAGCCAACCACCACGCCGGTGCAGAAGATCTATATCCCGGCCGGCACATTTACCTTGCAGGATCAAGAAATTATCGTGCCGGCAGGGAAAGACGTGCGCGAAGCGTACCAGGAGGCGTTCATCGAGCTAGCGCGGCGGGATCCGAAGTATGGCCCCGAGGCGATCGTCAGCCCGAACGCGCCGCCGGCCTTTATTGGCACGCCAGAGCGAATCAGCCAGGACTCGCAGGGCACCCGCTATCGCGCCACCATGCAGGGGCTGGTGTACGTACCAAAGCAGTAGGATGGCTTAATCTGCCATAGGAATTCGAAGCAGCCGCTGCACCTCGTCGCGCCGCTCACCCCCGAATAATCGCCAGCACTTCGTCGCGCCGCTGCTCCATCTCGGCGCGGCTGGCGATCGACTCAAGATTCAGCCGTAGCAGCGGCTCGGTGTTTGAGCCACGCACGTTGAAGTGCCAGGTCGGATAGCTGATTGAGATGCCATCCAGCCGCTCGATCGCGCCGTCGCCGTAGCGCTCGGCCAGCTCCTCCATCTTGGCCTTGCCATCCGACACGGTCGAGTTGATCTCGCCCGAGATAAAGTAGGTCGCCTCCAGCGGCCGCAGCAGAGCCGACATCTTCTCGCCGCCTTTCGATAGCATCTCCATGATCAGCAGCGCCGGGATGATACCTGAGTCGGCGTAGTTGAAGCCCTCGAAGTAATAGTGACCGGTAACCTCACCGCCGAACAGCACATTGTCGGATGCCATCCGACGCTTAATAAAGGCGTGGCCGACCCGCTCGATCAGTGGGGTGCCGCCGGCAGCCGTGATCAACTGCGGCACCGCCCACGAGGCGCGCACATCATAGACGATCTTGCGGCCGGGGTTCTGCTGCAGCAGGTAGCGACCGAGCAGCGCGGTCAGGTAGTCGCCGGCCACAAACTCGCCGCGATCGTCGATCACGAAGAAGCGATCGCCGTCGCCGTCGAATGCGAAGCCGGCATCGGCGCCCTCGGAGATCACGCGCCGCTCAAGCTCAGCGCGATTCTCGGGCTGCAATGGATCGAGCCCGTGGTTGGGCAGGCTGCCATCGGGATCGAGATACAGGCCGACCAGCTCGACCGGCAAACGCGCGAAGACGCGCTTGAGGATCGGGCCGACCATACCGTTGCCCGTATCGGCGACAACCTTGAGCGGCTTCAGCGCGCTTATGTCCAATAATCCCAGCACTGCCTCGACAAACTGCTCCGACAGATCCAGATCGCTCATGCCGCCCTTGCGCGCCACAGGCGCGTAGGCGTCGGCCTCGACGATCCGCCGCAGATCCTGAATACCCTCGGCGCCGCTGAGCAGGTAGGGCATCTGGCGCACCATCTTGAAGCCGCTGTATTCCTTCGGATTATGCGAGGCTGTGACCATCATGCCAGGCAGCTGCTTTTCGGAGCAGGCGAAATAGAACTGATCGGTGCTGACCATGCCAATGTTGATCACATCGGCGCCTTGATCCATAATGCCACGCGTCACAGCGTCGAAGATCCGCGGGCCGGACAGCCGCATGTCGCGCCCGACCAGCACACGATCGACAGCCAGGAAGGTCACGAACGCCCGCCCGATCGCATAGGCGGCCTCCTCATTCAGATCAGTCGGGTATATGCCGCGAATGTCATACGCTTTGAAGATACCTGGGTTGACGTTCATTGTTGATCTCCTCACACAAATAGCAGAACTTACGCGGTTAGCGTTTTTAGCTTTCGGCAGGGTGGCACTTTACTTTCTTATTGTGCTTCGTTTTTTCGCTCTGCGAGCGAAAAAACGAAGTACAGCTTAAAAAGCACATACCTTGCTGTAAGCCTGCTAACATTATACCGGCATGCTGGCGGTGTATTTTCAACGTTCTGTCATCTCTCCATATACAGACGATGACGATATTGCCATACCACCTATGGTATAGTCATACTGTCGCTGTAGTTGCACGGTAATCGACCTTATCGGAGCCATATGACAGAGAGCAACCAGCTGAGCCACGCACCGCCGCTGGTGGAATTACGCTATTTCGCTGCCCCGCGCGATGATTGGGAGCTGCTGCTGCTGCGCGCACGCCAGCTTGGCATCGGCGCCATTGCGGCCCGCGTCCCGTGGGCCTGGCACGCGACCACAGAAGGTGCGTTTGATCTCGATGGCACGACCGATGAGCGGCGCGACCTGGTCGGGTTTGTGCGCCTGTGCAGTCGGCTCGGCCTGCATGTGCTGCTCCATCCCGGCCCACTCCACGGCAATCTGCTTGGCGGCGGCGCGCCGGCATGGCTGCTCCAGCAGCATCCGGCCGCCTGCGTGCTCGATCGGGATGGCAGGCCCTGGCGCGACGCGGGCAGCCTGCCGCATCCCAGCGCGCTGCACCCAACATTTCTGGCGTCGGCGCGCGACTGGATCGCCGCCTTCAGCGCTGCTGTGCGTGCGCTCCAGGCCCCAACCGGCCCAATCATCGCGCTGCACATCGGCAGCACCGGCACACCCGATATGCTCGATTACAATCCGGCCGCTGCCGCGCATCCAAACGCGCCCGATCTCCTGCCCGAGATGCTCGGCACATACGCGACCTGGTACGCCGACACCGCTGCCGCAATCACGATCGACTGGCTGCGTATGGAAGGCTGGAGCGTAGCACTGCGGCGCGGCCAGCCTTTCCGGGAGCGATTAGGCCGCCAAGAAAGCTCACTCGTTGCACCACGCGCTGAGCCTGGCGACGCCCTGCTGCTGGAGCTACCAGGCGCCAGACATCCACTCCTCGCCGCAACATCACCGCCGGCCGACTGGCTGCTTGGCAGCGATGGCGGCCCGCGCTTAGATTTCTGGCGCGTCAAAATGAGCGGCCTACTGATCGCCATAGCTGGATCTGACGCCGCCAATGCCAGCGCGCCGGCCGATCTGGCGCTCGCGGACGCCAGCGCGCGGTGGCGTGGCGCGCCGGCATACGCCGCTGGCGCGGCGCTGGCGCAGCGGCTGCGGCAAGCCAGCGTGGCGTTCGATATGCTCGACCCTGAGATAGCCACGCCGCAGGAGCTGGCGCGCTACGCGCTGATCATTCTTCCCGGTACGCTCGCGCTCTCCCCGGCGACCCAGCAGAAGCTGGCGCAATGCGCCAATATCGTGCTGCTCAGCGACCAGACCGATGCTGCCAGCTTTCGAAACATGGACGCCGATGATCTTTCGCAATTGCCTCATCGGCCAACCTCGCCCGTATCCCAGCTGCCCCCCGACATAAGCGCCGACCAGCTGGCCGAGCTGATCGAGGAGCGCGGCGGGATCGCGCGCTACGCCTGGGCCGATGGCGCGAATATTGATCTGGCCGTACGGTATGTTGCGAACCACACCTACCTGGCGATCGATAACCGTCGACCGACGCCCTACAACGGCATTCTGGCCTATCGCGGGCGCGATGGTGCGGTGCTGCACCTACATGCCGGCATCGGCGCGCGCTGCGCGGGCATGGTGCTGCTGACCGACGACGAAGTGTACGGCGCGGCGATCGACGGCGATGCTGCCGAGGGCGGCTGGCTGGCGCGTGGGCTGCGCAGCAGCGCCATGTTCAACACTGGCGCCGGGGCGCTGGCGCGCTGTGGCGCAGGGCTGCTGCTCACGGCGCCGCAGAGCGGCCGATTCCAGGTGCGGCGGGCCGAGGGCTGGGCGGGCATGCGTGCCCACCGGCTGCTGCTCAGCGGCGCGCTCCTGCCGGCGCACATGCAGATCGATGCGGCGCACATTGCGATCGCCTATGTGGCCGAGGACACGCGCGGCCCGACCGACATATATCTGATACTGCCCGAAGGCGACACGCCGCCGCTCGTGCGCAGCTACCTGGCAACGCTACTGGCGGCGCGCACAGCTATGCTGCGCCGCGCCGCAACGCTGGCCGAAGCCGCGCGTGCACAGCACGCCCCGCTCGATATCATTGCGCGAGCTGTTGAGCCGTTCACGGCCGCCGCCGATTATCTTGTGGAGATCGCCGAGCAGTTCACCACGCTCGACGAATACAGCGCCGCCTGGGTCGCCGCCGACGAGCTGTGCCGGCCGGCGCTCATCGCCCTGGTACTGACTCTGACCCAGGCACGCGGCGCGCTGCTGGCCGGCCAGATCGATCCCGCCGCGCACGAAGCGATCGAGCGGCGGATCGCGCGGATTATCAGCGTG
>WNFV01012639.1_pt1 | contig 13806 bp, 12 predicted proteins | sample 5400101 | NCBI WGS metagenome assembly WNFV01 (sample SAMN13153361, study PRJNA577476) | soil metagenome | isolation source: 115 cm soil or saprolite under grassland replicate 1 | place: USA:California | collected 2016-06-15 | reverse complement strand
TATACGCTCTACCTTGACAACTTCGGAGAGATGATCATCGCCGTCTCCGAGCCGATCCTCGCGATGCGGGCTGAGCCGATTCCGCGTGGAATTCTGTTTACTGTTGGGACAAACCTGGAGACTCAGCGGACCGCGATTGATTGATTGCCTCTATGAGCGTGGGCTCCCTCGGTCACTCCCCCCATGCGTGTACACCTCGAAACTGCTCGTCCGTCGGAAACCGAGCCCCCGGTAGAGGCGCACACCGAGCTTCGAGGACTGGAGGACAGCGATGCGACATCCGGCATCGCCGGCGTCGCGGAGGGCGTGGATAGTAGCGGTCCGGCCGAGACCCCGCCTCCGCGCTTCCGGCACGGTTCCGACGTGGTACAGTCCGACGACGCGGCCCTCGAGGAAGGTGGACGCGGTCGCGACGGGCTGCCGCCCTGAGAATATCACGTAGTGGCGCAGGGGGGAATTCTCGTCCAGCCCAACACGGCGGTGAATCTCCCACCACGCGTCGGACTCCCGTTCCGAAAGAGAGAAGCTCCTTGCGAATGTTTCCGACCAGAAAACTAAATCCTCGGCGGTTCGAACCCGACGGACAGAGATGAACTGAGGAGTGGGCCCGTCCAAAGCAAGGTCCCGTAGGTTTGCTGCCATGCCTTGCGCGTTGCCTAGACGCAAGAATCCGTGACGGCGGAGCCGTTCAGCCAGGTCGGTCGGCTCTACCGATGGCCCAAGCCACCAAGCGAACGGGACTGCGCGGAGGTCAAACTCGCGAGTAACTGACAGAATTTGTTTGTCTGCAGCTTCCTTTTTCATTTTAGCTCGGAAGGCTCCGTTGAGGAGTGGATTCTGGGAACCCGTGTAAAACCAAGCCAAATCGTCGCCGATCCGGAGGACCGAACCTTCACCGCGGCCGTAGTTCGAGAGCCATCCGAACAAGTTCGCCTCAACGGCGGTTGCGAGCTGCTTTTGAGTCAGGTCGATCACGGCAACGGCCTAGTGCCGATTCGCCTCCCGTTTGCTACGTATGCTCCCGACGAATATAACTCACCCGACCGTGCCCTACAATCCCGAACCCGGATTAGGGATAACGATTATGCGTCGGGAGCCTAGATAGACGGACCAAATGCGGCAGGAATCTCTCGCGATCCTCGCGTGCCCGCGTTGCATGGGACCGCTTTCCCTTTCCCCCGCTGACGCAGGTTCCTGGCCGGCGGCTGAACTCGAGTGCGCGGAAGAGGACCTCCGCTTCCCCGTCTTGGCCGGCATTCCTCAGCTCGTCAGCCCCGAACGCGCGGCTGCTGCCCGAGCAATGGCCGAGGCGTACAGCCGGGTTTGGCAGAACGACGGATGGGGCTGTGCTTCACCATCCTACCTCCTGAATCTGCCGGATCGAGATACCACGGGCCGCCAATCGGGAAAATGGAGAGTCAAAGCCCGAAGCATGGACGCGCTCTTTGAGTTGTTCCGGTCCCTGGCTCCTCACCGCGTCCTCGATATGGGCTGCGGCGTGGGATGGCTCACCGATCGCCTTGCTCGTCGCGGGTATGAGGCGTTTGGCATCGACATCCTACAAGACGACGTCCTTGGATTACGGGCGGCGGACACATATCTGGTAGCCGGATCCGACTTCGAGCGAATCTGGGGAGAACTCGAGCGCCCTCCCTTTCAGGCCGGGACGTTCGATGCCGTCGTATGCAACGCCTCTCTCCATTACGCAGCGTCGTTGGAGCTTGCACTAGCTGAGGTCAATCGGATCCTTCGGCCTCGTGGGGTGTTCGTGCTTATGAACTCGCCCGTCCACGACGACGCCCCGAGCGCGGAACGCGCGGAGCGCTCGTTCCGACGCCGCTTGTCGCGGCTCGGTGCCTCGGAAAATCTTGTCTCGCGGTACCACCATCTTGTTCGAAGCCGGGTGGAGGCCGCATTGACCAAAGCGATCGGGCCACCGCGACACCTGCGCTTCGACCCGGGGGCCAGTTTTCGATGGATCCGCCGCGCAAAGGGGGTCCTGTTGCGCATGGAACTCGCCAGCTTCCCGATTGTCTGGGCGCAGAAACGGACAGAATCGACATGATGGAACGCGACGCCCTCGCCGCATATTACGAGCACGTCCAGTCGGCCTACAATCAAATCGCGTCGGAGTACGACACGACGGTTGGAATGCATGCCGTAAGTGCTCGTGCCAAGCGACTCGCCATCGACGTCATTCGGGCCGCAACGCCGCCGAATGGCCGGCTCCTAGACGTAGGCTGCTACACCGGGATCGAGGCTCTCGCCCTCGCCGCTGCGGGATATCAGGTGCTCGGGGTCGATCTCTCCCCCGAGATGGTACGTCTTGCACAATCCAAAGCGAAACAACGGCGGCTCGACGCGCAAGCTCGATTCGTGACGGTCCGCGCGAGTGACTTGGAGGTGGTGAGCTCGGACCGGCTCGTGCCCTTCGATACAGTCTACTCGGTGTACGGAACGCTCAACCTTGAGCCGCAGATATCGCGTTTCAAGGAAGCGCTGCGGCGGTGTCTCAAGGACGGCGGAGCATTTGTGTGCGGGCTGCTGAATCCGACCGTGCTCTATGAACTCCTGGTCGCTCCGATATTGTTGCGGTTCCACGGATACCGAAAGCTTGCAAAGCGAGCCGTGCCGACTCGCATTGGACTCGGGGATCAGCGTGTACTCACCTACCTTTACACGCCGTCCGAGTTCGCGAGGTTGATGGCTCCGGAATTTTCTCTCGAAGATGCGAGAGGGCTTCATATCCTCTATCCGCCACCACGACCGACGCGCGGGAAGCGATCCGAACGGTGGTGGATCGCGCGTGCCTTCGACTCAATCGAAGCTCATCTCGAACGCCAAACGCTTTTCTCGTCTCTGGGATTTTTCAGTCTCCTGGTATTCCGGAAAAGGTAGATGATGGTGAACTTGCGCGGGGCGAGGCGCTCGAAGGAAGTCGTCGAGGCGGCCGCCGCCTATGATGTTTTGGCCCCCCGATATGAGAATCTACTCTCCGAAAATCCCGTCATCGCGCATAGTGCACGTGTGTCCCTGGAGCTCGTTTCGCGCGCCATGTCGGACAGAGAATTCCTTTTGGAAATTGGTTCGGGAATCGGTCGAGAAACGCTGGAACTCGCCGCGCGAGGGAAGCGGCTCGTGGCTTGCGATCCATCCAAGGAATCCCTCCGCCTGTTGCGAGACCGCGCGATTCATCGCGGACTGGGCAGCCGAATCGAGACCCGTGCGATTTCTGCCTCGGGCTTGCATGAGCTCGTGAAGGAGTTTGGGGCACACGCGTTCGACGGGTCATTTTCGAGCTTCGCCCTAAGCTATGAGCCGAGTCTCGGGAGGGTCCCGGAGGACGTATGGACTCTGCTGCGGCCGGGTGCACCTTTCTTTTGTTCGATCTTCAACCGGTTATGCCTCGCCGAGCTAGTGACTGGCGCTCCCTTTCTCGTGCCTCGCAGAGGATTCGGTCGATTGGTCGGCACGGTCAATCTCTCCGTCGATCAACTCGCGGTTCGCGCACGGGCGTATGCGAACCGGGAAGTGCTTGATGCGTTCGGGCCCCGTTTCAAGCTCGCGGGGATGTGGGGGGTTCCGGCGATCATACCGCCCCACTACCTCCATCGACTTCTGACGGCCTCCGGCGGCTTGCGTACCGCGTGGGAAGACCTCGATCGCCGTGCAAATTCGCGATGGCCGTTTCGCCTCCTCGGGAGCCACACAGCCTGGCTCTTTGCGTCGAGGCCATAGCCCATCGAGTTCGACCTCGTCGTCGGCATAACGTTTATTCCCGCTGGACATGGTGAGCTCTTTGTGGCGCTACCAAGACCGCACGGGTTGGATCCCCGACTCGGCTTGCTGGCGATCCTTGTTTTTGCGGTATCGATTCATCTGCCTATCTTCGGGGACGGGCTGAATCCGGACGCCACAACCTACATGGACCAGACCCACTCCCTCGTGTCTTCCGGAACCATCGAGCGCCAAACGCTGGATTACCCGAGACATCCACCTCTGATGTCTCTCATCTTTGCCCCGTACGCGCTCCTCCTGGGATTCAACGAATTCGCTGTCCATACGTTGGAGCTGAGCGTCTTCCTGGCCGATCTGGTCATTCTGTATCTCATTTCTCTGCGCCGTCTTGGGCCTTGGTTTGCTCTCATTCCGCTTCTCCTTCTGACCCTCGACCCCGTGCTGTATCTGAACATGAGCGAAGGAAGATCCGTGTCCGTTTTGATTCTCTTCGTCCTGGTCACCCTCTGGGCCATCTGGAAGGGCCTCGAGAACACCTCTTGGTTGTGGGTGGCAGGGATAGGTGCCTCGCTGGGTTTCCTCACCGCGGACACGGTGGGTTACCTCTTCGTGGCCGCTGGCTTGGTGGGGTTGTCTTGGCGTTTCTACTATGTGCGGTGGAGGGTTTTCGCGGACCGGGGGTACGTTCTGGCTTCAACCATCTTCCTCGGGACCGTTGTTTCCTGGACGGCCTACAACGTCGTAGCGATTGGGTCGCCCTACACTGATCCACGGGTCGTCGGGTACCTGAATCGCTTGTTGTTCGGGACGCCAAGTTTTGTTGCGATCCTTCTCGCCTCTGGATTTGCGGTCTATTTTGGTCTTTACATCTCCCAGACTGCACTGCCCTTCCTGTTACTCCGGGACGGCAGGAAGACAGCCATCGGCCTGCCGTCGCGTGCGGTCCGTGATGAGAGAACCGGGGCTCTCATGCTCTTCGTTCTCGTCACAATCCTGATTTCAGCGGTGATGTCTGCCGCATTTCTCCTGTTTGATCCCGTTCGGTCGCTCGGGACTGCGGACACGTTCCTCCGCTATGCCGACGTCGTCGCCCCGCTGAGCTATTTGGCCGTCGGGACGTACACGCGGTCTCTCAGCGGCCGATCCTCATCCTGGCGCCCCAGTTTGCGGGAAAGGTCAGCCAGGGCCAAGCCAATTCGGAGGTATTTGCGCAAATTTCACAAACCCTACGGACGCGAGGGTTCGCGGTGGTGTACTCGGATGTCGCACCGTTCCTTCAATACAATGTCCCCCCGGTGACGTTCATCGAGGTCGATGTAGGGACGTCACAGCAATACGTTAATCTCACGACCAACGAAGTCTCCGCGGGTGCGCCACTTCTTACGCTCCTACTGGTGCCTTCTACCTACGACGAACGAATCGGTGGCTTCTACTTCGTGGAACATTTCGATCCCAATATCAACTCGCCGTTTCTCAACAAGCTGTACGGAGCGTGACCGGACTCATTGCTGGCGTAGTCTGAATTGCTCAGCGCGGGCAATCGTGCTCATTGTAAGGTCTGCGTTACTCCGCTGGGAGTCGAAAGCCCAAGAGTCATTTTGCAAAGGACTCAAGGGATGGGAGCCGCTATGTTCAGGTTGCATGTTCTCTGTCACGGCATTATATTGAATAAACGATGACCTGTCCTTCAGTATGAATCGGCTGGAAGAAAGACCGGTTGTTCAGACTCTGGAAGATTACAGATCGCTGCCAGAAAATCCGGTTTACTTCGGGGATGTGGCTCCAGGGGGAGTCGAGTATGTACCGGGCCCCGAGGCCGCGCACGAAACTGACAGCATCCAACAGAGACATAGAATAGGTCGGAAGCAAGGCGTGGTCGGATCCGAAGAGAATGTTTCGATCGATGTAAAAGAGCCTCGACTCGAACGTCAACAGGATCGCGTCAACAGGGAGATTGGCGTTTATCCATTCCCACGTTCTCCAATCGTCACCGAAATGCGACAAGAGAAACGCCTGGGCGTCGCGCGGAACCAGCTCAAGATCCAAGGAGGCCTCTCTCGGAGGAAATCTTTCGGCCGCGACCGCAAGTACCCCCGGAGAAAGGAGCACCCCGGCGATGATCGCCGCGGCGACTCTCCGTGTCCCATCGCTTCGCATCCACCGGATCGAGATTGCTAGTAGCAGAAGACATGCCCCGACGGCAACGAATGTCTCGACATATTGGGTAAGGTAAGCCGGTTTAACGTCCGAAATTCTGAGGAGCGCAACCACACCAGCTGCCAAACCGAGGAGTAGCACACCTCCAGTGGTCCAATGTCGACGATCCGTCTCGAGGAGCCACCAGCATAGCTGGCGCCCGCCGAACGCCGCGAGAACGGGAATGGTTGGAGCAAGATACCGGACGTAGCTGCCGGCCAAAGTTGCATACGCGAACTGACCCAGGTAGATCAACGACGTCATGGCGAATACGCCTTCCAATCGAGACCATGACCTCAGCCGGAGTAAGCCTAGCGCAAAAGCGAAGCTGAGGACCGAGCCGAGGAGGATGATCATCTCGTGAAGGCGGAAACGGAGATAGTCATTCGGCGTGTAATCGGCGAAGTAGTACGCTACCTGCTCGGTATTTGCGCCACCCCATATGAACGGGTAGATCGGGTTACCGAAGAAGTATAGGTTCCGGAGCAAGAGCGGCGAACAGACCAACAGTCCAGTTCCGATGACAAGGCCGAACTCGAAAAGGGATAGAATCCATCGCTTCCTCGCGAGGCCGGCTGCCCCGTGGTTTCCGGAGCGCAAGGCAAGAAGAGCTGCTGCGAGGGCCACGGCGAGCAGGAGCAAGAGGCCATTGTACTTCACAAGCGAGGCCATTCCGGCGTATGCGCCAGCCACCGCTCGAGATCGGATTCCTTGTTCGTCTGCAATTGTCCGTACAGCCAGGTATGAATAGAAAGCCACTGGCAGCTCGGCCCATAGTACCGTTGTGAGGGAGGCAAACTCGTTCAGCGCGAATAGACTTGCTGTCGCCATGGCGGCCGAACTGAGGCCGAACCACCGCCGGGCATCGCTAAACACGAGTAGGAGAATCAGGGACGTGTAAATCGGCATGATCGGCCGCACCAAAACTTCGTTCGCTTCTTGGGCGCCCAAATAAATCCACAGCTGCTGCGTCTCCACGAGATTCGGGAACGTATTCGCGAGTTCGAGCCACCCGATTCCAGGATTCATCGGGATGTAGCCGGTCCGCCAGGCAAGGACTGGGATGCGCATGTGGTAGACGAGCGCGTCCGTCGAGGCAGCGGGAGTCCGCATGGCTTGGTAGAAAACGAAGGCGAGGAACCCGACGAAGAGCGAAAGGACTCCGAGGCCGACGCCCTCTCGCAATCCTTGGGGGATGACCGGTCCTTCGATGAGGACGACGAGTCTTCGCCGACCCCGCACCAGAAGGAGTGTCGCGGACGCGGCGAAAACGGCGCTCACGGTTCCGAAGAAGCCGTCGTTTGCGGGGATCTTGGCGAATTGGTTGGCGAGGATCGTGACAACGTTGATGCTCGTCCATCCGATTGCCCACGAGACCGCGAGCGCCTCGACCCGGGTTGGCGTTTGGCGCAGGGAAATGTAGATTCCAAGACCGAAGGCCCATGGGACCAAATATGCCGCAAGTACAAGGCCTGAAGCCACCGAGGATCCCCGTGTCGGTTCTGGTCCGCGCTAGTCTTGGAAGACCTCGTAGGGGTACTTGACTCTTTTCAGGAAGGCCATGCGCGCGCGCGTCGCTGGCTCTCGTCCCCACGTGGCTTGAGCGAACGCATAAAGGAGCCAAGTAGCAGTACGGCTAATCCTCTCGAGCAATCGGAGCAACCGCGGTCGCCGCTCAAGGCTCACAAGCAACCGGCTGAGTCTTGTGTTCCGAGGCTCAACCGCATCGACCAACGTCCGCCCGAATAGTTGCGGGAAGTACCTTTCGAGCCAGCGGTTGTCCTCCAACACTTGTGAGAAGACGTTCCCACCCACAAGTGGCTGACAGTGCAAGAGCTCGAATGCCATCGCGGCATCTTGACGCACGAACGGTTTCGTTTGGTCCTGGGTCCAAACCACATTGACGCACGTCACCTTTGGAAGTCCAGCGATTTTTCGGAGGGTGGCTCCGTTGACCTTTCGATACCGCCACGAATACTTCAGACTGATCAGGATCGTGAGGAAGTAGCAGAGATATTTCGTGCCGGGGCGGACGACCAGATCGAAGTCGATGTCGTCGCGTGAATCGTACCCGCCAGATGCGACAGAGCCCGACAAGGCGACGCACTCGACGTAAGGGCACATCGTTGCAACATCTTGAGCGAATTCTTCTGCTAGAATTCGTGCGTGCCCGTTGAGGACCCGGTGACTCCGGACTCGTTGCATGGATTTGTCGAGGAGATCCTCATGTCCCTGAAGGCAGACGAAACCGTCCTTGAGTCGGATTCGTCCGTCGCTTCTGAGCGATTGGTCCAAAGTCGAGGCGTTGACTGAACCACCTAGGAGGTCTGACGCAAGCATGGGAAGGGTCGGCGCATACCCCCAATCGTGCATGAGTCGGAGCGTGTCCTCAGCCCGTCCGACGAGCTCGGGTTTTTCAATGGCGTCCGGGTTGAGTCCCTCGAGCACGGTCTCTCTTCCATGTTACTATCACGATAGTATAAGTTCTTTTTCCCGGGTCAGTTCCCCTTCAGAAGGCGGGAGAGCGACAACAGCCTGCGGATTCGTTCCTCAACGGGGGGATACGGGCTGAAGATGCCCCGACTCGATCCCAGGATGCTAAGGCCATATGCTTGGCGGGGTATCGGGCTCGCCTTTGAGAGTTTCAGGAGCGCAGAGGCAAGGGAAGCCGGTTTGCCAGTCGTGCGGCCCCCCATCATGTCGGCCAAGTATTCGCGCTCCCGCTGGACGGCAGGGTCGAAGAACTTGCTCAACGGATCGAAGAACATGATCCTAGAAAAGACCCGTGAGAACACCTTGAACTCCGCATCATGATTCTTGAGATGCATCACCTCGTGGGCCAGGACGGCCTCCACCTCCTCGCGGTCCAACAATGCCGCGAGACCCGTGGAAACAAGGACTTGGGGATCGGGACCTCCAACGGCAATCGCGACCGTCGAGGGTGAGCCTACAACTCCAAGACGTACGGGGTTCATCGCCTCTACTTCGCCGAGCACGGAAATGAAGTCCTGCATCCACAGCTCATCGAGGCTAGGCGGTCTCGGCGACAGGGACCGTAGGATTGAACGGGATCCATATTTCCACACGACCCAAGATATCAGGGCGGACGCGCTGAGAGCGGCACCGAGCGCTGCGCCCGCGGCTAGCTGGACGCCGCCTTTGCGATATGCGACCATTCCGGATTGTGAAACGCAAATTGCCAGGCTGATCGCGACAAATGCCCAGAAGAAGGCTGCGAGCGCATAGAATCCAGTTAGTACGCTAACTCGCAGTTTCGAGTTCTGCGCATTCGTCAAAAAGACATACAGGAGCGTGGCCATTGAGCCCGCAGAGAGGGCCAGGATGGACAGCGGAATGGGAGACGTCCAATAGGCCGTGAGCGCCTCGACAACGACTTCGGGCCAACTAGCCATGGGTCTGTTCCTTCTTTCTCCGTCTCATGATTTCGTCCCGAAGGGTCCCTGGATCGGCCATCGATGAGGCGTCGTCGCCCCTCAGGAGGTACGATACGGCAGGGGCCCCAAAGGCGGACACAAGCTGATCTACCATTGCCGCTAACGCGCGGCGGTAGGCGCGGCCCTCATTCAACCGGTAGTATACTCGCTTCTCGCTCTGCTTGCGTACTGCGATGAGACCTTTCTCAACAAGTCGGTAGAGCGTCGTGGTGACGCTCGTGTACGCCACATTTCGATCCCGTTTGACCGCCCGGAAGATCTCCCCAGACGTCGCCTCTCGAAGCGTCCGAACGGCATGTAACACCGCAAACTCCAGCTCGCCCAGTTCCATCGTTGTACTATAGCAATAGTAATGTAGTTAAGCTTTATCCCCTTGGCGGTTGGCGCTCGATGATCGGTTGACCTCCTGTGGTGTGCAGTCTGGCCAGCGACAACAAATTCAGGTAAGCCTTTGTGTTGCATGTCTCGTTGCGGCCCAACTCGCCTTGGGGTTGCGGGCGGAGGTTTAGGGCATGGCTACAGAGGGAGGGCCCAAGTCGCATGTCGAATCGCTTGGCCCGAATCCTCAGGGCGCGGCGACGATTCGCCCAAAGCTCACGATCGCGGCTTCCCGTGCGGATTCTGTCGGAGACGCTCGTGGTCTGCCGACGACCACGCGCCATGTTCCTTCCCTCGGGATGGACCTGGCCGGGAAGACATGTGTCGTAATCCCGACACTGAATGAGCGCAACAACCTGGAAGCCCTGGTTCGCGGAATTGATCGGGCGTTTGCAGGACTACCCTACATCGTGGTCATCGTCGACGACGGCAGTCTCGATGGCACCGCCGAAGTCGCCCGCTCTCTGAGAACTTGCGGCTACCCCATCGAGTTGGTGGAGCGCACCAGCAAGCAGGGTATTGGATCTGCGGTTAGAGCGGGCCTCGTTCGAGGACTCCTCCACGAAGATGTCGATCGGCTCGTGACGATGGATGCCGACCTCTCCCACGATCCGTCGGAGATTTCACGTCTTCTGACGGGGGCCGCCTATGCCGACCTGACACAGGGCAGTAGGTATGTGACCGGTGGCGTGACCGAGGGATGGGCCAGGACCCGTCGCTGGGTCAGCATGGTCGCGAACGCATTGGTACGTATGCTCTTCCGAACCGAGATGCTGGACCACACATCCTTCTTCCGTTGTTACTCCCGCCCCGCCGCTGTCGCTGCCATTCGAGCGGAGAAGTACACCGGTTACGAATGGTCGTTCGGGAGCCTGCTCGCCGTCCTCTCCGAAGGCCTGCAGCTCGCGGAGGTCCCGATCACGTTCCGTGAACGGCGCTGCGGAACCAGCAAACTTAGAACGAGAGCGATGGCCCGGTGGTTGTGGAGCGTTCTCCGAACCTGGGCGGAGCTGCGGCTCGGCCGCGATCGACCGATGCGGGCGATTCGCTACATCGCGGTCGGCTCTACGGGAATCCTGATGAGTCAGGGCATGTTGTTCTTGTTGCACGGAGTGTTCGGGCTCTGGCCCCTGGCCGCCCTCACCGGTGCGATCGAAGTTTCGATCCTGTGGAACTTCGAACTGAACGATCGCTGGACGTTCAAAGACCGTCGCACGGGTTCGAATCGAAGAACCCGACTTGCAAAATACCACGCCGTCTGCGCCGGAAGCGTGGCACTGAATGCGCTCATGTTCTCCGTACTCAGCCTTCAGCTTGGAATCAACTACCTCGTCGCGAACCTCATCGGGATTCTCGCGGGCTTTGCGGTGAACCTTCGTGGGAGCATGTCATGGGCCTGGCTCGGACGATAGCTCGAGTCTCTCAAGCGTGGTACGCAAACCATTGGTTTGCGGCGTGGCTCGGCATCCGAATCGTTGCTGTCGCCGCCCTTGCACACTGGTACGATTCAGAGGTCTTCACTGACGCGGCCGTGCGCCTAGCGTCAGGCCACGGCGTATATGCCGTCGGCGGTCATTGGCGGACCACCTCGTTCAACGGGGAAGGCTACTACACCTATCCGCCCGTCTACGCCTACCTCCTCGGGCTTTCGGCGAGTGTTTCGAGACTCATCTCGCCAAGTGTGCTCCTTACCCAATCTTCGATTAAACTGTGGCTGCTCGTCAGCGACGTATTGACTTACGTCTTCCTCCGAAGTGTCTCCGCTTGGGCCGCGCGATCCTATTGGACCTTGTGGTTCGTGCCGGTCCTGGCAATTGCGTCGATGCAATCGGATGTGATTGTCGGGCTGTTGGTTTTGATCGCGCTGCTCTTGGCACGAAGGGGTCGCCACGTTAGCGCTGCAGTTGCGCTCGGTATCGGCGCTGCGACGAAGTACGTGCCGTTCCTCGTCGTTCCGTTTGTCTGCATCTACTTTCTTCGGCGGCACGAGAAGAGAACCTCGGCTACATACGCGCTGTTTTCTCTTCTGGCATTCGCTGCGTCCTGGCTGCCCTATGCGCTGATTTACCCGGACGCAACCCAATCCATAGATGCGCTTTCCTATCAGACGACCCGCATCGGTGGCGGGATGAATCCCTTGACGCTGGTCCACTTTCTCATCTTCGCCCTTGGAATCGGCAACTCCCTCCTAGGGCCTACCTTTGACGCAACGAGCCACATTTCTGCAATTCCTGCGCTGACCCGGGCCTACTTCGCCGTGTTCGTCGCTGTCACGGCCTTCATCGTTTGGCGGTACGCGCGCAGCAAGAATCCTACCCTTGAGCAGGCTTTCGTCTTGCCTTTTCTCGTCTTCTTGTTCGCAGCCCCCGTGGTGAACGAGCAGTTTCTGTTGATGGTCCTCCCTGTTGTTCTCCTGCTACGACCGCCGATACTCAAGCGGATCTTGCTCCCCTTCTCAGTATACGTTGTGGCGGCTGGGACCCCCCTTCGGTTCCTTCCCCCGCAGCTAGGAGGCGATGTCAATTTCACACTCTTGACGGGTGAAGCAGCCCCCATCCTAATCCCGATCATTCTCGTCTCGGTGACCGTCTCTGCGCTCGCGTTCAATTTCCGAATCGGTGCATCCATAATCCAAGAGTTCCAAGGCGAACACCGTCTCGGTGGGCACACGGGGTCCGACGCTCCGCGAAGATGGCCCGGCCGGTGGATCACTCAGCTCCTAACATTCATTCGAGGCCGAGCTTCCCGCGCAGCACCCTACATCCTCTCTATCTCGGTCGGGCTCATGGCGGTGGGGGCGGCGGTCCTCGTTGGAGTCCGCCTCCAATGTCCGGTCTCGGGACAGGTCCTGACGGTCAGCGATCCGCTATCGCTGGGAGCGGGGTCCGGCATTAGTCTGGAGACGAAGAGCTTGGTCGATACGAGTCAAGTGCTATCGTTCGCGGCAGTCTGGCAGGGGCTTTCGATCGAGGAGCCTTGGATCGCGACGGATCCTGCGCCGGCACTTCCGGCCGGTTCTCAAGCGGACTTTTCCCTCATCCCGCTTCGCGCTTCCGGGGCAATCCCGTCGGGGGTCTCGTTCTCTCTCAAGATTTACGTCGGCTCGTTCGACCGATACTGCACGACCCCTCCGTTGGTCTCGCCGAATTTCGGCCGACCGCTCCTCCTCAACCCATGGCTACTATACTGGACCTCGGGTGCACCGTTCGGCTGGGGCAGTTCATCCCAAGGCGACCAGGGTGACGTGACCAGCGCGTCGGGGGAGCCGACGCCCGGCTTGCCCGAAATCCTTGACTTGATGGTCGATCAAGACGGTCCTCGGGGGAAAGCCCCTTCGGCCGAGATCCGGGTGAGTCAGCTCCTACTGGGCCTCCCGAGTCACACGAACATCAGCGTCAACCCGACGTTTGACTTCACGTTTAACTCGGCGATGCCCACGAGCTGTTTCGGTCTGTTCGTGCAAGACGGGGTCAACCGTCTGTGGTTCGTATTCACCGGTGGCGCAGGGGGAATCGTCGACTATTCCGACTTGCGCGTGGTGTCGATCCATGAACCATTGAACGTGTGGAGTCAGTTCGAGTTCAACGCAAGCGACGCGGCAATGCACTTCGCTCAGCGGGGCTGGACCTACCACCCGTCGTTAGTTTTCGGGTTCTTCGTGTTCGTGGACGAAAGCCAGCCCGGGCCGCACGGGGCGATGACTCGAATTGATTCGGTAAGTCGTTGACGGCTGAGAGGTGTGGTTCGCTCATCGCTGAGCGCTCGTCTCTATGCGAGCGCCGACGCCTGCGTCGCGAGCTCCGAGAATCGCTTCGACAGGATGTCGAGCCCCGCCACCAGGACGGCCTTCGTCGTGAGCGACCCGTCCGTCTCGAACTCCAGCACGATGCGGGTCGGGTCGTTGCCCACCTTGACGGAGTCGACCTTGTACTGCTCCGCGAACTTGGCACACGTCTTGCAGTCCGGCGCCAGCTCGGCCGTCTCCTCCTCCTCGGTCGCGGTCGACTGCATGTGGCTCTCGCAGAACGGGACCTCCGGG
>WNFV01010467.1_pt1 | contig 13806 bp, 17 predicted proteins | sample 5400101 | NCBI WGS metagenome assembly WNFV01 (sample SAMN13153361, study PRJNA577476) | soil metagenome | isolation source: 115 cm soil or saprolite under grassland replicate 1 | place: USA:California | collected 2016-06-15 | reverse complement strand
CCGCAGGCGGAGGTACATCTTCCGGCCGAAGATCGACAGCGTGACGGCGAGGAAGAGGGTCGCGACGTACGTCTCGGTCGGACTCAGGACCATGCTCCCCCGAAGGAAAGCGGCCTTCCTTCTTCAACCCGCGGGTCGCTTGAACGCCTTCGGCCCTCGGGGGTCGCCGAATCACCTGGCAGAGTCCCGCGGACTCGGCTTCTCGAACGGTCGGATGATCCCTTTCGGATCTTGCGACCGAATGCGCGCCGTGAGCTTGCCGACGTCGGATGCGGCATAGACCTCATCGTACGCCTCGGGAGGGATTCGCTCGACCGCATCGTCCGTCGTCACGAGGACGAGTACGAGTTCCGGCGAGTGTTGCTCGAGGAATCTCGAGAAGCGATCGATTGCGTCGCGGTCCGTCGCGGACTCGACCGAATCGACGAGGAACAAGATTGATCCGCGTCGCGCGACGATCGCGGGCGTGTAGTCCGCCTTGCCGCCGGTCTCATCTGCGACCCGGAAGTGCAGCGATCGGTGCTCGTGCGGGAGGCCTTGGCGTTGCATCTCGGCGCAGACGGACTGTTCGAGTTGCGAATCGCACGCGTGGCCGCCGCGCGCCGTCAACGGCCCGCCCCGTGGATCGCGCCGACGACGGCTTCGGCGAAGGCGGCCGTCCCGACCTCCTTTGCGTCGGGCATCTGGCGCGCCAGGTCGTACGTGAGGACCTTGGAACGGATGACGGCCTTCACCGCGTCCCGGAGCCGCGAGGCCGCATCCCGCCATCCGAGGTACTCGAGCATCAATACACCCGCGAGGATCTCGGCGGTCGGGTTGACCTTGTCCAGTCCGGCGTACTTCGGCGCGCTCCCGTGGACCGGCTCGAAGAGCGCGTGGGCGTCCCCGATGTTGGCCCCCGGCGCGACGCCCAGCCCGCCGATCTGGGCCGCGGCCGCATCGCTCAGATAGTCCCCGTTCAGGTTCGTCGTCGCGAGGACGTCGTATTCCTCCGGCCGCAACAGGAGTTGCTGGAACATGTTGTCCGCGATGACGTCCTTGATCACGACCTTGCCTTTCGGGGCCTCGCCGCCGTGTGACTTGGCGACGTCCTCCCAGGCGATCGTCGACTCGCCGAACTCCTTCTTCGCGACCTCGTACCCCCACGTGCGGAACGCGCCCTCGGTGTACTTCATGATGTTCCCTTTGTGCACGAGCGTCACGGACCGGCGGCCGTTCTGGATCGCGTACCGAATCGCCTTCCGGATGAGACGCTTCGAGCCGGTCTCGCTCACCGGCTTGATGCCGAGCCCGCTGTCCGGCCGCACGTGCGCGTGGAACTCCTTCTCCAGGATGTCGATCATCCGCGCCGCCTCGGCGGACCCTTTCTCCCACTCGATCCCCGCGTAGACGTCCTCCGTCCCCTCGCGGAAGATGACGATGTCGAGTCGCTCCGGATGCGTCACGGGGCTTGGGACTCCGGGGATCCAGTACACCGGCCTCACGTTGGCGTAGAGGTCGAGCGCCTTGCGGAGGGTGACGTTCAACGAGCGGAACCCGCCTCCGACGGGCGTCGTGAGCGGTCCCTTGAGCGCGACGACGTACTCCTTGATCGCGCCGAGGGTGGCCTCCGGCAGCATCTCGCCGTACTGGAACATCGCCTTCTCCCCCGCGGGCACGGCGTACCAAGAGATCCGCCGGCGACCGCCGAACGCGTCCTCGACGGCCGCGTCGACGGCCTTCCGTGCGGCGCGCACGACGTCGGGGCCGACGCCGTCGCCATCGATCAGCGGTACGATCGGGTCGTCCGGGACGCGGATCCCCGCCTCCGTGATGAGGATCTTGTGGCCGCCGTCCGGAGGCCGTAGGACGAGGCGCTCGGCGGGCATCCGTCTCGCCTCACGATCGCTCGTCGATCGGGATGTAGACGAGGTCCTTCGGCCCGACGTACCAGTCGAGGGGCCGCAGGAGCCGGTTGTCTTCCCAGTACTCGATCACCTGCGCGGTCCACCCGGCGATCCGCGAGACTGCGAAGAGCGGCGTGAAAAGGTCCTTCGGGATCGCGACTCCGTGGAACACGAGCCCGGAGTAGAAGTCGACGTTCGGATAGATGTGCCTCGAGGCGAGTTCCCGGACGACCGTGTCCTCGATCGCCGTCGCGATGCGGTAGTACGTGTCGTCGCCGTTCATCTCTCCGAGGCGGCGGGCGAACTCCTTGAGGATGAGAGCCCGCGGGTCGTACGTCTTGTAGACCCGGTGGCCGAAGCCGAACACCCGCTCCTTGTTCCGCAACGTGTTCAGGACGAATTCTTCCGCGCCCTCGGGGCGGCCGATCCGTTCGATCGCCTCGAACGCCGCTTCGATCGCGCCTCCGTGCAGGGGACCCTTCAGCGTCGAGATGGCGGCGATGATCGTGCTGTACAGGTCCGACAACGTCGAGGCCGCGACGGTCGCGGCGAAGGTCGACGCGTTCATCGCGTGGTCCGCGTACAGGATGAGCGCGACATCCATCATTCGCGCGAGGACCGGGTCCGGTCTCTTGCCCTTCAGCATCCGGAGGAAGTCCTCGGCGTGCCCGAGCTTCGGGTCCGGCCGGACGACTCGCTCTCCCTTCCGCATCCGCTCGTACGTCGCGACGATCGTCGCGAACCGCCCGACGAGCCGCCACGCCTTGCGGAGGTTCGCCGCCCGCGTCGTGTCGTCCCGCTCGGGATCGAAGTTGTACAAGTAGGAGACGGCCGTCCGCAGGACGTCCATCGGCGGCGCGTGCTCCGGCATCGACCGGAGGAGCCGCAAGACCGACGGCGGCAACGTCCGGCTGGCCGCCAGGTCGCCCTTCGCCTTCCCCAGCTCTTCCCGGTTCGGCAGGTGACCCCGGAGCAGGAGGAACGCGGTCTCCTCGAACGTCGAGTGGGTCGCGAGATCGCGGATGTCGTATCCGCGGTAAAGGAGGCGCCCCCGCTGTCCGTCGACGAAGCAGATCGAGCTTTCCTTCACGTAGACGTCGTCCAGGCCCTTGTCGATCCGCGGGCCCGCAAGGTCCGTCTTCACGGGGTTGACCATCGCCGTCGCCTCAGTCGGAAGCGATCACGACACGGCGCGGGGCGCGAGACCAATTGCCGTCAACAAGCGCCAACCCCGGCATGCCGTCCACCGACTCGTGGGTTCGAGGATACTAAGGTGAGGCTCGTATTAAAAGGCAGGGTTGACACCGGCCTGCGAGCGGGTCACACCGGGATTCGCACGACCGCATCCACCATGATGCCGATCAGGATGAGCGCCAGGTATACGCCCGAGAACTTGTATCCCGCCCACGCCGTCTCGGCGTTCGGGGTCCAGAGGAACCTCACGGTCAGCCCGAGGAGGATCGCGCCCGTGACGCCGGCGACGACGAGGTACACGACGTCGAAGGCGCTCGTGAAGACGAAGGCGATGCTCGCGGCGGCCAGAATCACGGTCGACCCGGCGATCGCCCACACGGACGTGCGCTCGTCGCGGACTGCGGGCAACATCGGTAGGCCCGCTCGGCGGTAGTCGTCCCGGCTCCGATACGCGAGCGCCCAGAAATGGCCCGGGGTCCAGAGGAACACGAGGATCGCGATGAGGGCCGCCGGCAAGCTGATGGCGTTTGCGGCGGCGGCCGAGCCGGCGAGCGCGGGGCATGATCCAGCGAATCCTCCGATGACGATGTTGCTCACATGGGATCGCTTCAATCCGAGCGTGTACACGCCGATGTAGACCGCGTAGCCGAGGCCGATCATCGCGGCGGTGAGCACGTTGATCCCGAACCCCGCGATCCCTAGGCCGAGGGCCAGGAATGCGACGCCGAATTCCAGGGCGTGCGCGGGCGGATCGATCCGATGTTGCGGCAGCGGCCGCGACCGGGTGCGCCGCATCAGGGAGTCCAGGTCTCGATCCAGATAGTGGTTCGTCGCGCTCGCGCCGGCGGCGGCGAGGAGGCCGGACGCCATGAGCAGGCCGAACCGGGTCGGATCCACCTGCGGACCGCTCGTCGCAACATATCCGGCGGCGGCCACAAGCAACAGGAGCGCATCGATCCGCAGTTTCATCAGCTGAACATAATCGGCGACGGTCACGACCCACCGCTCTCCGCGCTATTTACTGGGCGCTCTTAACCTTTTGTCGCGCGACGGCCCGCGACCGACGGGGGCTCCGGACGCGCCGGTACCAGTCGCAGTCCGGTCGCACGGGGCATTCGTCGCATCGCGGATTGCGCGCCCGGCAGAGGGCCCGGCCGTGCGCGATCATCGCGAGGTGCCACGACTTCCGCTTCTCCGGCGGCGTGCGGCGCTCGAGGGCGGCCCGGATCGATTGGTAGTCTGCGGATCGTACGAGGTCCCATCGCCTTGCGATCCGGGCGACGTGGGTGTCCACGGGGAACGTCGGATGGCCGCCCGCCATCGCCAAGACGACGTCAGCGGTCTTCGGGCCGACGCCGGGCAACGCCATGAGCGCAGTCCGGGCCGCCTCGGTCGGAAGCTCGAGGATCGGCTCGACGCGACCGTTCCCTCTCTCCAAGATTGACGTCGCGATTCGTCGGATCCGCGGTGCCTTCTGCCGCGAGAGGCCGGCGTGCCAGATTGCCGCAGCGATTGCGTCGTCTCGCGCGGCCGCGAGGCGTGCCGGCGTGATCTCGCCGAACGTCGTCCGCAATCCCTCCAGGCCGCGGCGCTCGTTTGCGACGGTGGTGCTCTGCGACAGGACCGTCGACACGAGGACCTCGAATGCGGTCATGCGTTTCGACCAATCCTTCATCGGATAGGTCCGCTCGAGGACCGCCATCGTCCGCCGGAAGGCGTCAGCGTCCACGGGATTGCAACGCCCCGGAGCCGGAAAAGCTTTCAGCCGCTTACGAAGGAGCGGACCATCGTGATGATATTCCGAGGGCGTTCCCGGAGTCGGCGGGTGAAGTACGGCAGCCAGTTCGGGCCGTACGGGATGTACTCCGCCACCCGGTGGCCCCCGTTCACGAGCTCGTCCTTCAGAGGGTCCCGCACCCCTTGGAGCATCGCGAACTCGAACGGCGTGGGATGGTCCCGCGCGAGCTCGAGGGCCCGCTCGATCAGCCGCCCGTCGTGGCTCGCGACCTCGAAGTCGTGGCCTCGCTCGAACAACGTCTCGAGGTGGGCGAGGTACGCGCGGTCGATCTCCGCCCGCGTCGGGAAGGCGATGTCTGGGCTCTCTTTGTACGCGCCTTTCACGAGTCGCACGCGGATGTCGCGGTCGAGGAGCCGGCTCAGGTCGTCCGCGGTCCGCCGCAGGTTCGCTTGGAGGCAGACTCCCACGCGCTCGTACCGCGTCCGCAGATCCTCGCCGATCCGGATCGTGTCGTCCGTCGTGATCGAGCCTTCCATGTCGAGCCACAGCACGCGGCCATCCGCCTTCGTCGCGTCGAGGACGGGGAGCATCTGGGCGAGGGCGTACGATCGTTCGATCAGCACCCCGAATTGCGTCGGTTTGAGGCTCACATGGCCGCGGATTCCCCGGTCGTGCATCGCGGAGACCAGCCGGAGGTACTCGCGGGTCGTCGCCTCGACCGGGCCCTTTTCATGATAGTGCTCCCCGAGGTGGTTGACGAGCGCCTCGATCCCGCGCCGGTTCGCGTCCTTCGCGACCCGAAGCGCATCCTCGAGGGTCTCCCCCGCCACCCACTGGCTGGCGAAGCGGGTGAGGAGCCCCATCGATTCGCGCGAACCCCGCCCCGGACTCAAATAGGTTCCGAACCGAGGACTCTCTCGGGGACGTCACACGGGATTGCGGCAGCCCATGCAGAACTGCACCCATTCGGGGTTCAGCCGGCCGCATTTCGTGCACCGGATCTGGATGACCGGACCGCGCGAGACTTCGCGATCCCGGGCCGTGTTGGCGCTCCCCGCGCCCGCGACGACGCCGACGAGCAGGAAGATCCACCAGAGCCGGACCATCCACCCGCCGATGCCGGCGAGGACGCCGCCGATGACGAACAAGATGATCGCGCCGAAGAACGACTGGAAGAACGACATGACGGAGAAGGACGAGCTCGTGGCGGCGCCGATCGTGCCCATGAGGAAGCCGAAGAACGCGTAGAGGATGATCACGATGCCCACGATCGTGAAGAGGGCCCCGACGAGGAGCACGGTCACGGCGCCCCACCCGAACGGCAACGATGGCGCGGCCCTCGGGGGGCGCGTCGGGGCGTACGGGTACGTCATCGACATGAAGGCTCGATCCTGACGGGCCGGTGGGCTATGGGAACGGCGTCGCCGTGTCCCCGGATAAATCCTTCCGTGGCGTTCCCACGGGTGGTACTCACGACTATCCGATGTCCGCCGCCGCGACCACGGTCTCCGCGAACAAGACGCCCTTCGTCGTCTTGAGGCGGTCCGCGAGTTCTTGGACGCGTCCCGCGTCTCCTTCCACGATCAGGACTTCGAGGCACGTCTCCTCGTTCAGGTGCGTGTGGGCCGTCGCCCGGATCGACCCGAGGAAGTCGTGCTGTCGATGCAGGATGCGATGGGTGACCATGCCGACGTCGTGGCGGTAGACGAACGTGATCGTGCCGACGACCTCTCCGCCCGCTTCCCGGCGCTCTCGAATGAGCGCGCGCCGAATGAGCTCCCGCAACGCCTCGGACCGACTCGGGAATCCTTCGGAGCGGACGAGCCGATCGAAATCGTCGAGGAGCCTCCCCTGGAGCGAGACGCCGATGCGGTCCACGGCCATGTGCTACCCCCGACCCACCCAGGTGTTACGGGGGTCTTCAAAGCCCCGGCGAACGTTTAAGGCGTGTTACTGTTTCGCCAGACGTGTTACGCGTCACGTCGGCCGCCCGGCCGTGACGGTCCTGCGATGCCGATCGATCCCGTGTTCTTCGTGGTCCTCGCCTTTGCCTTGGGGTTTAAACACAGCTACGACGCGGACCACCTCGTCGCCGTCTCCAACTTGTTGACGCGCAGCAAGAGCCTCCGCAAGACGACGTTGATGAGCGTGAGTTGGGCCGCGGGGCACATGATCACCGCGACGATCATCACGGTCCTCCTGTACGAGCTCCGGGCCACCGTCCTGCAAGGTATCCTCGCGAATCTCGAGATCGCCGTTGCGGTGATGCTCGTGGTCATCGGGGTGGTCGGGTTGCTTGTCGAATTCGGGTTCCTCCACCGCCACGCACATCGGCACGAATCGGAAGAGCACGTCCACGTGCACACGCATCTTCACGAGGACCCGGAACACCGTACGATGTTCGGCATCGGCATCGTCCACGGCCTCGCGAGCAACGATGAGCTGCTCATCTTGTTCGTCGCTTCGTTGAGCGTGACGTCCCTTGCCGGGCTCCTCGGCGGGGTCGGGGTGTTCAGCCTCGGCGTCGTCGTCGGGATGATCGTCTTCGGAATTGGCGTGTCGTACCCGATCGCGCGCTGGGGCACCGGCCGGGTCCGACGGGCCGTTAGCATCGCCGCCGCCCTCCTCTCGATTTTCTACGCGGCGCTCCTGTTCCTCGGGTTCGAGGGCGTGAGCCTTTTGCCCTTTTCGACCGCGTGATTCCGTCGGGCAATCCCTTAAGTGTGACGGAGGCGCTGACTTCTCCGATGGATTTCGCGCGAAAGCTCGAGCAATCCCGGACGCTCTCGGATCTCTACGAGCTCGTGAAGCGAGCCGTCGAGACGGTGCTCGGCCGCTCGCGGGCAGGCCTCATGCTCGCCCTTGCGGATCTCGGTAACCACCCAGAAGGATTCCTCGGCGCCTTCTACCCGGTCGCGAGCAACGTGATCGTGATGAACAAGGTCCCCCTCCTTCGTATCCAGGAGACGAACCCGGCCCTGTACAAACCGTACGCCTTCTACGTCCTCCTGCACGAATACCTGCACTCGATCGGTTTCGTCGATGAGCGTACTTGCCGCGAGCAGTCGTACCGTGTCCTTGAGACGCTGTTCGGCGCGGACCACATCGTGACGCAGATTTCGGGCGACACCGGCCGCTTCTTCCCGAACCTCGTGTTCCCCGATGCGGCGTGGCAGCCTTCCGAGCTACGCCTCGAGTTCGTGCCCGGGTTCGATCGAGGCTCCGCGACGTATATCGCGTGACGCATTCCGCCGAACGAGAAAGTAGAAGTACGCCGCGCTTCTTCGGCCGCGCGGAGGCGGGAGATGGCGGTGGCGGCCTGGCGGAAGGCCGTGGCGGAATTCGTCGGCGCGTTCACGTTGATCTTCATCGGCGCGGGCGCCATCCTGACCGCCGGCACCACGAGCACCTCGGACCTCCTGCTCGTCGCCCTCGCCCATGGACTCGCCATCGGAGTCATGGTGTCCGCCTTGGCCCACGTGTCCGGCGGTCACTTCAATCCCGCCGTGACGTTCGGGGCCCTCGTTAGCGGGCAGATCTCTCCGCGCCTCGCGGGCGTCTACTGGATCGCGCAACTCTTGGGCGGCGTCGGGGGAGCCGCCGCGCTCGCTCTGATATTCCCCCAAAGCGTATGGCAGGGGTACCACCTGGGCACGCCCACTCTTGGAACCGTCCCATCGCTCGGCTGGGACGTCGGCGTTGGGACCGGGATCCTCGTCGAGGCGATCTTGACGTTCTTTCTCGTCTTCGTCATCTTCGGGACGGGGATCGACCCGAAGGGTTCGTTCAACGCCGTCGGCGGCTTCGCGATCGGCCTGACGATCTCAATCGACATCATGATGGGCGGGCCTCTCACCGGGGCCGCCATGAATCCCGCCCGCTGGTTCGGCCCCGCCATCGTCTCCGGGTTCTTCGACAACTGGTACGTGTATTGGATCGGGCCGCTGATCGGCGGCGCGGTCGCGGCGCTGCTCTATCGATACGTCTTCCTCGAGAATTCCTCGTGAGCGCCGTCGATATTTTTCGATGTGCGGAAGTGAGGCTCGCACGCGACGCCATTCTGGAGGAAACGTTTAAATCGGTCTGGGAGGTCCCCAGATTGCTATGATGCGGGAGGCCGTCCCAGCGAAGGCCGTGACGCCCCAGAAACCGGTCGTCCGCGAGCCCCCCGTGAAGTTCCGATCCGGCAAACACACCGCGATCGTGAAGGAAGTTTTCGACATCGCCCCGAAGTATCCCGAGACGTATCTGATCCGTTTCACGTTCGAGAACGAGCCCGTGTTCGACTTCGAGCCGGGCCAGTTCATCTCGCTCTTCGCCGAGAAAGAGGGCAAGCGCATCTCCCGTCCGTACTCGATCGCCTCGTGGCCGGAGAACAAGGCGTACCTCGAGCTGTGCATCAAGGTCGTCGAGGGCGGCTTCATGTCGAACTACCTCCACCATGTCTCCCCCGGGACGAAACTCCAGTCGATCGCACCGCTCGGCCGCTTCGTGATGGCGGAGCCGATCCCCTACGATACGGTGTTCGTCTGCACGGGAACCGGCGTGGCGCCGTTCATCGCGATGCTCGGCCACATCTGGGACCAGGGCCTGGACGACGGGCGGGAGTTCCACCTCGTCTTCGGCGTGCGGTATGTGCACGATCTGATATACCGCGACCTGCTCGAGAAATGGGCGCGCGAGCACTCGAACTTTCACTTCTATCCGACGATCTCGCGACCCGAGACGCCGGACTGGAAGGGCCGCGTCGGCTACGTCCAAAAGATCCTCGAGAACGAGCTCACGGATCACGGCGACAAACAGGTCTTCATCTGCGGGTTGCACGACATGGTCGAGGACGTGAGGAACCTATGCGTGCGCCTCGGTTTCGCCCACGTTCGATTTGAGAAGTGGGACTGAGGCCGCCTACGGCTTGAGTCGAACCCAGACCTTGCCGATGATCCTCTCCGGGACGATCGGCCCGAAGGCACGGCTGTCGCGGCTGCGGTCTGGGTTGTCGCCGAGGACCATCACGCGATCCGACCCAATCGTATCGGCGACGCGCTTCACGAGCATTCGATCAGCGTCTTCGGGGTCGCGCAGGACCACGAGTTCGCCTTTCCGCGGCCCGCGGAGCCGATACGCCCACCGATTCAGCGTCGGCCGCATGCTGTCGTCGTCCACGCGGAAGCGCGCGAGGGGAAACATCCGCGGCCCAGGAGCCTCACTTGAACTTCGGATACACGGTTTCCCGTTCGGTCGGGTACGGCGCCTTGACCCGCATCGTCTCCAGGCCTTTCGTCTTCCAGTAGATCGACGCGATCTCGTTCGTCGCCTTCAGGAGGTCTTCCGCGGCCTGCAGGTTGATCTCCTGCCGCGCCTTCGAGCCCGCCTTGAGCGCCTTCCAGACGACGTCGTTCAGCTCCGGGAAGGTCTTCAAGTGGTCCGGTTTGAAGTAGTCGCCCCAGAGGACGCGGACCTCGTGCTTCGCGATCTCCGCGTGCTGCTCCTTCACCAAGACGTACCGCGAGAGCTTGCCCGTGTACTCCTGTCGTTGCTCCGGCGTCGCGTTCGAGCCGGGCTTCTCGAGCTGGTTGATCAGGTCGATCATGCGGACGACCGTGTGGGCCGCCATCTGGGCGTGATGCGGGTCGTAGATGCCGCACGGGATGTCGCAATGCGCGTAGGCGATCGGAGCCGGTGAAACGCGGTCGAGCAATCGGGCCAACCGATACAGCAGTGACATGATCGCCTCGTAGCGGGCTCCGTTATTTAAACGTGTGGCGGAGCGGTCGTTCGTCCCTTCGAGATGGTCGCCCTCCAGGTTGCCGTCGGGCCTCGGCGCGACCACAGACTTATGGCGCGAACGCCTCATCCTCCGAATCGTTGAAGCCCCGCTACCGCGACGTCGATGCCCTGCATACCGAGTACGAGTCCAAGCGCTCGGCCATCGAACGGCGCCTCGAGGACTTCCGCCGTATCGGCCGTACCGAAGAGGAGGTTCTCTTCGAAGAGCTGTGCTTCTGCATCCTCGCCGCCCAGACGGGCGCACGCCGGTCCGATGCCGCTATCGCGGCTCTCCGCGAAGCGAAGCTCCTTTGGTCCGGGGGGCCCTCGGACCTTGCCTCCTTCCTCCGCCACCGCACCCGTTTCCACAATCACAAAGCCGCCTTCATCGTCCGCGCGCGCGAACGCTTCTCGACCGATGGCGATGGCCGGCTCTCGACGACGTTGGGTTCGTTCGCCTCCTCGAAAGACGCCCGCGCCTGGCTCGTCCGAGAGGTCGACGGCCTCGGCCTCAAAGAGGCAAGTCACTTCCTGCGGAACACGGGGCGTGGCGAGGACCTCGCGATCCTGGACCGTCACATTTTGAGGAACCTGATCCGTCACGGCGTGATCCGACGTATGCCGCCGACGCTGACCGCGAAGCGTTACCTCGAGATCGAGTCGAGCATGGAGCGATTCGCCCACGATGTCGGCATCCCCATGGCCGCGCTCGATCTCGTGTTCTGGAGCCGCGAGACCGGCGAGATCTTCAAGTGAGACGGCTGGCGAGAGCAGCCTTGCGGGAGCTTCGGGAGTCTCAAGTCAACCTTGTTTAAGGTTAACTCGGCTCGGTCCGTTTGCAACCGCCCCGCGGCCCGAATCCCTGATGTATCCGGCGCCGCATCGCCCGACGGATGGGCGAGCCTTCCGCGTCCGAAGTGCGGTCGCGCCTGCTGGCGTGGTACGACGCGAACCGGCGGGACTTGCCGTGGCGGCGGACCCGCGACCCGTATCGCATCCTCGTCGCCGAATACCTCCTGCAGAGGACCCGCGTCGCATCCGGGACGCCGTATTACGAGCGGTTCCTCGAGCGCTTCCCGACCGTTCGCGATCTCGCGGCCGCATCTCTCGACGATGTGCTCGCGGTGTGGGAGGGCCTGGGCTTCTACGGCCGCGCGCGGAACCTGCACGCCGCCGCCCGCGCGATCGTGGAACGCCACGGTGGACAGATTCCGCGATCGTTTGAGGAGCTCGAATCCCTCCCGGGGATTGGGCCGTACACTGCGGGCGCGATCGCGAGCATCGCCCACGGGATCCCGGTCCCCGCGGTCGACGGGAACGTGACGCGCGTGATCGCCCGACTCTTCCGAGTCCGGGAGGAGGTGTCGAAGGCGGTCGCTCGGCGGCGGATCATCGAGATTGCGTCCCGACTCGTCCCGTCTGAACGACCCGGGGCGTTCAACCAGGCGATGATGGAGCTCGGCGCGACGGTGTGCACGTCGGAGTCGCCCACTTGTCCCGCGTGCCCTCTCGAGGACCTCTGCCTCGCGAGGGCGGCGGGCGAAGAGCGGGAGTTGCCAGTCTCGAACGCTCTCCGACCGCCTCGAACGGTCCCGGTCGTGTTCGGCCTCGTCCGTCGGAGGGACCGGGTCCTCCTCGTCCGACGGCCGGAGAAAGGGCTCCTCGGCGGGCTCTGGGCGCTCCCGGGCGGGGAGCGGCCCGACGCCACGGATGAACGAGAAGCGCTTCGTCTGCTAATCCGGGATCAGGTCGGACTCCGGGTCCGCGTGGACTCGAGATTCACGGTGGTGTCGCACACGTTCTCTCACCGGACGTGGCGCGGCGCGATCTATTCCTGCACACCGGTCGGCGCGATCCGACAAGGTCGGGAGGCACGGTGGATGCGCCTGCAGGACCTCCCGGCGACCCCCCTCGTCCCGTTCCATCGGAAGGCGCTCGTCGACGCCGCCCGGTCCGGATGACCGGGGCCTGTCATCACAGGGTCAGCTCCCAGGTCTGGCCGACGAGTCCCTTTCCGAAACTCCGGTGACGCTCCTCGTTGACGAGGCGGAACCCGGCGCGCTCATAGATGTGGCGAGCCGCAACCAGGACGTCGTTCGTCCATAGGGTCACCTTCCGGTAGCCGACGCGCCGCGCGAACCGGATGCATTCGTCCACGAGCCGGCTGCCGAGGCCGAGGCCGCGCGCCGTCGGCTCGACGAGGAGAAGTCGCAACCTCGCGACCGTAGCGGTCTTCTTGACGAGGAACACACATCCGACGATATCACCGCCGAGCTCGGCGATCCAACACCGTTCCCGCTTCGCGTCGAAGCGCTGGACGAACTCGGCGACGATGCTCGCGACGAGCGCCTCGAAGCGCGCGTCCCATCCGTACTCCTGCCAATACAAAGCGCCGTGGCGGTGGACGACCCAGCCCATGTCCCCCGGTCTCGGCCGTCGGAGGAGCGGGACCGGCCTTCGTTCCTGTGGGGCATCCAGGAATCCTCTGATCGTGCGCATCGCCTGGACGAGCCGTTTCTGGTCGGCGGGAGAGAGCTGGCTCAACATCGCCCCGATCTCCTCGTCGGACCGCCGGTTCAGCATGGCGAACGCGTCCCGTCCCGGCTCCGAAAGGGCGAGCCGCACCTGGCGGCCATCCACTGGGGACCGCCTCGTCTGGAGGAGGCCGCGGGCTTGGAAATTGCTTAGGATTCGGCTCAGGTAGCCTGCGTCGAGGTCCAGTTCGGACCGGAGTTCCGTAGCGGTCGTCTCTTCATGCTGCGCGAGTTCGTAGATCACGCGAGCTTCCGTGAGCGAGAACGGGCTCCGGAGGAACGCTTCCTCTAGGACGCCGATCTGTTTCGTGTAGAACCGATTGAACCCTCGCGCCTCGGCGACCCGCCGACAGACGTCGCTCGCGGCCATTCCGCGCCCAGGGAGGAAATCGGCGCGGCCGTATAATTAGTTGACTCCGTCAAATATCTGCGCATGGCCATCCCCCGGACCGGATCCTGCTCCCGCGGAGGGCTTAAGTCCTCTGGGCCAATCGCTCGGAAGTGCGCCGTTTCCTAATCGTGGGGCATCGGGCGTCGACCTCGCCCACGTTCTCCTTGGACGACTTGGCGGGGTCCGCCGGACGGATGGACATCCTCCTCCACGCGGCGAACGCGGCCCTCCTCATCGCCCATGGGATTCGTCGGGAGTCGGAGGCCGCGCTCTTGCTCTTAGGCCCTCCGGACCCGC
>WNFV01007819.1_pt1 | contig 13810 bp, 18 predicted proteins | sample 5400101 | NCBI WGS metagenome assembly WNFV01 (sample SAMN13153361, study PRJNA577476) | soil metagenome | isolation source: 115 cm soil or saprolite under grassland replicate 1 | place: USA:California | collected 2016-06-15 | reverse complement strand
CGAACGCCACCTACGCGCCGTGCTGACCGAGTACACCAGCCACCACAACGGCCACCGCCCGCACCGAGCCCTGGCCCAACGACCGCCGAACCCCTCACCCCTGGCCGTCGAGCCGCCGGCCACACGTGTGCAACGGCGCCCGGTCCTCTCCGGTCTGATCAACGAATATTCGCAGGCAGCGTAGCCGAACCGACTTTACGAGCCCGACACGCCGCCGGCGAGGTCACGGCGCGGCGTCAGCGTTCGGTGCGCACCTGCCGGACGATGTACTGGTCTACCACGCTACCCAGCCGGTACTGCCTACCCGACGTCGTCGGCGACGAGGCGTGGCGGCTGTTCGGCGGCGAGAAGCCCGGCTACCGGCGGGTCCGGGCGAGCTGCGACCACGTAAACGGCCGGCTGCGTCTCGGCTACGGCAGCAGCGGCCCGTCGACCACCGCGGATGCGTACGCCGGCTGGGCGTCTGCCGCGACTTTCGCCCACGTCGCGATCAGCTTCTGCCGGGCGCTTTCGGTCCCTTCAGATCCGTAGCGATCAGCGTTGCGGTGGCCGGCCGCCGCGACGCCGGCGTGGGCGTCGCGGCGCGTCCAGTCCGGCGACGAGGGTGTCGAGGCCGGCGGTGAACCGTTCGTCGCGGTTGTTGAGCCAGACATGTTCGCCGAGGGCGACCAGGGTGGGGAAGCTTTCGGCCGGCAGTGACCGCAGGAACGCGTGGAGCTTGTTTCTGGTCGCGGTGTCTTGGACGCGCTGCTCGTTGACGCAGGTGGGGCTACTGAGCGCGAACCCGAGTGTGTAGTCGTAGACCAGGGCGAAGGCCAGGCCGGTGTCCCGTTCGGGCAGGCCAGCCTGGTGCAGTGCGGCGAGGAACGCCTCGGCGAGGGCGAGGGAGTGCGGCCCGAGGGGGTCACGGGTCTTGAGCAGCCCGGCGATTCCGGGATGGTTCTCCAGCACCGTGCGTAGCCGGTCCGCGAGTACCTTGACCCGCTCGGTCCAGGCGAGGCGGTGATCGACCTGGCAGTCGACCTCGGCCAGCACCCCGTCGAGGACGAGGTCGTGCAGCTGCTCCTTGTTGCGTACGTGGCGGTACAGCGCCCCGGGAACCACTCCTAGCCGGGTGGCCAGGGCGCGCATGCTCAACGCCTCCACGCCGTCAGTACTGATGACGGTCAGGGCCTCGGTGACGACGTGTTCGCGGGTCAGGGAGCGGCGCCGGTTCTCGTCGCCGGCGGGGGGAATGAACCACAGCGCGCGCGAGCCGGCATCGTCGACGGCCGCCTGTTGTCGCCGCGCCATGTTCGCCTCCGGAAACATTTGACTGTGAACGGCGTTCACTATATTGTGAACAGTGTAGCTCGGAAGCGAATGTCGTTCACTAGCCGTTTTCTTGCCGGGCCGCCGGGCCGCCGGTCCGGCCAGATGCAAGGGAGGACGACATGACAGTTGTCACCGGCTGGGACCTGTTCGAGGACATGCGCGATGCGCAGGACGAGCTGCTGCGATTCAACCGGCTGCGGGCACAAGGGCTCGGTCAGTTCGGCCAGTACTACGGCGGCGGCACTGCCAAGGGCGAGCGGCACGACGCGCACCACTCCTCCGAGGAAATGGTCCATCGAGTCGAGCGCCGCTACGGCCGCTTCCTCCGCTCGATCACTCTGCCCACCCATGTCATGGCGGATGCGATCGAGGCCTCGACGCAGGACGGCGTGCTGCAGATCATGGTGCCCAAGGCGCCGGAGGTACAGGCCAAACGTATCCAGGTACACGCCAGCCAGAAACACGCCAACCCGGCACCAACCATCGAGGGCGAAACCAGCAACTGACAACGCGCCCACCCAGGGAACTGACGTCTCCCGCCGCCACCGCTGGACTGAGCCGTGGCGGCGGGAGTCGCACGCCCAAGCGCCCGCAGCAGGGGACAGCTCCCGGGTGCGCTGGGCAGCAGCAACCGCTATGCGCTGCGTCCCACCTCGCGCAGCTGGGTATCGACGGTTGTGAACATCTACACCCGCGCGCAGTCGCTGGAGGCCGACGCGTCGGGCCCGGCGACCGAGGAGATACCTGCATTGGGGTGTGGGCCGGTGTCCGCCAGCCGGTATCCATAGGGCGCGCATGACTTGGGCGATCCGCGAGCGCCCGCGCGCATCGCGAGGATAGGCGGATTTGCGGTGTCGGTCTGCCCGCCGGAGCCGTCATTCACGTGGTGACCTCCCCCCGGCACCCGGGTCGGCGAACCATCGTAGTCGGGGGGATCCGCACGGCGATCTCGTCGCCGAGCCGGGACCCCTCAGACAGTTTCAGGTCGTCGCCGCTCCAGAACCGGCCGGCGTCGTACCAGTTCGGCCGGTGCCGGTCGGACAGCAGCCCCATGGCCTGGTAGGTGAGGGCGACGACTTCGGCGCAGTAGGCGGTCTCCAGGTCAACGTCGGGCGTGGCCCGCTTCCGGTTCGGTACCCGCCCGCGTAGCCACCGCCAGGCGAGCCGGGACGTCGCGGGAAACGGCGTGCCGTCCAGGCGGGCGATGGTACGCAGGACGGCGTCTTCCATCTCACGGGTGACCGGGTGCTCGAGCTGGCGCAGCCACGCCCGCTGGCCGTACCGGGTAGCCCAGACGAGGACGGCGGCACGCAGGTCGTGCAGTTGTACCCCGCGCTGGTGGGTGCCCGACCACAGGTCGGGCAGCGACCGGCCCAGTTCGGCATGCCACATCAGCGGTGGCAGGTCCTCGATGACAACCGACATGCCGACGTGGTTGACCGGGCTGTTCGTGCTCGCCTGGATGGCCCGGTCCGCCATCTTGCGCCCACGAAAGACCCACACGTCGCCGGTGCGCGTCAGGTCGAGGGCCTCATCGAGACCGATAGAGACGCTGGACACGGTTGTAGCCTAGGCAGGTGCGCTGGTGGAAGGTACTGGGCGTGGCGGCCTTCGTCGGGGTCGCCGCCACCGGGGTGGCGATCGCCCGGGCGGAGCGCCGCCGCCGCGCCTACACGCCCGAGGAGATCCGGGCGCGGCTGCACGCCCGCCTTACCGAAGCCTCCGGTACCAGCCCGTCCGACCCCGATTCCTGACCCGGGCTGGCGACGACTTCGGCGAGACCACTCCCAACGTATCCGCAGACGTGATCGCCTCGGCGGCATCCTGCACGAGTACGACCGTGCCGCCTGACGTGCCCGGATGACATTCTCGCAAGAACAGGGCCGCCGATGGCCCGTGGGCAGCCCACCCTTCCGGGATACCCACCATACCTGGGTCCGGGAGCCGGCAACCGGTGTGTACCGTCTCGATGTCTTCCGGGAGCCCTGCGACGGCGACAGCTGGATCTGCCTGCAAGCGGACATTGAAAAATGGTCCTGACACCCTAATACTGCCGGCGGGACGTCACGATCCGCCTGTCGTAGGCAGAGATCATCCAACGCAGCAGTGACGGCATACCCTATCAGGCCCCGGAGATCGTCCTGCTGTTCAAGGCTAAGGGAAACCGGCCAAAGGACCAGGCAGATTTCGCCGGTGCCGTGCCGTTGCTGGACACGAGCCGCCGGACCTGGCTACGCGAGGTACTCCTCCACCTTTACCCGGGTCACCGATGGCTCGAGCGCATCTGAGTCTGGCAAGACCTGAACCCATCCGCACATGCCGCGAGTCGCCCACGGTTCAGCGCAGCTTCACCTCAGGGCCGCCAACGGCGAAATCTTGTCCTGTCCTGAGCGGGTCGTCAGGGCAGGTTTGGCAGTGGCCGCGCCTGTCCGGTGGTGCTGTCGATCAGCGCGGCACGGACGACCCGCACAGGCAGCGGAAGGACGTCATACACCGCAGCGGCCACGAGAGGCATCCGCTCTAGCCGCGCCCTCGGGGCGATCGAGCAGTGCGGCAGCCACCGGCCGGTCTGGTAGTGGTCGTGCACTTGCGCGCCGGTGGCCCGAACCGCCGTCGAGTAAGGTCGCGCGGGTACCTCATCCGGAACGCCATCGCGGCGGCCGGGTTGGCTGCGCGCGGCGGTCTGGGCGCTGACGATGGCAGCATGTCGATCGCGAGTCTGCTGGTCGGCGTGGCCGCCGCGAACGCGTCCCGGGGCGGTGATCACCGCAGGGCCGCCGGTCTGGTTGCCGGCGCGATGTCGATGGCGGTCGGCGAGTACGTGTCGGTCAGCTCGCAGCGTGACGCCGAACACGGCGACCTGGCCAAGGAGACCCCGGGGCGTTCGTCGCGGGCCACGTCCCCGGGCCGCGTCCCAGGGCGTTGACGGTCACGAGCGGAGGTGTGTGGTGAGGTCGTCCTGCGTGAGGGCGGCGAGGCCTCCCTGCTCGATGCGTTCGATCAGCGAACGCGCCCACCCGACGAGCCGGGCCGCGGCGATGCCGTACGGCGGGTCGTCGGCGTAGCCTTCGATGCGCTCGGCGGCGCGCCGCAGCAGCTGTACCGCCCCGACCGCGTTCCCTCGCCGGACATGGGTCAGGCCGACGGCGAGTTGCGCCAGGCCGCGCCACAGTTCGCGTTCGCCCTCTGGGGCAGCCTTCCAGGTGCCCTCCAGCACCTCGTGCGCGTGGAAGGCGCGGCCCGCATCGAGCAGCCGCTGTGCCTCGGCGAGGGACTCGTCCGGGGGCAGCGCAAGGTCGTCGGGCATCCCCGCGACCCCGGCCGCGTCGTGCGCAAGCGGCCGGCCGAGCTCGTCGCGCGGACGGGCGTTGCGCGGGCGTCCCACGCCGTCCCGGTCCCGCTTACGACTCCCGGGCACGCTCATGCTCACCGTCCCTGCGGCGCGGGGTCGGAGGGTGCCATGGCCGCCGGGTCGATGTCGAGGGTCCGAAGCAGCGCGGCGTTGCGGTAGGTGTCGACGAGCTCGGGCAGTTCCCGGTCGACCCAGTCGGCCCTGGCGTGTAGCCCTCTGGACCGCAGCGCCGCTACGATCTCGGCTTTGTCGACGTACGTAGGACTCGTCATGTCGTCACCTTCGTCGCGTGGACAAACCGGAGCGGTCCAAGATCGGGTCGGCGGAACTGTCACGCCACCGGGGCCTGAGCGACGCACCCCACCCTACGCCCTTCGCACCGGACGCCGACGAGCAAGCCGGGTGCCGATCTCGCGGCGGAGCGGCTGACCGCCGCCGGGAGTTCGACGCGTGGTGCACGGCGGTGGACGAGATGCCCTGCCCGGAGTGTCACCGACTTCGGCTGCGTGACGCATCTGTGGGGGCTGGTTGTTCGCGCACTGCGGCTGGTTGTTCGCATTGCAGTGGTCGGGCGCACTGAACCCGTTCTTGTCAGCAGGCTTGGTGCGCCACCTCGACCCGTCGGCACGGTTGATCTGGTTGCCGGGGAAGGCTGGCTGGGTCTGCGACGTACGCTGGCCTAAACCGCAACGGGTCGCGGCGCTGCGCCTGCCGCGACCGTCGGCTCACCAGGCCGAGCACCGGACTTCGCGCGGGAAAGGAACCGACCGTGGCTGACAACATTGAGCTGATCATGCGATTCCACCCGGTGGGCGGCGAGGACGTCTCCCTGATAAGCGCGGACTTCGGCGGCGAAGCCGAGGCGCTTGAAACGATCGCCCGCGCGCTCGACGAACGGCGCAGCCTGGTTTTGACCCACGCGCGATACAACCGCGAGACCGGCGAGGCCGGTATGGTCATCAACCTCGCCAACGTGGTGTCCGTGCGGGTGTCGGGGACAGACAGCGACGCATCGGGCCAGTATCTGTAACGGCCGGTTCGATGGGCATCCGAACTGGGCGAAGGGGGTGAAGGAGTTGGACGGGCGGTCGCGGTCGTGCACTGCATGGTCAACCTCGCTGGGGAACGCTCCGCTGTGGGTCGCCCGCCTTGAGACGTCGGGCCCACGAGCGAGGAGAGCACCATGGGTGTTATCGCGTAGACCGTGCCTGGCGCCGTCACTGGTCTCTTTCCCGGACACCGCATGGAACGACCACATGACCGCCGTGAACACGGCCGGACGTAGTGGCGAGGTGGTCGGCGGTCCACACCGCGACCGCCGGGCGGATCCCGGTGGCCGCCCATCCGGCGACCCGCCCGTCGGTCCATACCTGCGGATGCGGCTTGCGGTAGGACGGGATCTCGACGTGGCGGGCCGGGTTGTTGCCGATGACGCTCTCGCGGAGGGCGGGGTTCAGCGCGGTCCGCAGGGTTGTTCAGGTCGGCGAGCAACGCATCGGCGGAGTGCGGTCGCTGCGCAACATGTTGCGCGCGGCGTCGACGCCCAACGCGACGCCGGCCAGCGCTGGACCGAGGCCGTCGTGCAGGTCGCGGCGCGGTCGCCGGCGCTCCTCCTCCCGGCCCACCACCAGCCGATCGCGGGATCTTCGCAGGGCCCGGTTCCCTTTGGAAGACGACCGTGGAGAGTGCACCGATGCGGAAGAACGCGCGGCGCTGCATGCTGCAGCGCCCCCGGAAGTTCAGGGGCCACCGCAGGGTCCAGACGGCGAGCGTGCGACCGGCGAAGGGCCGGCCGACGCGTGCGGCCGTCGTCAGGTCCGGCTGCGTGATCCACGCTACGCCGTCGCGGCGCCACCGCCAGGGACAAACCGGACCGTCGCACGGCTGCCGGCGCATCGTTGGCAATTCGCGTCCACAGGTGAGTTCATCGACGGCGGCCCGGGTCGGCGACCGCGCCTCGGTGACCCGGGCGCGACGCTCGCGCGGGGTCCGGGGTCGTGGTGATACTGGATGGCGACCATCGGGAGGTGGACCATGGGCCGATCATCGCGCTCCGTCGTGTCCAGCCATGCGTTTGGTGTCCGCGACGAGGCGGCCGAGGCGTGGGACCACCTCGTGGCCGCCGTGCTGGAGGGCGCCACCGACGTTGGCGAACGTTCCCGCCGGGCCGGTGCCACCGCCCGGGATCGGGCCGCCTCGGCCGTACGGTCAGGTTGCACCGGGTGCGACGGTCGCCACGGTCGAGAGGACACATGTCCAGCCGTGCGAGGCAGCCTCGCCCGGGCCATATCCTGATCATGCTGTCGACGCCTACCGGCCATCAGTGCCTGTCGTCCCAACCAGCAAGGACCAATGGCCCCGCCCGGCGGTGTCGGTGCTGAAAGCAGCGGTATTCCGTGGTGGTGACGGTCCTGGCGATGTACCCGGTTACCGACGTGCCGGTGTAGGTCGGGGCCTCGGGGCGGAGCGCGCCCGTCTGGCCAATGCGGTGTCGAGCCGATACGTTGGTGCTGGAGCAATGGAGGTCGTCATGCTCGTACTCTTGATCGTCTTGCTCGTGCTCTGGCTCATCCTGACGATCGTCGGGTTCGCCATCAAGGGGCTGTTGTGGCTCGCGATCGTCGGAATCGTGCTGTTCGTGGGAACCGCGGCGATCGGCGCGGTTCGGCGCAGGGCCCTCCGCCGCTAGTCCCTCCCGCCGCCCGGCCAAGCTGAGAGATAGGACGAGCCGTCTCTGGCGGGGTGCCGCGGCGACGCTCGAGCAACACCGCACCCGCGACGAGGCAATCGGGGTTGCACTCCCGCGCGGTCGTGCCTCGGCCGGGCCGGCCCCACCCAAGCCGTGTACCCGTTACTGGACGGTACCGCCGCCATCGCGGCGGGGATCGCCTGTCGCCTTCGCCGGCAACCTGTACTCGAGCTCCGACCTGCCAAGGCTGCTCAGCCGGGCCGCAGCGGCGCAGGTTGCTCGGGATCGGCGGCCGCCGGCCTGTTGGCGACAGCGTCACTGAGCCGTGTTCAAGTCGTTGGGGTGGCTCGCGACGCTCGGCCGACCCGTGTCCAGGCGGTGCAGCGCCTGTGCATATGAGTCGAACAGGCTGGTTTCGCGGTAGGGCAGGTCGTGCTGGCGGCAGAACTCGCGGACGAGGGGCTGGGCGCGCCGCTCGGCTCATCCCGGGTCCGAACGAATATCTCCAATGTGGACAGATGATTGCGGTTGATCGAGGTTCTCGTCAGCGCGTGACCGGGGCCGGTCGTTACGGGTATCGTGGGGCTGTCGCTCGGGACCCCGGTGGCGAATGTCCGGATGTCGCGGACTCGTCCACTGGATCGGGGTACCCGATGGTCGTCTGTGGTTCATGGAGCGTCCCTGTCACTGACGGGGACTGGCCGACGGTAGCGAGGCCGCGATGAGCCTCGTCGCGGAGGTCGCACCGTCCCGCAGCCCATTGGTTCCGGAGGATGTGCGTCGGCGTCCGTCGTCGTTCGTGCCTGACGGGCAGTGGCAGTCTGGCTTTCGTCGTCCGGCGGCGGTCGGGTTGGCGGGGCGGGCGCCGCAATGGGGTATCGACCTTCCCGGCAGCTTGCTGACCGAGCTGGCCGGCTTGGCGGTTGACGACCCGAGCCGGGTGCGGTTGCGAGCCCGGGTGATCGAGTGGTACCTGCCGATGGCGGCGTACCTGGCCCGGCGGTTCGGTGGTCGTGGTGAGCTGCTTGATGACCTGACCCAGGTCGCTGCAGTTGGGTTGATCAAGGCGGTGGACCGGTTCGACCCGGCCCGTGGGGTGGAGTTCAGCGCGTACGCGGTACCCACGATCGTGGGCGAGATCAAGCGGCACTTCCGGGATACGACCCGGGTGGTTCGGGTGCCGCGTCGGTTACAGGAGCTGAGGCTGCGACTGCCGGCGGCGGCCGCGGAGTTGGCCCAGACACTGTGCCGCGAACCGACGAGTGCGGAGTTGGCGCAACGGTTGGGTACCAGCCCTCGCGATGTCGTGTCGGCGCGGCTGTTGGCGAACGCGTACCGCCCGTGCCGGATCGAGCGGGGGTCCGGTCGCCTGGGTCTGCCCCCGCGGGACTGGCTCGGCGGTCCCGATCCGGAACTGGACGCGGTGGACAACCGCACGACGCTACGGCTACTGCTGGCCAGCCTACCCGTTCGTGAGCAGCGGATCCTGGTGCTGCGGTTCGAGCAGGACATGAGCCAGACCGAGATCGCCGCGGAGGTCGGCCTTTCGCAGATGCACGTGTCCCGGCTGTTGGTCAAGTGTCTGGCCCGACTCCACGAGGGCCTCGTCGGTGAAGTACCCCCGTCGGGCGGCCAGGCAACTCGCGGCGGGCGGCAGCGCTCACCGGGCACTCCGGCGCCGGCCATGGTGGCACCCGCTGCCGGGCGCGGCGGGCGTGGCCGCCTGAATTCGGCCGGCGAACCTGTCGGGCGGCGCGGCCCGGATAGCGGGTGTCACGCCTGACCGACCCCCGCCCGCGACCCCGGCGGACCCCACTGTCGAGCGTATCCAGGGAGTCCTGATCATGCGAACCTTCCGGGCGTCGGCTGCTGTAGTGCAGCATGATCCGCCAACCGCCGTCACCGCGGTGTCCGTGCCGCGGCGTGGCAGCGAGTACGGCGTTCTGCTGCGCCAGGTCAAGCAGGCCGGCCTGTTGGATCGTCGTACCGGCCACTACATGTGGCGTATCGCCGTCACCACAGTCCTTCTGGCCGGAGGCTGGCTGGCATTCGTGCTGATCGGCGAGTCGTGGTGGCAACTCGCGGTCGCCGCTTTCCTGGCGATCGTGTTCACCCAGGTCGGGTTCCTCGCCCACGACGCCGGCCACAAGCAGATCTTCACCTCCCGGCGGGCCAACGACACCGCCGGGATCCTGCTGGGGAATCTGGCCGTTGGATTGGGCTACGGCTTCTGGGTCGACAACCACAACCGCCACCATGCCCACCCGAACACCGACGGCAAAGACCCCGACATCGACTTCGGCGCGCTGGCGTTCACCGCCGAGCAGGCCGGCGGTCGCGGCCGGTTCGCCCGACTGGCCTACCGCTACCAGGCGTATTTCTTCTTCCCGCTGCTCCTGCTGACCGCGCTGAGCCTGCACGTGGACAGTGCCGTGTACCTCGCCCGCCGGACCCGGCGCAGCCGCACCTGGGAACGGGTGCTGTTCGCCGCCCACGTCATCGGCTACCTCGCGGTGGTGTTCTGGGTGCTCTCCCCGGTCAAGGCCGCCGTGTTCATCGGCGTGCAGCAGGGGCTGCTGGGGCTGTACCTGGGCGTCTCGTTCGCCCCCAACCACAAAGGCATGCCGATCCTGGCTGCCGATGACGCCAGCGACTTTCTACGGCGGCAGGTCCTCACCTCCCGCAACATCCGCCGCGGCCCGCTGGTCGACGCCGCCCTCGGCGCGTTGAACTACCAAATCGAGCACGACCTGTTCCCCAGCATGCCCCGACCCAACCTGCGCCGCGCCCAACCGGTCATCGCCCGGTTCTGCCGCCAGCACGGGCTGCCCTACGTCCAGACCAGCCTGCTGAACTCCTACGCCCAGACCCTGCGTCACCTCAACGACGTCGGCCGCAACCCACAACCCAACTGGCCATGGCCGCCGACCGGGATACAGCCCGCCGCGCGGTATCCCGGTACGCACCCGACAGCCACGACCAGCGACCCAATCCCCCAGGAGGCAGCAGTGCGCATCGGTGCGGTCATTGTCGTCATCTGGTTGATCATCGGAGTGATCGCCGCGACCCAGCGCGGCTACTTCAGCGGTTCCAGTACCAACTGCGCCAAGGCCAGCAACACCATCGTCACGATCGCGGCCGGCCCACTCAACTACATCGGCGTCAACCCGAAGATCCACTGCAATGTGCCGCACCGTCGAAATAGCCGACGCCGGGGCGGCGCACGGCCGGCGGCGGACGGGCAGAGGTAGGCCGTGCCGCGCACGGGAGACGTGCTCGACGAGCGGTACCGCCTGGACGCGCCCATCGCCACCGGCGGCATGGGTGAAGTGTGGCGGGCCACCGATGTGACCCTCGGGCGGCTGGTGGCGGTCAAACTGCTGCACCCCGCTCTGCTTGCCGACCCGCAATTCGACGCCAGGTTCCAGGTCGAGGCCCGCATCATGGCCGCGCTGACCCACCCCAACCTCATCAACATCTACGACTACGGCCACGCCCCGGCGGCCGCAGGCGGTGGCGCCTACTTCGTCATGTCCTATGTGGACGGTCAGCCGCTGTCGCGGCGCATCGCCGAGGCCGGCCGGCTGTCGGTGGCGGAGACCGGTTCTGTGCTCGTCCAGGCCGCGAAGGCGCTGCACGCCACCCATCGCGGCGGGATCATCCACTGCGACGTCAAACCGGCCAACCTGCTGATCACGCCCGACGGTACCGTCGTCCTGGTCGACTTCGGGGCGGCCCGCCCCACCGCGGCGACCGCGGCGGAGATCCTGGGCACTGCCCTGTACATGGCCCCCGAACAGGTGACCGGTGACCCGGTGACGCCCGCCACCGACGTCTACGCCCTCGGCGCGGTCGCCTACCACTGCGTGGCCGGTAGACCCCCGTTCACCGGCAAGACCGCGCTGCAGATCACCCTGCGGCACCTGTCCGACGAACCGCCCCCACTGCCCCCGGACGTGCCACCAGATCTACGCACGCTCATCACCCGCGCGATGAACAAGGCCCCCACGCACCGCTACCCCACCGCCGCCCACTTCGCGGCCGCCGTCCACCACGCCCTGACAACCCGCGGCCCCACCTCGCCCAAGACGGTCGACCTGCCCGTCCAACCGGACCCGTCCGGGCGTACCCGACGAGCACGGCGCCACGTGGCAACGGCGGCCAGCGCCGTGGCGATGCTGCTACTCCCCGCGCGCGCCAAGGCGGTGGCCGGTCCCGCCGAAACCACCCGCGACGGCGGCCCATCCGGTGCCCGCGCGGCCCGACGCGCCGCGACCGGCCGCTAGCGATTCCCGGCGCTCGCCGCGCAGGCCGGTCAGGTCCCCGCCGCGAACTCGTGCGGGTACTGCGGTGAGCGATGCTGGAAGGAAAGGATACGCGGATTTTGGACAACCCCGTCGCTGATCTCGATGGCCCGTCGCAGGGTCTCGTTGGCCTCCCATGCCTTCGGGCCGCCGAGCATGGGTCGTAGGTAGGGCAGCAGCGCCTCGCTGATCTCCCACGTGGCCGAGTCCCACAGGTACGACGGACTGTGGTCGACGGCGTAGTAGTGGATGTTGTCGCCCACGGTGAACATCGGCTCGGTAAACGACGTGGGACGGGCCCAACTGAAGCCCATCCCCTCGTCGAGGAGGTGTGGCCAGGTGCCGGCGGCGGGTTCGTCCGCTTTCTGGGGCGGGTCCGGGTGGGGCGTGTGGGTCATGGTTTCTCCGGGTCGAAGACGGGCGGGCGCCCCGCGACGCCAGACCCGGGGCCACGCCACCGGCGGTGAAGCCGAGGTTGGACGTGGTGGCCGGGCTTGGCGCCATGGGGCGCCGCACGGGTGGGACGGGGTTGGTGTGCATGGGTTATCGGGTCCGGACGGTGGCGCGGATCAGGCGCAGCAGGTCCTCGCGGGTGGTGCAGGCGTAGGCGGCGGTCTTCAAGGTGTCGGCGGCCTCGTCGCCGACCTTCAACCGCAGGGCCACGGCGACCTTGCCGATGAGGATCCCGGCCGGTCCTTCTCCTGTGGACAGTCGTACTCGCACGTGTGGGTAGCGGGGCCCGCCGCCGCGCGCTGGGGTGGCCCGTTCAGGACTGGGCATTGGTGGTGCTCCTTCTACGGATCTGTGGGCAGGTTCGGCAGGCGGCTTCCTGCGGTGCCCGCCGAGGCGGCCGGGGGCGCGGCGACCGGGGCGATCAGGCGCAGCAGGTGTTCGACCGCCCGTAGTTGCATGGCGGTGGTGGCGTCGAGGGTGGGGTAGGTCGGCGGGGCGGGTTCCTCATCGACGTCGATGCAGCCGATGCCGTCGAGCGGAAGCCGCTCCCAGCCGGCGCCGGGGGTGCCGTCCTCGACGACCGGGCGGGTAACGAGAGCCCCGTCCACCAGCCACATCAGCGCGCCGTTGCCGGTGAACACGTCCTGCCCGGCGGCGGGCAGGGCGATCAGGCTGTCGGTTCTGTGGCGCAACCCGACGAACCGGTGCAGGCGCCCGGCGGGCAGCAGGGTTCTGGAGGCCCACGGCCAGTTTCCGGCACCGACGCGGTAGAAGCCGTGCACGTCGGCGTCGATAGTGGCAGGGTGCCCGCCGCTGTCCTGCGGGTCGCGCAGGCACAGCCGGGTCAGCCCCGGTGGCAGTGCCGGCATTCGGGCGAGGTCCGCGACGACTTCGGGCGGCGACCTCGGCAGTGAACCGGGGCAGGCACCATCCTTGGCGGGTGGCGTTGTGCACGATTTCGCCGGGGTAGGAGCCTGGTACACCGGCGAGTTCCAGATGTGCCGGGATCCATTCGCCGGGCGGTCGGGCGCGTGGCAGCGCCCGCACCTCCCACCGAACGTGGTTCCCCTCGACGGTGACGACCAGCCAGTCACGGCCGGTCATCGGGCCTCCGGACAGATGCCGCAGCAGCGGCCCGTCTGGTCCGTCGAGTAACGGCGCGACGGCCAGCGTGCGCGGCTCCCCGGCCAGGTTGTGGACGCGGCAGTCGGCCGGCGGGTGGTGGCCCCGGGGCGTACACCCGGGCGACGTCGCCCGGGTCGAAGGGGTTGACCAGCGTCGGTGCGGCGGCGTTGGTGTCCAGCCGGCGCAGCTGGCCGTCGGCGACAAGCCGCAGTGTCGGTTCCGTGCCGTCGACCGGAGTCGGCGGCAACGCGTGTGTACCGCGACGGGCAGCACATCGGGTAGGAAGAACCAGTACTCGGTATCGGACATAGGTCGTCTCCTTCTCTGTCAGCTCGATCTGTTGGATGCCGCCACGAACTCACCGGCGATCGCGAAGCCATGGCCCGACTGGCGCCGGCTGCTGCGCTTGTGACGGATCGGACGCGGCCCGGGAGTGTCCGGTGACAGGCATCTCGGCCCGGTGGTGCGCCCTTGACCTGCGCGGGCCTTTTTGGGTGGCAAGAGAGTGATCGGCGTCGTGCCATCGAAGTTGGCCCGCCGAGTGCCGGGGCAGGGTTTTGCCAATCATTCTGG
>WNFV01006495.1_pt1 | contig 13812 bp, 9 predicted proteins | sample 5400101 | NCBI WGS metagenome assembly WNFV01 (sample SAMN13153361, study PRJNA577476) | soil metagenome | isolation source: 115 cm soil or saprolite under grassland replicate 1 | place: USA:California | collected 2016-06-15 | reverse complement strand
CTTCACGTCGGTGGCCGACCTGGCGCGGAAGATTCGTCGCTACATCCGCCATTACAACAAGGTGGCGAAACCGGTCCGTTGGAGTTATCGCAATCCCGCGCATCGCATTGGTAGTACTTCAGCGAGTACAGTCCACTAGCAACTTTTGTCGTCCGCGTTCATCCTTCGGCTGACCCACTCGCTCAAGCCTCTCAGGAATGGTCGCTCGCCGACGCCCTCTCGAGAAGTGGCCGCGACGAAATCTGCTGCCGAATTCTTCGCGGCAACTTTCTAGGCGGGAGGGCCATTGTCTATTACCATGCAGGAGCTGATTTTCGCCGATTTGACGACGTCGTCGCTAATCTCTGCTCCACCGCAGATGATACGGCGTTCGCAATCTTCTTGGAGGCATTTACAAAATTCCTTCACACTGCTACCGATGTTTACGATGACTTCACGAAGGCGGCGGCGCAAATACCATCCGCCCAATACCTGAACCATGCGGCAGCCGAGCTGCCGCCGGATCTCATTCTCGACCTACGCGGCGCATCTCCGCATACATCAAAGGGCCTTCTGTCGCTCCTCGGTCGTCCCGGTGACAAACGAGCCAAGACGCTCAGTCCTACGACGTTAGTTGAGGCTGTTTCGAATCCCAAGCAAAAGCCGCTCGCCGTTAGCGTGACTTTTTCAATCCAACCACTGCGTATGTCACGCTACATGACGTTACCCGTTCTGCTGCTTAAATCTGGAATTACAGAACTCTGGCTGCTCGCGAACTCCAGTTTGTTCTCGGAGCTTGAAAAGAGTCCGTCCCTGAGATTGGAGTTGATGCTTCCGTCGACATTACTTCGCCGGGCGACAGATATTCTAGCCTCTTGCGGATTTCCACCAGCATCAAATCTGCCAAGAGCGAAATATTTGCAGATGTTCGGCGCCGCGGTACCCACAGAGTTACGCGCAGCACTTCGGCACCGAGATGTCCATGCCGGGAACATACTTTCTACTCCAACGCAGCTCCGGCTCGTTGATCTAGGCGACGTCGACGATGACCTAGTCGCAGTCGACGTCAGCCGCCTTGAAGTATCGCTGATGCGAAAACTGATCGACAGATTAGGGATGAGTCTTGCGGAGACTCATACAGTGATCGGCGCACTCTCGGAATCGTCAGAAGCACCGGCCGACCGGCGCCTATTACGCGTTCAGCAGGTCATCTCGGCTTTGCGCGGAGCAGCCAAGCATATCCAGCGTAAACACCCAATCTCTGACTCTCAGATCGCTTTGGCGCGCGTGCTGCAATCCCTATATTTTTCGCGTTACCTTGTTGCGGAAGTTCTCGGCACGACAGCTGTGTCGCGTCGCGACAGTTTTGCCGCCTATTGCGGCTCGCTGCTGCACGACTTCGAGCAATGCACTCGCGAATTAGCGACAAGCGAAGACACACAAACTCTGAAGCCGGCCGAGCAGCCCGCACTGGGCCGTCAATTTGGGGAGCTTTGGTCACGCGCGCTTACTTCTCCAAGCGGATTCCTTTTGCCAAAAGCCGAAGCCGTTCTGAAAGCCATTCAACGAGCCGTCGGCGCCGCGTGGTCCGGCGCTCTCACCGACCTTGAGCTCGAGGTCCTGAGCGCCACACCGGGCTCTGCAAGCGATGCGTTCACGTCTCCCAAGCATGTGCTGTTGTATGGCCCCACGTCATGCGGTAAGACGACAGTCGCGGATACGCTCTTGGTTCGGACAGCCTTGCTAAATACCGAACGGCCTCTTGGGCTCTATGTCGCGCCGACTCGAGCCCTCGCACAGGAGAAGTATTACGAGCTCTCCGCAAAACTCGCTGGCACGCCATTGGCAAGGGGCCTAGTACTGTCGACTGGCGAAAACACTGAACAGGACCATCGGATCTTGACCGGCCGGTTCACTATCGCCATTATGGTCTATGAGAAGGCCAACATCCTCTTCTCTCGCAATCGGCGTGCGCTTGAGCGTATGGGTTGCGTTGTCGTCGACGAACTGCATATGCTGGAGGATTTGGAACGGGGGCCAATTCTTGAAATGGCGCTCACTAAGATGCAGGACAATCGTCGTCGTATGGACCGCCGCGTCGGTGAGCACCTGCGAATCGTCGCCATATCCACCGAAGGCGCCGACCCAGGTGCTCTCTCCGCGTTTCTCGGTGTCGTCGACCCGGACACTCTTTTTCCTGAACCGCCCATAGTCTGTCGCGGCCGCAAACGACCTGTACCGATCGAACATCGACTTGTCCTTCCCGGCGATGGGCCGAAGACGTTCACCGACCCACTGGTTACAATAATCACAAGCGACAGCGATCGCATCCTCAGCGAGGCGGCTAAGCTGGACATCGCGAAGACAATACGGCCAGTCGAGGATCAACTGGCTTCGTCGAAAAATGCGCCGAGCAAGACGGAACTTCAAGAGCGACTCTTCGCGTTACTCGATAGTCGTATTACTAAATTGAGACACAAAGGCTATCGTGCTGTTGTCTTTATTCCATCGAAAACCGAACTCGAATCTCTGGCAGAAACTTATCGGGGAAGGCGGCACGCGAAGGAAGACATGCTGTCGGTCGGAATCGTCGAGGGCTTAAAACGTGCCGCCAAAAGCGCCGGCGAAATGGACACGGGCCACCGTGTATATTTGGCGGCTGCCAAGGGGTTGTTTATTCATCATTCAGAGGTTGAGTCTGCGGCCAGGCGACTCATTGAAGAGCTTCTCTCGCAGCCTTTGCAAGGCGGGCGCACTCAGATCGTGTTTGCAACAGAGACACTGAGCTACGGCGTGAATCTCGCTGTGACAGATGTAGTCCTCTATGGAACCAGATTCTACGCTACGAGTCGGCGACGCATCCTTCTGCAGCTTCCAGTATCGGTTTGCGCCTTTCATAACATGACCGGCCGTGCTGGCCGCCTCGGACGGTCTGTAGTGGGCGACGCGTCAGCTTTCGTGCTCGTTACGCAAGAGATTAACCCATTCCACGAGATTGTTGAGAAGTATTACTCCGATATGCCAGTTTTATCGAGCGTCTTGGTCGATCGCGAGGACAAGGCAGTCTTGCGCGATCAATTCGAACGAGAGAGTTTCGGCTTGAAGGCCGATATATCATATGCCCAAGCGTTTAGTTATCCATTCGTTCGATCGGTATTGGATGCGCTTCGGCATCTGAGCGTTATCAATAGCTCAAGTCGCGCCTTTTATGCCGCCGTGCCTCTTGTGGATCTCCAAGCGTTTCTGTTCCGAACTTTATATGCCCAGCAGCGAGTATCCCAGCCAGGCGATATCGGCCATCGCGAACGCGAACTGTTTACGAAGGCGATTGACTGTACGCTCGAGGATTTAGCGCGGCCGCCTCTTAATCTTGTCGAGAGGGAGCTTAAAGATGGGCATGATGTCCTTTCTATAACTGTACGTGGCGAAGCGATAATTGATACTGGCACTGAGATCAACACGTTGAGACCATTTTTGGAGCTTGGACAGAAGCTTCAAGGCCGATGGAAGGATGCAGCGGATGATAAGTCATTTCCCATGGCGTTGTATCTTTTGGCGGTCGTCGCGCTCGCGGAAGTGTACAGACACGTGATCCGTTGCGCGCCTGAGGTGTCCGACGCTGACATGATGAGGGCGGCGCCTGAAGATTCGATGATGAACCGATTGCTCGTCTTAGAGCGTTTTGCACATGCACTCTCGGGCCTGGGAGTGGTCTTGCCTGTGGCTCTGACACCGAATTCACTCCGCGATGTCTTGGACGACCATTTCAAAAGCTTTGCAGATAACGATTTTCACGGTAAGTACGATGGCGGAATGACGGACGCAGTACTTCGCCTTTTTACAGCTCTTGCGACGTGGAGCCGTGGCAGTGCAAGAAGCGCAGTCAGGGAGTTGATCCTTGGCGCTCCTGGTGAGCCGCTTCGATCGAATCAGCTGTCAGGATTTGGTGGCTTTCGTGATCAGTCGAGCTGGAAACTGGTTTTTCTCGCCCGCATCCTGACCAGTCCTGACTCGCAGTCCGGTGCGATACTAAATACCAGAGATGAGCGAGAACTGTACGCTCTTGCGCTGAGCGTGCGGATTGGGTGTGAGTTGCGCGCCTGCAGACTGATCTTTCGTGACTATCCAGAGTCCCTCTCTCGCGAGGAAGCGACGTCATTGGTCGCGCAGGCATACTCCGCAGACCGCCTCGTGCAGGAACCGTCGTTGATTTCTCCCGACTGGATGCCTCCCGACCGGTTTGCCGCGCTTCGTCTTCGCTTGTGCCAGGAAACGATCGACCGTTACTCGACTCTTCGAAGCACTTGGACCGCGGCATTGGGTGCTGAGCCGCCAGAGGCTGAGCTGGCAACCCTTTGGGATGAGAGCGCCGATGCATTCGAGGCCGCTGTGCAGGCTTACTACGGCACAAAGATCGGCGCCGCTGATGCGGAGCGAGTTGTGGCGACGCAAGCGACCTGGCCTCCCATCGTTGAAGGCGAGCGCAAGCGTGTTTTGGAGCCCGGATTAGCTGACCGTACTATCCTCCGGTTCGCCAGCGGCTATGATGACACGACGGTGCGCTGGACGCTCGAGGTTTCAGTGAATGCTATTCAGACCCCCGCCGCAAATCTGGCAGTCAGAGGATTTCAGTTCCTACGGGATTGGTCGCTCCTGACGCATCGTGGTGGCTTGAACTTTAGCAGCCTTCTACCAGAACCAGAGGATGAATTCGTGGTTGTCGCTGTCGTTTTCCCCTGGCTCCCACCGCTTGCGTCGATGCCGACCGGTCTTCGAGATGATTTGATGGTTCGCGCCGGCCGTGGTCAGAGGGTTCTTTTCGTTTCGGCCGCCGCCTTCATGCTATTGCTGAGTGGCGTCGTCAGAGGATTCCTTAGTAGTAAAGATCTCTTTGAGTTCTACGAGTCAGGAGCGCCGCTGACCACAGATGGATTCTGCGTGATTGGTTTTGAGCACGCTGAAGAATTTCTTCTCACTAAAGGTAGTCCTGGATCCATGCCAGGCACGTTGCGAGAGAGTCTCCTGAGTCATTATGAACTTGGCTTCAGCTCTTGAGACTGATGCCATACCACTTTAGCCTGCCAGGAGCATTCGTGCGCCTCATGTAAGGATGATGTCCATGGATCTGCACACCGTCGCTGATTCTCTTACGGTCTCGAGTTCCAGACATTCCGGCTGGGCAAATTCCCTCAATCTACTGGGTCTGCTGATAGGCGCGCTGTCGATCGCACTCTACAGTGTACGGATGATCTCCTCGGAGCAGTCATCGTGGCTTTCAGGGTTCGCCTCCATTCTGATTTGCATGGGTTTCTTCTTTGGCCGAAGGGCACAGGGGCGCAATGTCCTCGCGCGTTTTATGCGCCGCAGGGTTCTGCTTGCCGACGCTGTCGGTTACGAAGATGCGCTAGGGGACGGATTAGATGTCGCCGCAGACTCACTCGACGACAGACGCGTGTGGAAAGCGTCTCCCACAACCACTCAAGAGTATTACGCCAGCAATTTGGATAAAGGAGTTCAGCGTCTTAAACAAAACCTAATTGAGTCAGCCGTGTGGACTGAAAAACTGTACCGGTCTGCAAAGATTGGTTTGGTCAGACGAACTGTTTTTAGTTTGACGTGCGCCTTCCTTATGACCATGGCAATTATTCTCACTAAGACTGGCGCCATTGACACGGCGATATTTCTGCAGTTGGTGACTGTATCGCTAGTATTTGCGGGTTCTGCTCAGCAAATTGATAGCATTAGCAAATGGAGCTGGGCCTCCGCCGAAACACGCCGTGTTCGGGATGGACTCTTAGCCGACACCAACGCAACACATCTTAATATCAGGGTTTGGGTGGCATTTTCGGATTATGCGGTAATTACAAGTGTAGCGCCCGCGATTCCACAGCGGCTCTTTAGACGCCACCGGGCACAGTTGAGCGTTGTCGCGAAGGAAGTCGTGAGCCATTAGAAACCGATCGATACTTTACCCGACTCGGGTCAACTTGCAGACCCTTGACAAACGCGGTAATGTAACTTTATACTGTAAAGCCGCCTTAGTAATCAGTAGATCTCTCTAGCGTAACCTGTGCTGTTCCTGGTCAGCGAGTTCTCTTGGTTTCTGTGGCCGGCGATAAGCCGCGCCGCAGCTGAACAAAGGAGGACCACTTGACAGATACAGCTTCGGATCAACAAGTATACGCGTCGAACAGACTCGCCGGTCTTGCTTTCCATGCGAACGGCCGATGGTGCTACTTTCGCACTAGCCGTGGATTCAAATTCGACGCGACGCTTGACGATCAGCATTCGTACGCCTTAGTCGATCCCGAGAATGAGTCCATCGTTGGCGTTCTGGTCGCTCGACATGATGGCTCCATTAACGTTCCAGAGTTTCGAGTGTTTTTCCTGCGGCCACTCTTGGACTGATCGATGCGGTCAGTAGGCGCGTAGCCGAGTATGGCACGCATGACAGACGCGTGCAGCACCGTGGATCTTCTAAGATCGACGGTGCTTTCTTTAACTTGACTTCATCGGGATGGCAACCGTGGCCTTTCTGCGACCTTGCCGACAGTCCGCCGGCCGCCTAGTGTCCTGTAACTGTAGAAACTGAAACAAATGGCGCGGCCCTCTCGACTGCTCTACAAGGAGGCGAGCATGCGAACGGGACGCCCCAAGGTTGCGTTGATCCTGACGGCAGACGAACGGGAGCGATTGGAATCGCTCGCCCATCGATCGCGATCGGCACCGGCCGTCGCGCGGCGAGCGCGACTCATCTTGGCGTGCGCCGACGGCGCCGATAGCAAGGTCGTGGCGCGACGGCTGCACGTGACGCCTGCCACGGTGTGCAAGTGGCGCAGCCGGTTCGTGCGGCAGCGGCTGGACGGGCTGTATGACGAACCACGGCCCGGTGCGAAACGGACCATCACCGATGACCAAGTGGAAGCCGTGATCGTGCGCACGCTGGAAACGACGCCCCGCGGCGCGACGCACTGGAGTACGCGGGGGATGGCGAAAGCCGTCGGGCTCAGTCACACCGCGATCAGTCGCATTTGGCACACGTTTGGGTTGCAGCCCCATCGGACCGAGACCTTTAAGCTGTCGAACGATCCGCTGCTGGTCGAGAAGGTGCGGGACATCGTCGGGCTCTACCTGGATCCGCCCGCGCACGCGGCGGTGTTCTGCGTCGATGAGAAACCCCAGATTCAAGCCCTCGATCGCACCCAGCCGCTGCTGCCGATGCAGCCGGGACAAATCGAGCGCCGGACGCCCGATTACACGCGGCATGGGACGACGACCTTGTTCGCCGCCCTCCATGCGAAGACGAGCGACGTGATCACGCAGTTTCATCAACGGCACCGCTCGGCGCAATTTCGGGAATTCCTCGATTTGATTGACGCCCAGGTGCCCCGTCGGCTCGACGTGCACATCATCATGGATAACTACAGCACCCATAAGACCGCGCTCATCCGCAACTGGTTCGCCAAGCGCCCCCGTTTCCACATGCACTACACGCCCACGTATGGCTCCTGGCTGAGTCTCGTGGAGCGCTGGTTCGCCGAGCTGACCATGAAACAGATCCGTCGCGGCACCTATCGCAGCGTCGCGCAGCTGAAAGCCGGCATCCAGGAATTCATCGACGCGCATCGCGACCATCCGAAGCCGTTCATCTGGACGAAATCCGCCGACGAGATCCTGGCGAGCATCGCTCGGTTTGCCCAGCGGACCGCAGACACGCGGGCCGCACAACAACTTTCACGAACCACGATTACAGGACACTAGCGTCAAGTGCCTTTGCGCAGTGATGCCACTTGGGAAGATGACTGGGTGAGATACGGCGCACGATCGGCGTGGAACAATGATCCATCAACACCGAGGTTCGTTCGACCGACTTTGATTGAACTGGTCAATAGGCGGGACGCTTACGACCTGACAACCGGATCTTCGAGAATCACTGATGGGTATCTACCGGATGGCTACCTGGCGGGGGCATTCTCGAATGAAAAGCGACCCTCCGAGAGGAGAGTCGTTCTTCAATTTCCTCGAACATTTGAGGCGTTCGAGAGGTATACATTTGGAGCGGCGCTGCGATCTCCGATCCTGTACCAAAGCCTGGAAGTCCTATCATAATCGCTCAACGCCTATCAACAACGTCTTCGCGAATTTCTGATGGGTATCCATAGACCCATACCCGAGAGTCCCGCTCTGAAGAAAAAGTCGACCTTTCGCAAGTGGCTCGATCTTTTCCGCTCTTCCGCGTTTCCTTCAGGACTGCATCACTTCGAGTTCCATCTATTTGGGCGGTCCATCGAGACATTGAGTCAGAAAAAGCCGAGGTTCCCTCTCGTCGAAGAACTGACGTCTGGAAGTGATCCGCAGCACTCGTCGCCGCCTGCGCTTGAACGTTTTCTTTGAGCAGGCTTTCTAGAGTCAGTTGTCGGCGATTTCCTGGGTCAATAAGTCTGCTCTCCTGGCGACGTCAAGATTTCACGATTCCTGGCACTCTCCAGGCAGGCGGTTGGACACAATATGTTGTGGGTGCCTGGACTCATACGGCTAGTGTGGCTCAATACTGGCCAATAGACCAATTTACTCGCCTGGAACACCATCGCAATTATACACATCGCAATTATACTCTTGACAGCTCGAGCCGTTCGATATACCTAATACCTCCCGTAGGCCCTGGCCGTCCTACGAACCCGGCATAACTTCGCAACTGGAGGGACGAAATGCGGTCCTCATCGGTACACGCTTCGGGCTCACCGCTGGCGCAACTGCCTCGTTATCTTAAGTTAACGCCTCCATTCAGCAGTCCGTCCTTTCAGGGCGTCATACTGTGCCTTATATTCGTTCTTGTCCTCGGTCGCCCCGCTGCTGCTGACCATGTTCCTTTCCGGGTTGGCGACGTTTTCGTCTCGGTCAGCAACGGCAAAGTCCAACACCGCGATGGTGCCGGCGCCTTGCTGGAGACGCTCGACACTCTTCAGGGAGGCTTCACAACTGGAATGGCTTTCGATTCAGCGGGAAACCTTTACGTTACAGGTTTCAGCGGCGGCAATGTGCGGAAGTTTGACAACAGAGGTCGACTGATCGGCACGTTCGGCATCGGATATAGCGGCTCTCCCGAATCGATACTGTTTGACGCGAACGGCAATGTTTATGTTGGCTCAGTTAATGGTGACAACAGACTTCGTAAATTTGACGCCTTTGGGAATCCTTTGGGCATTTTCACGCTCGCGCTCGAGCGGCGCGGTTCTGATTGGATTGACCTTGCGGCTGACCAGTGCACGCTTTTCTATACGTCCGAGGGCGCACATGTGAAGCGATTTGACGTCTGCGCAAATTCCCAGCGTGCAGATTTCAATTCCGTATCGCTGCCGAATCCAGTCGCCTATGCCCTTCGGCTGCTCCCATCGGGTGGCCTTGTAGTGGCGGATACCTCTGTAATCGTGAGGCTTGACGCGACAGGTAACATCATTCAAACGTACGACGCCCCCGGGGAAAACTGCTGGTTCGCCCTTAATTTGGACCCCGACGGTAAGTCCTTCTGGAGTGCCGACTTCTGTTCGGCGAATGTTTATAAATTCGATATCCAGTCGGGACAGCAGTTGCTGAGTTTCAATACGGGCAGCGGCTTCTCGACTGTCTTCGGGCTGGCCGTTTTTGGCGAACTCACCGTCGGAGAGCCGAGCAATCTTCACGCCACGGTCGGAAATCTCAGCGTGTTTTTGTACTGGGACCCCCCGCGTGAGCCGGTAGATGGCTACAACATTTTCGTTAGCCATTTCGAAAACGGTCAGTTTGTATCCCTTGGTACAGTGAATCCTTCAGGTACCCTTATCCGCCGAGCCACCTTCAGGGTCTTCGGATTTGCAAATGGCCAGTTTCCCGAAAACGGTGAACTGTACCGATTCACGGTTGCGGCGGTGAAGGATGGCCTCGAGGGTGCGCCGTCGGATTTCGTCTTAGCAAGGCCTGGGGAATTCGCCGTTTCCCAGCCACTTCTTAAGCCGTCTCAAGTCTCGCCGCTTGTCTTCGTGCACGGCATCCTGAGCGATGGATCTACTTGGGACACAACACGGCTATTTTTCACGAGTACGCTTCGCTGGACATTTGGAGGGAGTCTTTCATACAGAAGCCTATCGAATCCGCAGTCGGTTGACCCGACTACGACTGAGCCTACGTTATCGTCTGGTTTCAAGCCGACTGGCGATTTCTTCACCGTTACGTTTGGCGATGACAAGGCGAACTACACGGATCGTCGCGGGCTTCTGCATCAATCCGACGAGGTGGCGGCCTTTCTTCGAATGCTCAAGAAACAGGGTCTGTCGCGGAAGTCAACGATCGTGGCGCATAGCATGGGAGGACTCGCATCACGCGCGTATATCGCACACAACAGCACCGACGCAACGAATCGTATCGCTCAGTTTGTAACTTATGGCAGTCCACATTGGGGTGGATCCTTCGCAAGTCTTGGGCAATTTGCAAGTGACGGCGCCAGGGATCTTGATTTCGATTGCACCAATGGATACTTGGACTATTCGGACAATAGTTTTCTGAACAACTTAAGGAATGTCACACTGTCGAGCGGCCCTCGTTATTTTCTTCTGCGGGGTCACAACGACTGGCCGACGAGTCGCATCGGCGGCTGCTTATCGCGCCATTGGGACGGCATTATTCCGCTAGACAGCGCCGACCTAGTGTCACCACAAGCGGCGCCAGTAGGTCAGCCCTTGATACTTGCGAGTCCGCCTCCGCTTCTTACGACAGCCAGGTACCACACGGACCAGCCTGAGGATTTCTCGGCCATTCTCTGTGCGCTGGACCTGAACTGTTATGTAGCCACCGTCCGATCGCCGGTAGAGATTCAAGTGACCGCGCCGGATGGCCGGTCAGTTGCTAGGCAGATAGCAGAAGTACCCGCTGCCTCACACATTGACATCGAGGATCTCATTGGGCATCACACAACCAGCATTCTCATCCCATTTCCGCTGGGCGGCAACTATTCGATCCAGATCACGCCGAAGCCCGGTGCGTCAGTCGAGGACACGTACACTCTAGAGGTCATGCGTGCTGGGATAACGACGATTATCGCGCAGGATCAGACCGTTGCGAATATTCCGCCCGAGGGATATCGGGTCACGATTTTGCCGCCAGTGCGGCTCGATATCAAGCCAGGTGAGAATCCGAATAGCGTCAACATCGGCAGTCCGGGCACACTTCCTGTCGCGATTCTTTCAACAGCGAGCTTCAACGTAGCACAGATTGACCAGCGTACCCTTACGTTTGGGCACTCTGGTAATGAGGCAAGCCTGGCGTTCTGCACTGCGCCTTCTGATCTCGATCGCGACGGCCTCGCCGACTTAGTCTGTCACTTCGATACTCGCAAAACTGGCTTTCTTAACGGCGACGGGCAAGGAGTCCTCAAGGGAAAGACACTGACTGGAATTCCATTTCTTGGGACCGATTCGGTTCGCATCATCCCGTAGAGATACGTGCCGCTGGGGCACTGCCGTCATGGTCCTAAAGTGTCGCTCACGACTTTAACGAGACTAGCGACGCCTCAAAATGACGACCCAGCCCATGGTGGTAGCAGCCACAATGATCGTACCGACTATTATGAATGTGAAATAACCACCAGCTAAAGAGCCCCACCTACCGTACCCAACGTTTTTGAGTAGCCCGTGAAGTACTGGCGCCGTCACCGTAACTGTTAGAAGATCAGAGAACACCTTGATCCGAAGCATATGAGAATGAGAACCAGAAGCCCGAAGCAGGAACCACATTGGGATCAATAGAAGATAATGAAACGGGAGCAAGTACATCGTAAGTATGAAGAGACGCAGTGCATCGTCTGGTCGATGGCCGAAAACAATATTGCTTTGGCTGTAGTAAAGAAGGTCCAGAACGACTAAGACAGCGCCGGGGATGGTAAATAGCACACTAAGCCATGCCATGGCGCGACGTGAAGAACTTAATTCAGCAGGTTGTGGATTATGTGACAGAGATTGCATAAAGACGAAAAAGATTCACGGTCGGTATGACGAGCGACGTGACCCCGTGTCCCTCACACGCGCAAAAGCCACCGACGACCCTCAGCTGCGCAACGACGAAGTAGGCGCCGTGGCAATGAAACGCGGTGACGACGAGTCGGGCGGCACTCTGACGGCGGATTGACTCCAGGCGAGGCGAGGAACAACAAGGGTCGACAAGTCCACGAAGGCTCTTCATCGCTGGATTCACATACTTTCAGAATAAATCATTCAAACGATATGTCAAGCCGAAACCCGCGGATCACTTTCACCAGTGAGGTCATTCGGCCAGGACGCGAATGGCGACAGGATGGACACCATTAAGGCCAAAGAGACGCATCCACAGTTCTTTGGCAAGCTCTATCAGACCGCTCGTGTGTCATGATTGATCAGATCTCCGGCGAACAGGTTGCCAACCGATTTCGGCGTCGAGCAGTCGAGTGAGACCGCGACCAAGGACTTTGCCATTTCGGAGGAAGGACCGCTGGTCGGAATATTACCGCCAGGCGCGGCGATGCGCGGCAGGACGTCTCGGACGGTTGGATTGGTGGACGGCGAAACCATCTTCGAGAATCACTGATGGGTATCTCCTCGATGCCTACCAAGCGGGGGCATTCTCGAATGAAACACGACTTTCGCGAGTCGGGTCATTCTTCAATCTATTCGAAGATTTGTGGTCTTCGAGAGATTTACATTTGGAGCGCCAAGCGTCGATGTCTCGAAGTCGACGGCGACTGAAGACCAGCCGTAGACTCTCGAAGGGATTCACCTCTCAACACCTGCCCGAAGATTCGGGCAATCGGCTGGGCAGGTGTTATGGCTGGATTACGCTGCCAGGACGAAGGCAGGCGCAGTATTTAAAGTGTACCGAACGACGCCCGAGTTGTCGAGAGTCAGGTTCTCAAACAGCGCTTGAAGCAGCAGGCGCTGCTCTGGGAGCGACAAGACTTCGTACGCATCCCAGGCCGATGTCGCACTCCCGATCGCTGACCGCAGCCGCTCAAGTCGATCGGAATCAACCTTCGGAAGCTCCGCTAGCTGCTCTTGACATCGGCGCCGGTCCTCGGCATTGTCCTGAAGAGCATCTGTATACGTACCAGCCATAAGCAAACCATCCGCAAACGCCCTCGTCAGGTGAGTCGCTCGTTGGTCGGTAGCGCCCAGCTGCAGTGGATTGCCGACCGTTTGGCGTCTACGGCTCGATGTGAATCAAGTTCGGCATCGGTGGCCAGGCGTAGGAGAGCCATGCGGGTCGTCAGCGACAGTGGAATCTTTTTGCAGACGGTTTCCGTCGCCGCATGCGCGAGGTCAACCCGGCAGAAACGGGCTCGACACCGATTCTTGACCTGAACGACCCTCGGCATCGGTAATAAGACCATCGCGGATGCCGCTCTCCCCCGACGGTCGACCCGCATTCCGAACATTTAGCGATGCCAGCCAGGAGAAATTTCATCGAACGATGTACATGTCGCGATCGGCTTCTGAGAATCTGCCGCACGCGTTCGAACAGCGCCGGCGAAACCAGTCGCGGCTGGTTTCCTTCGTAGATTTCGCCATTCCAGCGTAACCGACCGCAGTAGAACGGGTTGGTCAGAAGCTCGACGAGTCGTCCGTTCGACAAGGCGGCGTCGGTCTTGCTTCGGAGGCCCAGCGAAGCCAGTCGTAGGCGCAGATCGAACGATGCTGCGCGGCGTCAACTACTTTTGCCGATCGACGACAACTATTTCTGCCGGCGAAGGGTTAGCAAAGGAGCGCCGCTGGCGACCGCAGCGGAACTCGGTAATTGTCGCGGGCCGGTCGCAGGCCGTGTGTGATAGCTGCC